>Ga0075425_100001506_pt1 | contig 22890 bp, 17 predicted proteins | sample SoiMethybrSBSTD4_FD_75300 | JGI IMG/M metagenome (GOLD analysis project Ga0075425, IMG submission 75300) | Bulk soil microbial communities from a Populus tree surrounding site in Tennessee, USA - Soil MetaG P. TD hybrid SBSTD4 | ecosystem: Environmental > Terrestrial > Soil > Tree plantation... | reverse complement strand
AACATGTATTCGTGCAGCCAGCTCGCCGTCTGGATGAACGGCAAGGACATTCTCACCATCGAAGGCTTGGCAAAGGGCGACAAGCTCGACCCGATCCAGCAGGCGTTCATCGAGCACGACGGCCCGCAGTGCGGCTTCTGCACCTCGGGGCAGATCATGTCGGGCAAGGCGCTCTTGATGCGCAATCCGAATCCGACCGAGGCCCAGGCGCGCCGCGCGCTCTCGGGCAACCTCTGCCGCTGCGGCAATTACAACCGCGAAGTCGAAGCGGTGATGGCCGCGGCCAAAGCTCGTTAAGGAGATAGAGTCATGGCGCAAAAAGAATTTTCCGTCGTCGGCAAGGCGACGCCGCGCATCGACGGCTTCGAACGGGTCACCGGCAAGGCTGAATATACGGGCGATGTGCAGCTCCCGGGCATGCTCTACGCGCGCGTGCTCAGAAGCCCGCACCCGCACGCGAAGATCGTGAGCATCGACACGTCCAAGGCCGAGAAGCTCCCGGGCGTCAAAGCGATCGTCCATAGCTTCAACACGCAGGTCCAGTGGGCGAGCGGCGGCTTGACGCAGAAACGAATGATCTTCAATAATCCCGTGCGCTACGTCGGCGACGCGGTCGCGGCGGTGGCGGCGACCGACCGCTATATCGCCGAAGACGCGCTCGAATTGATCGAGGTCAAATACGAGAAGCTGCCCTACGTGCTCGATGCGGCCGCGGCGCTCAAGCCCGACGCGCCGAAGATCTATCCCAAGGGCAATCTTTCGGTCGGCGACGGGCGCGTCACCGCGCCGATCAAGGAAGAGTGGGGCGATCTGGAGAAAGGGTTCAAGGAAGCCGACAAGGTTTTCGAGGACACCTATATCAGCAAGCACGTCAACAACGCGCAGATGGAGCGGCGCGTAAGCGTCGCGAAATGGGACGGCGCCAAGCTCACCGTCTACGCCTCGACGCAGGGCATCTCGAACGCGCGCGGCGACATCGCCAAGGCGCTCGACCTGCCATTAAGCCGCGTGCGCGTCGTGTGCAAATACATGGGCGCGGGCTTCGGCAACAAAAATCAGGCACAGGACTACGACATGATGGCCGCGGTGCTGGCGAAGAGTGCGGGCCAGCCGGTGAAGCTCGAATTCACGCGCGAGGACGATTTCATCGGTATGCACGGCCGTTGGGCGTCCGAACAGCATTACAAGGTCGGCGTCAAAAAAGACGGCACGATCACCGCCGTCGAGCTGAACGCGATCACCAACATGGGCGCGTACCGAAAGCAGAGCGGCGACCTGACCGGCTGCGACTTCTACAACATTCCCAACTACAAAAAAGTCGTGAGTCCGACGCACACCAACACCGTCGTCGCGGCGAACTACCGCGCGCCGGCCTATCCGCAGTCGGTCTACGGCATCGCTTCGATGCTCGATCAGATCGCCTTCGACCTCGGCATCAATCCCTACGACATGTTTTTGAAAAATCGCTCGCGCCTCGCCAAGGGCAAGAACCAGTACAGCTCGAACGCGATGGAGGCGTGCATTGTCGAGGGCGCGAAGAAGATCGGCTGGCAGGAGAAGTGGCACCCGGCGGGCGCGTCGAAGGGCGTGAAGCGCCACGGCATCGGCATGGCGCTCGGCGGCTACCCGTTCCGCCTGGGGCTCGGCGCGGCGACGATCCGCTTGAATCCCGACGCGACCGCGCACGTGATCGTCGGCGTGGTCGACATCGGCACCGGCGCCAAGAGCACGATGGCGATCATCGCCTCCGAAGCGCTCGGCATCCCGCTCGACCAGATCCAGCTCGCCAGCGGCGACACCGACGTGACACCCTATTCGATCGGGGAGTCGAGCAGCCGCACGACTTCGTTTACCGGGACGGCGGTCATCGCCGCGGCGGAGGACGTGCGCAAGCAGATCTTCGCCGTCGCGGCCCCGGAGCTCAAGGCGAAGCCCGAAGAGCTCGACCTAAAAGACGGCATCGTCTTCTTGAAAGCCGATCCGGCCAAGAAGCTGCCGCTCGTCAAGGCGATCCGCAGAGTCGAATCCGAGATCATCGGCCGCGCGACGACGAACCCAACGTGGCCCGAAGGCATCGACGGCAAGGCCTTCGCGGCGCATTTCTGCGAGGTCGAAGTCGATTCGTTAACCGGACAGGTGCGGCTCACGCGCTATGTCGCCGCGCATGACTGCGGCACGATCATCAATCGGCTCACCGCGACGAGCCAGGTGAAGGGTGGCGTTGTGCAGGGCATCGGCATGGCGTTCACGGAAGAATTGCTCATCGATCGCCCGACGGCGGTGCCGATCAACCCCAACTACCGCGACGCCAAGGTGCCGACGCACCTGGAGGTTCCGGAGATCGAAGTCATCTTCGTCGACTCTTACGATCCGTACGGGCCGTTCGGCGGCAAGGTCGTGGGGGAGCCGCCGATCACGCCGTCGGTCGCGACGATCGCGAACGCGATCTTCAACGCGACCGGAAAAAGGTTCAAAGAGCTGCCGATTACGCCGGATAAAATCCTGCGGGCGGTGCAGGTCTGAGCAGCCGGAGGAGCGAGCGATGAAAAGTTTTGAAAACATCGATCCGAAAAGCGTGAAAGAGGCGGTCGGCCTGCTGCAAAAATTCTCAAAGGAGAAAAAAGACGCGGCGGTCGTCGGCGGCGGCAGCGAATACCTCCAATTGATGAAGGTGCGCGTGGCGACGCCCGATTATATCGTCAACCTGAAGACGATTCCTGGCTTGAGCTACATCAAGGAAGAGGGCGGCGGCTTTCGCATCGGAGCGCTTACGACGTTGAGCGAGCTGGAAGAGCACAAGGGCGTGCAGGAGAAATTACTGATTCTCTCGCAGGCCGCGGGCGAGGCCGCCTCGCCGCAGATCAGAAACGCTGGGACCGTCGCGGGCAACCTCTGCCAGCGGCCGTTCTGCTGGTACTTCCGCTCGGCGAGCCACGTGTGTCTCCGCAAAGGGGGCGAGGTCTGCTACTCGGTCGCAGGCGACAGCCGTTATCACGCCATCCTCGGCGCGGGGCCGAGCTACATCGTCCACCCCTCCGATCTCGCGCCCGCTCTGGTCGCGCTCGACGCGAAAATCAAGGTCGCCGGGCCCGCCGGCGAGAAGACGATCCCGCTGGAAAAATTCTTCGTCACGCCGCAGGTGAACGTCCGGCGCGAGAACATCCTCGGGCCGGCCGACATCGTGACCGAGATCCAGGTGCCGCTGCCGAAGGCGGGCAGCAAGGGATTCTATTACAAGGTCCGCGAGCGCCAAGCCTGGGACCACGCGATCGTGAGCGTCGCGACCGTGGTCCAGAGCGCGGGCGGGGCCGCGCGCGACGCGCGCGTCGTGCTCGGCGGCGTCGCGCCGGTGCCATGGCGCGTGCCGAAGGCGGAGGAGTTTCTCCGCGGCAAGGCGATCGACGACGCCGCGGCGCAAAAGGCCGCCGAGATCGCGCTCGACGGCGTGCGGCCGATGAAGGACAACGTCTACAAAGTCGATCTCGCGAAAAATCTCATCCGCCGCGCGCTGCTCGCGTCGGTTTGAGCGGTATGAAGTTCGCCAGGCTCGCGGGGCCCGCGCTCACGTTAGTCTTCATTCTTGTTTGCGCAGCATTCGCCCAGGAAGTCGTCCCTCTTTCCACCCGTCCCGGCGTGACGGAGACCTATTTTCTCGCCAGCGCGCCGAAGAATCCGCAGGCGATCGCCGTGCTCTTCCCGGGCAGCGGGGGTTACATCCGCATTCGGATGGAAAACGGCCAGCCCAAGTTCGGCGGCGATAATTTTCTCGTGCGCGTGCGCGCCGACTTCGTCAAGCGCGGCGTCGTCGCCGCCATTGTGGACGCGCCGTCCGATCAGCAGCGCGGGGACGGTATGGGCGACGACTTCCGCCTGGGACCGGACCATTTCACCGACATCGCCGCCGTCGTCGAGGATCTCAAAAAGCGCTTTCCCGACAAACCGATGTTTCTCATCGGCACGAGCCGCGGCACGGTGTCCGCCGCCGGGCTCGGCGCCCGCTTCGGGCCGGAGGTCGCCGGCGTCGTCCTGACCTCGTCACTGTTCAGCAGGGCGGGATCGTCGCCGTCGAAGCAGGGCCTCAGCCGCTTCGACTTCGCGACGATTAAAGTCCCGCTCCTTTTTGTGCATCACGCCTCCGATCAATGCCAGTTCACGCAGTATGCGGACGCGCAGGCACTATCCAGCAAATACCCGCTCATATCGGTCGTCGGCGGCACCACGCCGAAGTCCGGGCCTTGCGATCCGTTCGCGCAGCACGGCTTTTACGGCAAGGAATCCGAGACGGTCGAGGAGATGGTCAACTGGATGCTCAAGCGGCCTTATAAAGACTTGGTTAAATAGCGGTCGTTACTTGGGCGTCTCGCCCCAAACTTCTTTCAACAAGCCGCTTTTCTCCAAATTTTCCGCCAGTGAATTGTCGATGATCTCCGATGCCTTCTTGCGCACGCTGGTGCCCTGCTCGCGCGCGGTCTCGATGACGCCCGCGACGGCATTTTCCGGCACGACGAGCCGCCGGTTGACGAGAAGTCTCGCGTAAGCATCGTAAGCGGACTGGAGCGCATCGGGGTCGGTCAACCGGAGCGCTTTGCTCACCGCCGCCTTGCCCTTTTCGGGATTTTTCTCGACGAAGTGGATCGCCTCCGCCAACGCCGCGACCCAGCGCTGCGCCAGCCACTGGCGCTCCTTCAATGTCTTGGCGTTCGTATGGAGCGAGCTGTAAACCGCGGGCAGGCCGAGATCGTTCAGCCGATAGACCAGGTTAAAACCCTCGCGCCGCCCGCGCGCGTCGAGCGGCGGAGTCACGAGGCACGCTTCCGCCAGTCCCGCGCGCATCGCATTGAAGGGCTCGACCTGCCCGGTGCCACCCACCGGCCGAATTTTAACCTCGTCTTCGCTCAGGCTCAACTTTTTGAGCAGCGCCCTGGCGAGGCGAAAGGTGAGATCGCCCGGGCGCGTCACCGCGATCGTCTTGCCGCGGAGTTCCTCAGGGCGCTTGATATCTTTTCGGGCCATGAGGACCCAGGGGAGACCGACGAGCGGCGCCGCGATGATTTTGCCGTCGGTGCCGGCGGCCAGACCGGGAATGGTCGCGTCGGCAGCGCAGTAAAGAAACTGAATCTCGTCGGCCGCCAGCGCGGCGAGCGAGACGCCGCTGCCGCGGATCGAGACGAACTCGACTTTGACGCCGTATTTGTCGAAGAGGCCGTTATCGAGCGCGGCGTAGAGGTGAATGAAGCCGCCGGTGACGGCGCACGCCGCGACTCGCACGGTCGCGACGCTCTCGCCGGGCTTGGCAAGATAAGGATTCGCGCGCGCCGCTATCGGCGTTAACGTCGCCGCCAGAAGTAAGAGTACGCCGCAGAAGATCGCGGCCATAGGATCGCTCCATACAGCGGCAGCGCCGCCGCTGTCAACCGGAATTGACCGGCGCCGATGAATTAGGTAAGCCTCCAGCAGGAGGAAAAGCCATGGCCAGGATCAAGCATATTGCGATCAGGACGGCGGAGCCGGAAAAGACCGCGCGGTTCTACCAGGAGACGTTCGGCTTGAAGCGCGCCGGCTTGGGACGGAATGGAATTTATTTGACGGACGGCCATATCAACCTGGCGATCCTCAAGGGCGGCGACAGGCTCGGCATCGAGCATCTGGGCTTTCAGGTAGACGACGTCGACGCGACGCTCGCCCGGGTCGCCGCGCTCGGCGGCAGCTCGCTCACCGAGCGCGTCAATGTCACGCCGACGGATGCGTCGGCGCCGCAATCTTATTATGAGATCAAGTGCCTCGGACCCGACGGGCAGATCATCGACGTGTCGGGTTCCGGCTGGGTGGGAACGGATTGACGATAAAGGGTTGCAGAGTTGAAGGGTTTAAGGTTGCCGACAAAAAATCGCAACAGAAGGTTTGTTTTTAACTTTCAAGGCTTAAACCCTGAAACTCTTAAATTTTCCTAGGGTTTGCGGTCGCGGCCTTCCTGCTTCGGTCCGCGCTCGGACTTCTGCTCTTCTTTCCGCTTTCGATCGCCTTCGGGGATGATCAGCATTCTGCGATAAGCGCCGGTGCCCACGCTTTTTGTCGTGAGCCACGGATCGTCTTCGAGCGCGGCGTGAACGATGCGCCGGTCGGCCGGGCTCAGCGGATCCACGGTGACCGCTTTTCGCTGCCGCTTCGCCTTTTCTCCCAAACGGAGCGCCATGTCCTCGAGCCCCTTGCGCCGCTGGTCGAGGTACCCTTCGGCGTCGATTTCGAGCTGAACGCCCCGGCGCGTCTCGGCGACGATGCGCGTCAAAACGTAATGTAGCGCGTCCAGCAATTGCCCTTTCCGCTCGCCGAAGACGCCGCCGGTATCGCCGCGAATCTCGAGCACGACCTCTTCGGCGCTGTCGCCGCGCTTGGCCTCCACAGTCGCGTCGAGCTCCATGAGACGGAGAATCTCCGCGAGGGCCGCCTGGCCTTTTTTCTCCGCGGCCGCCACTTCGGCAGGATCGACGATTCTCTGCCGCGCCGGCTCGCGCGCGCCGCGCGCCTCGTTCTCTTCGTCGTCGGCCGGCGGCTGCTTGAGCGACGCGCGCACGCGCGCCTTTTTCGCCCCGATGCCGAGCACGCCTTTGCGCGGGTGGGAAAGGACCTCGATCGCCGCCCGGTCGCGGCCTACGCCCAACGTTTTTAATGCCTTCGCGATCGCTTCATCCAGAGTTTCGCCTTCGGCTTCCACATGGTCCATGCGTCAGACGCCTCCTTTAGCGCCTGTCCTAATGCTGCGTGCGGTTGATCAGATACTGCTGGCCGATGCTCAGCAGATTGTTGACCAACCAGTAGATGGTCAAGCCGGAAGGAAAGTTGATGAACATGAAGGTGAAGATGAGCGGCATCATGAGCATCATGCGCCGCTGGTTGGGATCGCCCGCGCTCGGCGTCATCCACTGCTGCAGGAACATGCTCGCACCCATCAAGAGGGTCAGCACCGGAATTCCGGCGGGCAGGACAGCCGGCCACCAGTCCGGTACGGAGAACGACAGCGACTGCCAATCGGGCCGGGAGAGGTCCTTGATCCACAGAAAGTGCGCGTGGCGCAGCTCGATGGGCGTCCGGAGCGCGTTGTAGAGCCCGATGAAAACCGGGAACTGGAGCAGCATCGGCAGGCAACCGCCAAAGGGGTTGACCTTGTTGCGGCGATAAAGCTCCATGATCTCCTTGTTCAAACCTTCCTTATCGTCTTTGTATTTTTCTTTCAGCCGCTCCATCTGCGGCTGCAATTTCTGCATCTGCTTCATCGACGCCATGCTCTTGTGCGTGAGCGGCGCAAGCAAGAGCTTGATCAGCACCGTGAGCAGGATGATGTCCAACCCGTAGCTACCGGTGAAGCGTTGGAAAAAATGCATCGTGTAGAGCAACGGTATCGAGATGAAGGCAAAGTAGCCGAAGTCGATTGAGCGCTCCAGCTCGTGGCCCATGCTTTTCAAGATGTCGAGCTCCTTGGGCCCGATGAAAAGCGTATAGGCGGCTTTGGTCTCCGTCCCTGCGGGGCCGAGCGCCATCAACACCGCCGGTCCGATCTCATGGACGGTGATTTTTTGCTCGGTATTGCCCTCGGGGAGCGCGGTAAAGAGGAAATAGGTATGACCAAAGCTCGCCCACGCGACGTTGCCCTTCCATTCTTTGGCCTTCAAGGCGTCGCCGTGCTCGCGTATGAGCTTGCCGTTCACATCGGCGATCAGCCCTTCGAATGGCGCATCGGTATTCGGTCCCGCAGGCCGTGCGTCGGCGGTGAGAACGACAGCCGGTGTGCCGTTGGCTGAGGCCGACGTCTGCATGCGAATCGCGTATCCGTGTCCGCTAAACGTAAGCTCTTTGGTAAGGATGACCCCATCGCGCGTTTGACCCTGAAAGAGGAGGCGCCCCTGCTGCTCGCCGGAGAGGTGCTGATCGCCGCCTTGCACGCTGTAGGCGACGGTTTCATCGCTCAACGGCGTACTGCCGGAAATTTCGAGCCCTAAGGGATAGGGGATGCCGGGAACCGTCGGGACCATCTCTAGAGGCTGACTCTTTTCGTCCACCGAGGCGCGGTAGCGCTTCAGCTTAAAGCTCTTGAGCCGCGCGCCCTGACTGGTGAAGAGCGCGACGTAGTCGTCGGTCTCAACCGTGATCTCACGCGCCGCTTGCGACTTGGCCGCCGGCGCCGGTTTCGCCCGTTGCAGCGTCGGCGCGGGGGCCGCCGCCTCCGGGGCTGGCGGTGGAGGAGGAGTTTCAGGCGGTTTTTGGTCGCGCTTTTCGTCGATCTGCGGCGGCGGAGAGGGAAAATAGTGGGAGATCAGCAGCTGGTAGCCGACGAGGATTGCGAGCGAGATCGCGACCGCTATGATGGCGCGCTTTTCCATCGCTAATTTATGGGAGCGGGTCGTAGCCGCCCGGGTGGCCCGGATGGCAGTGCAGCAGGCGCATCAACGACAGCCTGAGGCCGCCGAGGACACCGTAACGGTCGATCGCCCCGGCGGCGTAGACCGAACAGCTCGGGTAAAAACGACACGCGCCGGGAAGCCAAGGAGACAGGAGCGTGCGGTAGGCAGCAAGTGCCAATAGGAGAAAGCCTTTCGCCATCGGTGCCCTAACTGCGACGCACCAGCACGCGGCCCAGCTCGGCCGCGACCTCGCCGAGCGAAAGCCGGTCGGCGCCCTGCTTGGCGATGACGACGATATCATGGGCCTGCATCATCTGTTTGTGGCGCCGAAAAAACTCCCGCACGAGCCTTTTGATGCGGTTACGCATCGCCGCGTTTCCAATCCGGGTGGTGACCGTAATGCCGAGCCGGCTGAGCCCCACGTTGTTGCCCTTGCTGAGAACGATGAAATGGGAGGTATGGACCCTTTTCCCTTCTCGCGAGAGGGTCAGAAATTCAGAGCGCTTGGTCAGGCGGGCTCGTTTAGGAAAACTTTCTCCCCCCGCAGCCGGCCCCATGCCTCTAGGTACGAGGCCGCTTTGGCGGAACGCTGACGGTCAGCCGTTTGCGTCCTTTGGCGCGGCGGCGCCTCAGCACGTTGCGCCCTCCGGGAGTGGCCATACGCGCCAAAAAGCCGTGCGTACGCTTGCGTCTGATATTGCTCGGTTGATAAGTACGTTTCATTGTTTAGGTTCCTCGGACCTCCTGCCTCAGCCGAAACCTAGTTTGAATCATACGGGGCCTGCTTTGTCAATTTAACAACCTTTCTATAGTTCCGCCTTGAGCGAGCGCTGCATCAACTCGCGCACGGCCTCCTGCGGATTTTTTCCTTCGTACAAGACGCCGTGCATCTGCTCGACGATCGGCATCTCCACCCCGAGCTTTCGCGCCAGCAGATAAACCGACCGCGTATTGGTGATGCCTTCGGCGACCATGCGCGTGCCGCCGGTAATTTGATCCAGTTTTTTGCCGCGGCCGATTTGCAAGCCGACCGTGCGGTTGCGGCTTAAATCGCCCGTTGCCGTTAAGACGAGATCGCCGAGGCCCGGAAGGCCCGATAGCGTCAGTGGATCGCCGCCGAGCTTCACCGCCAGCCGCGTCATCTCCGCCAGGCCCCGCGTGATCAGCGCCGCGCGGGCGTTGAGCCCTAACCCGAGCCCATCGCTGATGCCCGCCGCGATCGCGATCACGTTTTTGACGACGCCGCCCATCTGAACACCGACCACATCGCGCGAGGTGTAAACGCGAAAGTTCCGACCGCCGAGCATTTCCTGAACTTCTCGCCCCACCCGATCGTCAAGCGCCGCCACTGTGACCGCCGCGGGCTGGCCACGCGCGACCTCCAGGGCGAAAGTCGGCCCGGATAAAAAGGCGTGGCGCTCTTTGCGTCCGGCGAAGATCTCGCCGAGGACATCACCCATCGGCGCGAGCTTTCCCTCATCGATCCCTTTGGTGGCGCAAACCAGAATCGATTTCGGATCGATCGCCGGCGCGGCCGCACCGATCACGGCGCGAAAGTAGTGCGATGGCACCGCGAGCACAAGAGCGTCTTTGTTTCCGGCCGCTTCGTCGAGCAAGCGGGTGACTTTGATGTTCGATCGTAGCGCGACGCCGGGAAGGTAGGAGCGATTCTCTTTATGTTCGCGAATATCGCGGCAGGTCTGCTCGCCGTGGCACCAGAGCATGACGTCGTGCTCTTTTTCGGCCAGCAGCTGGGCCAGCGCCGTGCCCCAGCCGCCGGCCCCGATGACGCCTATGATGCGGCTCATGATCCGACCGTTCTCGCCTGCGCTCTCGGGCCTACAGGGACGCGAGCCCGCACGGCGACGAAGCTTAGGCTTCCGTCTCTTCCTCTTCTTCTTTTTCGGCCAGGCGGGCGAGCGATACGACCCTTTCGCCTTCTTCGAGGTCGATCAGGCGCACGCCCTGAGTGTTGCGGCCGATGATGCGAATGTCTTTGACGCGGAGCCGGATAATCTTGCCGATGTTGGTGACGAGCATGAGCTGGTCGTCTTCGGTCACCATCTGCACGCCGACAACCCGCCCGGTCTTGTCGGTCGTCTTCATCGTGATGATGCCTTTGCCGCCCCGCGACTGCAGGCGGTACTCGTCCATCGGCGTGCGCTTGCCGTAGCCGTTCTCCGACGCGGTCAGGATATCGGCGCCGACGCTCAGGATCTCCATGCTCACGACTGCGTCGTCTTTTTCGAGCGTCATGCCGACGACGCCGTAGGTGTCGCGCCCCGTGGGGCGCACCTGCGCTTCCTTGAAGTGGATCGACTGGCCGTCCAGCGTCGAGAGGACCATCTCCTGGTTGCCGTCGGTCAGCCTGACGCTTATGACCTCGTCGTTCGGCTCGATCGCGACGCCGCGGATGCCGCTCGCGCGCGGGTTGCTGTAGGCCATGAGGTCGGTCTTTTTCACGAGCCCGCGCCTGGTGGCGAAGACGACATACCGTCCCTCTTGGAATTCTCTGACCGACAGAAAAGCCGAGACCTTCTCGCCCTGCTCGAGGTTCAGCAGGTTGACGATCGGCCGGCCGCGGGCGGCGCGTCCCGCCTGTGGCAGCTCGTGCACCTTGATCCAATAGACTTTGCCGATCGTGGTGAAAAATAAAATATATGAATGGGTCGACGCGACGAAGAGATACTCGACGAAGTCCTCCTCGCGCGTGGTCGTGCCGATCTTCCCTTTGCCGCCGCGGCGCTGCGCGCGATAGAGGGCCGCCGGGTTGCGCTTGATGTAGCCCTCGTGCGAGATCGTGACCACCATGTCCTCTTCGACGATCAGGTCCTCGACCGAGATCTCCTCGGTGCGGTCGATAATCTTGGTGCGCCGGGCGTCGCCGTAGTTTTTTTTGATTTCTTCGAGCTCCTCGACGATGATTCGGTAGATCTCTTTCTCGTCGGCGAGAATCGCCTGCAGCCTGGCGATATCCGCGAGCGTCTCCTTGTGCTCCTCGAGAATCTTGTCGCGTTCGAGGCCGGTCAGGCGCTGGAGTCTCATATCCAGGATCGCCTGCGCCTGGATATCGCTCAACGCGAAATTCTGCATCAAGCCTTCTTTGGCGATTTTCGGGTCGCGCGCGGCGCGGATGAGCGCGATGACGGCGTCGAGATGGTCGAGGGCGATCTTCAAGCCTTCGAGGACATGGAGCCGCTCCTCGGCCTTGCGCAGATCGTAGGCGGTGCGGCGGGTGACAACCTCTTTCCGATGATCGAGGAAGGCCTTCAGCGCTTCTTTGAGATTCAAGACCTTGGGCCGTCCCTCGACGATCGCCAGCATGTTGACGCCGAATGATTCCTGCAGCGGGGTGTGCTTGTAGATCTGGTTGATCACGACCTCGGCGACGGCGTCGCGCTTGAGCTCGATGACGATGCGCATGCCCTCGCGATCCGACTCGTCGCGCAGATCGCTGATGCCCTCGATTCTTTTTTCCTGCACCAGCTCGGCGATCTGCTCGATCAGCCTGGCCTTGTTCACCATGAACGGGATCTCGCTGACGATGATCTGTTCTCTGCCGGTGCGCTTCATCGTCTCGGTGAAGACCTTGCCGCGCATCTGGACGATGCCGCGGCCTTCTTCATACGCCTGGACGATGCCTGCCTTGCCGTGGATGAAGCCGGCCGTTGGAAAGTCGGGACCCGGAATATATTGCATCAGCTCTTTGATGCTGATGTCCGGCCTCGCGACCATCGCGATGAGGCCGTCGATCACCTCGCTGAGATTGTGCGGCGGGATATTGGTCGCCATGCCGACGGCGATGCCGGAGGCGCCGTTGACGAGCAGGTTCGGGATGCGCGACGGGAGAACGGTCGGCTCTCTGAGCGAATCGTCGTAGTTGGGGATAAAATCGACGGTCTCTTTTTCCAGGTCGGCCAGCAGCTCGTCGGCCAGCCGCGACATGCGGATCTCGGTGTAGCGCATCGCCGCCGGCGGATCGCCATCGATCGAGCCGAAGTTCCCCTGGCCGTCGACCAGCGGGTAGCGCATCGAGAAATCCTGCGCCAGCCGCACGATCGTGTCGTAGACCGCCACATCGCCGTGCGGATGATATTTGCCGATGACGTCGCCGACCAGACGGGCTGATTTCTTATAGGGTTTATCCCACGTGTTGCCCATGTCGTACATCGCGTACAGCACGCGCCGGTGCACGGGCTTGAGCCCGTCGCGCACGTCGGGGAGCGCGCGGCCGATGATGACGCTCATCGCGTAGTCCATGTAGGACTGACGCATCTCGTCTTCGATGTAGACCGGGATTTTTTGCGATTTAACTGCGGCGTCCATTTTTTAGCAGCTGGGAAGCTTCCAGCGGTCCGCCTTCAGCTTCGGATCGGAGATATTTTCTCTAGCTGACAGCCGATGGCTGACAGTTCTTTTTTATACGTCGAGGTTTTTGACTGTGAGCGCATGGTCTTCGATGAACTTCCGCCGCGGCTCGACTTCGTCGCCCATGAGCGTCGAGAAGATGTCGTTCGCCTCGACGGCGTCTTCGACGCGGACCTGAAGCAGCACGCGGGTCTCGGGGTTCATCGTCGTCTCCCAGAGCTGCTCCGGGTTCATCTCGCCGAGTCCTTTGTAGCGCTGGATGTACTGCCCTTTTTTGCCGGTCTCCATGATGTACTCGAGCAGCTCCGTGAGCGAGCCGAGCTTCGCGCCGTGATCGCCGTTTTCGAGCACGTAGGGCGGATAGCCGCCGCAGGTCAGCTCGTCGAAGAGGCGCTTCAGCTCCTTGTACTCCGGGCTGATCAAAAGCTCGCGGTCGACGACCGTTCTCAAGCCCGTGCCGTTGTGGCGCGTCGAGCAGATGAGCTTGAAGCAGTTGTGCTCCGGATCTTCTTCCAGCTTCGAGGAGAGCGGCGCCTCCTCCGGCGCTCTGAGATTGATATACGATTTCAGCCGCTCCTCGATGCGCTTGAGCGCCGCCTCGTCTTTCAGCGCCTCTTCGCTGAGCTCCTCTTCCAAAAGGAGCGCTTCGAGCACGGCGCGGCTGCGCTTCTTCTTCCGCGAAGCCAGGTTCATGAGCTTTTCCCAGCGCGAGACCTTTTTGATGAACGCCTGCAGCGGCTGTCCCGCGAGCCCGTGCCCGTCGTTGGCGGCCCGGACGCGCACGTTCTCCGTGCCCATTTCGATGAGATAATCTTCCAGCGTCGTCTCGTCTTTGAGGTAGCGCTCCTGCTTGCCGCGCTTGATCTTATAAAGCGGCGGCTGGGCGATCATGAGATGACCCTTCTCCACGAGATCGGGCATCTGGCGATAAAAGAACGTGAGCAGGAGCGTGCGGATATGCGAGCCGTCGACGTCGGCGTCCGTCATGATGATGATCGAATGGTAGCGCAGCTTGGCCGGGTCGTAATCGTCTTTGACGCCCGCGCCGAGAGCCGTGATGACGAGGCGGATTTCCTGCGACGAGAGCATCTTGTCGAAGCGCGCCTTCTCGACGTTTAGGATCTTGCCTTTCAACGGCAGGATCGCCTGCGTGCGGCGGTCGCGCCCCTGCTTGGCGGAGCCGCCGGCGGAATCGCCCTCGACGATGAAGATCTCGCTCAAGGCGGGGTCCTGCTCCTGGCAGTCGGCGAGCTTACCCGGCAGCGAGCCGGAATCCAGCGCGCCCTTGCGGCGCGCGAGCTCTTTCGCCTTGCGCGTCGCCTCGCGCACGCGCGAGGCCTCGACGCCTTTCATGACGAGTTTTTTGGCGTCGGCCGGGTGCTCGGCGAGATAGCTCGCCAATTTCTCGTTGATCAGCGCCTCGACGATGCCTTTCACTTCGCTGTTGCCGAGCTTGGTCTTGGTCTGGCCTTCGAACTGCGGCTCGGGCACTTTGACGCTGATCACGGCGGTGATCCCTTCGCGGACATCCTCGCCCTGAAGATTCTCGTCGTCCTTTTTGAGCACGCCGGAATCGATCGCGTAGCTGTTGATCGTGCGCGTCAGCGCCGATTTAAAACCGATCAAGTGCGTGCCGCCCTCGATCGTATTGATGTTATTGGCGAACGAAAAGATGTTCTCGGTATAGCCGTCGTTCCACTGCATCGCGATCTCGATGTCGACGCCGTCCTTCTCGCCCTGGAGATAAATCACCTGGGGATGAATGGCGCTCTTCGCGCGGTTCAGGTGCTCGACGAACGAGATGATGCCGCCTTTATAGAGCAGCTCGTGCTTTTTCTGGCTGCGCTCGTCCTCGATCGTGATGCTGATGCCTTTGTTGAGAAACGCGAGCTCGCGGAGGCGCTGCGAGAGCATATCGAAGCTCAAATCGAGGGTTTCGAACATCTCGGTGTCGGGCTTGAAGGTTACGCGCGTGCCGGTTTGCTCGGAGCGGCCGATTTCCTTGAGCGGAGCCTGCGGCGCGCCGCGTTTGTATTCCTGCTGGTAAACCTTACCGTCGCGCTTTATTTCGACTTCCAAGGTTTCGGAGAGCGCGTTGACGACGGAGAGGCCGACGCCGTGGAGACCGCCGGAGACTTTATAAGAAGCCTTGTCGAATTTGCCGCCGGCGTGGAGCTTGGTGAGGACGACTTCCGCGGCGGAAATTTTTTCCGTCGTATGGATGTCGACAGGGATGCCGCGGCCGTTGTCGATCACCGTCACGCTGTTGTCGATGTGAATCTGGACTTCGATCTTGTCGCAGAAGCCGGCGAGCGCTTCATCGATGGAATTATCGACGACTTCATAAACCAAATGGTGGAGGCCGCGCTCGCCGGTGTCCCCGATATACATGCCCGGGCGCTTACGGACGGCGTCCAGCCCTTCGAGAACCTTGATATTATCGGCGTTGTAATCGGAGGAAGAGGCGGTTTTGTTCAAAGCCATCTTTCAGGTTAAAGGCGCAGGAAATTTTCGCTTTAAAGTCTAGGGGTTAGTGAATTTATCAACCTGAATAATTGTACTCTAAAACGGCACCGAAAGTAAAGGAAAAACCGCTCCGATTTTGGACCTTCTAGGAGCCGTTTTTTGCTGGCTTTTTCGCGGCCCGCGACGGACGACCCCGGGGCGATCGGGCGATATAGGAAAAAACCCATAAGGGTGGGAATAAGCCAGGGAAGTTCCTTATTGACATTTATTCTACGCCTTGTTAGGAAGCTCTGGACAAATTGTGCCCGAAGGGGCTTTAGGAGGACTGTATGGCCGACGAGGCAGGTGAAGAGCTACTATTAGACGTCAGGGTCGCGGAAGCTTCCTGGTTCTACAAGTTTTATCTCAATCAAGAGCGCAAGATCCTCGGAACGCTTTCCGTCGCGATTTTTCTCATCACCTGGGAGCTCGTCGGATCGGTCTACCAGGTCGTCAACCCGATGTTCATGAGCGCCCCCTCCATGATTTGGAAAGCGGCGGTCCAGCTCTTTGGTTCCGGCGAGATCTGGAACGACCTCTACGTGAGCGGTGTCGAGTTCGCGTGGGGCTACGTCCTTTCGGTCGTCGTCGCGATTCCCTTCGGCATCGCGGTCGGCTGGTACAAGAAAATGGCTTATCTCTTCGATCCGTTCGTCAACGCAATGAACGCGACGCCGCGCGTGGCACTCCTCCCGCTCGTCATCATCTGGCTCGGCATCGGCATCCTCTCGAAGGTCGGGATCATCTTCTTGGGTGCGGTCTTTCCGCTCTTGATCAATACCCGCGACGGCGTCAAAACGACCCCCGCCAACCTGTTGAACGCCGCCCGGAGCTTCGGCGCCTCTGAATGGCAGATATTCAAAAACGTGGTGCTCCCCTCCACGGTGCCCTTCATATTGACGGGCCTCCGTCTCGCCGTAGGCCGGGCGCTCATCGGCGTCATGGTCGGCGAGCTCTACGCCGCCACCGCCGGCATCGGCTTCATGATCACGGTTGCGGGCGCGACGTTCCAAACCGACAAGGTCTTCGTTGGCGTGCTCATCTTCGCCATCTGCGGCATGGTTGCCACCGAAGCGATCGACCGCTTCGAGCACCGCTTCGACAAGTGGCGCCCGAAGGTCGGGGCGGCATAAACTAGAGTTCTGCCATAGAATTAAAAAGGGCGGCCCATGGCCGCCCTTTTTTTTACTGCGAGCCAAGTCCAGGTTATGATCGGGGAGTATGCTAGCTGCCGGGTCGATAGATGAAGGTGGGCGGGGCCTGTTTTCTGGCCTCCACCGGCTCCGCCGTTGCGGTCGCGGCAGCGTCGCGTCGCGGCAGCTCAGAGGCGCATCCGCCGAGAGCCGCGAGCAGCAGGAATATGAGCGTTCGGACTTTCATCTTTCTGTTTGTCGCTTTCCGCTGTATCCGCTTAAAGGCTTATCAGATGGCAGCGGCTGCGACAATATAAGAAAGGTTTGCGGCCTCATTGCTTTAGCCCGGCTACTTCTATAGCATCGACGCGGTTTGCAGGCCGGGGGGCTCCGCACGATGAAAGAGACTGATGAGACGCTTTAGCGGGCTGTTGCTCTTTGCCGTATTCCTTGTCGTCCTCTCGCTCGGACAGAGCATCGCGTTTTATACCGACTGGCTGTGGTTTCAGGAGGTCGGCTATACGAGGGTCTTCACGACCACCGTCGGCGTCAAGCTGGTGCTGGGGCTGGTCGCCGGGGGTCTTTTTTTCCTTCTCCTCTATGCCAACGTGAAATTCGCCGCGCGCGTGCTCCGCGGGGTCCGCTTCCTCGACTTCGAAAATGCCCTCGAATTGCCGAGCCCCGAGCTCCTCGATCCGCTCATCCGGCGCCTGCTGCTGCCGGCGTGCATCGTGCTCGGGTTCATCGCGGGACCGCAGGGCGCCGGCCAGTGGGAGAGCGCGCTGCTGTTCTTCAACGCGACGCCTTTCGGCCTTAACGATCCCGTCTTCGCCCAGGACATCGGCTTTTACATTTTTCGCCTGCCGCTTCTCATGGCGGTTTACAACTGGCTGATCGTGCTCCTGACGATCACTCTCGTCGCCACGGCGGCGGCCTACGTGCTGTATCGCGGCATTCAGTACGGGCCGCGCGGCGTCTCTTTCAGCCCTCGCGCGAAGACCCATCTGCTCGCGCTGGCAGCCGCCTTTTTGCTGGTGAAGGCGGCCGGCTATTACCTCGACGGTTTCCAGCTGCTCTACGCGTCGAGCGGCGCCGCCTACGGCCCCGGCTACACGGCGCTGCACGCGACGCTGCCGCTCCTCCGGCTGCTCGCCGTGCTCTCGCTTCTCGGCGCGGTGGTGCTGCTCTTCCAGATCTGGCGTCCCGGCATCAGATATTTCTTGCTGACCGTCGCGGCGCTGGTGCTCGTCCACGTCGTAGGACTCGGGGTCTATCCCGCCTTCTTGCAGCGCTTCCGCGTTGGCCCGAACGAGGTCGCGGCGGAGCGGCCGTTTATCGAGCGCACGATTCAATTCACCCGCCGCGCCTATGGGCTCGACACTCTCGAGCCCAAGGAGTTTCCGGCGGAAGAGCGGCTGACCGCCGCAGATCTCAAGCGCAACGACCTGACGATCAAAAACATCCGCCTCTGGGAGCACCGGCCGCTGCTCGCGACCTACGGGCAGCTCCAGGAGATCCGCACCTACTACAAATTCGTCGACGTCGACAACGACCGCTATCCGATCGACGGCGCGCTCCGCCAGGTCATGCTCTCCGTGCGCGAGCTGTCGCACTTGCATCTCAATAACGCGGGGTGGATCAACGAGCACCTGACCTACACGCACGGCTACGGCGCCGTCTTCGGCCCGGTCAATCAGGTGACGCCCGAGGGCCTGCCGGAATTTTTCATCAAGGACATCCCGCCAGTCTCGTCCATCCCCGAGCTCAAGATCACACGGCCGGAAATATATTTCGGCGAGCTCGCGAACGATTACGTCTTCGTCAAGACGCGGGCGCGCGAGCTCGACTATCCCGCCGGCGATCGCAACGTCTACACCGACTACCAGGGACGCGGCGGCGTGCCGGTCGGCTCGTTGTGGCGCAAGCTGGTTTTCTCCGCGCGCTTCGCGACGCTCCGAATCGCGCTCTCGAACGACACCGGCGGCGAGAGCCGCATTCTTTACTACCGCCAGGTGCGCGAGCGCGTCGGCAAGATCGCGCCGTTCATCGAGTTCGACCGCGACGTCTATCCGGTCATCGCCGGGGGGCGCGTCTTCTGGATCATCGACGGCTATACGACATCGAGCTACTACCCCTATGCCGAGCCCGTGCCCGGCCTCGGCAACTATATCCGCAACTCCGTCAAGGCGGTCGTCGACGCCTACAATGGCAGCGTCGACTTCTATGTCAGCAGCCCGGACGATCCGATAATACGCGCCTACGGGAAAATATTTCCCGGGATGTTCAAGCCGATCGAGGCGATGCCGGAGGGCCTCCGCGCCCATATCCGTTACCCGCAGGACCTCTTCGGCGTCCAGGCGCGCATGTATGCGACGTACCATATGCAGGACCCGCAGGTCTTCTACAACAAGGAAGACGTGCTCGCGATCCCGCACCGGACGGTCAACGGGCGCGAGATCGAAATCGAGCCGTACTATACGATCATGCGCCTCCCCGGCGAGACGCGCGAAGAGTTCATCCTGCTGCTCCCGTTCACGCCCAACAAGCGCGACAACATGCGCGCGTGGCTCGCGGCGCGGAGCGATCCGCCGAATTACGGCAAGCTCATCGCGCTCAACTTTCCCAAGGCGAAGCTCGTCTACGGCCCCAAGCAGATCGACGCGCGGATCGACCAGGACCCCGTCATCTCGCAGCAGCTTAGCCTCTGGAACCAGCGCGGGTCGACGGTCATCCGCGGCAGCATGCTCGCCATTCCCATCGAGGCGTCGCTCCTCTACGTGCAGCCGCTCTATCTAGCGGCGGAGAAGGGCTCTCTGCCGGAACTGAAGCGCGTGATCGTCGCCTTCGGCAATCAGATCGCCATGGAGGAGACGCTGGAGCAGTCGCTCGACCGCATCTTCGGCAGCCGCATCGCGGCGGCGCAGGCGAAGGCCGAGACGGCCGCGCCTCAGGCCGCCGGCGCGGTAAGAAACCTCGCGCGCGAGGCGCTGGATCATTTCAGCCGCGCGCAGGAATCTCTGCGCCAGGGCAACTGGGCCGCGTTCGGCGACGAGCTGAAGCGCGTCGAAGGCTTGCTGAAAGAGATGGAAAACAGGAAATAGAGGCTTTTCCTCTCCTCAACCATTTGTGTGTCGCACCGTTGACACACAAAGACTGCGGCATTTTCGCTACGTGAATATTATTTTGACGCGACAGCGCGTTCTTCAAGGGCTCCACCGGGACGAAGCGTGAGCTGCTCGGCGGGCGAGAAGGCGTGCTGTCGGACCAACAGGCTGGATACCAGAGACGTGAGTCCCGAGGATGAAAGAATCATCGAGATCGTGACGAACTGATAGACCGCCGCATATACGGGGTCCGTGCCGGCCAGCAGCATGCCGGCCATCAATCCGGGAATCCAGACGATGCCCAGCGACTTGAGCGAATCGACGGCCGGAATCAGGCTCGTCCGGAACGAAACCCGCACGTACGGGGCGACCGCCTCCTTCGAAGCGGCTCCCAGGGCCAGCGCCGTCTCGATCAGGCCGCTGTGCGACTCCACCTCCGCGCGGAAGCGGTTGAGAGTCAGCGAGTTGGCGTTCATGGCGTTGTAGATCAGCATGCTGCCGAGCGGAACCAGCGAGGTAATCGACGTCTCGATGACGCCGGCCAGAGTCATCAAGGCGATCACCGAGCCTGCGCCAGCGGCGATCGCGCAGAGCGAGACGCGAAAGGTCCCGGGAATCCCCTTCGCGCGTCCGGCGGATATCCCCGCGGCGGCGACGATCATGGCGGCGAGCAGCGTCATGCCGGTCCACGCGGGACGGCGGAGGAGCAGGATGAAAACGGAGCCGACGGCGAGGATCTGGACGATTCCGCGGCCGAGCGCGACGATCATCTCGCGCTCCAGGTGAATCTCGCGCCAGCGCGCCAGGAACATCACGAGCAGGACCAGCGACACCGCGGCCGCCGCCTGGGCGGCGCCCACCGCCCATGGGCTACTGAATAGCGTCTGCAACATGTAAGACCTCCGCCGCCGATCCGATCCGTTCCAGTCGCCCCGACTTGACGACCATGACGCGGCCCGCGACACGCGCCGCCTGCGCCGAATCATGCGAGACGATCACGCAGGTCAGGGCGTTCCGGCGCACGACTTTCAAAATGAGCGCCTCCACCTCTGCTTTCGAGTCTTCGTCTAGGGCAGAGGTCGGCTCGTCCATCAACAACACGGTCGGTGAGTTGGCGATGGCGCGCGCGAGCGACACGCGCTGCGCCTCGCCGCCCGATAGGTTGGCGGCGTCGCTCTCGGCGCGGTCCGCGAGCCCTACCTGATCCAGGAGAGACAGGATCGCGCGTTGGGAAAGATCGTCCCCCCGATGGCGCGGGCCGTAGCGCAGATTGTCGGCGACCGTGCCGGGAAAGAGATACGGGATTTGCGTCACCATGCCGATCCGCCGCCTGAGCTCCTGCGGCGCGATCCGGCGACAATCGGTCCCTTCCAGATAAACCGTTCCGCTCGTCGGCTCATCGAGCCGATTCAGCAGGCGCAGAAACGAAGATTTGCCCGCGCCGCTGGGCCCAGTAATGGCCAATACCTCACCCCTTTCGATACTGAGCGTAATATTATCCACCAGGCGTTTGCCGCAAACGACGTGGCTGAGTTGTGCGGTTTCGAGGACGATGCTCGTTTTCGTGACGGCACGCTGCTCCCGCGCCTTACTGAGCGTGTCGGCTGCCGGAAACAGTTCGGCGATTGAGCCGTTCCGCGTCTTGAAAACGGCGTCCATGTAAAGGCGATGTAATTGCTTTCGAACCATGCTGTATCCGTTCGATGATTTTAGTCGTCGTAGTACCGGTTTTCCGGCCAGTAAGTGTGATATTTCTGGCAAGCGGCTTGATCGTAACTCTGCGCTCCGAGACAACCGCACGCTGTAATAAAACTTGATAAGACAAAGACCGCGGCAACCAATATTAACCTGCGCAATTGCATAACCGTCATCTCACATTCTCGTTTCCATTTTCCTCTTTTGTTTCGAAAGGGAGCTTACGGAAGCGAGCGGCGGAGCAGGAACGCATTCCTACTCCGCCGCTCGATCGGGCTTACTCGTTGCCGATTTCCATCCGGTGCTGGGCTTCGAGCCGCTGCTCCTGAACCTGATCGGCTCCGGTCGGGGTCTCATCGCACGGACCGTAGAAATCGACGAGATCGCCCGACGCCGCGTTTTTCAGAACCGGCTGGTCGCTGTCTAGCGTGCGGCCGTCGATCGCTGGAAACTTGGCATGACAATAGGCTCCGCTCGTAAGAGCGTCCTCGGTGGTCACACCCTGCGCCAGCGCCGTGCCGTTCATCACGAGACCGGCGAGCAGCATGGCGGCGAAGAATGTCTTTTTCGTTTTCATTGGATTTCCTCCTTCTTCATTGATGACAAGACAAGAGAGCAACGACCGTGCCACCGCATTGTCGAAGAAAAATGCTTATGCGAGAAGGAATTGAAGCGCCGCGCGCGAGCCGGCGAAGCGAGTGCCAGAGCCGGCCTGCCGGATATTGGGCGGTCGCCGGAAAGCCGTCAACTTATTTGAATTTGCGCTTCCAGGTGTCGGTGAACCCAGCGCATCGTTGCGCGTACGCTCGCAAGATTGCATGTATCAGCGCGAGCTGCCGCAGCCCACGAGCGGTGTCCAGCTGCGTCGGTGCGGTAAAATTGCAAACGCTTTTTGCGGAGAAATTTTACGGTGAGTCGATATTCCGACGCCTTTTTCGCGCCGAATATTTTATCGCGGTGTTGTTTTAATTCGTCGCGAACGCCCCGACGACGAGCAGCGCCATCACGACGAAAGTATACGGACGTCTGAGCGCCAGGCTGACGATCCACATGGCCGGTTCTGATTAGGATGCTGCGGCCTGCCGCATTTCGCCAATGTTCCGCCGCGCCGGAGGCGCCATGAATTCAGGCCCCACAGGATCCGTGACCGATTCGCGGACGATCTTGTCGATCGCGGCGAACGCCGCCTTATCCAAGGACCACCCCAACACTTCCTCGATCGGCGCCAGCTGGGCGGGACGGCGCGCGCCCCATAGGGCGACGCCGACGCCGGGCTGATCCAGGAGCCAGCGCACCGCGAGGTGGATCACGCGCTTGCCGTAGTTCTGGCGCGCGAATTGATCGAGGCGCTCGACGGCCATCAAATAGCGGGGATAGCGGTCGGGGCGAAATTTGGGATCGACTCCGCGGACGTCGTCGCCGATAAAACTCGTTCCCGGGCGCATCTTGCCGCTCAGCAGGCCGCGGCATAGGGCGCCGTACGCCAGGGTGGCGATCTCGTTTAAGCGGCAATACGGCAGGACGTCTTTTTCGACGCCGCGCTCGAATAGATTATACGGCGGCTGGGCGGCGTGCAGCGGCGCCGCCGAGCGGAACCAGGCCATCTGCTCGACCGAATAGTTGCTGACCCCGATCGCGCGAATCTTGCCATGACGATAAAGCTGATTCATTGCCGCGGCGGTCTCCTGC
>Ga0075425_100001505_pt1 | contig 22917 bp, 18 predicted proteins | sample SoiMethybrSBSTD4_FD_75300 | JGI IMG/M metagenome (GOLD analysis project Ga0075425, IMG submission 75300) | Bulk soil microbial communities from a Populus tree surrounding site in Tennessee, USA - Soil MetaG P. TD hybrid SBSTD4 | ecosystem: Environmental > Terrestrial > Soil > Tree plantation... | reverse complement strand
GCGCGACCTGATCAGCGCGAGGATGCGCGCCTGTTCGGCCTCGAGCGCGCGAACCTCGTCCTGGAAGTCGCTGATCTTTCCGGCGAGCGCGAGCTCGGCGACCTGCTTCGTCTCGAGGATGTCGGCGATCTCCGCGGCACGTTCGGCGATCGCGCGCCGGACGTTCGTGACGGCGCTCCGTTGCGCGGCGAGCGCCGCGCGGGCCTTGCGCGCTTGGTCGGCGATGCGGGACAGGTCCTCCATGACCGTCTGGTCGAACCGGAGCGCGTAGCTCAAGCTCGTCGAGCGGGCGACGAAGTCGCTCAAAGTCCGTGATGCCAGCAGGGACTCAGCGCCCATACCGGGGCCCATGATGTACATCGCGCGCGCCCGCTTATCGACGAGGTTCGACCGGCGACCGCGGGCTGCGGCCAGGTCCGCGAGCCGCCGCTCCTGGCCGGCGATCATCGCCGAGAGCCGGTCGAGCGACGATTCGGCCGACGAGAGCCGGCTTCGGGTGGCGTTCAGATTTCCGCCGAGGCCGGCGATCGTCGCTCGGAGCTGCGAGTCGGTGCTGCGACTGCTCCGCAACTGGGCGCGAACCGCGGCGAGGCGGCGACGGGTCTGACTGAGCTGGGTTTCGGCGTTGGCCGGTGCGGCAAGGAATCCGATGGAACAGAGGAGGAGCAGCAGGGCCATAAGCCCGCGCGCGCGTGCTCCCCTCTTCATCCGACCAGCTCCTCCCCAGGCACCGGCGCCTCCGGATCGCCGCCGACCAAGGCCGATCCCGCCGGGAGCCCGTGCCGGGCCCGCGGTACGTGTATCAGAGGGCTTAGGGTGAGGCAAAGACGCCTCGACGCGGGGCTTCTGACCTGCAAGAATGCGGCGACATGGCCGGCTCAACAACGGCGAGGAACGGGGGTGCGCCCGGCGAGGCCGAGGCCGTCGCCCGCATCGTGGGCGCCCTCGGGTACGCGTTGCTTCGCGTCTTCCAATTGTCCGCACAGGCGAGCGCTTCGGCGCCGACGCTGGCGCTTCGCGAGCGCCAGGCCGCGTTCGCCGTCGAAGAGTTCGAGCGCTACCAGGTTCTGCGGCGCCGTCTCGGCGCCTTGACCGACGACCCCGAGAAGGCGATGGGTCAGTTCCGCGTCGCGCTCGATGCCTTCTTCGACGGGGCGCCGACGGCCGCGTGGCTCGACGCGCAAGTCTTCCAGTACATCGGGGACGCGATCTCGACCGACTTCGCCGACCTCATCGCGCCGCACCTCGACGAGAAGACCGCCGCGGCCGTCCGCGAAGGGCTCTCCGGCCGGGCGGCACACGAAGCATTCGCCCTCGAGCAGATCCATCGAGCGATCTCGTCCGACCCCGATGCCGAGACCCGCGTGACCGCGGTCACCGGCGCGATCGTGGGCAACGCGCTGGGCGGGTTGCGCGAGGCCATACTCACCTCCGACGCGCTGGCCGTCGTGCTCGGCGGCGAGGAGCTGGTGAAGGAAGTCGTGCTGGAGTTGCTGGGGCGTCACCGCGAGCGACTGGAGCGGCTGGGCCTCGACCGCGTGGACTAACCAACCGCGCCGAAAACGTACGACGGCGGAGCTTCTCGCTCCGCCGTCGTTGTCTTCGGGTGGCTCAGCCGGTTATCGCTTCGCGCTCCCGCTTCATCCACCAGGCCAGCGCAACCGCGATCGCGAGCAGCGCGGCGGCTTGCGCGGCGCCGCCGACACCGGTCGCGGGCAGCGGCGATCCGCCGGACCCCTGAGCGCTCACCGTCGTCTGCGCGACCTCCACTCCCGCGGAGAGCACGCGGATATGGACGACCCCAGCCGTGGAAGCCGGGAGACTGAACGTCCAGTTGGCAAGGCCGCTGATCGTGTGCCATGCGCTCGCGACCGGGAGGGCGCCGGCCCTGGTCACTTGGTACTGCACGACGGTGTTGCCGAGCACACCGAGCGTCGTCGACGCGACGTTCGAGTAGGTGCGGTCGATCGCGGCGCGCACGTAGATCGTGTGGGCTCCCGCCGAGATCCTCCGTCCGAGGTCGATGCTCCACGTTCCGGTCTTCATGTCGACGTCGGCCAGCACGGGATCGGCGAAGTTCGGATCGTCGATCGACACCTGGACGGTTCGCGTCTGTGGGTGATCGCCGGCTCCGTACGGATCGGCCCCGAGATCGGGGAACGTCACGCGGCCGCCGAGCAACGCCTTCTGCCCGACGTTGGCGCCGGCTCCGGGCAGGATGCTGACGCCGAAGCTCAGACCGGTCGGCGGCATCGCCGCGGGCGTGATCGTGATCTTGGACGCGTGGTTCCCCTCGTATCCGAAGGCCCACGAGCGCGCGCCCACCAGCTGGATCTGGAACGCGATCTGTTCGCCGCGGAATGCCGGCCGCGTCGTGTGGAAGGAGAAGTCGTACTTCGTCCAGCACGCGTCGCCGAGCGCGTCGCAGAGCGACCCGTTGATGCCCGCAGGCAATTGCAGCGCCGGGCCCGCGGCCCCGATTCCGATCTCGCGGTCGGTCGCTACGAGCACGCCCGTCGGGTCGACGATCTGCGGGGTTTCGCTCGACATGTAGAGCTCGATGTGGACGTTGGAACCGGCAGGCAGCGGAGCCGTCAATCCGTGCGTCAACGGCCACGCCTGGACCGGACGGAAGTTGGCGATCACGCTCGACACGCGCGCGTTGAAGCACGGGTCGAGGTCGCCCTTCGAGTTCGTCTCGTCCATGTAGAGATCGTTGCTGGCTTCGGTACACCGCACGGTCGTCGTGCTCGGGATGAACACGCCCAGGGCGGGCGGGACCGAGGGCAGGAGCCCGGGCGTGTCGTCGGTCGGCGTCGCGTCGGGATCACCCCAGATGCGATGCAGCCACAGATTCACCGGCTTCGGCGCAGCGCTGACCGGCGACGCGACGGCCGAGAACGTCTCGGATGCTTGCGGCTGCGGGTCGGCCGACGCTGCCCTCGCGTTCTGGTTCGCCATGGCGCGCAAGGCACGTGCCATCACCTTCAGCTCGCCGGCCTGGGTCGTGACCTCCCAGCGGTTGACGTGGAATCCGGCCGGCCGCGATACGGCGTCGGGCTGACCGTCGCCGTTGGTGTCGTAGGTCCCGTAGAGGGTCGTCTTCACCATGTTGTCGATCTGGAAGAACGTGTCCTCGAAACTGCGGTCGGGGAGCGGCGCGCGTCCCATCAGCACGTCGATCGCCCGCTGTGCGCTGTCGGGCGTCGCGGCGCCGTAGCCCTCGAACAGTACGTTGGCCTCCGGGATGTACGGCGCCCACACGGGATGCGGATAGAGGTCGGGCACATCGTTCGACTGGTTGAGCGGCTCGGTCGTCTTGAGCACGACGTCGCGCAACTCCTGTCGCGTCAATTTGCCGTCCGATAGGTAGGGGCTGCCCGGGATCGCAATGCCCTCTGCGATCACCTGATGCGGCCGTTGTCCGGCTCGCCCGTCGCCCAGCTCTCGACGGATCTGAGTCAGAACCGTTCCGAACACGCCGGCCGTGTACGGCGTCGCGGCGGATGTACCGCCGAACGCGCACTGACTCACCTCGCCGGTGCGACAGACCGACGGCAGGTCGCCATCACCCCATGCGGAGACGTGGACAGGGATCCCATCGCCGACGATCGCGCGGTGGTTGTCACGCCGGATCGCGCCGACCGTGATGTTCCACGGCATGCCCGTGTAGGACTCGCCCCAGTCGGCCTGGGGAACGTCGAAGAAGTTGCCCAGACCGTTGCCTGCGGCGAATAGGTCGATCTGGCCGCGTTCCACGGCCTTCTTGGAAGCGATGTCGGGGCCCGAGCCGGCCAGCACCGCGCCGGTGAGCGCGGTGGGAAGCCCCAAGCTCGGACCGAAGCTGTTGGAGCTGATGTCTACCCACGGGAACGCTTCCTTGATGCCGACGTTGAGTCCTTCGACGATCACGAGCAAGCACGTCGGGCAGTAGCCGTAGCGGTTGCCGGTGGAAACCGAGGTGGTGCCACTCCCGTGTCCTTCGTCATCGAGGATGGGGTGCGGATCGCCGCCGGAGGCTTCGCTCGAGGCGATCGCTCCGATGATCTTCGTGCCGGGGATCCAGTACAGCTTACCGGGCTGGATGACCTTGTTGTGGTCCCAGATGTGCTTGTCCTGGGGCGGCAGGTAGCCGTGGCCGAGCGTGATCGGCAGCGCTTGCGCGTCGGCGGGATAACCGGGGATGTACTCGGACGGGGGGCGCGTGAAGTTCTTCGTCAGCGCCAGCACGTCCGGATCCGGGTAGGTCGTTGCGGAGTACTCGAGGTTGTAGGGGTTCACTCCCGTGTCGCTGATCCCGATGACCGTGATCGCCGTCGTATCGAGCTTCAGCCGCTCCTTCGTCGCGACGAGCACCGACGTTGTCTGGCGCCGCTCCAAGCCGTTCGCGTCGACGGCGCGGACCGTCACAAGGTGGCGTCCTTCGTTCAGGTGCAGCGTCACCGCGGAGCCCATTGTGTCGATCACGCCGTTGTCGTCGGTGTCCCAGCCGACCTTCACGGCTCCTGCGCCGCCGGTGATCTTCGCCTTGAGCTTCTGCGTCTCGCCGATGAGGAAGCGGTATGGACCGCCGGCGTCGACGACGGGCCGGGGGTCGTTCGGTTGGGTGAGTCCGATGACCAGCGCGTGCAACGTGTCGCCGACGGTGACGAACTTGTCCATCGAAAGCGTCCACTGCCCGGCCATCGGCTTGGCGACGGTGCCGGTCTCGGGCTCGCCGAAACTGCCGCCAGACCCTGTCTGCGTCGAGCCGTCGGGCGCGATCATCGTCAGGTCGTAGTCGTTCTGCGGGTTGTCCCACGTCACGCGTGCGTCGAAGCGCTCCGTGCCGGCGGGGACGTTGAACTTGAACTGCACCGTGCCGGTGCCCGTGACGCCCGGCGTCGGGTCGTTCTTGTTTGCCTTCAGCAGCGTCTTCTGTGCTCCGCCGTACAGCACCGCTTTCACTGTGTCGCTGGCGGTCGCTCCGACGGCGTCGGTGACGGTCAGCCGGATCAGTTGGATGGAGGCTTTGACGCCCTTCGTGTTGAGCAAGGCGGTGGGCGCATTGGCGCCGTCGAGGGTTCCGACCGGAGACGTCCACTTGAACTTGTACGGCGCAACCCCGCCGCGCGCGTCGCCGAGGAGCGAGGCGATGTCCCCCGCACCCACGAAGACGGCGTCGCCCGCGTCGGCGACGAGCTTCTGCCGTACCAACCCGCTCGCATGAACCAGCGCGGTCTTGCCCTTGATCGTGATCGTCCGTCCGTTGTTCGATACGGAAACGATCGTGATCACCGCCGAGGCTTCGGCGGCGGTCGCGAGCGTCGCAAGGATGGCGACGCCCGCGATCAAGACGGAAAGCTTCTTCACGATGACGACTCCTTGTGGTTGTGTCCCCGAAACGGCCGGACCCCTCCGACCGTGCTCACCAGCACATTCCCCGCGGCGGCACCGAACTCCTCCGGTCGCCGACCGGCCCGATCTCGGGCATCCCGTCGCAAAGCGAGAAAAAAGGTACAGGGTTCGTGCGCCGGGGACGAACCGAGGCCCCGGGCGTGCCGAACGCTCATCGGGGAGCTCGGAGGGATCGTCCCGGGAGCCGGAATAGAGTCTCGATCGATGCGGGTGACCGATCTACAGGACCGCAAGGACCGCGACCTGCTCGAGCGGGTCGCCGGTGGAGACCACGCGGCCTTCGCGGACCTCTTCCGGCGGTACTCTCCGGCGGCTTTCGGCCTCGCGTCCCGCATCCTGGGCGAGCGGTCCATGGCCGAAGAGGTGCTCCAAGAGGTGTTCCTTTCGATCTGGCGGCGCGCCGGAGCGTTCGACCCCGCGCGCGGCAGCGTCCGGTCGTGGCTGTTCGCGCAGATCCACCACCGCTCGGTCGACGTGGTCCGGCGCGAGGAAGCCGAGCGGCGACGCACGCAAGTGGACGTGCCGCGTCCGGCGGCGGACGAGCGGCTCGACGAGGTCGTGGAAGAGCAGTGGCTCGCGGCGCGGCGCGAGAACATCCGCGAGGCATTGGGCTCTCTGCCGGAAGAGCAGCGTTCGATGATCGAGCTCGCCTACTACCGCGGCATGACTCAAAGCCAGGTCGCCGCGGCGACCGGCGTGCCACTCGGCACGGTGAAGTCGCGCACGCTGACGGCGATGCGCCGGCTCCGCGACGCGCTCGCGGGACCGATGATGGAGGACGGATGGAGCACAAGCAGCTAGAGGAAGCCATCGCGGCGTTCGCGCTCGGGGCGACCGACGACGCGTCGATCGGGGTGACCGAACGCGCGCTGCTCGAGCACCTCGCCGGCTGCGCGTCGTGCCGAGAGCTGTTCGCGAACATGCGCGACGTCGCCGCCGAATTGGCGCTGGCGCCGTCGCCCCTGGCCGTGCCGGCCGAGGTCGAGGAGAGGATCTTCGAGGCGATCCGCGAACGGCGTCCGGGACCGTCGGCCACGTCGCGTTCGCGCTCGCGTTCGTTGATCGCGCGGCTCGGCGCGGTCGCGGTCGCAGCGGCGATCGTCGGGTTGTTCGCATGGAACCTGCAGCTGGCCTCGCGCGTGCGTTCGACCAGGACGAAGTCGGCCGAGGTCGCGATGGCGATGACCGTGCTCGGCTCTCCCGATTCGCACGCGGTCTCACTGACCGGCCCTCGCGCCCATCTGGTGTTCGTCTACCGGCCCGGCGAAGCGTTCCTGGTCGGCGAGAACGTCGAGCCGCTGCCGTCGGGCAAAGTGCTGCAGCTGTGGTTGATGCGCGCCGGGATTCCGACGAGCGCCGGCGTGTTCACGCCCGACGGCGGTGTGGTCGTCGGACCCGTGTCGCAATCGCTGTCCACGTACTCGACCTTCGACGGCGTCGCGGTCACGATCGAGCGCGGGCCGGACGGCGCGCGCGCTCCGACGAGCGATCCGCTCTACTCCGGCACGATCACCGCGTAAGCCCCGGCATCTGCCGGAGCGCGCGCGTCACCACCAGCGGCGGATGGTTCGACGGCGTCGCCGTCACCGACGGATCCAGGATCGGAGCGCGACGGCCGTCGTGGCACGCGATGCAGCCGGCTTCGCGTTGATCGAGACGCCAGAGGTCCGAGGGCACCGGCGGGATCGCGGATCCGCGGCCGCACGCGCCGATCGCGCCGAGCGCTAGCGCGACGACAGCAACGGCTTGCCGCGCGCGGCTGCGGGCGGCCATACCAACACCGGCTTTCCGCTCTGCCATTGCCACACGACCCCGAACGCGCGGTCGTTCTGGCCGCGCATCGGGCCGCTCTTCTCGAACGACACGCCGGCGCCGTTCGGGAGGCTTCCCCACGGCATGTCGAGCGCTCGCGCGGCTGCCTCGATCGCCGCGGGAGTGATCGCCTTCGCGTGCAGCAGCGCGCCTTCGAACAACGTCCACGCGCCGGAGAAGCCCATGTACGAAGCCGCTTCGGGCATGCCGCCGAAGCGGGCGTGATAGCGCGCAACGAACTCTCTCTCCAGCGCTTCGCCCGAGGGCGTCAGGGCGCTCGGGGCGATGTCCATCGGTTTGTCCGCGACGAACACGCCGTTGATCTTGCTCCCGAGCAACTGCGCCATCTGCGGGGTGTAGAACGCCGCGCACTTGCCGATCATCGCCTTGATCGGCAACCGGGCGGCGACGACCGCGGTGCGGAAACGCGCGCCGTCGTCGAGGTACGACGCGGCGACAACGACGTCGGGACGGATGCGCCTCAGCGAGCGGATGATCCCGGCGAACGTTTCCTTCGCAGGGTCGTACGGGAAGCTGCCGTCGAGCCGGAACCCGCGCTGTGCCGCCTCGCGCTTGATGCCGGCGCCGACCGACGAGCCGTAGGGGTCGTTCTCGTACACCACGGCGATCTTCAGGTTGTGCGTCGCGATCTTGAACTTCGGTGCGAGAACCTCGGTCGAGAACGCAGCCGCCTGACGCGCCAGCGTCGCGCCCGACGGGCCGAGCCGGAATACGTTGCCGTAGCCGCGCGACGTCACGAGGTCCGCGACCGCGCCGGTCTCCCAGTAGACGACGCCGTTGCGGTGCGCCGCTTCGCTCGCCGCGAGGGAGATCGTGCTCGAGTACGTCCCGATGATCGCCGGGACGCCGCCCCTGGAGAGCAGATACGCCCCGCGCCAGCCGCGATCGACGTCCGGTGCGTCGGTGACGTCGAGCGTGACGTGCCGGCCGTGCACGCCGCCGCGCGCGTTGAACGCGTCCAGTGCGACCTGCACGCCCCGCAGCTCCATCGTGCCGAAGTGCGCGAGCGGTCCGGTAAGCGGGTAGAGCGCGCCGATCCTGATCGGGCCCGAGGGCGCTGAGAACGCGGCGGTGCACGCCGTCAGCGCGCCGAGCGCGACGGCGGCGAGCGCGCGTGTCAGTCGACCCATATGCGGTCCGGGTTCTCCGGGTCGTCGATCGGGCTGGAGATGAACAGCACGTCGCAGGGGTCGCCGAACTCGGCGGAGTGCGGCGTGTTCGACGGGATCACCCAGACGTCGCCGGGACGGACGGGGCGCGTTTCCTCGCCGACGGTCACCGACCCCGATCCTTTCAAGACGTAGCCGATCTCGTCGTGAGTGACGTGGATGTGCTTCTTGAACGGGCCCTCATGGCCTTGGAACACGAACACGCTCGACTGGCGCCCGTGCCCGAGATAGCTGCGCTTGAACGCGTCATCCTTTGTCAGCTTGTCCTTGGTGATGGCCTCAGCCACGTTTATCACGTCGACCTGGGTCATGGGCTGAGTCTGCTGGCAGCAGGGGCATGCGTACATGCGCGGCCTCCTCTATCGGCGGGCTCGGGCGACGGTCGCTTCGAACAGGAAGTGGTACACCTCGGCGTGGCGCTTGGTCTCCCAGACGTCCGCGCCCCAGATGTAAGCGCCGTGGTCGCGGACGATGATCGCGAACGCGGCCGCGAAGCGCTCGTCCTTGAGGACCGCCTCGACCTGGTCGAGCAGCTCGGACTCTCGAGGCGTATTCGTGATCACCGGCACGAGATGCACGTCGCGGTTGGCGAGGCCCCGCACACCCTTGAGCATCTCGAGGTCTTTGACCGCGACGTGATCGGCGTCGGTCGCGAGGTCGCCGAACAACACGGTCGACAGGCCGTGGGAGTGCATGACCGATCCCGCCTGGCGCTCGCGGATCGACGCGCGGAAGATCGCGCCGCACTCGCTCGGCTTGAGCTTCTCGTCCGCCGCAGCCTCGATCACGGAGCCGTCGCGGACGTCGATCGTGAAGAAGTCGGGCGGCTGGACGCGCTCCTTATGAACGCCGGTCGGCGCGAGGAGCATGTGGCCGCCGGGGTTCACGGCGCAGATGCCGCCGCCGGTGCCGGATACCCAGCCGCGCGTGTAGAAGGCGCGGAGCTGCTCGCAAAGGAGCTCGCGAAGGTCCTGGTCGGGGGCCGGGCTCACGCCGCGGGTTCTATCGGAGGTCCGAAGAGCGCGCAACCGGCGACGGGTTCAAGAAAGGACCGAAACGCCAAAGCGGTTCGCGCGTACCTCGAGTGAGAACAACTCAGGGGACGTGAGAAATGGGGACCGGCACCTGGGAGGTTGGGTCGTACACGGCCCGGCTACCCAACGTTTGCTTCGAATGGTTGGCGGCGGCGCCGTCGCCCCTCACGGCCGCCTCGTCGCGGCCGGTCCCCGGGCGGCGGTCGTCGCCCCGCCGTCTCCTAGAGGAACGCGCGAGCGACCTGGAGGGCGGCCTCCGCCAGCGGACCGTCGGCCTTCAGGTTTGGAGCGTCGGCCAGCTTGAGGCGCTGCACGCCAACACGACAGAACTCGCCGGCCGGGCCGGTGATCGAGTTGTCGCCGTCGGGCGCGCCGAGGGCCCATCGCTCGCCTTCGAAGTCGAGGTCCACGCGAAGCGTGCCCGGCGGCTGCTCGCGCTGCGCGATGCGGAACGCGTACGGGAGCGCCCGAACGATCAGCCACGCCACGCTCTTGAGTCGCGGCGATTCGTTCGGGAGCTCGCCAACCGCGGCCCGGATGTCGAGCCCGTGTGCCCAGGTCTCCATGAGGCGTGCGGACGCGAAGCTGCGCGCGCTCATGCCGAGGCCCCAAGGAACGCGGGCCTTCGGATCCAGGGTCAGAAGCGTCGCGCGCGTCTTCGTCGCGCCGGATATCCACCAATCGAGGACCTGTGCGGGCGCCATCTTCCTACCCTTGTCGCATCCGGATTCCGTGAAGGCTTCGGGGCTGGGGAAGCTCAGGGCCTCCTGGTTGAGCTGACGGGGTCCACCCGACGCGGTGTCATGGGCGATCTCTTCGGTGTCGGCGAGGTGCGAGACCTCGTCGCGCACGTCCCAACCGGCGGCGGGTGTGGGCTTGCTCCACGCTTCGACGGGGAGCCCTCGGAGCACGCCCTCGAGGCTCGCCTGTTCGGCGGCGAGCTCGGCGACCGCCTCGTCCATCCCGCTCATCTCGGACCCCCGATCGTTCGTCGCGGCTGCCGCGACACTATCGGCGCCGGCCTTGGCCGTGCCAGGCCGCGACCGACGAGTCGTTCATGTACTTTCGGACGATTTCAGCGGACCACATTCCATGATGCAAGGGTTGTGAACTGCGGGTTCGCAAGGATTTTCGACCGGTCGAGGCGAATCACCGGGCGCAAAGGGGACGGGTCATGAGCGGGGACGGGGACCGGAGCATCCCGGCGTCGGAGACGGCGGCCTTCGCACGCTGGTTCGAGCAGTATCACGATCGCATCGTCGTGCAGTGCGTTCGCCTGCTGCGCGACCGAGCGGGCGCTGAGGACGTCGCGCAAGAGACCTTGTTGCGCGCGTGGCTGGCTCGCGATCGCATGCGCGAGGAGGACGTCGGCGCGTGGCTCGCAGTCGTCGCGCGGAACCTGTGCATCTCACAGCTTCGCCGTCAGAAGAAGCAGATCCCGACGGAGCGTCTTCCCGACAGGCCTGATGAGAACGCCGACCCCGCGCGCCACGCCGAGCGTAACGAGAGCCGTCGGGCGGTCCGCGCGGCGATGGAATCGGTCGGTTCGCGCCACCGCGAGTTGCTGTCGCGTCACTGGATCGACGGCGTCGAGTATGACGATCTCGCGGATGAGCTGGGTTTGTCGCCGAGCGGCACCCGCGCGGTCCTGTTCCGCGCGCGCCGGGCCATGCGCGACCGCTTGGTGGCCGTGGGCGAAGGGTTCGCCGCGATCATCGTCGGGGTGCGCGTCCGCGTCGGGTCGATCGCCCGCCGAACGCAACATCTTTGGAACGACCCCTCCACGACGATCGGCGCACAAGCTGGTCTCAACTTCGCGTTGGTCGTCGGTCTCGCTGTATCGAGCTACGGCAGTATCGCCCTTCCGGGCCCGACGGTCGTCCGCTCACTGAGGACCATCGCGCAGCCCACTTCGGGGCGGCCCGTTCGATCGCGTCGGGACGCGAAACCCGCAGGAACCAGCAAACCGTTGCGTGGAAACGCCCCGACGAGCGATGCAGGTCGCGCGACGCTTCCAAAAGCCAACATCGCGGCGCATGACCACAACGGAGAAACCCACACCGAAGTAACTCACAACGGGCGGACCCTCTTGTGGTACCGGGGGGGTGGCGACCCTGGTGATCCCCCGCCGTTCCAAATGCTGTATCGATTCGAGGATGCAGCCGCCGCTCCAGTGTGTGACCGGGCTCCGGGTGAGTGCTCATGAGTGCGTTCAGTTCATGGAAGGCGCCTCGTCGATGGGGGATCGCGCCATGAGGGGCTCCTACGTCTGGCGACGGATCGTGCTCGGGCTTGCACTTAGTGTCAGCTCTATGCTCGTCAGTACTCCCGCGTCTGCCTTTCACGTCCACCATGAGGCCGGCGCCGCCGGGCACGGGGTCGTGGTGTGTTGGTACGTAGACCCTAAGTGTCCACCACAGGAGGGCTTTGTCGTCATCAACCTCCCCGAGTTACACCGTCCATGAGCGGTGGCAGTCTGCAAATGAGGAGATCGCACACGTGGCGCAGGACGATGCTCGGTATCGCCCTTGTTCTCAGTACTTTGCTCGTGGGTTATTCGGCGCCTGCTAGGGACATCCACCAGGGTGCTGAAGTCTTTGGTCACGGGGCCGAGGTTTGCTGGAACGTTTCCCCGGAGTGCCCTCCACAAAGGGGCATGGTGGTCGTGAACGTCCCACAGTAAGCCGCGGTTCCCGACGCCTGCCGTTCGATCCGCCCTTTGGTTTGAAGCGCCGACCCCCGGCGGATACTCTCCCAGCCCGGAAATCCTTTCAAAAGGGGCTTGGATGAACGTCGTCGTGTTGGTCAAGCAGATCCCCGACCCCAACAACCCGTACCAGCTCGAGGGCAACCGGTTGAAGCGGTCGGGAGTGCAGAACGTCCTCGATCCGGGCGACGAGTTCGGCGTCGAGGCGGGACTCAAGCTCGCCGAGGGCGCCGGTGGCGAGGTCACCGTCGTGTCGATGGGCCCGGCCTCGGCGATGGAAGCGATGCGCAAGGCGCTGTCGATGGGCGCCGCCAAAGGCATCCTGGTGAGCGACGACTCGCTCGCCGGCGCGGACGCGCTCGTGACGGCACGCGTGCTCGCCGCGGCGATCAAGAAGGTCGAAAACGTCGACCTGGTGATCGCGGGCGTCGAGTCGACCGACGGGTCGTCCGGCGTGATGCCCGGGATGATCGCCGAGCTCCTCGGGCTGCCGCAGGTCACGTTCGCGAAGCACATCGACCTGAAGGACTCGACGCTGGTCGTCAACCGGCAGACCGTCGCCGGCTACGACGTCGTCGAGTGCCCGCTGCCGGCCGTGCTGTCGGTCACCGCCGGCGTGAACGAGCCGCGGTACCCGACCTTCAAAGGCATCATGCAGGCGAAGTCGAAGCCGGTGGAGCAGCTTTCGGTTTCGGACCTCGGCCTGTCCGCCGACGACGTGAAGGCGACGCAAGAGGTCGCCAACGTCGCGCCCGCGCCCGAGCGCGGCGCCGGTGAGAAGTTCGAAGACGACGGCACCGGAGCGGCGAAGATCGCCGACTTCCTGAAGAACGCGAAGGTGATCTGATGGCGAAGATCTGGGTGTACGCGGAGGTATCGCACAACGGCGTCGACAAGACCGCGCTCGAGGTGTTGACGAAGGCGCGGTCGCTGGGCGGCGAGCTGGAAGCGGTCGCGCTCGGGCCGGGCTCGACGGAGGCCGCGAAGGTCCTCGGCGAGCACGGCGCGACGACCGTCTACGCGTCCGACGACGCCGCTTTCACCGACTTCATCGGCCAGCCTGCGGCGGAAGCGTTGTGCTCGCTCATCGGCGAGCACAAGCCGGACGCCGTGCTGTTCGGGTTCAGCTACGACTCGCGCGACATCGCTTCGCGCGTCGGCGCGCGGCTCGGCTCGACGGTGATGAGCAACGCCACAGACGTGCTCGACGCCGGCAAGGCGCAGACTGCGATCTTCGGTGGCTCTCAGATCGTGGACGTCGGGCTCGGCGGCGCCGGGCCGAAGCTGGTGCTCGTGCGTCCGAAGTCGTTCGAAGCCGAAGCCTCCGGTGGGACCGCCAACGTCGTGCCCGTCAACGTGACCGTCGGCGACGACCTGAAGAAGGCGAAGCGCGTCGAGCGGCACGAAGAAGAGGCGAGCGGCCCCAAGCTCGAGGACGCGCCGGTTGTCGTGTCCGGCGGTCGCGGGCTGCAGGACCCGTCGAACTTCAAGCTCCTCGACGAGCTGGCCGGAGCTATCGGCAACGCAGCCGTCGGCGCAACGCGCGCCGTCGTTGACGCAGGTTGGGTGCCGTACGCGATGCAGATCGGGCAGACCGGGAAGACCGTGAAGCCGAAGGTGTATCTGGCGATCGGCATCTCCGGCGCGACGCAGCACATCGTGGGCATGAAGTCGTCGGACCGCATCATCGCGGTTAACAAGGACGCGGACGCGCCGATCTTCTCGCTGGCCGACCTCGGGATCGTCGGCGACGCGCTGAAAGTCGTGCCGAAACTCACCGAAGAAGTGAAGTCCCGCAAGGGCTGACGGTTCGCTGTCGTTGTTGTCTCGCCGAGCCGCGCGTTGCGCGGCTCGGCTCGCTTTCTGACTTGTTCTCGGTGTGCGACGTAGCCTGTAGCCATGGATCCCTGTCCGGTTCTCGTCGGCCGGGAACAGGAGATGGCGACGCTGCAGTCGCTGCTGGATGCGGGCGGCGGTGTCGCGATCGTGTCCGGCGAAGCCGGGATCGGAAAGTCGCGCCTCGTGCGCGAGTTCGCCGCGATCGCCGAGAAAGCCGGCCGGATCGTGCTATGGGGCCGTCCCGAGGAAGTCGCTCAGCCGGGCCCCTATGCGCTGATCGTTGATCTGCTGGAGTCGATTGCGGAAAGTGGCAACCAGAAGGTTCGGCGCGAGGTCCGCGACCTCATCGCGAACCTGATTGGAATACCCGACGGCCGATCATCAGGATCTATGCCCACGGCCCGAGCGGTCGCGGCGGAAACCCGCGGGCTCATTTCACAACTTGGCTTGCCAGCGTTAGCTGTATTGGAAGATCTCCACTGGGCCGACGAGGCATCCCACTCGGTCGTTCTACACTTAGCCCGGGCGTCTCGCGATGACGGCCATGTCGTCGTAGCGACTTTGCGACCGGAGTATGAAGCGCGCCGTGTCAGCCTTTCCCGCCTGGTCGAATCGCTGGTCCGAGATCGACTCGTCAGCGAACTTATTCTTTCGCCACTATCAACATCAGACGTTGTTGAGATGGTTAGGGCGATGGCGTCACTCAACCCGGACGAGGACGACATCGATTTCGTCCTCCAGTTGGGCGAGGGAATTCCGTTCTTTATCGAAGAGCTCGTACGTCGTCCCCGAGAGGTCGAGGGGCATTTGCCGATCAGCATCAGTCAAGTCGTTAGGGCAGGATTCGATCGATTGACGCCAGCGAGTCGCAAGGTTGTCACCGTCGCGAGTCTGCTTCTTGGCGCTATCGACATGGCCGTATTGGTGGCTGCCTTTGACGGCGAGACCGATCTAGTCCGCTCCTCGCTTATGGAGGCAGTTGAACTTGGCCTGATTGCTGATCGCGAGGGTCGCATTACCTTCCGCCATGCTCTCTCGCGCGAGGCAATCGCTCGAGATGTCATCTCCATCGAGGCTGCTCGCATTCACGCGCGGATCGCTCAGGCGATCATGTATGTCTACGGGGATGAGTGGGAGCGTCATGCGACTGCACTGATGTACCACTATTCCAAATCGGCGCAACGAGAGGCTGCAACGAGTGCGGCCATAATTGCTGGGAACCAGGCGCTTGCCGCCGCGTCGCTAGTCGAAGCGAGAAATGCGTTTACTTTTGCCCTCCAGGAGAGTCGCGGGACCGCCACCTCCGCCATTTCGGGCGTAGCTGAAGTTGAGTTTCGAGACGGCAACGAAGCGTCGGCGGCATCTCTCTTTGAGAAGGCAGCAGATTCGTTCTTCGCTCAAGGCGATATCCAAGAGGGAGTTCAACAGCTCCGCCGGCTTGCTTGGGCGTTGTACGGCCGTGAAGATCGCGACACGGTTATTTCCGTGCTGGACCGCGCTTTGGATGGTCTCGCTGAACAAAGCGAATCCAATGCATACGCGGAGACTCTCGTGCAGAAGGGAAACATGCTGGCTTTCTTTTTCCGAAGGTATGGCGAAGCGAAGCCGCTGCTCGAAAAGGGTTCTGACATTGCTCGTCGCCTAGGGAGTGCTGCCCTCCTCGCCGAGTCCTTGGATGGGTTGGCCAATGTCGCCGAGAACTCTGAGGCTTGGGGAGACGCGATAAGTGTTGCCGAACAAGCGGCTATCGCCGCGCGTGAATCGGAGCAACCGGAAATGATCGGGCGCACTCACAACAACCTGGCGATCAAGCTTTCTTGCTACGGGCGTCCGGCCGACGCGCTCAAGACGCTTTCTACGGGGCGTGAGTATCTGTTGAGAGGCCACGGACACGCTGGAGTCGCGGCGCTAGACGTTACCCAGGCCTGGATTCTGAGGTTCATGGGACGGGTGGACGAGTCAGCGTCAGTTCTTCAAGCGAATCAAGCAACGTGGCATCGTTGGCGCATGCATCGTCGTGCAATCGAGGCATGGATGGCGACAGAACGGAACGAATTAGATGTAGCGCGCCAGGTGGTCGAATCGGCATGGAATGAGATAGGCGGGCGAACTCCTCGGGCGTCAACCGAAGGGGCTTCGCCTGAGCGCGGGCTGGTCCTTCAAATGGAGACGTTGCTGTTGATGTCGGAAGGTAAGACCGCCGAGGCAGTGGCATTAGCTGAGAGCCTGGTCGCAAACGAAGAGGCCTCCGGCGAACGGTTCGATATTGCTTTCGCGCTTTCGTTATGTGTTCGTGCGTTCGCTCTTGACGGTAACGGAGAAGGCGCGGGGATGATGTTCGGGGTCTTGAGTGAGCGACTAACTACCGCGCCCTATCCCTTCCTCGTCGCGTCTTCGCTCGAGCTTCAGGGGCTCACCCGCGACGGGGCCAGGGATCAGATGTTTCTAGACGCCGCGAACGCGTTCGACGAGCTCGGCAATTTGCTTGATCAAGCAAGGTGCTTGCGACAGGCGGCTGGCGCCCTCAAAGCCATCGACGACAGGGGCAAAGCAATAGATCTTCTCAGGCGTGCCAGAAAATTGGCAGAAGAATCTGGGGGTCGCGCTGAATTGAATCGGACCGAAGCTGAAATGCGTGCCTTGGGCGTGCGACCCCGCGCGGGTAGGCCCAAGGGCAAGCGGGTGGAGGGTGGCCTCTCGCCGAGAGAAGCTGAGATTGTTGTACTCGTCGCGTCTGGAGCGAGCAACATCGAGATCGGTCAGCGGCTCTTTGTCTCTGACCGCACCGTTCAAGATCACATAGGTCACGCACTTCGCAAACTCGGACTTCCTTCTCGAGCTGCCCTCGCAAGTTGGGCTGCGAAGCAGGGAATGATTTAGACGCCGCATCAGTAATCCGCCTAAATCACCCACGCGGCTCGAGGCGCTCAATCGTGACTACGAACCTGAGTGGTTCGTTAGGCCTACGAAGAACACTCCGCGTGGCCTATGTGCTGCGGAGGGCGTCGGGACCGATAAATCACGCGTCCACAAAGAACGCGTGAGGAGGCAACATGAAGACTCGGAAGATTCTTGCGGCAGTCATCGCGATCGGACTCGTTGTTCTTGGTTCGAGCTTGACCAGCCTGGCTCTGATTCCCTTCGCGCGGCCGAACTGGTAGCCGCCTAAAAGACAACGACTCCTCGCCGAAGGCGAGGAGTCGCTCTTTTAAGGCAGTTATCGCAGGGTTTCACATGGACGACATCTCGCGCGGATCGTCTTGAGCACCAGCCTCTAAAGAAGAACCGCCGTCCACTGAGATCAGCCGCAGCATGCCCAGCAAAGGCAACTCACCAAATAGGTCTTGCTCGCAAAGTAGCTTCAGGGAGAGACGTAAGTCCGACGAGAAGAGCAAGGCCCAGACCCATGAATCGCAACGCAACCAGCCGTCTCATCTAGATTCCTCCTACCACATAGGCCGCAACGGGCTGATTGCGACCACCGCAAGACCGCTCAAAATTGCCACGGCTGAAATCAACAGTCCGCCAAGAATCGCGAATCTCATGCGCATCGGGCTCCCATCTGTCTCTGCGGAGCGATTAACACTTCAGTAGTGTGTTCCGACGCCGCTACCAGAACGGTCGTGCCTTGATGGCGGCCTCGGCGATACTCGAGGCGACGACCACCATCGCCATTGAAACGGCGCTGATTAACAGAGCTCTCACCTTCATTGGGTAATCCTTTCGAATCAAGCGGCACTGGCGACTGACGATCTGATCCCTCAGCCCGTTTCCGCGTGGCGCATCACCAGATCGGTCGTACTCTGATCCCGGCTTCGGCGATGCCCGAGGCCATGACAACAAGCGCCATCGACAACACTGCCGTTAGCAGCGCGCGCAGTTTCAAGGGTTCACCTCCTCGTGGGGAAGGAAGGTTGGGGAAGGGCCCGGCGGAGCAAGCCCCAATGCGGCTCGGGGGACCACGAGCGAGTCATCCGATCAAGTCCCGGATCTCTTCGACGAACGTGAGCTGACCGCGGAGCTTCTCGATCTCTGTGAGCGGGAAGCGCCGGTGGCCGCCGAGCGTCGCCAGGTACGGCAAGCGACCCTCTTTCGCCCAACGCGACACCGTCTTGGGGGAGACGTGGAGCATCCTTGCTACCTCCGACGTCCGCAGATAAACCGGCCTCGGCATACGAACCTCCTCTCGCCAGGGGAAGGGCTTGCTCCACCACCGGGGCCCCACGTTCCGAACACCCCCTTCCTTCGTCGCGGCCCTCCCGAGCCGTGCCGATCCTCGCGCACGTCGCTAGCCCTAGTAACCGGAGAAAGACGTAGGAAATCCTCATGGGGAGGCGTATCTAATCGGCCGGCGCCGGCTCGGACGCCTCGATCTGGTCGAGCCGGACCACCCGCCGTGTCGCGCGCAGCCGCTCCGGCCGCAGGTCCTCTACGGCGAGCACGCCGATGCCGATCGCGAACGGAACCAACTCAGTCCGCCGAGAGACGCCGGCCTTCGCCGTGATGTTCTCGATGTGCTTCTTGACGGTGCCGACGCTGATGAATAGCTCGGCCGCGAGATCCTTGTTCGACCTGCCGAGCACGATGAGCCGGAGGATCTCTGTTTCGCGCGGCGTCAGGTTCCCGGGCAATGCTGATCGTGGCCGTCCCGCGCGCTTCGCGGTCCGATCGATCAACCACCCACTCATCCGTCTCGCCCGGCGTGCTGCACCGAGCTGCTCGTACACTCGCAAGGCTTCTTGAGCCCGCGTCGTCGCGCCGGCGCGATCGCCGATCGCCCACGACGCGTCGGCCGCCACCTCATTCAGGCGGGCGTGTTCGATCAAGATGGGAGTCGGTTCCGCCAGCCACCGTTTCAGCGCATCGATGGCGCCGAGTGCATTGCCGAGCGCGAGCTCGATGTGCGCATCCACGCGATCGAGCGCCACTTCCCATAAAGACGCTTGCGAGAGATGCTCGCGGCCATGACGGATGGCGGTGCGAGCGCGATCGAGGTCACCCGCTCGGATCGCCGCCTCGCCGAGCACGCTGTACGTGTAGCTGTATTCGCGCGGCTCGATGCCGGGCGTGTCGAGCGAAACTACCGTCGGAAGGATCGCCGCGGCTTCGTGAGGCATGTCGTTCTCCATCAACGCGAGTGCCATCGCGTCCTGCGCGGTGATCATGTCCGCCGGGTTGCCGATCCTGTCGGCGAGCCGTATGGCGCGTTGCCCCGCGTCGAACGAGGCGGCTAAGTCGCCGCGCATCGCGGCAAGACGCGCGGAGATGCACGAGAGGATCGACTCTTCCTCGATGTTTCCCGACGCCACCGCATCACCGAGACCCTCGCGCAACAAGCCGGCGGCATCGTCCCACCGCCCGAGCACGAACATGATCCACGCGATGTTGCTCCGCAGATACCGCACGTACTGCGGATCGGCGGCCGCGCGAAAAGCTTCTTCTTGCAGTCGCGCGCCCTCGACGAGGTCGCCGCGCAACAGCGCCACGAGGCCGAGGTGACCCACAGCCTTCCAGCGCTCCGGCGAAGCGCGATACTCGGCCGCGAGTGAGCGGAAGACGGCCTCGGCTTCGTCGATGCGTCCGGCCATGCCGTGGAGCACGGCGATCGCGTGACGGATGTCGAACGACTCAGTCGGGTGCGCTTGCGGCAGCGCGTCCTCGAGGTCGGTCATCGCCGGGCCCGGCATCCCGGCGACGCGATGCGCTCGCGCGCGAGTGAGGAGAAGCCGCGCGCGGACGTTCGGATCGGACTCGAGTTCGAGCGCGTACGTCGCCAGCTGAACGCCACGCGCGGGGTCGGTCGGGATCGACGCGACTGCTTGGCCTTCCAGCGCGGCGACAAGATCGCGGGGATCATCGGAGATCTCGGCGAGATGTCCGTACCAGACGCCTGCTTCCTCCTGGCTGCCGGCGCTGCGAGCTTCGAGCGCCGCGGCGGTGAGGAGCGCGCGAAGATCGAGCGGGGGATGAAGCGAGCGGACGGCGTGATGCGCGCGCTCGGACGCGGAAACTCGCTCGCCGTGCTCCGCGCGGCGCCGCAGATGTGCGGCGACACCGTCGTGCAATTCGGCGACGCGTGTTGCGCCGAGGGCGTCGATAACGCTCGACACATGGAGGGGATGTGCCAGCCGATAGCGTGGCGAGCCATCGGATTCCCCGAGGAGGCCCTCCGCATCGAGGGCGCGGAGCCGCTCGACCAGATCGGCGTCGGCGATCCCCGATGCCGCGGCGATCTCCTCGAACCGTGCTTCGCGCCCGATCACTGCGAGCGTGCCGGCGACCGTGAGCGTCTCGCTCGGCAATTTGGCCAGACGCATCGCGATCATGTCGCGTAACGATCCGGCGTCCAAGGGTTCCCCGCCTTCGCTGATCCCCCAGTAACCGCCGGTCTCGACGAGCGCCTCGCGCTGGCGCCACGACTGCAATGTTTCGTCGATGAACAAAGGATTGCCGAGCGTCCGAGCGAACAGCGCGTCGGCGAGCGAGGGCAAGATCCCGCCGCCGAGCACCGACGTCGCGAGCGCGGTGACTGCGGAGGGATCGAGGCCGCGAACCTCGATCGCGTCGATCCAGAGGTCCGCGGATGGGGTCGGCAGTGCCGACGGCGGTTCTTCTCCCGGCGCGCGCAAACGAGCGGACGCGACGAAGCAGATCGGTGTCTCGACCACGCGTAACGCAGCCATCAGCAGTTCGGTACCTTCCGCCGGCGCCCAGTCGTAGTCGTCCACGAAGATCCCGAGCGGGCCGATGGCGCCGGTTTCCTCGAGCGCGTCGGCGATCTGGGGGAAGGAGACTTCGTATTCGTCGATCGAGGTCGCGCCGGTTAGCGTCGCAACGACCCGGCGCAGCCGGTCCGGCGGGTGGGCGTCGCGCGCTTCGCACGCGGCGACGAAACCTTCGAGCAATTGACCGAGTGGGAATCGCGGCGGCAGGCCCGCGGTGGCCGGCACGCGCGTGTACGTGCACAGCAGTCCGCGGTGTTCCGCTCGTCCGCGAACGTATCGGAGCAGCGTCGTCTTGCCGATCCCCGGAACGCCGAGCAGAAGCGCCGCGCGCTTGGCGCCGGCTGCGGTGTCGTCGACGAGACGCGCAAGTCGCGTGGCCTCTGCGTCTCGTCCGATCGGTGGTGAATCATCGGCGTGACGGCGCGACGCAGGCGCCATGGTCGGCAATCTCTAACGAAAGTGGCACGATGTCCAGAACGCCATAATCGGCTCGAAACGAACGAGGGAGACTCGGTGGCGGACAAGGATTACTCGGCGACGCCGCTTTGGAAGAAGCTCGGTATCGCCGCGGGATCACACGTGAATGTCATCGGTGCGCCTGCGCACTTCCGTTCCATCCTCGGCACGCTGCCCGACGGCGTGCGGCTCGTGGATGGTGTGCCGAAGAGTGCAGCCGACGTCATCGTCGTATTCGAGAAAGTCGACGCGAAGCTCGCGAAGAACTTCACCGCGCTCAAGAGGAAGCTCGAGCCGGCCGGCGGACTCTGGATCGCGTACCCGAAGAAGTCGTCCGTGATCACCACCGACGTCACCTTCGACAGCGTCCAGCGGGCCGGTCTGGCCGCGGGGTTGGTTGACAACAAAGGTTGTGCGATCGATGCCGATTGGACCGGGCTCAGATTTGTTTTTCGGCTCAAAGATCGCCCGAAGCTGGGTCGCTAGCGGGGCCCGGCAACCACGCTGAGCAGCGCTTTCGATGCGGAGAGCGACCGATTTAGGACGTTCTTGGTCTGCTTGTGGAGTATGTCCCCTTTGGCCGTCCTCAGGTTTACGCACCTCCCACCAGTGCATATGTATCAGGCGGAAACTACCCGGAAGGGCTATCGCCATTTCTCCGGCGAACGGGCATCCTTCGGACACCGATGGCGAACAGAGAGAGAAAGGTCGAGACGGTCGTCAAAGCGACCTGCGCCTCGTGCGGCGAAGTTGAGCTCGCGCCGGACGATCTCAGACTGCGCGTTTGTTCGACCCCCGAAGCTTCCGTCTACCACTTCACCTGCCCCCGCTGCTCGACGATCGTCGTCAAGCCGGCGTCGGATGGCCGGATCGTGACCCTTCTTACCTCCGTCGGAGTGCCGACGACCCACTGGGACCTGCCGGCCGAGCTGGATGAGACCCACAACGGACCGCCGCTCACGGTCGACGATCTGATCGATCTGCACTTCGCGCTCGAGCGCCCCGACTGGGCGGAACTGCTCGGCGCCTCCGCGCGCTAACCCGCGCCCGTTTGCCCCCGCGCCCGGCGACGGGCACCATTCGCACGTCATGGGCACCCGCATCGAAGGCCACGGCGGCGACCTCATCGCCGAGACGCTGAAAGCGCACGGCGTCGATCGCCTCTTCACGCTGTCCGGCGGCCACATCTTCCCGATCTACGACGGGATGCATCAGCGCGGCATGCGCATCGTCGACACTCGGCACGAGCAGGCGGCCGCCTTCGCCGCCGAGGCGCACGGGAAGCTGTCACGCGCGCCGGGGGTGTGCGCACTGACCGCGGGACCCGGCGTGACCAACGGCATGAGCGCGATCACCTCCGCGTTCTTCAACGGCTCGCCGATGCTGGTGCTGGGCGGCCGGGCGCCGGAGCTGCGCTGGGGCCAGGGCAGCCTGCAAGAGATGGACCACCTTCCGCTTGTCCGCACGGTGACGAAGATGTCGGACACGATCTTCTGGCCGCACGAGATCGCGAAGCGGACCGCGGAAGCGATCGAGGTCGCCAGCCGGCCGCACCGGGGACCGGTGTTCCTCGATTTTCCGATGGACGTGCTCTTCAGCCGCGCCGAAAGCGACATCATCGGTCCGAGCCCGTGGCCTATCGCCGTCGGCGAACCCGATGCCACCAGGACGCTGCTACGAGACGCGGAGCGCCCAGTTGTGCTGATCGGGTCGGATGTGTGGGCCGACCGAGCTGAAAAGGAGTCTCGAACACTCGT
>Ga0075425_100001504_pt1 | contig 22922 bp, 17 predicted proteins | sample SoiMethybrSBSTD4_FD_75300 | JGI IMG/M metagenome (GOLD analysis project Ga0075425, IMG submission 75300) | Bulk soil microbial communities from a Populus tree surrounding site in Tennessee, USA - Soil MetaG P. TD hybrid SBSTD4 | ecosystem: Environmental > Terrestrial > Soil > Tree plantation... | reverse complement strand
AATAAGCTGGCCCGACGGCACTCGACTCAACATCACTCGACTAGGATCGACACTGAATTACGGCATCAATCCTTCCTCAAATTCCACGCGCACGTTCACTGGCCTGCTCGGAGACTCCAGAAAGGCGGACGAGTTAACCGGGCGCGACGGATCGATCCTGAGCCGCTCCGATCCCGCATTTCAGACGAAACTCTACCGCCAGTTCGGAAGCAGCTGGCGCATCAAGCAATCTGAGTCGCTCTTTCACTACTGGCGAGGCGAGAGCACGGCGACGTTCACGAACCTGAACATCCCCACAAAAGAAGTTCGCGCGGTCTCGCTCCCGTCGCCAACGCGATCAAAGGCCGAGTCCGTCTGCCGCGCCGTGGGTGTTCGCAACCAGCCGGCACTCGATGATTGCATTCTGGATGTCGGCATCACCGGCATGCCTGCGTTTGCGGCAGCCTCCGTTGGATTCGAAAGCAGGCGCGACCAGGGTGCGCCGTCGGCATACGCGACTACGGCGATTCCGGGCGGCGACTCCTCAAGAACTAATGAGCCGCAATCGGCTGTGGGCCAATACAGAATCAACGTCGGTGACACCGTTTCCGCTGATCGTCCCGCCAAAGGCGCAGGTGCGATCCTGAAAGCGGGACAGAAGCAGGCGTACTCTTTTTCCGCCCTCGCCGGAGACAACATCTACATAGCAGTTGGCCCCTGCAGCGGCGGCACACCCAGCTTCACTCTGGTCAAGCCCGATAACGGCGTAGTCGATGGGGTCGGCGCTTGCCGCGACTTTGGTCCTGTGACCCTGCCAGTCACAGGAACCTACCGCGTCGTTGCAGGAGCCGCCGCAACTCCTGCGCATTATGGTTTTTCGCTCCGCGCGGCAATTCTCAATCAGTTTTCAATCAAGATTGGAGACGCGATTTCACCAAACCACCCCATCGGCGCGGGAATTATTACCCAGCAAGGACAACGGCAATCGTTCGGCTTCGCCGCACATGCGGGAGAGATCGTGTACGTCGGCATTGGCTCTTGCGATGGCGGACTGCCCTCGTTTGATCTTAGAACTCCGCAGAACCGTCTTCTTGATGCGGCAAGCTGTCATGACCTCGAACGGCAGGTGCTATCTGAATCCGGCACCTATCACATCATCGCCAGGACTGATCAGCCGCCCGCGCGGTACAGCTTCTTCGTGCATGAAGTCCCCGCCGACCTCCGCTTCGCTGTGCGTTTGCCGATTGCGGTCTCTGCAGAATCTCCTGCAAAAGGCGCCGGACAAATCACCGCTCAGGGCGCGCAACAGTTTTATGACTTCGCTGCTCCGCCGGGAAGCTCTGTTCACATCGAGGGAAAATGCATTCCAGCCTGCCCAAATCTCGGAATCAGGGCCACCAGCGTTGCCGATAACGGCCGTCTGGGTTTTCTCAACCTCGATCGTGTGAATTTCGATTGGAAGGTGCCGGCCGGCGGCAGATACACGATTCAGGTCCGTTCGAACGGATACGTGGGGAACTACGCCTTTAGCGCTTCGCAAACAAAGACCCAGCGGCGCTGATTCGTTCGTTTTTTGGCAGAGTGCTTCGACGCAGCACCCGCTCCGACGCGATGCAGATCTCAGTGTGGATGTTTAAACGAGGAAGCAGCCCCGCACCCCCGCCAGGAGGCAGTCAAGACAAAATCCGTCGGGTCTTCGTCGGCCCCAACACCACATCGATCTGGCAGGCGATGAACACGCCTGCCCTTCCGCGGAGTCGCTGCAAACTACAAGCAATTCGACGCAGGAATTCTTCCACTTGTAACCCAACGAGCTGATCCTTTCGCCCGTCGGATGCGAGGGTTGGTTTGGTTGTCCCAAACAGTGCATCACGAAACCTGAACCGCCCGGCTCTCGCTGAGTTGTGTTTGACCTGCGGTAGACTAGAGTGCAAGATGCGGGTGCAAAATCCGGTGCAGGCACCGATTGCGTTTGAGGTTGTTGCTGCTAAGATAGTGTGGCATCGTTGCTTAGCGATTGATGCTTGGCAGATATTTTATCTAACAATAAATCGCTTGTAACTTGCTGATTGTAAAGCGGAAGTGGTGGAATTGGCAGACACACCATCTTGAGGGGGTGGCGCCGAAAGGCATGCGGGTTCAAGTCCCGCCTTCCGCACCATAAGAACTGCGCAGGTATTACGATAAAATGAACTGCAATCCTCAAAAGAGGTCACTCTAGGTTCAGCGCTTGGAGTTTGAATCCGCCAGGCGCCAGGAAACTCCTAACTGATGATTATTACGCTGATTACCATCGTCCACGTGTTTGTTTGTCTTTTTCTGATCATCGTCGTTCTCCTGCAGAGCGGCCAGAGCGGAGATATCGCCGCCGCCTTTGGAGGCATGGGCAGCCAGACGGCTTTCGGCCCCCGCGGTGCGGCCACCGTGCTCACCAGAGCCACGACCTGGTGCGCCATCATCTTCATGGTCACTTCGATTACGCTCTCGGTCATGGCTTCGCGCAAGAAAGGGCCGACATCGGTGCTGCAGGGTGCCGGAACGCAAAATTCTGCTCCGGCCAAACCGGCGACTCCACAAAAATAACTCGCTTGAGTTTCGCGCAAAATCGCCCGGATCCTGATCGCCATTCATTTCAGAACTGGAGCTAGCACGTATCTTTGTCAATAATTCACGAGATCTTGCCGGTTGGGCCGTTGCAGTGCAACTGCTCGATCATCGGCGATGAAACCACGCGCGAAGCGATGGTCATCGATCCGGGTGATGAAATTGCCGCCGTGCTTGCACTCGTTGGAAAGCACAATCTTCAGGTCAGACAAATCGTGATCACGCACGCGCACATCGACCACGTGGGCGGAGCCATGAAGCTGCGGGCCGCGACCGGCGCACCCATTCTTCTCAACCACAACGATTACACGCTGCTGAAGATGCTCGATCTGCAAGCGGTTTGGATCGGAATGGCATCGCCAGGGAAGGTCGAGATTGACCACAGCATCGCGGACGGCGAGAAGGTCCACGCAGGACCGCTCGTCGCGGACGTGATGCATACACCCGGGCATACCGAAGGAAGCATCTGCCTCTATTTCCCCATAGAGAAGAAGCTGATTGCAGGCGACACGCTTTTTGCGGGCAGCATTGGACGCACCGACTTGCCCGGTGGATCGTTCGACAAAATCATCAACTCAGTGCACAGCAAGCTGATGACTTTGCCGGACGAAACCGTGGTTGTGCCGGGACACGGGCCGGTTACTACGATTGGCGAAGAACGTGAGAACAACCCATTCCTCCGGAAGTGAAACTGCCGGGAAACCTCCATGGTCTCTCAACACAAGGGAGGGCGATCTCAGGCCGCAGTCTTGTGCTCGAACGGCAACTTTAGGAAGCGCACCTTGTCGATTTCGATTACGAGAGTAACTCGGTCCTCGTGTCCGCGCATGGGAAATGGTTTGCCGGTGTATTTGACTGAAGTTGCATCGAGGACCTTCAGGCCGTCGTCATTACGGTGCTCGATCACACAACCGCGAAGCTGTATTTCAGTGTAAGGATCGTCAAAATCGATCATCGAGATGGCAACGCGCGGATCGCGCTTGGTATTCCTTGCCTTCAGAGAACTTCCGCTTGTCCCCACGAAAATGTGATCTCCCTCGCGCCCTACCCAAACGGGAGTACTGAGAGGTGAGCCATCCGGCATGAGCGTGGCCAGATGAGCGAAGTTGCGGCGGTCGAGCAGTTTTTTCACATTCTCCGGTAGCGCTGCCATGGTTGTTCTCCTTGGGCGGAAGTTGTCAGATGTTGGGCAGAATTCGTGAGATGCCTTCGCGGAAAGTTATGGGCGGAGTGACTAAGCTGAGCACAACGTATCCGTCCTGTGGAAAGTCATAAAAGTGACCGGGATGAACGAGCACCGACTGCCTGGTAAGCAGCTCGATTGCAAGATCCTCATCGGACCGCGTAACCGGAACCCGCAACACCGCGTACCAGCCACCTTCGATTTCGAGCCGCGCGCAGGATTTCTGTCCGGCCAACTGGCGGTCGAACTCCCGCACATTTGCTTCGATTCGGCTCATTAACTGCGGTTGAATCTTCTTTCTCTGCTCCAGCAGAGTCTCAGCAGCCTGCTGCACTGGAGCATTCTGCGATAGATACGTGTCAGAGATCACTTCCAGCCGGTGCATCGCCTCGGCGGCAATGCCCTCTGGCCCGCTGACCACAATCCAGGCCAACTTCATTTGAGGTAGGGCCGAGATTTTGGAGAGTCCACTTAGCGTGAATGTCAGGGCCTCAGTATTCGTGGCGAAAGTTGGTTGGCGTGGGCCAAGCGCGTAATCCAGGAAGACTTCATCCACGATGAGAGCGAGCTCATGCTCGTGGCATAGCCGGTTGAGGCGCGCGCGTTCATCCCCTTTCACGTATGAGCCGGTTGGATTGTTGGGGTGCACGAGAACGATGGCACGTGTCTTCAGAGTAATGGCCTGTTCCAGCGTGTGGAAATCAACCTGCCAGCCGTGATCGTAGATCAGAGGATAAGGAACGAGTTTGACGTCTTCGAGATCAGCCAGGAAATCGAACAATGGATAGCTTGGCTTCGGAACGAGAACCTCGTCGTTGGGATTGCAGAGCAGACGAAAGACGTAGGAATAACCTTCGCTGGTGCTAGTCGTCAGAACGATGGATTCGGCGTCGAGCCACATCTCGGCGATGGTTCCGACCCCGCCTCGGACAGGAGTGTCCGAGCCACACAAGTAGTATCGTGCGACGGCTTCGCGAGCTCTGCGAAGACCTTTGGGGTGGGGATCGTAGTCTAGAGACTTGGGGTTTCGGAGTGCAGCGAGGATCGCGTCTGGGTCATAGTCAAAACCGCCGCGGGTTGGATTTGAGATCGTAAGATCGAAAATTTCTTTGCCTTCGCGCAGCGCTTGCTGTTGCGCGATGGTGAAGGCGTTAGGGGTAAGCTTCCAGCTCGTACGGTTGGAGAACACGCCGAAAAGATTTTAACCGCAGAGGTCGCGGAGAACTCGCGGAGACCGCAGAGAAAAGATCGATGCGCGGCGTAAAAGGATCAAAGTTATCCGGAAACCACCCGCCGCACGAACTTCGCAAACTGCTTCACGTCGGCCTCAGTCGTGTCCCAGGAGCACATCCAGCGAACCAGCGACTGCTCCTCGTTCCAAACGTAAAAGAAATAACGCTTCATGATCTCGGGGATCGCGTGCCGCGGAACTCTTGCGAAAACGCCATTGGCTTCCACTGGGTACACGATCTTGATCTGCAAAATCTTGCTCAGTTCCCGCTCGAGCAATTTCGCCATCCGGTTGGAATGCTCGGCATTCCGAAGCCAGAGATCGCCTTTTAACAGCGCTTCGAGCTGGGCGGATATAAAGCGCATTTTTGAAGAGAGTTGCATGCCTTGCTTGCGGTAGAACTTTAAGTCGGATATTGCCGGGTTTGGGGAAATACCCAGGTCTCGCGAACCCGGCGAGACCTGGGGCACCCCCATCCCGGGTTGGGGAAAGAAAACCACTGCCTCGGCACCCATTGCACCGTTCTTGGTTGCACCGAAGGATAGAACGTCAACTCCTAGGTCGCGGGTCGCCTGGCGCAGACTGAGGCCCAACCAGGCTGCCGCGTTCGCAATTCTGGCGCCGTCTACGTGAAGGTACATGCCGTTCGAGTGGGCGAAGTCGGCCAAGACTCGAACCTCTTCCGGCTTGTAAACAGTTCCTAATTCGCTCGCCTGCGTAATAGAAATGACTCGAGGTTGGACGTGGTGTTGGTCGCCGATGCCGTGGTATGCCGTGCGGACAGCATCTACGGTCAGCTTGCCGTCGCTAGTGGAAAGCGGGATGAGCTTACATCCCGTGAACTTCTCAGGTGCGCCGCATTCGTCGACATAGATGTGGGCTGATTCCGCACAAATTACCGCGTGGTAAGAACTTGTAAGCACCTTAAGGCTAAGGCAATTCGCGGCTGTGCCGTTGAATACAAAGAAGACAGCTATATCTGGCCCAAACAGGCGTGCAAACTGTTTTACCGCCGACTCGGTGTAAGGGTCGTCACCGTAGCCGACAACATGACCGCGGTTGACTCCGGAAAGGGCCTTGATCACCGCAGGATGAACCCCGGCGTTGTTGTCGCTGGCGAAACTACGGCTCGGCTTCATGGGGGAACAATGTAGCAGTTTCGGGCTTCAGGCGTCAGCGCCAGGCTTCAGGCATCAGCTCTGAAGTGGTTTCCAGTGGGGGCCTGGTGCTGCCCGCAGGACCATGGAATCTTGGTGCTGGACCGACCAAGACTCAAGTCCCAAAGCCTAGTCCTGAAGCCTGGTGCCTGACGCCTAAGTCGAAGATTTGAATCCCGCATATTCGGCATCTAATCTAAGACACAAAGTTTGGTGCTGCCTGGGATTTCCGCTTTTTTTTTGCTGGACATACCAGCTCACCTCATCGAATCAGATCAGTCAATAAATAGATTAAGAGGTAACTCGATGGCGAAACGGATGATCTTGATGTTGGCCGGGGTGCTGGTCATCGTCGGTGGACTTGCATTCATAAAATACCGCCAAGTTAAGACCGCCATTGCCGCATTTGCTAGCGCACCGGTGCCCAAAACGGCGGTAACAACCCTTATTGCCAAGCGCGAAACCTGGCCCTCCACCCTGCAGGTCATCGGGACTGCGGCAGCCATTCAGGGCGTGACCGTCAGCGCCGATCTGCCCGGTACGGTGGACAAAATCCATTTCGAGTCCGGCAAGATCGTGCATGCCGGCGACGCGCTGGTTGAGCTCGATACTCGTCAAGAACGGGCGCAGTTGGCTGCCGCACAGGCTGACTGGGAGCTCGCGAAAATTAACTACGCTCGTCAACAGAAACTTGTTGAGCAGGGCGTAGTTGCACGAACGGAGTTTGACAACGCCGACGCACAAGCGAAATCGACGGAAGCCCACGTCGGCGAGATCAAGGCAACCATCGAGCGCAAGACGATCAAGGCACCTTTTTCCGGGATCCTCGGAATCCGGCAGATCAATCTCGGCCAATATCTGGCAGCCGGACAATCCATCGTTTCGCTGCAATCCATCAATCCGATCTACGTGAACTTCGGCGTGCCGCAGCAGGAAGCACCGAAAGTAAAGATCGGAGGCGTATTGCGGATGACCAGCGACGATCTGCCGGGACTTCAATTCGGCGGCCGCGTGACTGCGCTGGATTCGGTCGTCAATGAGTCCACCCGTAACATCCAGATACAGGCGACGCTGCCCAATCCACAAGGCAGGTTACGGCCGGGGATGTTCGTGCAGGTCCAGGTCGGATTAGGGACGAGCAGCGATGTAATGGCCCTTCCCGCATCGGCGATCAACTACGCTCCATATGGCGATTCCGTTTATGTCGTCACTGATATTCAGGACACCAAGACTGGAAAGAGCTTTCGCGGTGTGCGCCAGCAATTTGTGAAGGTCGGCCCAACCCGCGGCGACCAGATCGGGGTGCTTTCCGGAATCAACCCTGGCGAGGAAATCGTGACATCCGGAGTTTTCAAGCTCCGTAATGGCGCGCCGGTGGAAGTAAACAACTCGGTACAGCCACCCAATAACCCGAAGCCAAAACCCGAGGACAGTTAAACATGAAGTTGACCGATCTTTTTGTTCGCCGGCCTGTTCTGGCGATCGTGGTGAACCTGGTGATCCTGATTGCCGGGTTGCAGGCCATCCGGTCGCTGAGCGTGCGGCAGTATCCGCGCAGCGACATCGCGGTTGTGTCGGTACAGACGGTTTACGTCGGCGCGAATGCCGACTTGGTCCGCGGCTTCATCACTACCCCGCTTGAACGCGTGATCGCGGCTGCTGATGGTATCGACTACATGGAATCCACCAGCGCCCAGGGCCTCAGCACGATCAACGTGCACCTGAAGCTGAACTACGACACCAATGCGGCGTTGACGCAAATCCAGGCCAAAGTCGCTCAGGTGCGAAACGATCTTCCGCCTGAGGCCGAAGCTCCCATCATCGACCTGCAAACCGCCGACACGCAGTTTGCCGCGATGTACATCGGGTTCTCTTCGGCCGAGCTGGATAGAAATCAGATCAGCGATTACCTGACCCGGGTTGTGCAGCCGAAGCTGAGCGCGGTTAGCGGCGTGCAGCGCGCTGACATCCTCGGCAACCGTACGTTTGCTATGCGGCTCTGGCTTAAGCCCGATCAGATGGCAGCCCGCAACGTGTCCCCCTCAGACGTGCGCGATGCGCTGGCCAAAAACAACTATCTCTCCGCGCTTGGAAGCACCAAGGGGACTGCGGTCTCGGTCAACCTGGTGGCGAACACAGACCTGCGGACTGCAGACGAATTCAAGCGGATGATCGTCAAGCAGCAGAACGGGGTCGTCGTCCGCATGGGCGAAATTGCCGACGTCGAACTGGGTGCTGAGAATTACGACTCTGACGTCAAATTCAACGGCGAGACCGCGACGTTCATGGGCATCTGGGTGCTGCCCACCGCGAACTCTCTCGAAGTAATTCGTAACGTACGCGCCACTCTCCCGGGTATTCAGGAGCAGTTGCCGAGCGGCATCAAACTGGGGATTCCGTACGATTCTACCGAGTACATTCAGGATGCAATCAACGAAGTGCTGCACACTCTGGGCGAAACGCTGCTCATCGTGATCGTCGTAATTTTCCTGTTCCTCGGATCGTTCCGGTCAGTACTGATCCCGATCGTCGCCATTCCGATTTCGCTGATCGGCGCTGTGTTTCTGATGTTGGTGGCAGGTTTCACCATCAATCTGCTCACCCTGCTCGCGATTGTACTCTCCGTCGGTCTCGTCGTTGACGACGCGATCGTCATGGTTGAGAACGTCGAACGCCACCTGCAGATGGGCGTGACCCCGATGCGTGCCGCGCTGGATGCTGCTCGTGAACTCGTCGGGCCGATCATTGCCATGACCATCACTTTGGCGGCAGTTTATACACCTGTCGCAATTCAGGGCGGACTGACCGGTGCCCTGTTCCGTGAGTTTGCGTTCACGCTCTCGGGCGCTGTCATCGTTTCAGGCATCGTGGCTTTGACGCTCTCCCCGATGATGAGCTCGAAGTTGCTCCGCGGAGGCGATGCGGAAAAAGGCTTTGCCGGCCTCATCAATCGCAACTTTGAAAAATTTAAGAACCTCTACACCCGTTTGCTGGGCGGGACGCTCCAATATCGCCCGGTCGTGCTGACTCTGTGGGTTTTGGTGGTATTTCTGATCGTACCGTTCTATCTCTTTTCCCAAAAGGAACTGGCGCCCGCGGAAGACCAAGGCGTGGTGTTCGGCGTGATCCAGTCTCCGGCGAACGCAACCATTGACCAAACAAACCTGTTTGCCAAGCAGGTGGAAGACGTTTATCGGTCGTTCCCTGAAAATGGCGGCACGTTCCAGATTACACAGCCCGGCGGCGGCTTCGGTGGGATGGTCACGGTTCCGTGGAGCCAGCGGAAACGGACTTCACAGCAGCTCCTAGCAGCATCACAAGGCCCGCTTTCAAAGATTGCGGGCGTCCGCGTGATTCCTTTGACGCCGCCAGCTTTGCCCGGCGGCGGGAGCTTTCCGGTTGATTTTGTCATCGCTTCGGCCGCGGAACCCGAGCTGGTGGCAGACCTTGCCAGTCAGATCGTGCAAAAAGCCATGGCCAGCGGCATGTTCTTCTTTGCCGACGTGGACGTGAAGTTCGACCAGCCGCAAACGGAAGTCGTGTTTGATCGCGACAAGCTCCGCTCGCAGGGTGTGGACTTGAGCCAAGCTGGACAAGACCTCTCGACCTTACTGGGCGGAAATTATGTGAACCGGTTCAGCATTCAGGGCCGGAGCTACAAAGTTATTCCGCAAGTAAAGCGGGTTGAGCGCCTGACTCCGGACCAGCTCGAGCACATTTACGTCAAGGGATCGAACGACAAGCTGGTACCGCTTTCGACGTTCGCCAGCTTGAATACCACCACGCAGCCCCGTTCACTCAACAAATTCCAGCAGCTGAATGCTGTGCGAATCCAGGGAGTGATTCCCCCCAACATTCCACTGGACACAGCATTGACTTTTCTGGAAAACGAAGCGAAGAACCTGCCGCAGGGATACACAGTTGACTACGCAGGCGAATCGCGGCAGCTGCGGGTGGAAGGCAGTAAGTTCCTTCCAACGTTTGCACTGTCCGCCATCCTGATTTACTTGGTGTTGGCGGCGCAGTTCGAGAGCTTCCGCGACCCGTTCATCATCCTCGCGGGATCGGTTCCGCTGGCCATTGCCGGCGCGCTGATGTTCTCGTTCCTGGGATTCACCAGCTTGAACATCTATAGCCAGGTTGGATTGATCACGCTGGTCGGCCTGATCTCGAAGAACGGAATTTTGATCGTTCAATTTGCCAACCACCTTCAAGAGGAAGGCCGCAGCAAATTGAACGCCGTGATCGAGGCGGCAGGCACGAGACTGAGGCCGATCTTGATGACCACGGCCGCCACCGTGTTCGGACACTTCCCTCTTGTGTTCGCAACCGGGCCCGGCGCAGGCGCGCGAAACAGCATCGGTATTATGCTGGTCACCGGCATGATCATCGGAACCGCGTTTACGTTGTTTGTGGTTCCTTCGATCTACATGCTGGTGGCCAAACGTCACGTGCGACTGGAGGAAATTGAGTCAGAACCGCTGATGACAGAGCAAGAACTTGCTGTTTAATTTCAGCCCTCCCCGGGTTTGAGGCAGAGGCAAATCGGCATTGCCGGTTTGCCTTTTTTTTTGGCAAATTATTTAAGGAGTGGCTTTCTCTGCGGTGACTGCCTTTTCAGCTCCCCCCAGAATCTTTCCTAGGCTTGATTCCTGAATGAAAGCTATGACGCGATAAGGACCTGCCGGCGGCTTCGCCTTCACTTCAACATCTTTGGCAAATGTGGCGCCTTTCCCAGCTTTTCCGACCTTTACCAGATTGCGTGCCACCGCGACGTGCTCCAAACGATGGCCGCCGTTCTCCCCGCGAAGAACTTGTGACTCGGCATGATCAAGCGCCAGGGCAACAAAAACTTCGCCATTCTCCGGCAACGTCCCGGTTTCAATATGAGCGCGCAGCTTGCCATTCTCAAACCTGGCCGCGGAAATCTGAACCGGGACTTTGGCTTGCGCGCGCGCTTTCTCAATCACGTCAATGGCCCGCTTTCGGTCATTCCCTGAGCATTCCGCTGAGCCGTCCACAATCAGTTGCGGAGTGTAGGAGCTCTTCAGTCCCAACCTGTTCACGTAAACCGCCTGGCGAAGTGTGAGGTCGTGATCCGAGTAAATGTCCCGCCAGCCCTGATCGTCCCAGTAGTCCACGTGCTCGCCGAGGACGATAAGCTGGGTTCCCTCGATGGGCTGCTTCGCGTCAAGCGCTCGCAGAAACTCGTCCGCCGGCGGACAACTGGAGCAGCCCTCGGAAGTGAACAGTTCCACCAACACAGGCGTCGGTGCCTGGGCCGCGGCGCACACCGATATGCCGGCAATAAAGGTGATCGAGAGAAAGCTGCGAAGAAACATGAAGTTAAGGATGTCCAACAGTCAGGAACGTTACACTATGAGTTCGCCAACCTTCAACCCGATCGAAAAACTAAAACAGGCCACTGAGCATTTGCACAGGCCAGCACGAAACCTGGAGAGGCAATGAATCACACAGTACTCGCCGCCGCATTGATACTGACCGGTGCCGCATACGCGGCAGATCAAAAACCTGCTGGGCAAACCTGGTACTTCGCCGTCTCCGGCGATTCGCGCAATTGCGGTGACGTGGTCATGCCTGCAATCGCCGCCGACGCCATCAAGCAAGACGCGGCCTTCTACTGGCATTTGGGCGACCTGCGGAAGATTTCCGCGCCCGACCAGGACTTCATCGAGGAACGCACACAACAGGGTAAGGGCACCAATCTCGCAGACTATGAAAAGCACGCGTGGGACGATTTCATTAAAAATCAAATCAAGCCTTGGGGAGACACGCCGTTTTTCCTGGGCATCGGCAATCATGAGACTACGCCGCCCAAGAGCCGCGCGATGTTTGTCGCCAAGTTCCGGCGGTATTTGAATCGCCTGGAACTGAAAACGCAGAGGCTGAAAGATGAGCCAGGTGCTGTCAAGCCGCGTTCGTATTTTCACTGGCAGCGCAACGGCATTGACTTCATCTATCTGGATAACGCCACCCAGGACCAATTCGGACCGGAGCAGATGAAGTGGGTGGAAGGCGTGCTGGAGCGAGATGCGAAGGACGAATCCATTCGCACGGTTATCGTCGGTATGCACGAAGCTTTGCCAGAGAGCATTTCGGCGAACCATAGCATGAATGAGTATCCGAGCGGGACCGAGACAGGTCGGCGGGTATATCAAATGCTGCTGAAGATGCGGGACGAATCACACAAGAACGTTTACGTCCTCGCCAGCCACTCGCATTTCTTCATGGAAGGAATTTTTAATACCGCATATTGGAAAGCGAATGGCGGTGAGCTGCCGGGCTGGATCGTCGGGACGGCAGGGGCAGAACGGTATCCGCTGCCCCCCGATGCGAAAGATGCCAAGGAGGCCAAGACGAATGTTTACGGATATCTGCTGGCCACTGTGAATCCGGAAGGAGAGCCGTCTGGGACGGTCAAGTTCAAGTTTCAGGAACTGAAAGAAGACAGCATCCCTTCAAATGTGGTCCAACGATTCACGAAGCCGTTTGTGCACGAGTGTTTTGAGGACAATCGGAGAACGGAAGTATTGAATCATTGAATCATTGAATCATCGGGGGATTGAATCATTCCTTCGCGACCTTTGCGAGACCTCCGCGTCCTTTGCGGTTAAAAGCTCTTAACCGCAAAGATCGCAAAGAAAGGCCGCGAAGGTCCAAAGAAATTCACTGCGCCGTTCTCAAACGATTCTGCCAGTGCGAGCGGACGAACCAGACGATACCTACCACAAGAATTACTACGATCACCACATCGAACTTGTGGAGATATTTTCCAATCACCCGCCAGTTTTCGCCCAGCTTCATTCCCAGCCCTGCCAGACCGAAGCACCAGGGCCATGATCCCAGAAATGTGTAGACGTGGAAACGAACGCGCGGCATGCGCGCAATGCCTGCTGGGAGCGCAATGAAGGTCCTGATCACGGGCAATAATCGCCCCACGAATACTGCCAGGTATCCCCAACGGGCAAAGAAACGGTCTGCAGCATCCAGTTCACGCCGCCCCATGAGAATCCAGCGCCCATACCGCTCAACCAGCGGGCGCCCTCCATAGCACCCAATCTCATAGGCGACCAGCGAACCAACGTTGCACCCAATTGCCCCCGCAGTCGCAACCCACACCAGCTTCATTGTGCCTTGAAAGACGAGGTACCCCGCGAAGGGCATGATGAGTTCCGAAGGCAACGGAATGCACGCTGACTCGATACCCATCAGGATTACGATGCCGCCGTATCCGGCAAATGCAATCAATGATTTGATGAACAGGAAAACTACAGTGAGAATTTTCTCAGTCATGAAAGCGGCTATGTGGTGCGAGCGGCGAGTGATCGTTCGCGATAGAAGTGCATGAGGTCTGTAAGGATCGGATCGGCTCCCAGCTGGCGCAGCATGGTTGTAACCTGTCCGCGATGATACGTGCCGTGGTTCACCACGTGCTGCATGGATTGCCACAAAGGATTGCGATAAACGCCAAACTTTAGCGTCTTGTACTCCATTTCGCGATCGAGATCAGCCTGCGTCAACCCTCTAACGAACGCGAGCAGACGTGACTCTTGCTGCATCCAGGTTCCGCGCAGGCTGGCGAGATCTTCGAATTGTTTTACATCCGGCAAGCCGGAAGGCGAACGCCCTTGGAAGCGCTCAAACCAGATCCACTCCGCGCCGCAAATGTGGGCCAGCGTGTCGCGGACCGAACTGAAGCTTGAGCCGAGCGGCTTCGCGAAATCTTCCTTCGTGAGTTTCTCGGCGGCAGCGAGGGAGCGGTGGTTCGCCCAGAAGTTGTAGTCGTACAGCAGCTGCATTTCTGCGGGAGACATGATCTCGGTGAAACCTTAGAACGACCCTTCCTGAGTGAAGGTGAACCCCGGCAGCGCAACTCCGCCGTCGTTCTTAGTAACCTTCACGCGTACGGTAGGCGCATCGGGCGCTGTGACCTCGGCTGGACGCAGCACGGCATATTGCGTGAAAACTTCGCTGTAGAGCTTGGTCACAAGATAGTCCTGACCGTTCTCGTCTTTGCGCCAGACTTGGCCAAGCTGAATGGATTTCACCGCCATGGTGAGCCTCTGTTCCAGAGTAATGGTAGGGGAACGAGCCGTCAATTATGCGAGGTCGCACAAGTGGAGATGGACTTTTGGTTGTGGAGAGTGGAAGTATCGGTCATCCCGACCAAAGCGATGGATCGGCAAAACCGATCTATCGCTGCGTGGAGGGACCTGGTGTTTCGTGCGGCAAAGGTGCAGATGGCAGGCAACAGCAGGTCCCTCGACTCCGCATCGTCCCGGCTTAAAGGGACGATTTGCTCCGCTCGGGATGACAGCTCGTGCAAGAGCAACAATATCGCAACACCTCAGTTGCTGATAGGAAGTTTTGTTCGCCGACGCATGCTGGCGACGAACTCCGAGTCCTTCAGTGACTCAAGGTTGATCTCTACATTGGCCAGCGCGCCTTCGATAGCGGCACGCGCCAGCGCGGACGCAGTAGTCAGGTCCGACTTCATATTGGGATTCGTGATCGGACCAAGAGTTTGTGAAATGGTGAGCACTTCCCTCGCCCGTTCGGCAACCCCCAACGGCACATTGGTGGCTTGCTTCAGTGCTGAATCGATAAGCCCATCCGCCGCCTCCGATTCGCGAGATTTCTTGTAGGCAGTCATGACCGAGTTGTACGACTCTGCATCGGCGTCAATTGAAGCCTTCAATTCTTCCCTAAGCTGCGAAAGCCGGGAAATCGCCTCGCTGAGTTGCCGTTCGAACTGGGCATAAGCTTTCTTTCCGCGCGACATGGAGGCAACCATAGTCGCAAGACCCGCCGCCATTGCGCCGCTTGCCGCAGCAGCGCTGCCTCCGCCTGGAGTTGCAATCGGCGCCGCCAGTTGTTCAACGAACGGTTCGACTCCGGCACGCAGACCGCCGACCGCCATTTTTCCACCCATCACTGAGACGAGTCGATTCTCAAGAATCAACGACGAATCAAAATGCTCAATCTGAAGAAACCACTCAGCCGCCTGTTCGAGGGCTTTCTTGGGAATGAGTCCGACGACTTCGCTGCTCGAAGGAATAACACCGTATCGCGCGGCTTCTGAGCGGACCATTTCGAAAACGCGATGGATCGGCGTCTGCTCGAAATCGGTCAGGTTCATGGAAACCTGGGCCTGCCCGCGAACCAGAAATCCTGCGGCTTTGACGAAACGCAGCCCACCTGTGGAAAAACGAACTGCCTTCGCAATCTTTTTGGCGATGTCAACATCAGGGGTGTTGAGAAAAACGTTGTACGCGATAAGAAACTTGCGCGCCCCCACCACACACGCACCGGCAGTGGGATGAAGCCGCGGTTCGCCGAAGTCCGGCTTACGTGAAGGATTGCTAGCGATCTCATCGCGAATGCCTTCGAACTGTCCACGGCGGATGTTCTCGAGGTTCTGACGTTCCGGCGAAGTGGCCGCGGCTTCGTAGAGGTAAACCGGAATCTTATACCGCTGCCAGATCTGCGCACCCACATGGCGCGCCATGGTGACGCAGTCTTCAATGCTGACCCCTTCAATCGGAATAAACGGCACGACGTCGGCCGCTCCCAGCCGGGGATGCGCCCCTTGATGCTGATTCAGATCGATCAATTCTGCCGCTCTCCCAACTCCGCGAATCGCCGCCTCCTGCACCGCTTCGCGCTCTCCAACGAGCGTGATGACGCAGCGGTTGTGGTCGGCATCCATCTCGCGGTCAAGAAGAAAGACGCCGTCCAGCTTCGTAGCCTCAACAATGGCGTCAACTTTGGATTTGTCCCGGCCCTCGGAGAAATTCGCCACGCACTCGACCAGAGTTTGCATAAGCGAGAAGAATAGCTGGGCAGTTCCTGGCCTGCAACTGCAGCGGCGTAAATTACTTTCTCTGCGAACTCAGCGGGTCTTCTCAGCGACCTCTGCGGTTAAAGGCTTTTCCAGAGAAACGCAATTCCTTAGAAAGTCCCTGAGAACTACGGTCTACGACCCCGCGCCCGCTGCACGCGCCTTCGCCAGTATCCGACGCGCATTGCCAATCAGGTCGCCGACTTCGAAGGGCTTTACCAGAAATGGCACGTGATTTTCTTCCAGGAAACTCCGGACTTCAGGTTCGGCAAGGCTGGAAAACGTGAAGAGAACATGGCGCGCCAACGCAGGGCGCCGTTCGCTGATCCATGCGTAAGTTTGCTGCACGGTGCCAGCCCCCGGCATCTTGCCGTTCAGAATCAGGGCATCGAATGTTTGCGTCTCGAGGGCGGTCTTCGCTTTCCGGAAGTTTGCGAGGGTGGTTATCTGCGCCCCGGCTCCGGCTAACACGTCGCGCTCGAAGTCGAGCACAGCTTCTTCGTCCTCGACCAGCAGAATGCTTCCATGGAGGGCGCTTTCACGTTTGTGGACTGAGTGTGAAGGCTCAGAAGCGACTACCCGTCCGGATGAAGGCAGGCGTACCTCAATGATGGCGCCGCCTCCTTCTGCGTTTCGCGCGGCGATTTCCCCGCTGTGTTCCTTCACGATGCCGTAGCAAATGCTCAGGCCGAGACCGGTACCTTTGCCGACGTCTTTGGTCGTATAGAACGGCTCAAAAATCCGGTTTGGCTCTTTCAGACCAGGTCCGGAATCCTGGAATTCAAGTGTGACATGCTCAGCGTTGGCGCGCACGCGAACGACCAGCTTGCGTTCCGAGCCCTCGGGCCGCGACTCGTCCATCATGGCGTCGAGCGCGTTGTTGATGATGTTCAGGAAAACCTGTTCGAGTTGATGCGGATCGCCGGAAACAGCCGGTAAGCCGGAAGCAACTTCGCGCTCCAGCTTGATGCTGTTGACCTTCATATCGTAGTCGCGAAGCAGCAGCGCTTCTTCGAGGACCTTGATCACATCAAACTCGTGCTTTTCCGGCTTACGCTGCCGGGCAAAGGAAAGCAGATTCTGGACCACGCGATGGGTGCGTTGCGCCTGCTTAAATACTTTGGTGGCGTAATCCATAGCGCGTGCTTCGAGCTTTTCTGCCTCGAGTAGCTGAGCGTAGCCGAGAATCGCCGTCAGAGGATTGTTCAGTTCGTGGGCTACGCCGGCGATCAACTGACCCACGGCAGACATTTTTTCGCTCTGCAGCAGTTGCTCCTGGGCTCGGCGAAGGTCATCGTAGGCTTTGCAGCTTTCCTCGTACAGGCGGACTTTTTCAATCGTTGTCGAGAGCTGACGGCCAATAGCTACGAGCAGATTTTCGTCATTGCTGGTGTAGTGAGAATTCGGCACGCGGCTGATGCCCATCAACCCTGCGGGTGCGTCCTTCCCCCACAGTACAACCCAAATAGACGAGCCTGTCTCAGAGGCGCGAACGAACTCCGTTACGGATGCTGGAACGTGAGGCAAATATTCGCCAGTCAGCACCTCCGCCCGCGAACGGATCACCAGGTCCCCAAGGCCCTCGGGAAACGAAAGCTCGGCGAAGCGTTTGCGATCGGTCAAACGCTGCCCCCAACTCGCACGCCGCCGGAACTGGGTCTCTGACTCAGCCAGGTAGACGGAGCCAGATTCCGCGCCGAGCAGCGAAATTACCTGACGCAAAGTAAGGTTGAGAATCTCGTCAAGATCAAAGCTCTGCGTGGCAATGACCGCCATCGCGTTGAGTGCATTCAATTCGCGATTGCGGCGATGAATTTCGTCTTCAGCTTTTTTCTTTTCGGTAATGTCGAGTAGGAAGCCTTGATAGCAATCGATCTTGCCCGAAATGTCACGAGTGGCGAAACTGCTTTCGAGGGCTGTGAGTTGCGACCCATCTTTGCGGCGTAGGTTGACCTCGAAATCGCGCACGAAATTGTGCGCTTCGACTTCCTGCCGGAACAGAGCGCGTTGCTCGGGAGAGACATAGAACTCGTTGTCCACGTTTCGGCCAAGAAGTTCTTCACGGCTCGAGTAACCCAGCATGCGGACGAAAGCGTCGTTGCAATCGAGCAGCTTGCCGTCCGGACTGGCGACGAAGGCGCCTTCCTGTACCTGCTCGAAAAGAGAGCGATATTTCTGCTCGGCGGCACGGCGCTCGGTTATGTCGCGAATAACGTGGATGGTTCCTTTTTGTTTCGTGCCTTGATCTGTGTAAGTGGAGGTCGAGGCGACAGAAAACCCGCCGAACGGGTCGGGACCTTCGTAAAATCCATCTTCTTCGCCGCGGCAGTACGGGCACTTGCTCCAGTTCAGCTCGGACTTGGGCAGGACGGTCTCGCACAGTTGCCCGACAACTTCCGCTTGCGATTTTTCTAACCTCGAAAGTAAAGCGGGATTGGCTTTCAAGATCCTGAAATCCGGGTCGTGCAATAGAACAAGATCCTGAATTGATTCGAAAGTATTGCTCCACTGCCGATGCGAGCGCAGAATTTCTTCGACCAGGTGCAGGTTTTCAAGTGCGAGCCCCAGTTGCTGGGCACAGGTAGTCAGGAAATTCATCTCGTCGGGCGCATACGATTTCGGCTTACGACTCCCGAGTACCAGCGTGCCAACAGTCACCTTCTTTCCAGGGACGGCAACGGTGATGATCTGCTCAAGCTTTTCGCGCTGAAAAACTGGAAGCACCATTTCCCGCAGTTGCGCAGGCCCGAAGATGCACGGCTTGGGCTGATCGGGCACGCGCTCAACCTGATCGCCGATGGCGATAGAGCCGCGGTCTCGCAGGAAATCTGGCGATACACCGATGTGCTGGAACACGGTCAAGCGACGGCCGTCGATCAGTCGAAACCAGGCGGCATCAGCCGCCATGAGGTCTTTCAGTTCCTTTAATGCTGTCGCCGCCACCGCGCCGTTCTCTCCCGCCCTGGCAATGCTGGTTGTAAGTGCATTCAGCGTGGCAAGCCTGCGGGTGTGCAGCCGGGACTCCTCGAACACCACCAGCAGCATGCCCAAGCCGAGCAACATGTCAAACAAAACGCTGGCGTCGGCCGGCAACGCGGAGTTCGGCCACCATTCCAGGTGCAACAAGAGCAACCCGGCGGCAAGCACCCAAGGCCCAATCTCTTTTCTGGCCCGACGGAAGCGAAGTATCTGCACGGCAGCTGCGAGCGCGACGATGCGGAACGAGAGCTCCAGGGCAAAATGCAGCGTTGTGGAACCAGGCCACCAGATTCCCTGGACGACGGCAAATGTGATTAGGGCAACACTGATGCCCAACAACGGCGCGAGCAGGTCGCGGGCACTGGCATATATGAAGGCGCCGGCTGCGAACAATGCTACTGCCAGCACGAACTCGGCGTGACCGACTGGATTAGCGTAGGGATTCGCCTGTCCCGAAGGCGAAAGCAACGTATGGTGAGCGCCCAGGTAGGCGATCCAGCCGACAATCCATACCATCAAGCAGCGTTCACGCAGGGTACGGAAAACGAGCAGGCTGGCCGCCAGGATAAGAAGCACGGCCGTTTCACGGGTCACGAACTTAGGAGTGGCGAGGCTGCCGAGGCTTTGCCAGGCGCGCCACAAGACCATATTCATACACTTCGACCCTTAGCCAATCCCTTCGGTTTTAGCACGGAAGAGCCTGTAACCAGCAGGGTTTCCCCCTAACCACTGGTTACTTTCGGAATTAGGTGACTAGGGTACAATCAGCGGTACACTTAGCCGTCTCTGTATGCCAGCCGACCGTATTCTGATTGTGGACGACGAAGAACCGATTCGCGACTTCGTCTCCGCTATGCTCAGTTCCGCGAATTTCGCCTGTAGTCAGGCTGCTTCTGGAAAAGAGGCGCTCGCTCTGCTGGATTCCGGTGAAGAGTATGAGCTGATGCTCTCTGACCTGATGATGCCGGTCATGGACGGCATCGCCCTGCTTGAAGCCAGCAAAGAACGATATCCCGATATGCCGGTCGTGATGGTCACGGCAGTCACTGATGTATCGATTGCGCTGAATGCCATCCGCAATGGCGCGTATGACTATCTGCTAAAGCCTTTTGAGCGGGAGCAGTTGCTGGCAACCGTGCGGCGAGCACTTGAGAACCGGCGACTGAAGCTGGAGAACCGGGCTTATCAAACCAATCTTGAGGCCCTAGTCACGGCGAGAACGGAGCAGTTGCGCCGTGCCGTCAAAGAACTCGAAGAATCCTACGACATCACCCTGGAAGCGCTGGGCGACGCACTCGACCTGAAAGATCGGGAGACAGAAGGCCATTCCAAACGAGTCACAGCTTTCACGATCGCTATCGCGAAGACCATGGGCCTGCCCTCGGACCAGATTCGCGTGATCGCGCGCGGCGCATTTCTGCACGATATCGGCAAGATGGCGATCCCTGACGCAATTCTTAACAAGCCCGGCAAGCTCGACGCTCCCGAGTTCGAAATCATGCGGGAGCACCCCTATCGCGGCTATCAGATCGTGAAGAAGATTCCATTCCTCGCCGAAGCAGCAGAGATTGTTTACGCTCACCAGGAAAAATTTGATGGAACCGGTTACCCTCGCGGCCTCAAGGGCAGTGAGATACCTCTCGGGGCGCGAATCTTCTCGATTGCCGATACGCTTGATGCGATGACCTCGAACCGTCCTTATCGCGCCGCGCTGCCGGATTCGGCGGCTCGTGAGGAGATCGAGCGCTGGTCAGGAAGACAGTTCGATCCTGAGATCGTGCAAGTTTTTCTCAGCATGCCAGAACACATCTGGCCGGCATTGCGCGAAGACATTGGCTCGCCCAAACCGCCGAACCGTCCGCACTCAGCTGCGGCCAAGGTCTAGATTCAGCGACACCTCTCATCCCAACACAATCTTTGGATGAAACAGAGTTCCCGCCACGCGACTGGCAATGGCAATGAGATCGCGCTGGCCCTGGAAAACTTTGACATAGGGGGACCGAGACACATCGGGGAGATTCACGGCTTGGCCGTGACGAATGCGGCCGGCGATTTCGTCGGTTGCTGTGACGCTTGGCAGCGATGGCAGAAGCTTTCGCGGATGCACGAATATCTCTTCTGGAAAACCCTGATTCAATAAGACCTGTTCCAGTTCTTCCAACCTGTGTGCGTCAGAGAGGGTGAATTCCGCGACTGCCGTGCGGCAAAGCGATTCCAGATGCGCTCCGCAACCCGCCGTCTGACCAAGCTCGTCGGCGATCGAACGCACATACGTACCGGACGCAACGCGGGCGCGGAAACGAACGCGAGCGCCATCAAGTTCGAGCAGTTCAAATTCCTTGATTTCCACTCTGACCGGCTGCAAAGGCACTTCTTTCTTTTTGCGTGCCAGCTTGTACGCCGGCACTCCCTGAATCTTCTTGGCTGAAAAAGGCGGGGGCGTCTGCTCGATTACTCCGCGGAACTTTCCGGCGAGTCCGCGAACGTGCTCGAGGTCGAGGGTTGGGTCGGTAGGTTCTCCTACCGGTTCGCCTTCCGCATCGTAAGTGTCCGTTGCGAAACCAAACCGGATTGCACCCTCATAGCTCTTTTCTGCCTTCAAGTAGAACTGTGCCAGCCGCGTCATGTTTCCCAAAACCAGAGGAAGCACACCCGTAGCGAGGGGATCGAGAGTGCCTAAATGCCCGACTGCCCGCTGCTTGAAAATGCGTCGCGCTCGCGCAACCACGTCGTGCGAGGTCAAGCCGGAAGGCTTGTCAATGATCAGGACGCCATGGAGGGGCTGGGTCATGCGATGGTCGATTTGGGTCATTTTAGAAGAGGCGGCACCTTGGCATCACGGCTCTCGCCCGGAGTTAACGATATCGAGGCTGAATCCATTCCTATGACTCGTTTTGATTTAAGCTGTTAATGGCGAACGACTTTTTTGCCTGAAAGACCCCTGCCATGTTCTTCCCCATCCGCGACGATCAGCCCCGTTTCAGCGCCCCGGTGGTGAACTATTTCATCATTGCTCTGAACATCGCAGTCTTCATCTTCATCGAGCTCCCAGCGCAGTTTCAGGGCCCGCGCGCTATCGCAATCCTGGTTTCGCAATACGGACTCATCCCGCACGACCTGACCCGCGCATTCGCGGGCACTCCACAGTATCCGCTTTCGGCAAATCTGCTTACGATTTTGACTTCCATGTTCCTTCACGGAGGCTGGCAACACATTCTCGGGAACATGTGGATCCTCTGGATCTTCGGCGACAACGTGGAGGACCACATGGGCCATTTTCCATATCTGGTCTTCTATCTGCTCTGCGGGGTGGTGGCCGCGCTGACTGATTTCGCGCTGAGTCCACTTTCGACCGTGCCCATGATCGGCGCGAGCGGCGCGATTGCCGGAGTGATGGGAGCTTACTTTCTGCTGTACCCGAAAGCGAATGTGTTGACTTGGGTAACATTCATCTTTTTCTGGTGGATTCCGGCTTGGGTCTGGTTGGGCGTTTGGTTTCTGCTTCAGTTCTTTTTGACAAGCGTGATGGCCGGTGCGGTTCATCACCAGACCGGAGGCGTGGCTTTCGCAGCGCACGTGGGTGGATTCATCACCGGGCTGGTCTTGATCAAAGTCTTTCCCAAGCGAAGATACGCTACGCGCTATGGGACGTGGTAGTGAGTGGCTAGCGGCTAGTTAATGGTCGCTAGTCGTAATGACTGTCCGGCTCCGACTTCCTAGGAGTAGCGCTTGCCACTGCTCCTGGCCACTGTTCCCACCTTTATAATCGAAGCAATGCCTTCTCCCCGGGCTAAACAAATCGCCTCGGCGGATTTTCCCACCCGCTGGGGACACTTCCGCATTCACGGCTTTACGTTGGATTCGTCGAACAACGGCAAGCCCGAGGAAGCAGTCGCGCTGGTGATCGGCGATATCCATGCCACCCCG
>Ga0075425_100001503_pt1 | contig 22927 bp, 19 predicted proteins | sample SoiMethybrSBSTD4_FD_75300 | JGI IMG/M metagenome (GOLD analysis project Ga0075425, IMG submission 75300) | Bulk soil microbial communities from a Populus tree surrounding site in Tennessee, USA - Soil MetaG P. TD hybrid SBSTD4 | ecosystem: Environmental > Terrestrial > Soil > Tree plantation... | reverse complement strand
ACACACTCCACGAGAGTTGTCTCACCGAGACGCTCCTTTGCTGCTCCGGGCCGCCAACCCTGCGGCGATCGATCGCTCGAACTCGGGATCGGATCGCAGGCTGCCGAACTCGTCGTCGTCGCGCAGCATCTTCGGTTCGTAGCCCAGCGCCACGGCCGTTCGAACCGCGTTCAACGCGGCCGGTCGATCGTTCAGCGCCGCGTACACCTTGCCGACCCTGATGCGGACGTCGAAGCTGTTCGGCGCGAGCGTGATCGCCTCCGCGGCGTGACGCTCCGCTTCACCGCGCCGTCCGATCTTCGCCTCGCAGATCGCAATCAACGACACGGCAAGCGCATCGCGCGAGTTCACCTTGAGATCCTGCTGCGCGAGCGAGATGGCCTGTTCGTACATCGCGCGCGCATCGCGTTCGCGGCCGAGCCGCGTGTACACGTCCGCGAGGTCCCGGCGAAGGCTCGCCTTCGTCGGCGCGAGTTTGATCGCTTCGAGATACGCCACGCGCGCTGCGTCGTAGCGCTTCACAGTGTAGTACGCGAGGGCGAGGTTCGCATACGCCGCCGGGTTGGGACCGAGCCGCGCGGCGTGCTCGTAGTTGCCGATCGCCTGCGGCAGATCGCCGAGCATGTGGTACGTCGTGCCGAGCATCTGATACGCGGGGCTGTAGGTCGGCTGCAGCTCGGTGGTCTTCTGAAACGCATCGATCGCGTCGCGATACCGGCCGTTCGTGTAGGACACGACTCCAAGCGAAAAGTAGTTGTTCCAGTATGGCCGCAGCGCGATCGCCTGGCGCAGCTCGGACAACGCCGCTTCGACGTCCCCGGTGGACCCGAGCACCCGCCCGAGCAGGCTGTGCGTCTCGTCGCTGTCGGGTTGCAGCTGGAGCGCACGGCGCAGCGATCGTACCGCCTCTTCGTGGCGTCCGGTCTGGAACTGCATGTTGCCGAGCGAGCGATAGACCTGCGCGGCATCGGGATCGATCCGCAGCGCCTCCATCACCGCGGCGGTTGCTTCAGCAGCGACGTCGGGCCGTCGATCGATGTCCTGATAACGGCGCCACAATGCATCGCCGAGCGTGGCGTGGGCCGTCGCGAACTTCGGATCTTCGGCAATCGCCCGGTTCAGCAGCGCGATTCCCCGATCGACGTTGCCCGGCACGTCGTATCGATCCAGCAGCGCGCGCGCCTCCGAATACGCCTCCAGCGCGGTCGCGCTTGCGGTCGGCAGCTTTTGAATGCGCGCCCATTCGGCCGGCGACGGCTCGCGTGAAAACGCGCCGTCGCGCTGCAGGGCCTTTCCGAGATCGTCGAGCAGCGAGCGCTCGACCGTCAGCACGTCTCCCTCGAAGGCACGCTCCCAATCGATCGATCCCGTGTCGGTCCTTCGGGTGCGCGCGACGAGCGCCGGACGCGGCGTCGCGGAGCGCATCATGAGATCGACGACGTGCGTCGCTGCGAGATCGCGCTTCAGCGACACCATGTCGTCGCGGCGATTCTGAAAGGGCGCGGTCGCGCTGCTCGGGAGCACGGTCAATCCCGGAATCGATCCGAAATTCGACGCGACGACGCCCGCAATGCCGGCGCCGAGATACTCCGCGCGCACGTCGCCCGTTGGATTGTCGACCGGCAGCACAGCCAGAACAGCAGGCCGCGCCGATCGCGCCGACGGCTTCAGCCACTGCCGCAGCGTGCCGTAGAGCGGAAGTCCGGCCGTCACGACGACGGCAAGCAGTGCCGCGGCAGCCGCGAGAACTTTCCACGTTCCGGTCGAGGCGACTGCGTGAACGCCGCCGTGGACGTCGACGCCAGCTGTCGTCTGCGTTGTCGACTGCAGAGCCTCCTCGAGCTCGCCCGCCGACTGAAAGCGCCGTTCGGGGTCCCGCTCGAGCGCCTTCTCGATCGCGGCGCTGACATCGGACGGCACGTCGGGGTTGATTGCGCGCGTCGGCCGCGGCGCACGCGACGACATGGCGAGCGCGAGCGCGACCGCGCCCGTTTCCTCGAACGGACGCCGGCCGGTCGCCATCTGATAAAGGATCACGCCGGCGCTGTAGATATCGGAACGCGCGTCGATCGGGCGGCTGAACAGCTGCTCCGGCGACATGTAGATCGGGGTGCCGGGATTGCCCGGCAGCGTCAGCTCCATCGATCGATTCCCGGCGATCACGCTGTCGCTCGAAACCAGCTGCGACACTTTCGCGACGCCGAAATCCAGCACCTTGATCGTGCCGCCCGGCGTCACGTGAATGTTCGCCGGCTTCAGGTCCCGGTGGACGACGCCGTGCGCGTGCGCGGCGCCGAGCGCCGACGCGAGCTGCCGGCCGATGCGCCGCACTTCGCCGATCGGCAGCGTGCCCTGTCGTGTAAGGAGCGCCGCCAGGCTCTCGCCTTCCACGTACTCCATGACGATGAACGTGCGGCCGTCCTGCTCGTGGACGTCGTAGACCGCGGCGATGTTGGGATGATTCAGACGCGCCGCGGCGCGCGCTTCACGCATGATGCGCGCGCGGATCTCGTGCGTCGACGTGTCGCGCGTCGTCAGGCACTTCAGGGCGACGCGCCGCTGGAGCCGCGGATCGTGGCCGAGATACACCTCGCCCATGCCGCCGGACCCAAGCTTGCTGACGACCTGGTACGGGCCGACCGACCAGCCGAGCAATACTCCCCCTAGTAACTGTCGCTAAAACACAGGAAGCGGCGGAACAGGCTGTCGCAGCGACGGCTTCCGCCCGGTGCGTTTGGCGTCAGTGTACCGCGACGAGGCGCTGAAGGTGATCAACCGCGTCGTCCACCCCGTTTCGCGACGCGACCACGGGCGCGAACGCCGCCGCGCGGCCACGGATGGGCTCGGCCAGCGCCTGGTCGATGCGCCCGGTCAGGACGTCGGCATTGACGAGATCCACCGGCAGCGGGCTCGGTCCGAGTCCGAGACGCGCGACGCGATGCCCCCAGTAAAACTGATCGAGCACGTGCGGCAGAACGACCTGGGGCGCACCGGCGGCCGCGGCAGCCGTCGTCGTCCCCGCTCCGCCGTGATGCACGACGGCCCCGATGCGCGGGAACAGGCTGCGGTGCGGCACGCTGCCGACGATCAGCACGTCGTGTGCGACCTCGACGCATTGTCCGAGCGAGGCCCATCCTTCGGACAGAACCACACCGCGTCCGAGCGCTCGCGCGGCATCAATCGCGTGCGACGCGAGTGCGTCGGCGCGCTTCGCGACCATGCTGCCGAACCCCACGTAAATCGGCGGCGGTCCGACGTCGAGAAACGCGTCGAGCTTCGCATCGACCGCCGCCGCGCGATCGAGCACGAGCGCGTCGGTCGTCACCGCCGTTGCCGGCGCGTCGTCGCCGAGCGGCGCCAGATCCGGATCGGCGGCGAGGATCGTGGCATCGCCGGCAAGATGTGACATCACATCGTCGAGCTCGCCGAGGCCGGCGCGCGCGCGGGCGTCGTTGAGGAGGCCGCGCAACGCGAAGGCGGCGAGCGGCGTGCCGACGTCCCACAGGAGACGGTTGATCCAGCGCGGGTACCCCTGCGTTCGAACCGTCGCGGGCGGCGCCAGGTTGTTTGGAACGACGCACGGACAGAACGCGATGGTTGCGTACGGAATCTCACGCTGCTCGGCGGCGGAGGGCGCAGCCAGCTGCACGCCGGTGCCGACGATGATGTCGGGGTCGAACCGCGTGCGTGCGAAGGCCTCGAACAGCGCAGGAATCATGACGCGGCGAAAGTGATGCCTTTGCCAGCGCCACGATCCCAGGTCCGCGCCGGACGAGGTGAGGTGCGCGTGGACGTCGACGCCGTTCGGCTCGCATGGAAAGCCGCAGCTGCGAATCCACGCGACGAAATTATCGGGCGCGAGAAATGATGGTTCGTGTCCTCGCGCGCGCAATCCGAACGCGAGTGCGACGAGCGGCTGCACGTCGCCGCGCGTGCCATGAGGCGCGAGGAGCACTTTCATCCCTGGTATCGCTGTTGGGCGAGTATAACGGTCCGCCCGGCTGCCGGCGGCCGCGTTGACACGCGGATCCACGATCGACTACCCTCTCGACTCCGATGTTCACGCAGCATCACGCGCATCGTCACCATCATCCGGGTCCACATCCCGCGGAGCGCGCGTGAGCGAGGTCGAAGGGCATTAGACAACTACCTGGCCTGGAAGCAAACGACCGACAGCAGCGCGCCCCGCCACACTCGGCGGGGCTTTTTGTTTTTATGGACTACTCGAAACTCGACGGCTTGATTCCCGCGGTCGTTCAGGATGCCGATTCATCTGAAGTGCTGATGGTCGGCTTCATGAACGAGCAGGCGCTCGCCGAGACGCGCCGGACCGGTTACGCCACGTTCTTCAGCCGAACGCGCAACACGCTGTGGACGAAAGGCGAGACGTCCGGGAATCGCCTCGAAGTCGTCTCGATCCTCGTCGACTGCGACGATGACACGGTGCTGCTGAAGGTGAAGCGGCTCGGCGACGGCAACGTGTGTCACACGGGCGAACGCACCTGCTTCTTCCGGCACTTGCAATGAAGCTGAAGCTCGGCATTCCGAAAGGATCGCTCCAGGACGCGACGATTCAGCTGTTTGCGCGCGCCGGATTCAACATCTACGTGAGCTCACGGTCGTACTTTCCGACCATCGACGATCCGGACGTCGACTGCATGCTGATCCGCGCGCAGGAGATGGCGCGCTACGTGTCGGACGGCGTGCTCGACGCCGGCCTGACCGGTCAGGATTGGATCGAGGAACACGAGCTCGGCGAGGGCACGACGGGCGTCGTGACGAGCATCGTCGATCTCGTGTACGCCAAGCAGAGCTTTGGAAAAGTGCGGTGGGTGCTCGCGACGCCGGAGGAATCGCCGTATCGGTCGGCGAAGGATCTCGACGGCAAGACGATCGCCACCGAGCTCGTTCGCGTGACGCGCGCGTACTTCAGGAGACACGGCGCCACCGTGAACGTCGAGTTCTCGTGGGGCGCGACCGAGGTGAAGCCGCCGGTGCTCGCCGACGCCATCGTCGAAGCCACCGAAACCGGATCGACGCTCCGCGCGAACCGTCTGCGGATAATCGATACGGTCATGGAATCGAGCACGCAGCTCATCGCGAACCAGGCGGCGCTGGCCGACGACGCGAAGCGGACGAAGCTCGAGAACATCGCGCTGTTGCTGAAGGCGGCGATCGAAGCGCAGGGACGCGTCGGGTTGATGCTGAACGTGCGGCGAAGCGATCTCGACGGCGTGCTCGCGCTCCTGCCGGCGCTGCAGCGTCCCACGATTTCGGCCCTGAGTGACGAGCTGTGGGTCGCGGTGAACACGATCATCGAGGAGCGGACGGTGCGCGATCTGATTCCAAGACTCAAAGCGGCGCGCGCCCAGGGGATCGTCGAGTATCCGTTGAACAAGATCGTGCTGTGAGAATCATCAACGCCAGCAGCCGTGCGGCACTGAACCGGTTGACGTCGCGGAGGGGCGGCGGCGACCGCGCGTTCGAACGCCGCGTGCGCGCGATCGTCGATCGCGTGGAGCGCAGCGGCGATCGCGCGCTCGTCGAGTTCGCGCGCCGCTTCGACGGCGCGTCGCCGCCGCTGGAGGTCTCGCGATCCGAGATCGCGCGCGGCGCCGAGCGCGCCGGACCGATCGTGCGGCGCGCGATCCAGCAGGCCGCACGCAACATCGCCCGCATCGCGTTCCAGCAGATTCCGCGTCACTGGGACGTCGACGTCGCGCCGGGCGTCTCGATCGAGCAGCGCGTCGAGCCGCTCGCGAGCGTCGGCTGCTACGTTCCGGGCGGACGGTTCCCGCTTCCCTCTTCGCTCCTGATGACCGCCGTGCCGGCACGCGTGGCCGGGGTCCGCGAAATCGTCGTCGTGTGCCCGCGCCCCGAGCCGGCGGTCATGGCGGCGGCCGCCGAAGCCGGCGTCACACGACTCTTCCGGATCGGCGGCGCTCACGCGATTGCCGCGCTCGCCTTCGGAACGGCGACGGTACCGCGCGTGGACAAGATCGTCGGACCTGGCAATCGATACGTGGCCATGGCGAAAGCGCTCGTCGCCGGACGGTGCGCGATCGACTTCTTCGCCGGACCCACGGAGATCGCAATCGTCGCGGGGCGCGGACGAACATCGTGGATCGCCGCGGATCTCGTCGCGCAGGCCGAACACGATCCCGACGCGCGATGCGTGTTCATCACCTGGAACCGTGATTTTGCGAATCGCGTCGCGAAGGCGGTGAGCGCCATGCGGCGCGGTAAACCGGTCGCCGAACGATCGCTCGCGGCAAACGGCGCCATCGTCATGTGCCGGTCGTCCGATGACGCGATGGAGGTGGCGAACCGGCTGGCGCCCGAACATCTCGTGCTCGAGCGCGAGTCGCTCGCGCGGCGGCCGCTGACCGCCGGCGCCGTCTTCATCGGACCCTACTCGGCACAGGCGGCGGGCGACTACGCGACCGGCTCGAATCACGTGCTGCCGACCTCCGGCGCCGCGCGATCCCGCGGCGGCCTGAGCGCCGCCGACTTCGTCCGCGTGATGAGCGTGCAGCGCGTGACGCGCGAGGGCCTTGCGCGGCTCGCGCCGACGGTGCTGTCGCTTGCGCGCGCCGAAGGTCTTACCGCCCACGCTCAATCGATCGAAATCCGGTTGACGAGTAAGCGATGAGTCACTATCAGAAACCACCCGAGCTCTACGATGGCCTGCGCCTCCATCAGAACGAGAACACCGGCGGCTGCTCGCCGAAAGTGCTCGAGGCGCTCGCTCGATTGCGACCGGATCAGATCGGCTTCTATCCGCCCTATGCGGACGCGACCGCGGCGGTGGCGAAATATCTGGGCGTCACCGTGGATCGGGTAACGCTCGTCAACGGCCTCGACGAAGGGATCATGGCGCTGTCGGTCGCGTACCTGCGTCCCGGAGCCGGCGGTTCGATTCCCGAGGCGCTGGTCCCGGAACCGGCGTTCGAGATTTTTCGCTTCGACACCGCGGTCGCCGGCGGGCGGCTCGTGCAGGTGATGCCGCGGCCGGACTTCACGTTTCCGCTCGACGAGGTGTTGCGCGCGATCACGGAGCGCACGCGCGTCGTCTTCCTGACGAACCCGAACAATCCAACCGGTGTCGGCATGCCGCTCGACGCCATTCGGACGATCGCGACCCGCGTGCCGGAAGGCGCCATCGTGTTCGTCGACGAAGCGTACGCCGAGTTCGCCGGCGTCTCGTTCATTCCCGACCTCGCATCGTTTCCGAACGTCATCGTCGGGCGCACGTTCTCGAAAGCATTCGGGTTGGCGGGCATCCGCATCGGATGCCTCGTCGGCGCGCCCGACACGGTGGATCCGATCCGTCGTGCCGTGCCCGTGTACAGCGTGAACATCGCCGCAGTAGCCGCCGTCCAGGCTGCGTTGTCGGATCTCGATCACTTGCGGGGTTATCTCGCGCAGGTCGCGGAATCGAAAGCGATGCTGTACGACGCGTGCGCGCGCCTGGGGCTGAAGTATTGGAAGAGCGCGTCGAATTTCGTGCTGGTGTGCGCGGGCGATCGTACGAGCGAGCTGGTGAAAGGCGCCTTCGATCGCGGCGTCTACATCCGCGATCGGTCGACCGAACCCGGCTGCGCCGGCTGCATCCGCATCGGCACCGGCATCGTCGAACACACCCGCCGGCTGATTGACGTGATGAATGAGGTCTTGTGCGGCGTGCGGTGATCGAACGGCGCACGACGGAGACGCAGATCGCGCTGTCGATCGCGCTCGACGGCAAGGGGCGCTATCGCGTCCACACCGGCATCCGTTTTCTCGATCACATGCTCGAGCTCGTCGCGCGCCACGGCGCCTTCAATCTGACGATCGACGCCGAAGGCGATCTCGACGTGGATCAACATCACACAGTCGAGGATCTCGGCATCGCGCTCGGCGAGGCGGTATCGAAGGCGCTCGGCGATCGACGCGGCATCAACCGCGCCGGTTATTTCGTGATGCCGATGGACGAGACGCTTGCCGTCGCCGCGATCGATCTCGGCGGCCGGCCGCACGCGGTCGTCGATCTCGCGGTCAAGGTTCTGCGCGTCGGCGATCTGCAGGCGGAGCTCGTACACGATTTCTTCGAGGGATTCGCGATCGGCGCGCGCGCCAACGTGCACGTGAAAGTGTTGTACGGCCGATCGAGCCACCACAAGATCGAAGCGGTGTTCAAGGCGTTCGCGCGCGCGCTGCGCGTCGCCTGCGCGAAGGACACGCGGCTCGCGCGCATGCTGCCGAGCACGAAGGGACTGCTGTGATCGCCCTCGTCGATTACGGCGCCGGAAATCTCACGTCCGTGAAGAAGGCGCTCGCGTGCGTGGGCGCGCACGTCTTCGTGCCGGCGCATCCGGACGATCTCGCGTCGGCCGACGCCGTCATCGTTCCGGGCGTCGGTCATTTCGGCGCGACGCGCGCGCTCGACGCCGCGTGGATCAATCGAGTCCTCCAGATGGTCGGCGAAGGCCGTCCGCTCCTCGGCATCTGTCTCGGCATGCAGTGGCTGTTCGAGGGGAGCGATGAAGCGCCGGAGGTTCGCGGTCTCGGCATCCTCAGCGGAACGTGCTATCGGCTCGGTGCAAAGGCCAGATCCGCAACGGACACGATCAAAATTCCGCACGTCGGCTGGAACAGCATCGCGATCGAACGCGATGCGCCTATCGTCGCCGGCGTTCCGGCCGGCGCGCAGATGTACTTCACGCACAGTTACGTCGTGCCGACGACGGCGGATACGATCGCCGTATCCGATCACGGCGAGCCGTTCGCCGCCGTTGTGCAGCACGGCCAGGTCGCGGGCGTCCAGTTCCATCCCGAGAAATCCGGCGACGTCGGCCTGACGATCCTGCGAAACTTCGTCGCACTGGCCGGCTGACCGTGCTGTCGAAGCGCATCATCGCGTGCCTCGACGTTCGCGACGGTCATGTGGTGAAAGGCGTGAACTTCGAGGATCTGCAATCGGCCGGCGATCCCGCATCGCTCGCCCGCCGTTACAACGCCGAGGGGATCGACGAGCTCGTCATCCTCGACATCACCGCCACGCTCGAGACGCGGCGTGCGCTCGCCGACACCATCCGCGCCGTCGCGTGCGAGCTGTTCATTCCTCTCGCCGTCGGCGGCGGCATCCGGACCGAATCCGATGCGGCGGCGGCGGTCGAAGCGGGCGCCGACAAGGTAAGCGTCAACACCGCCGCGCTGGCGCAACCTGATCTGATCACCGCGCTCGCCGAACGGTACGGGAGTCAGGCGGTCGTTGTCGCGATCGACGCCAAGCGCGAGGGCGGCGCGTTCCGCGTGTACGCGCGAAGCGGAAAGACGCCCGCGGACCGCGACGCGATCGAGTGGGCGGCCGAAGCCGAATCGCGCGGCGCCGGCGAAATTCTGCTGACGTCGATCGACCGCGACGGAACGAAGCGCGGATTCGATTGCGCGCTCACCTCCGCCGTCTCGAGCGCCGTGTCCATTCCGGTGATCGCGTCGGGCGGCGCCGGCACGCTCGATCACTTCGTCGAGGTGTTCACCAGTGGCCGCGCCGACGCCGCGCTGGCTGCGTCGATCTTCCACTTTGCGGAAACGAGCGTCCGCGCGCTCAAATACCATCTGCGCCAGCGAGGCATACCCGTTCGTGTGTGAACGACCGAAAACGAACAGATAGATGCTGATCCCTTCGATTGATTTGCAGAATTGCGCGGTTGTGCAGCTGATTCAGGGCGAGCGCCTCGCCATCCGCGACGAGGACGTGTTTCGTTGGGTCCGCCGGTTTCAACGCTTCCCCAAGGTGCAGGTGATCGACCTCGATGCAGCCATGGGCACCGGCGACAATCTTGGAATCGTCCGACGGATTGCGAGCGTGTTGTCGTGCCGCGTGGGCGGCGGCATTCGCACGATCGAACGGGCGCACGAAGTGCTCGAGTCCGGCGCGCAGCAGATCATTGCCGGCTCGGCGATGTTCAAGAACGGCGAGGTCGACGTCCAGTTCGCGCATACGCTCGCCGAGAGCGTGGGACGCGAGCGAATCATTGCCGCCGTCGACAGCCGCGGCGGCCACGTCGTCATTCACGGCTGGAAGACGACGCTGCGGCTGTCGGCCATCGACGCGGTCCGCGCGCTCGAGCCCTACTGCGATGAATTTCTATATACCCACGTCGATGCCGAAGGGTTGATGGGCGGCACGAACTTTGAGGCAATCGCGGCTGTCAGGGACGCGACAGCCCGCCGTGTCACCGCCGCCGGGGGGATCACGACGCGACGCGAAATAGACGAGTTACATCGGCGTGGCGTCGACGCCGTGGTCGGGATGGCCATCTATACCGGCGCGTTGGATCCGAGCATCGGGCAATCGCCAAACGACTGATACAATAGTAGTTCCGCGTCTTCACGATCGGACGCGCCTACACCTGTTGTGAGCACTGCTCTTCAGTCCGACCCGCAGGTCCGCCGTGTGCCGGCGCCCGTATCCGCGAGCCGCGTGGTGACGGACGGGAAATTTCTGCGCGTCGTGCCGCCGCAGGGCGACAGTGAGCGCTTCCTCGTCAAAGGTGTCACCTACGGGACGTTCGCGCCCGACGCTGCCGGTGATCAGTTTCCGTGTGCTCAGCAGGTTGCCGAAGACTTCCGCCTCATGGCGACGCTCGGCATCAACACGGTGCGCACCTACACGCCGCCGCGCCGCGACCTGCTCGACGAGGCGGCGCGCCACGGTCTGCGCGTCATGGTTGGGCTTCCCTGGTCCCAGCACGTCGCGTTTCTCGACGAGGGCGCGCTGAAGCGCTCAATCCGGCGCGAGCTGACTGCGAAGGTTCGCGACCTCGGCGATCACCCGGCCGTCCTCATGTTCGCGCTCGGCAACGAGATTCCGCCGGGCGTCGTCCGCTGGCACGGACGGATGCGCGTCGAACGATTCCTTCGCAACCTGTACGAGGACGCCAAGCTCGCGTCGCCTGACCGGCTGTTCACCTACGTCAACTTCCCGCCGACCGAGTTTCTCGACCTCTCGTTCTTCGACGTGTGCGCGTTCAACGTGTACCTGCACCGCGAGCCCGAACTGCGCGCCTATCTCGCGCGCCTCCAGCACATCGCGGGACACAAACCGCTGCTGCTCGCCGAGGCCGGCGCCGACAGCGTCCGCGAAGGCGAAGCGGGACAGGCGGACATCACGTCGATGCACGTCCGCGCGGCGTTCGAAGAGGGTGCGTGCGGCGCGGTCGCGTTCGCATGGACCGACGAGTGGTGGCGCGGCGGTCACCCGGTCGAGGACTGGAAGTTCGGTCTGGTCGATCGCGAGCGCCGGCTGAAGCCGGCGGCGGCAGCCGTCGCCAAGGCGTTCGCTGACGCGCCGTTCCCGATCGCCGAGCGCGCGAAGTGGCCTCGCGTGTCGGTTGTCGTGTGCGCGTACAACGCCGCGGACACGCTCGAGGACAACCTGCAGTCGCTCGAGCGGCTCACCTATCCCGATTTCGAAATCATCCTCGTCAACGACGGATCGAAGGATCGCACCGGCGAGATCGCGCGCAGTCATCCGGGCGTGCGCCTCATCGACATCCCGAACGGCGGTCTGAGCGCCGCGCGTAATGTCGGGCTCGCCGAAGCCAGCGGCGAGATCGTCGCGTACACGGACGCCGACACGCGCGTGGATCCCGACTGGCTGACGTACCTCGTGCAGCCGTTCCTGCGATCCGACGTCGTCGCATCGGGCGGACCGAACGTGGTGCCGGCCGACGATCCGCCGATGGCGCAGTCAATCGCGCGCGCGCCGGGCGGACCGACTCACGTGCTGCTCGACGATCGGATCGCGGAGCACGTGCCCGGCTGCAACATGGCGTTCCGGCGGAACGCACTCCTCGCGATCGGCGGCTTCAATCCGATTTACCTGCGCGCCGGCGACGACGTGGATGTGTGCTGGCGCCTGCAGGCGCGCGGCTGGAAGATTGGATTCGCTTCGTCCGCTCTGGTGTGGCATCACCATCGCTCGTCGGTGAAGGCGTACTGGCGTCAGCAGGTGGGCTACGGCGAAGGCGAGACGTGGCTGATGGCGCATCATCCGGAAAAATTTCTGGACGGCCACATGCTGTGGCACGGGCGCATCTACAGTCCGCTGCCGTTCGTGCGATCGCTGTGGGGCACGAAGATCAACGCCGGCGTGTGGGGCACCGCCGCATTTCCGTCCGTGTACCGCACGGACGTGCATCCGTTCGCGTTCCTGCCGCATTCGATCCGCTGGCAGGTGCTGTCGTACATCCTGACGCTGGCCGGCGCGCTCGTCGCGGCGAGCGGCGATCACCGGTGGGCCGCCGCCATGCTGCTCGCGAGCGGCTTGGTCGGCGTGGCGCTGACGATTTCCAAGAACATCACCTACGCGCTGCGATCGGACGTCGACTCGCTGAAAGGCAGCCGGCTGTGGTACCGCTCGATGGTCGCGTGCCTGCACTTCATCCAGCCGCTCGCTCGACTGCGGGGTCAGATTCGCGGCGTGCTGTCGCCGCCGGAGGTGGCGCTGCCGCATCCTGAACGGCAACGCAGCCGCGGACCGCGTCCGACGCTGGCGGAGATCTGGCGCGCGCTGCTCCTCATCACCGGCAGCGTCACCGAGGACCGCTACTGGAGCGAGACCTGGACCTCGTCCGATCGCATGTTGTCGCAGCTGACCGACTGGCTGTGCGGATCGCACGCGGTCCGGACGATCGAAATCGACGAAGGGTGGTCGGACGATCGCGACGTGAGCGTCTTCGTAGGCCGCTGGGCGTGGCTCGACGTGCGCGCGCTTGCCGAAGATCACGGCGCCGGCAAATCACTCCTGCGCGTCAGCACGCACCTGCGGCCGACCTCGTTCGGCATCGTCGCGGCGCTCGGGCTGGGAAGCGCGCTGCTCATCGGCGCCGTGTTCGGCGTCGCGCTGCGGTGGCCTCTCGCAGGATCCATTGTCGCCGCCTGCACGGTGCTGCTCATCTTCATCGTCGTGTGGCGCACGGCGCAGACGGCGGCCATCGTTCGCCGCGGCATCGAGCGGGTGACGACCGGCTCGGGCATGGTGGTCATGGCATCGGGCGCCACACGCGCGCCGCTCATCGCGCCGTCGTTGCTGCGCACCTACGGCCTGCGGAGCGCGGTGATCTTCCTCCTGATGATCGTCTCGCTCGGCGCCAGCACGTTCATGCTTCGCGAGGTCGCCACCGGTCCGGTCATCGGCGGCAGGGGCAAGAAAGGATACGCGGGCGACTACGGTCCGGCGATCGACGCCTGGGTCGACGCGCCGAACGGGATCGCAATCGCGCGCAGCGGCGCCATCTACTTCGCCGATTCGAACAACGACGTCGTCCGCCGGATCGATCCCGTGACGTCGATCATCGAGCCGGTTGCCGGCAATCACGATCTCGGCACCGGCTTCTCCGGAGACAACGGCCCGGCGATCGCGGCGCAGCTCGACACGCCGGATGGCGTGGCCGTCGCGCCCGACGGCGATCTCATCATCGCCGATTCGCACAACGATCGCATTCGGCGCGTCGACCAGCCGACGGGCCTCATCACGACGATCGCCGGATCCGGCGAGAACGGGTACGACGGCGACGACAAACCCGCGACCGAAGCGGCGCTGAACACGCCGAACGCAGTGGCCGCGGCGCCGAACGGCGACATCTACATCGCGGACACGCTGAATTACCGCGTGCGGATGATTGACGCGAAGACCGGGCTCATTCACACCGTCGCCGGGGACGGGAGTGCCGGAGAGGGGCTCGATGTCGGCGACGGCAAGCTCGCGACACGGGCGCACCTGAACATGCCGAGCGATGTCGCCATCGATCCGCGGAACGGCGACATCTACATCGCCGACATGCATCACAACCGCGTGCGGAAGGTGGACGCAAAGACGCACATCATCTCGACGGTCGCGGGCAGCGGCAAGTGGGGCAATGCCGGCGATGATGGTCCGGCGACGAGCGCGATGCTGGCCGGTCCGGCGGGCATCGCCGTCGTGCCCGAGCCGGGCGGCCGCGTATCGATCTTCATCGCCGACTTCTACAACCAGCACGTCCGCGCCGTCGGCCCCGATGGAATCATCCGCGACGTCAGCGACGAAGGACATCAGGCGTTCGGCGCGCCGACGCGCGTCGCGTACGCCACGGGCGGTCCGCATCGCAACTGGCTGTACGTCGCCGATTCGAGCGAAGACAAGATCGTTCCGTTGAATATCCCGAAGATCGCGCCGGATCTCGTCCCGCCGCGTCCGGTTCCGCCCGTGCGCAAGGTGGGCGGATGAGCGGAACGACGACGGAAGCGCCGGCGGTGAATCCGCAGCAGCCGTTGCTCCTCTGGACGCTCTCGTTCCTGCGCCCGTATCACCGGCGCGTCGTGCTGCTCGCGATCCTGCTGCTTGCGGAAATCGGGCTGGGCGCGCTGCAGCCGTGGCCGCTCGCGGTCGTCATCGATTACGTCCTCGAGCGGCATCCGGTGCCGGAGCCGTTCGCGCACTGGCTCGCGGTCGTCCACGGCGGCGATCCGTTCGTCCTGCTGATCGTGCTCGTCGTGCTCGGCGTGCTGCTGCAGGTGACGAATCAGGTCGTGTCGGCGTACGGGACGCAGGTGCAGGTCGACACGGGACAGCGCATGGTCTACGACCTGCGCGCCCGGCTGTTCAATCACCTCACGGCACTCGGCCTTCATCACCACATCACGACGAGCACCGCCGATGCCGTGTACCGCGTCGACGTCGACGCGTACGCGATCGAGAACCTCGTGATGAGCGGACTCTTTCCGCTGGCGACGTCGATCATCTCGCTCGTCGTGATGTTCGGCATCCTGCTGCGCCTCAATGTGACGATCGCCTTGCTCTCGCTGACGGTCGTCCCGTTCATGTATCTGTGCCTGCGCTACTACACGTCGACGCTCGTGAACCGCGAAGAGCGCGTCAAGGAGCTCGAAACGAAGCTGCTCGAGCGGTTGTACGAGACGTTCGGCGCAATCCGCCTCGTGAAGAGCTTCGCGCGCGAGCCGCACGAGCTGCAGCGGTACACGAAGGCCGGCAACACGACGATGGACGCGCGCATCGCGATCACGTGGCAGCAGTCGCTGTTCTCGGTCGTCGTGAGCACGATCACGATCCTCGGGACGGCGCTCGTGGTGATCGTCGGCGGCAGCTTCGTCATGCGCGGCCGCCTCACCGTCGGTCAGCTGATCGTCGTCATCAACTACCTCGGGATGGTGTACGGCCCGTTGTCCGCGATCGCGCACACGACCGGACAGCTGCAGGGCGCGCTCGCCGGCGCCAAACGCGTCCGCGCGATGTTCGCGCTGATGCCGGAGACCGCCGAAGAGCACGACGCGCCGCGCGCAGCGGACGCCTCCGACGTCAAAGGCGAGATCGCCTTCGAGGACGTCAGCTTCAACTATCCGGACGGCACGTCGGTGCTGCGCGATATCAGCTTCAGCGCGAAGCCCGGCGAGATGGTCGCGCTCGTCGGCCTCACGGGCGCCGGCAAGACCACGCTCGTCAGCCTCATCCCGCGCTTCTATCAGGCGACGAGCGGACGCGTGCTGATCGACGGCGTCGACGTTCGCGACTACCGCGTGCGATCGCTTCGCGACAAGATCGCGATCGTGCTGCAGGATCCGGTTCTCTTCTCCGGAACGATCGCCGACAACCTGCGCTACGGCCGGCTCGACGCCGCCGCCGAAGAGATCGAAGAGGCCGCGCGCGCCGCGCACGCGCACGAGTTCATCTCGCATCTGCCCAAGAAGTACGACACCGAGATTGCGGAAGCGGGCGGCGGGTTGTCCGGCGGCGAACGCCAGCGGCTCAGCGTCGCGCGCGCCATCCTGAAGGACGCGCCGATTCTGATCCTCGACGAGCCCACGTCGTCGCTCGACGCGATCTCGGAAGAGATCGTCTTCGCCGCGCTGCGGCGCCTTCGCGCGGGCCGAACCACGATCGTCATCGCACATCGCCTGTCGACGGTTCGAGACGCGGATCGGATCCTCGTGCTCGACGGCGGCAGAATCGCGGCGCAGGGACGTCACGAAGAACTGCTGAAGACGAGCCAGTTGTACCGCCGGATGTGCGCGCGGCTCTCAGTCGGCAAGTCGCTCGACGAGCCGGAGAGCGTCGACGAACTCATTCAAGCTGCGCGGCGATGAATTCGGAATTTGGAATTCGGAATTCAGAATGCGTGAGAGGAATTCCAGGTTCTGAATTCTGAATTGCGATGCGTATCCTCTTCGCCGGGATCATTGCCCGGTATCCCTTCGGCGGCGTCACGTGGTGTTCCCTGATGTATCTGCTGGGGCTGCGCGCGCTCGGCCACGAGGTGTTCTACATCGAGGATACCGGCGAATGCGTGTACGACCCGGTGCAGAACACGCGCGCCACCGATCCGTCGTACGGCACGAACTACATCAACGCGGCGCTCGAGCCGCACGGCCTCGGCGATCGGTGGTCGTTCGTGAACTACGACGGCTCGTATCACGGCCGCGACGCGGCCGCCGTGAAGCAGTTCGCGAAGGACGCGGATCTGTTCATCAATTTGTCGGGTGGATCGTGGTTCTGGCGCGACGAGTACGCGCGCATCCCGAGCAAGATCTTCATCGACTCCGACCCGGCGTTCACGCAGCTCGCCATCGCGAAGGCCGAACCCTGGTACGTCGCGTTCTTCCGGCGCTTCGATCGCCTCTTCACCTTCGGCGCCAACATCGGGACGCCGGCGTCGCCGATTCCGACCGGTGACTTCACGTGGCACAAGACGTGGCAGCCAATCACGTTGTCCGACTGGCGGACCGACGTGAAGCCGCGCGATCGCTTCACGACGGTGATGACGTGGCAAATCGAGAGCTTCACCGACGTCGGAGGAAACAAGGACCAGGAGTTCGTACGGTTCATCGAACTTCCGTCGCGCACGCCGCAGCGCTTCCAGCTGGCGATCAACGGACCTCAGCAGCTGCTGCAGCAGTACGGCTGGGGAACGGTCGCCGCGATGGCCGTCTCGCGCACGCCGGAACAATATCGAGAATTCATCCAGCGCTCGAAGGCCGAGTTCGGCGTCGCCAAGCACACCTACGTCGCGCATCGCTCCGGGTGGTTCAGCGATCGCACCGAATGTTATCTTGCGGCCGGACGGCCGGCGCTCGTCCAGGACACCGGCTGGACCGCCCATCTGCCGTCGGGTGACGGACTGCTTGCCTTCTCCACGATGGACGAAGCGTTAGCGGGCGTGGCGAACATCAACGCCGACTACGATCGCCACGCGAAGCGATCGGCCGAGATCGCGCGCGAGCATTTTGCGGCGGATCGTGTGCTGCCCGCGCTCCTGGAGGCCGCGTGCGCATAGCGCACATCGCGCCGGTCGCGACCACGATTCCGCCGCCGAAATCGGGATCGGTCGAGACGATGACGTCGCTGCTGACCGAAGGGCTCGTCGCGCACGGCCACGACGTCACGCTGTTCGCGACGGCCGATTCGAAGACGAAGGCGAAGCTGCACGCCATCTATCCGCACGGGTACTGGCACGACGAGAACATGTGGCCGTGGGAGCTCTACGAGATGCTGAACCTCGCGGCCGCCGTCGAGCGCGCGCGCGACTTCGACATCATCCATTACGAGGCGGCGTACTACCCGATGTCGCTCGCGTTCGCGCGTCTGTCGCCGACGCCGATCGTCCAGACGCTGCACCACTCGCCGAGCGAGGCCGAGGTCAAGCTGTGGTCGCGCTATCCCGAAGCGCCGTTTGTCGCCATCTCGAACGAACAGGCGCAACTGTTGAGCGGACTCAACGTCGTCGCGACCGTGCTCCACGGCGTCGATACCGACAACTTCACGTTTCGCGAGAAACCGGACGATTACCTGCTCTTCCTCGGACGGTTCACCGACGGCAAGGGCGTGCTGCAGGCGATCGAAGTTGCGAAGCGCGTCGGTATGCGCCTCATCCTCGCGGCAGCCGAGGATGAGTACTATCGCGAAAAAGTCGCGCCGCACGTCGACGGCCGACATATCGTGTATTACGGCGAAGCCGATTTCGCGGCGAAGGTCCGGCTGTACGGCGGTGCGCGCGCGCTGCTCTACCCGATCCAGGCGCGCGAGCCGTTCGGTCTGGTCCTCGCCGAGGCGATGGCCTGCGGCACGCCGGTCGCCGCGCTCGACCGCGGCGCGGTACGCGAAGTCGTCGACGATGGCGTGACCGGGATCGTGTTCACGGATCTGGAACAGTTGGTGAATGATCTGACGCGCGTGTTCGACCTCGATCGGCGCCGCGTGCACGAGCGCGCCGTCGCGCGCTTCGGAGTCGCGCGTATGGTCGACGAATACGCAGCCGTTTACGCTCGAATGGTGGAGGCGCACCGTGGCCAACCCGGATCGTAGTGCGTCGCGTTCGGACGTGAGGCCGCTCGCCGATTGCACCGTGCTCGCGATCTTCGCTCACCCGGACGATGAATCGCTTGCATGCGGCGGCACGCTCGCCCGTCTGTCGGACGCCGGCGCGCGCGTGGTACTCCTCTGTGCCTCACGCGGCGAAGCAGGATCGATCAGCGAGCCGGCGCTCGTCCCCGACGGCGATCTCGGACGCGTGCGCACGTCCGAGCTTCGAGAGGCGGCCGCCATTCTCGGGATCGCGGAAGTGATCGTCCTCGACCATCCCGACGGCGATCTGCGGTGGGATCATGTGCCGGAGCTGCACGACGAAATCGTCGCGCTCGTGAACAAGTACACGCCCGACGCGGTGATCACGTTCGCTGAAGACGGCTTGTACTGGCACCTCGACCACATCGGCGTGCACGAGCGCACGTACACCGCGCTCCGATCGCTCGGCGATCAGGCGCCGCCGCTCTATTACGTGACGATGGAAAAGGGCACGATGCAGCGCGTGGCCGAAGCGGCTCGCGCGAAGGGTGGCGCGCCCTCGGACTCCTCGTTCTGGGGCATCGCACCCGACGCGTTCGGCGACGAAGCTGCAGCGCCGACGCTGACGGTCGACGTGCGCGACTGGGCGCCGCGCAAGCTCGCGGCGCTGCGCTGTCACCGCACCCAGATGGGGCGGAACAACCCCATCGCCTGGATCAACGACGACGAAGCACGGCACTATCTGGGCATCGAGTACTTCCGCCGCGCGCCGATTGGCGGCACGGACCGGGCGCTGCTCGAGCAGCTGGGCGATCGGTATGCGGCGCGAAACGCTTGACATCCTCCGCTGCCCGTACTGCGGCGGCCGCCTCGAGCTCGTCACGTCGCTCTTCAATCACTGCACGGACGACGAGATCCGCGACGGAATTCTGGGCTGTCACTGTTGCGTGTTTCCCGTCGTCGACGGCATCCCGGTGCTCCACCTGCAGCCGAACGCGACCCAGGCGCGCGACGAGGTGCAGGCCGGCGACCCGGCCCGCGCGCGACGGACGATGTTCGGGCTCGATCGGCCCGAGGACGCCGAGCGGTTCGACGCGATTGCGGAGTCGTCGACTGCGACCTACCGCGACACCGTCGAGGCGCTCGGCCCGAACTTCGAGGGCGGGTACTTTCTCTACCGCTTCTCCGATCCCACCTTCATCGTCGCGCAAGCCGTCGTGCGCGCTGTCGGCAGGACCGTGCTCAAAGGGATTCGGCGCGCCATCGACGTCTGCGGCGGCTCGGGACATCTGACGCGATCGCTGCTCGATCTGTCGTCGCCGCCCCCGGTGCTCGCCGATTTGTACTTCGCGAAGATCTGGCTCGCGCGCCGCTTCACCGCGCCGGGCTGCGAGCCGGTGTGCTGCGACGGCAACGCGCCGTTCCCGTTCGCGCCACGTACGTTCGGCCTCGCCATGTGCACCGACGCGTTCATGTACATCTGGACGAAGCGTCAGTTCGTCGGCGAGATGGAACGGCTGGTCGACTGGCGCGGCGGCGACGCCGGCGGCGCGGTGTTGATCGGCCACACGCACAACGAGCTGACATGGAGTCCGTCGCACGGCCAGCCGCTGTCGCCGCAGGGATATCGCGATCTGTTCGAGGCGCTGCCGCCGCACGTGTTCGGCGAGTCGGCGCTGTTCCGCGACGTCGTCGGCGGCAGTCCGCTCGACCTGTCGCGCCGCCCGTCGGAGGAGGAGCTCAACGCCGATCCGGCGCTGACGATCGTCGCCACGAATCATGCCGGCGTGTTCGCGCAGCATCCGGTCGAATCGCCGGGCGAGCGCGCGCGCGCCGGAGAGTTCCGCCTCAACCCGCTGTACGTCCCGGAGCCGGCCGGCGGCGCGCAGGTCCGGCTGCGCCTGCGATTTCCGTCCGAGGACTACGAGCAGGAGTACGGCGCGTGCCGGGAGTACCTGCCCGACGAGGTGATCGTCGCCGACGACACGCTGGCGGCGCTGCCGGCGGCGGCGGTGTCGGGCCCGCTCGCCGATCTCGCGAGCCGCCGGATCGTCCTCGACCTGCCGCGCAAATACTACTGATTACGTTATAATGCGTAGTCATTACGCTGACTGACGTAACGCACAACCCGTTCGTCTACGGCGAGGTCGTCCCGGCCGCGGCCTTCGTCGATCGCGTCGTCGAGCTCGACCGCCTGGTCGGCGACCTGAGCGCCGGCCAGAAGGTGTTCCTCATCTCGCCGCGCCGCTACGGCAAGTCGTCGCTCATCCGCCACGCGCTCGCCGCGATGGCGCGCAAGGACGCGATCACCGTCGAGGTCACCGTCAGCAGCTTCAGCTCGTACGTCGCGTTCCTCGAAGGGTACGCGCGGGCGCTCGCGGCGGCGGAAACGACGTGGGATCGCGCGCGCGGCTGGCTGCGCGACGCCATTCGATCGGCGCGGGCCGAAGTGCGCTACACGTCGGATCCCGCGGTGCGGACGCCGGGCGCGAGCGGCGTGTCGGTCTCCTTTCCTGGCGTGCGCACGGACCGCGACGTCTCGCGTCTCGCGCAGGAAGTGTTCGAGCTGCCGTCACGGCTCGCCTCGTCGCGGAAGCGGAAGGTCGTTGTCGCGCTCGACGAGTTTCAGGCGATCGGCGGCTTCAACGGCGGAACGGTGGAGCATACGATGCGCGCCGCCGTCCAGCATCAGCGCGACGTCGGGTACGTGTTTGCGGGATCGGAGCCGAGTCTGATGGAGCGGATGCTCGGACCGAAGCGGCCGTTCTACAAGGCCGGCCCGGTGATGCGCCTCGAGAAGATTCCGGCCGACGAGTTCGCCGCGTTCATCGACGGCGGCTTCGCGCGATCGGGCATGAAGCCCGAGGCGGGGCTCGGCGCCGCGGTCGTCGATCTGGCCGGCAACCTGCCGTACGACGTGCAGCGGCTCGCGCACGAAACGTGGGACGAGGTGCGCACCGCGGGCCGCCGGCGCGCCACGCTCGACGATCTGCACGCGGCGCTCACGCGTCTGCTCGCCGAGCAGCAGACGATGTTCGAGGCGATGTGGCAGCGCTTCACGCTGCCCCAGCGCGCAGTGCTGCGCGCCGTCGTCATCGAGGACGGCCGCGAGCTGCTGTCCGCGGACGTTCGCCTGCGTCATCGGCTCGGCGGAGCGTCTACCGTGCAGGCCGCTCTCGCGGCGCTGGTGCGCGAGGACGTCATCACGCGCGACAGGAGCCGCTACGGCGTCGTCGATTCACTGCTGCGCGAGTGGGTCGCGCGGCAGACGTTCTAAGTGGGGACGGCACGGATGCCTCGACGGAGATCTTCGTTGCAGCGGCTGCTGCGGCGCGCCCGTGAACGTTTTTCGACCGCGGCGCGGCGCGGGCTGCTGGTTGCGTTCGAGGGGCCAGACGGCTCCGGCAAGACGACGCAGCGGAAACTGTTCAAGACGTGGCTCGAGGCCGAAGGCTACTCCGTCGTGACGACGAAGTGGAACGGGTCCGAGCTCATCAAGCCGATCATCAAAACCCGCAAGAGCATTCACGCGCTGAGCCCGGAGGAGTTCTCGCTGCTGCACAGCGCCGACTTCCGGCATCGAGTCGAGCAGGACGTCTTGCCGGCTCTGTGGGACGGCAAAGTGGTGATCGCCGATCGATTCCTTTTCACCGGTCTGGCGCGCGACGTGGCGCGCGGCCTCGATCTCGACTGGGTGTTGAAGCTGTATCAGCCGCTGCTGTGGCCCGACCTCGTCTTCTACTTCGCCGTATCGCCCGCGACGTCGAGCCGGCGCATTTCGGCGACGCGCGTGCCGCGCTTCTACGAGGCGGGACAGGACATCACCGACCTGGACGATCCGGTCGAGAGCTACAAGCGATTCGTCGCCCGCGTCATCCGCGAATACGAATCGCTCGCGCTCATTTTCAACTTCATCACCGTCGACGCGGAGCAATCGATCGGCGAACAGCACCGCAAGATCCGGCAGTTGTTCCGCGAGGGCGAGCGGCGCCCGTGGTCGGACTGGAATGCCGACGCGGTGGCCGAATGGCTCGCGCTCGCCGGACGACGATCGTGAGGAGCGCGCCAGCGCTGATCGCCGTGGAGGGCGTCAATGCCGCCGCGCTCCTTGCGTCGGCGCGCGAAGCGCTCGCCGGCGTCGACCGCAGACGGCGCAGCGGGGTCAGCCACTGGGACGCGTCCGGGATTTTCGGCGATCTGGCCGCGGCCGAGGATTCCGCCGGACGGCCGTCGCCGCGTACGATCCTCTTGCTCTACGCCGCCGACCTCGCATTCAGGATCCGCTGGGAAATCCGGCCGCTCCTCGACGACGGCAAGAGCGTCGTCGCTGCTCCGTACGTGGCCACGGCGATTGCGTTCGGACGCGCGGCAGGCATATCACCGCGCTGGCTCGAGGATCTCTTCACCTTCGCGCCGGCGCCCGCTGAATCGCGGCTTGCCGAATCGACGGCGCGCGTCGGTCGCGGCAGGCGCGGCTTCGTCGAGTTCAGTTGCGAGCTGATGTCGGGATCGCTGAACGGAATCTCACGCGGCGAGCTCGTGGAAACGACGGCCGCCTACCTTCGGACCGCGCTCGGACGACGCGCGCGCATCGTCAACGCGTGA
>Ga0075425_100001502_pt1 | contig 22946 bp, 19 predicted proteins | sample SoiMethybrSBSTD4_FD_75300 | JGI IMG/M metagenome (GOLD analysis project Ga0075425, IMG submission 75300) | Bulk soil microbial communities from a Populus tree surrounding site in Tennessee, USA - Soil MetaG P. TD hybrid SBSTD4 | ecosystem: Environmental > Terrestrial > Soil > Tree plantation... | reverse complement strand
GACGCCGGCCCGCGGGCGGTCATCTCCGAAGCCGCTTCCTCGCTCGAGCAGTCCATCGGCGCACTTCTCGCGGAGCCGTCGCTCCTGCAGCGGTTCGCCGACGGCGACCACCTTCCGCAGGCCCACTCCGCCCGCTTCGAGTGGCGGCCGAACGTCGCCTCCTGGGGTCCGTTCAAGCCGAAGGCCGGTACGAATCGGAATCTCATCCTCTCGGTCGAAGCCGTCGGCGAGGCATTCACCGTCACGTGCTCGCTCGACCAGTTCGACCTCGACTTAGAAGTCCTGATCCTCCATTTCGAGCGCGTGCAGTTCCGGTCGCGCGCCGGTAAGAAGCCCGAGATCGACGTGAAGTTCATCGATTTCGAGTTTGCCGGCCCGCTCTCGTTCGTCGAAACGCTTCGCAACCTGATCCCGATCGAAGGGTTCGCCGACCCTCCCGAGGTCAAGGTCACTTCGGAAGGCATCACCGCCGGCTTCAGCATGGGTCTGCCGAGCATCGCGATCGGAGTCTTCAGTCTGGAGAACCTCAGCCTGGCCGCGGGCTTCACGATCCCGTTCGTGGGTCCGCCGATGAGCACTTTCTTCCGGTTCTGCGAGCGGGAGAACCCGTCTCGGCTGACGGTCATGATGTTCGGCGGAGGCTTCTTCTTCGGTGTGACCGTCAACGCCGACGGCCTCCAGATCGCGGAGGGCGCGATCGAGTTCGGAGCCGCGATCTCGGTCAACTTCGGGGTCGCTTCGGGCAGCGTGTCGGCGATGGCCGGCCTCTATTTCAAGTTCGAGCCGAGCGGCGTCACGCTCGCCGGCTACTTCCGCCTGAGAGGGGAGGTCGAGGCGCTCGGCATCGTCTCGGTCTCGATCGAGCTGTACCTCGAGATGCGCTACGAGAGCGGCAGCGGCAAGTGTGTGGGCACTGCGACGATCAGCATCGAGATCGAGGTCGCGCTGTTCAGCACGACGATTTCGATCTCGTGCACGAAGAAGTTCGCCGGCGCGGGAGCCGATCCGACCCTGGCGGAGATGTTCGACGTCGCGGCCGACGCCACCTCCCAGGACTGGAACGACTACTGCGCGGCGTTTGCTGCGTGAGGATGCCGTGCTGCTCGAGAAGGTGATCTGGACGGCTCTTCCGGCGCAATTCGGCGAAGACGGCCGGCTGCGGATTTCGGTCCACGTGGCGCCGCGACTCTCGACCGACGACGGAACCACCGACCGGCGGAAGCTCGGCGAGTTTCCGGCCTTCGCGAAGTGGCCGGATCGGCTGTCCACGCTGCGTTTCCGAGTCGAATTCGATTCCGGCCACTCGGCCGAGGGACTTCCTGTCGGACCTCCGGATCCGGATCTCTGGCGCCGCCTCTTCACCGCAGATACGCCCGTCCAGCCTCACGTTTTCCAGGATCACGCCAAGCGCTACATCCACGTCTTTCCGGTGCGCCCGGCACTCCAGTTCGTCCAACAGACGTACGGGAACCTGGCGGCGAGCGGTCCCGATCTGCCGTCGATCGACGATCTCTCCGGCCCACTCGCCGCGTTTACGCCGCTCGGAAAGTTGACGAGATACCTGGCCGATGCGCAGTCGTTCTGGGACGAGCTCCAACGCGCCCATGAGAAAGAGGATCGGCCGGACGGTCGGGTCGTTACGGAGAGTGTCGCCGACGGAAGCCTCAGTGGAGCACAGCAGGAACACCAGAACGCGCTCTTCCAGGCCTGCCGCTTCTATCGCCGCCCCGGCAGCAATCGACCCGACTTCCCGGCGGACTACAAGGAACCTCCACCGGACGTACCCAAGTTCGACTTTCACGAGATCGTCTCGCTTCTCGCCGACCATCCCACGTTGTTGCGCATGGCCGGCCTCGTCGTCGATCTCATCGTCGACCTGCAGAATCCGGTCGGCGTCCTGCCGGCGACCGGGATCGTGCGCGTCACTCCGCACGGCGATCTGCCGGAGAACCCGCCCAGATGTCCCGGAACGCGGTTCGACCTCGACGCCGATTGGTTCGGCGCGAGGCCCCAGCAGAAGGTCCGAATGGAGAGAGGGCTTCTGCGGCTGACACCGGAATTCTGGGATCTGTTCCAGGTCGACGTGGACGGCGCCGCGCTCCAGGCCGTCGGGTTCGGCGATACGCTGGGGCGCCTCCTCGACCCGGAGCGCCGCAACGCGGAGACACCGGAGGAAACGGGAGCGCCCGCGCTGCGTTCGGGCGGTCTCGCCCTCGCGGTCCAGCGGCGCGGCGATGCATTGCTGGAGAGCCTGAAGGAACGACGCGGAAAAAACGACGCGATCGAGGCCGGAACCGCAGTGGTGTTCGACGCCGAGGACCTGGTGCGCGGTTACCGCATCGATGTCTTCGACGCGAATGCGCCGAGCGGCAAGAGCTGGTTCTCGCTCCACGACCGAATCGCCGTGCACACGCTGGACGAGCCCGGCGGCGGCGCGAAGCGGCAGCTCGATCCGATCCGCGACGAGGGCTACATCAAGTCGACGGCCGCCTCGAGCGAGCGGCAGGATCACCCCAACGCCTCGGATGATCTCTACCTTCACGAGACCGTCTTCGCCTGGGATGGATGGAGCCTCTCCGCGCCACGACCGGGAAAACGGATCGTCGAGCCGGGCGAAGGCGAGAACGGAGGCGCGAGTCCTCTCGCCCGGCATAAACCCGAAGAGGGAAAAGTCCTCCCGATCGTTTCGGAGATCCACGTCGGGCCCGTCTCGCTCCCGCGGCTGAGGATCGGACATACGTATCGGCTTCGGGCGCGAACCGTCGACCTCGCCGGCAACAGCCGCGCCTTTCGAAAAGACGACATGGAACCCCAATCTCAGTTTCTGGCTTCGGAAAGCCAGGCGTACGTCCGATTCGAGCCGGTCCCGTCACCGACGGTTCTGCGGCGTCACCTCGACACGGAAGGAGAGTCGCTGGAGCATCTCGTCATTCGCTCCAACCTCGGCATCACCGCGGCGGACTACGCCGTGTCCGCGGACGTCATGGCCGCGCTCCAGGCGGCCGGCGTGGAGCACAAGTACGCCGAAGATTCACAGCGACATCTCGCGCCGCCGAAGGGCTCGGAACAGATGGCCGAGCAGGACAGCCGGCTCGAACCCGCGTTCGGCGGCGGCCCGGCGCAGGCGACCGCCGCCCTCCGGCTCGCCCTGCGCGAGGAGGGCACGTTCCTCGATCCATTGATCGTCGACCCGGCCACCGGCCTGAAGACGATTGCCCAGTCGACGATCTCTTCGTTTCCAGCGGGGACAACCCCAGCGGTCCCTCGCGCGGACGGAACGCCGCGGAACGCCTATGTCTTCTATCCCGACGCCGAGGTCGTTCTGCCGTATCTGCCGGACCCGCTGGCGATCGGCGTTTCGCTGACGGGCTACGACATCGCCGGAGCCGAGGTCTTCCACGAGCAGGCCCTCTCTCCTGGCGACTGGCCGATCCTCGCCCCGTTCCGGCTTCGGCTGTCGGAAGGACCGCTTGGTCTCCAATTCGTAGACGGCGTGCTCGAAGCAAAGCTGCCCAAGGCAGAGGTCATCCGCGTCCGTCTCTCTTCGGTCTTCCCGGCAGATCGGCTCGAAGATTTCGCGATCTGGCAATGGGCGCCCGAGGCCGCGCGGACGGAGGCTCTGGCGAAGGCGGCTGTCGAGGGGCGGCATTGGATTTTCACGCCGTACCGCTGGCTCACGCTCACGCACGCCGTGCAGCAGCCGCTCACGGTGCCGGACATGTCGAAGGTGACTTCGAATCGCGATCTCGGCCGCACCTTCGCCGAATTCCACGGCACGATCCTCAACCACGCCAAGAGCACCGGCCGTCTCGACGTTTTCGGCGAATGGACGGAAGACGTCGACCTGCTGACCGACGACGAGCCTCGGATGACGAAGTTCAAGACCGCGGTCCCGCATGCCGCTCGGGCGTTCGGTTTCGACATCACGCCGGACGAAAACCAGGCCCAACCGACCAAGGGCGCGAGAGTCAGCCGGCACGAGTTCGGGGATACGAAATACCGGCGGATCCTCTACCACAGCGTCGCGACGACTCGATTCCGCGATCTGCTCGTGCGCCCCATCGCCGACGATCCCACCCGGATCCAGCGAGTCGAGGAGGCACGGGACGCCGGCGGCAACGAGCGGCCGCAGCTCGTCCACCACATCCCGAGCTCGGCTCGTCCGGCCGCGCCGCAGGTGCTCTACGTTCTCCCGACCTTCCGCTGGGAGCGCCAGGACGACGGGCCGGCTCGGACCCACGTGCGCCGCGGCGGGGGCCTGCGCGTCTGGCTGCGAAGACCATGGTTCTCCTCGGGCGACGGAGAGCAGCTCGGCGTCGTCCTCGAGCCGGGCATCCGGCTGCCCCCCGGCTGGAGCCGCGGGCGGTCGATGGTCGAGATGAGCGCGGCGAGCCTGGTCCGCCGCGGGCCGGCGGTCAGCGAAGAACCGCTGCGACCCAAACCTTCGCCGGCCCTCCGTGCGGAGGCCAGCGCCTCAGTCGCAGACCGCCGACTCAGCCCGACAACTCAACTCCGAGCCTCGCGCCGCTCTCCCGCCTTTCGCGCCGGACTTACCGACGTCGTCCTGACCTTGCGGATTCCTCCGACCGCTGAGGAGATTCGTCGAATGCTCCGTCCCTATATCACCCAGTGGGGCAGCGACCCGGTATGGGCGTCGAAATTGCCCGAGCTGCCGCCGACCGTCGCCGCCTTCCCCCGCCACGTTTCGTATGCGGCGGGCCTCACGCTCGAAGAGGTGGCTCCCGAGGCGGTCGTGGTCGTGGCCGGCCACGAAGTCTTCTACGACCGGGGACGAAGTCTCTGGTACTGCGACATCGAGATCGACTCGGGCGATTCGTACTATCCGTTCGTCCGTCTCGGGCTCGCGCGCTATCAGCCCCACTCGGTGCCCGGCGCGCATCTCTCCCGCGTGATCATGACGGATTTCATCCAGCTCGCCCCCGACCGGACGGCGGAGCTGCGGCTCGGACGCGGCGAGGCGTCGTTCCGCGTTCGAGGCTTCTCCGGCCGCAACATCGTGGGTCACCCCATCCATCCCCCGTATGTCGCGGCCAAGCCCTTGCCCGATGTATCGCCGAACACGTCGATGCGGATCGCGCTCCAAAAGAGGCTTCCGGGAATCTCCGGCGACATGGGTTGGGAAAATGTGGGCGCAGAGGTCACCCTCGACGCCGCATCGATCGGATTCGACGTCACCTGGACGGGCTCTCTTCCGCTGCCTGAAGGGGTCATCGAAGCCGGAGGTCACCGGTTGTTGCTGACCGAGATCGAAACCTTCCCTCGCGACCGCTCGCCGGAGGAGGCCGATCTCGAGACGACCTCCTACGACTTCGTTCGCGAGCGCGTCGTCTACGCCGACACGTTCGATCTCTGAGTCGGTCAGATTAGTGGCGGAGAGGACGGGATTCGAACCCGTGATAGAGGTTTAGGCCCCTATGGCGGTTTAGCAAACCGCTGGTTTCAGCCACTCACCCACCTCTCCGCGAGCGGTCTGGGCGCTGATGTTAGTGGATTGAGCCTCGTGAGGAAAGAATGTCCTACCGCGGCCCGACCACGCGGGTCTTGCGCAACGCGAGGTCGTAGGCGCCCGTCGGCGTCGCGGCGTGGACCGCGGTTCCCTCCGCGGAAACCGATAAGCGCAGGGCTCCGTTGACCGGAAGGTGGAGGCTCCGCCACGTGCGCCCGTCGTCGGAGCTTCGCCAGGCTCCGCCCTTCGGGAGGATCCCGGCGATGTAGCTCGCGCAGGCGAACATTCCGTGAGGGTCGCTCGGGTCGAGGCGCACGTCGGTCACGTAGACGCCGGAGAGATCGCTCGCCGTCCACGTTGCGCCGGCATCATCGCTCGTGAAGACGCCGCCGCAGCGGAACCCGCCCGTTCCCAGCGCTCCGGTGCCGGCGACGTAATGGAGAGCGTTGGCCGGGTCCACGCGCAAAGAGAGAATCCCCGGACAGGCGCTCGGAGCGCCGCCGGCGGCCTGCCAGGACGTACCTTCGTCGCTGGATCGGAAGATGCCCGACGCGCCGTAGGCGTAGAGCGCCGAAGCGGGCCCGGGGGTGAGCTTGGTCGTCTCGGTGAACGGCGTTGTTCTCTCTTCCCACGTCAGGCCCGCGTCGGGCGTGTGGAAGAGGCGAGTGCCGCACGCGACCAGCAGCGAGTCGGCTCCGAATCCGGCGGCAAAAGACGGTCCGCAGACGGTCGAGATCGTAAGAATGATGTTCCAGACCCCTCCCCGGTCGGTGGAGCGATAGATCGTGGTCGTCTGGCTGGCCGTCTGCGCGCCCGCGAAGAGGCGATCCGTGTCACGCGGATCCACGAAGACCTCCGACCAGTAGTCTCCCTGCGGCGCCTGGACCAGCGGGGTCCAGGTGGTCCCGCCGTCCACGCTCCCGTAGATCGCGCTCTCCTTCGCCTCGAGCTGGGACCCGGTGGCGTAAACGACGAAATCGGCGTCCGGCGCCGCGGCGACGCTGTTGACGAGCGGCAGGGGCGGACCAGACGTGGACCAGCCCGGCGCCGCCGCCAGCGGCGACGCGGACACGAATAGCGCGATGAGAACGACGCGGATGTTCGGGCGCATCTGTCTCTCATTGTACGGGTCCGCCGCTCGGTTAGGATGGACACGATGCCGGCGACCTTCGGCGTGCGCCTGCGCCGCTACTACGTCGCGGGAATCCTCGTCCTCGCGCCGACCGCGCTCACGCTCTGGGTCGTCTGGACGCTCTTCAAGTTTTTCGACGACATTCTCGGCAACGAGCTCCGCGCGCGCGGCATCTCGGTCGTGGGTCTCGGGTTCGTGCTGCTGAACGTCCTGTTGCTCTTCCTCGGCTTCGTGGCCACCAACTTCTTCGGGAAGCGCCTCTTCGGGTTCTGGGACCGGCTGATGCACCGCGTTCCCCTGATCAACAAGATCTACGCGACCCTGCGGCAGATCGCGGAGCTTCTGCTGGGGCCCACGCGCGTGGGCTCGTTCGGGAGGGTGGCTATCGTCGAGTTTCCATCGCCGGGCACCTGGGGCCTCGGCTTCGTCACGTCCACGGAGAGCGGGGAAGCCGGGATGAAGACTGGGCGGAAGCTCTGCAGTGTCTTCATCCCGAGCGCGGTGAATCCCACGACCGGATTCCTGCTGGTCGTCCCGGAGGAGAAGGTCACGTACCTCGGGATGTCCCCGGAGCAGGCGATGAAGATGATCGTGTCGGCCGGCGCGCTCGTGCCGCCGGGCGCTACTTCTCCCGTCGCGCCGTCAGGAGCAACTGTTCGCTGAAGAGCATCGGGAACGACACCATCCAGCGAAACAGGTTTTCTTCTCCCCGGGCGTGCTCCGGCCCGCTCCGATGGCGGCGGGTTTCCAGGCGTGTCGCGACCCACACGAAGGGGTAGAGCAGCATCCACGCGGCGTGACGCGCCTTGAACCGGGTCGTGTCGATTCCTGTGATCGAAAGCCCGGCCTGGTGGAGCAGCGTGTGGAGGAGGGGGAAGTCGACCGGGCTGACGTGGTACGCGTAGAGATCGTCGGAGGAAAGGTCCCACCCGACACGGCGCCGGATGAGCTTGTGCGTCCCGGTCCAGAAGAAGCGCGCCCGGGAATGAAGGCGGGCGATGTTCGGGGTCGACAGGATGAGGTGGCCGCCGGGCGCGAGGATGCGTCCAATCTCGGCAACGGCGGTCATGTAGGTCGGCAGGTGTTCGGCGACCTCGCAAAGCACGACGCAATCGAAAGACCCGTTGTCGTACGGGAGAGGCCGCGTCAGGTCGACGCCGGTATCGAGCGTGAGGCTGTCGGCGGGCATCGCGCCAGGCAGTTGCGTGCGCTTGTAGTCGTCCTGGCGAAAGTGTGTGCCCCGAACCGTGCACCCGTCGGAGGTGAGCGCCGCGCCAATCTCGCCGCGGCCGGCGGAGAGGTCCAGTACGCGCAGGCGCGGGTATCGGGGCAGCCGCCGCGCCGCGCGCAGGACCGCCGCGAAGACGTGTTGCTGCGGCACTATCCGGCGGCCCGGATCTCCGTCTGTCCGCGCATGTAGGGGCGCAGGACCTCGGGGATCTCGACCGAACCGTCGGCGCGCTGATAGTTCTCGAGGATGGCAACCATGGTTCGCCCGACGGGCAGGGCGGACCCGTTCAGCGTGTGGACGAACTCGGGCTTCTCTCCCTGCGCGCGCCGGAATCGGATCGACGCGCGGCGCGCCTGGAAGGCCTCGAAGTTCGAGCAGGACGAGATCTCCTTGTAAGTGTTCATCCCGGGCAACCACACCTCGAGGTCGTAAGTCTTGGCGGAGGCGAAGCCGAGGTCGCCGGTCGCGAGCGAGACGACGCGGTAGGGAAGCTTCAGACGGCGCAGGAGATCTTCGGCGTCGCCGGTCAGCCGCTCGAGCGCAGCGTTGGAGTCTTCGGGCCTGACGAAGTGGACGATCTCGACCTTGTCGAACTGGTGGAGGCGGATCAAGCCGCGCGTGTCGCGGCCCGCCGCGCCCGCTTCCGACCGGAAGCACGGCGTGTACGCCGTGTAGCGGAGCGGAAGCTGCGAAGCCTCGAGGATCTCGTCGCGATGCAGATTGGTGACGGGGACCTCCGCGGTCGGGATCAGGTAGTAGCCCTCGCGCGTCTGGAAGAGGTCGGCCTCGAGGGTCGGAAGCTGCCCCGTGCCGAAAAGCGAGTCGGCATTGGCGAGAAAGGGCGGCAGGACTTCGCGGTATCCCTGCTCGTCGACGTGCACGTCCAGGAAGAACTGGATCAGGGCGCGGGAGAGACGCGCGGCGTCGCCGGCCAGGACCGCGAAGCGGGCTCCCGCGATCTTCACCGCGCGCTCGAAGTCGAGAATGCCGAGCGCGGGCCCGAGGTCCCAGTGCGCCTGCGGCGCGAAGTCGAACCGCCGCGGCTCGCCCCAGGTCCGTTCGACGCGGTTGGCCGTCTCGTCGGGACCGCGCGGCACGGAGTCCTGCGGCACGTTCGGCACGCGCTTCTCGACCCCTGCGAGTGTGCCGTCCGCCTCTTCCGTGCGCAGCTCCAGCTCGCGAATCTCGTCCTTGAGCGCCTTCATCTCTGCGAGAGCCTCGGGCGAGGGCTTGCCGCGCCCGGCGGTCAGCTCGTTGCGTCGGCGCCGTTTTTCCTCGAGCCTCGTGACGGCCGCCCGACGCTCGGCCTCGACGGCCGCGTACGTTTCGAGCCCCGCCTTGCCGAAGCGTTCCGGCATCTCGGCGCGCAGGCGATCCGCGTTTTCCCGCAAATACTCGCGTGGTAGCATGAAAATGCGATTTCATATCGCGCACGCCGATCGAGTCAACCGCTTGAGCGGGTCGCCCCACATACCCGACGTGGACTCCGTGGTCGTCAACCGCGACGGCGGAGACTCGCTCTTCCGCGCCCTCGCGTCGCTGGAGAGGCAGACCGGCGTGGCGCTGACGGCGGTCGTGGTGGACAACGGATCGCGTCGCGAGGAGAGGGAGCGCCTCTCGCGCGAGGCGCCCTCGGCCCGCGTCATCGCCTTCTCGCGCAACCTCGGCTTCGCCGGCGCGGCCAACGAAGGCATCGCGCGCACGCGATCCCCCTTCGTGCTGCTGCTGAACAACGACGCCGTGCTGGAGCCCGACTACGTGGCGCGCCTGGCCGCCCGGCTCGCTCTGGACGAGCGGCTGGCCGCGGCGCAGGGCCTGGTCTTCTCCGGCAACGGCCGGACGATCGACACCGCGGGTCTCGAGTGGAACCGCCGCGGCGAGGCCGTGCCCGTCCTCGGGGGGAAGGACGCCTCGCTGGCGCCGCGCGAGGCCTTCGAGGTCTCGGGCGTGTCGGCGACGGCGACGCTCTATCGCCGGGAGGCTCTGGAACGGGCCGGCCCGCAGGGCGCGGCGTTCGAGGATTCGTTCTTCGCGTATTACGAGGACGTGGACCTGTCGTTGCGGCTCGCCCGCGACGGATGGCGGTTCCTGTGCGATCCGCGCGCGATCGCGCGTCATGAAGGCTCGCGCACCGGCCGGCGCACGCCGTTCCGCCGCGCATTCTGGACGGCGCGCAACCGCTGGCGCACGCTCTTTCGCAATTTCGCGCCGGGCCTCCTGGCGCGCCACCTGGGCCCGCTACTGACGGCGGACCTGGCGCACGCGAGGACGATCGGATGGAAAGGCATCGCTCTGCCGCTGCTCGTCTGGCCGCGCCTGCCGCTGATGGCGATCCGGCAGCGGGCGGTACCGGGACGACTGTCGCGCTTCCCCGGGACCGACGCGGGACCGCGGTGATCCGCGAAATCACCGCGGTCTACGTCTCGTGGAACGACGCGGAGGACCTTTCCGCCGCCATTGCGTCGCTCGCCCGCGCGACCTCGAAGATCCCGGCCGGGGGCGTAAAGGTCTCCCTCGTGGTCGTCGACAACGGCGGGTCTCTCGATAGAGCCACGCTCGATCGTCTCTTTCCGGGAGCGCATCTGCTCGTCAACCCCACGAACCGGGGGTTTGGTCCGGCGGCCAATCAGGCGGCGGCCGCGGCGCCCGGCGACGCCCTGTTGTTTCTCAATCCCGACACCCGGGTCGAGGACGAGCCCTTCTCGGCCATCGCGCGGGCTTTCGACGAAGACCCGCGCATCGTGGCGGTGGCGCCGCGCCTCGTCGACGTCGAAGGAGCCGCGCCTGCGCCGGGTCCAATGCGCCTCGCGCCACCGGCGATGGAAGATCAGGCAACGTTCCAGCTGCGCCGTCTTCCCACGCTCTCCTCCGACGCCCGGGAGCTCCTCCTTGTCGATCACCTCTGGCCGAACAATCCGGGACGCCGGTTCTCCCGATATGCGGAAGCGGATCGGGAAAAGCCGTTCGCTGTCGAGCAGGCGGCCGCGGCAGCCCTGGCCGTGCGTAGGGACGCGTTCGCGCGAGCGGGAGGATTCGACGAGCGCTTCGTGCCGGCGTGGTACGAGGACGTGGACCTGTGCGACCGGCTCGGACGCGAGGGAAAAATCCTCTACGCACCCGGGGCGCGCGTCGGGCACCGAGGCGGCGAGTCGGCGTCCCGCCTCGGCTACGATCGATTCCTGCCACTCTTCTACCGGAACGCCATGCTCTATCGGTCCAGCCGTTACGGCCTGCCGGCCCGTGCGGCGTACCGCGCGCTGCTCGCGGCCGGGATGCTGCTTCGCCTCGCGGCGCTCCCGTTCCGCGCTGGGATGCCGCGCCCGCGCCCACAGGCGGCGCGCGCCTACCTCCGCGTCCTCGGCGAGGCGCTGTCGCGATGACTCCGGACGTCTCGATCATCGTCGTCTCCAAGGACGACGCCGACGATCTTCCCGTGTCGATCAGATCGGCCCTGGCGCAGCGCGGCGTCTCTATCGAGACGCTGGTCGTCGACAACGCCTCGACCGACCAGTCCCGCGAGGTCGTCCGCGGGCTCGGATTCGCCGTGAGACTCCTGGCGCTGCCCGAAAACGTCGGGTTTGCCGCGGCGATGAACGCGGGCATCGAGGCGAGCACCGGGAGATACGTCCTGGCATTGAACCCCGACTGTCGCCTCGAGCCGGACTTTGCGGTTGTGCTCGCGCGTCGTCTGGACGCGCCCGACGCCGCGGACGTGGGATCGGCATCGGGACGCCTTCTGAGAGCCGAGGGATCCGATCTCCGCGCGACCGACCGGCTCGACTCCACCGGCATCCGATTCACCGCATCCGGCCGCCACTTCGATCGCGGAGGGGGGGAGCCCGCGGCCGGCCGCTACGAAAAAGAGGAAGACGTCGAGGGAGCGTCCGGCGCGGCGGGCTTCTATCGGCGGGCGGCGCTCGAGAGCGCGCGCATCTCGACCGGCTATTTCGATTCGGATTTCTTCCTGTACCGGGAGGACGCGGATCTGGCGTGGCGGCTCCGGCTGCTCGGCTGGCGCTGTCTCTACGTCCCGTCGGCCGTCGCCGCGCACCGCCGCCGCAACCTTCCCGAGCGCCGCAGGCAGATGTCGGACGTCGCGAACCTGCACTCGGTCAAGAATCGGTTCCTCCTGCGCATCAACAACCAGTCCGCCGCGGAGGCCGTGCGCACGGCCGTGCCGACGCTGGCCCGCGACCTCGTGGTCGTCGGCGCCTGCCTGACCGTCGAGCGCAGCTCGCTTCCGGCGTTTTCGTGGCTGTGGAAGAACCGGAAGCGTTTGTGGGCGAAGCGACGGGAGATTCGAGAGAAGGCACGCTTGCGGAGGGGGGCGGGGACAAGCCCGGCCCCTACGGTGTCGTAGGGGCGGCTCTTGCGGCCGCCCTGATAGCGTCTTCCCAAACATGCGCATCGGCATCCTCGGCACCCGCGGCATCCCCGCCCGCTACGGCGGCTTCGAGACGCTCGCGGAGGAGCTCTCGGCGCGGCTCTCGGCACGCGGCCACGACGTCATCGTGTACACGCGCACGCGATACGCAGAGCCGGGGCTCAACGAGTGGCGGGGAGCCAAGATCCGCACGCTCCCGACGATTCCGTCGAAATACTTCGACACGGTCGTGCACGGCGCGCTATCGAGCATCGACGCGGCCTTCGAGCGCTTCGACGCGGTGCTCGTCTGCAACGCGATCAATGCCGCGGTCTCGTTCGTTCCGCGTCTTGCGGGCCGGACGCGCGTCGTGCTCAACGTCGACGGCCTCGAGCGCAATCGCCGCAAGTGGAATGCCGCGGGGAAGCTCGCGTACCGGATCTCCGAGACGCTTTCCACGCTCCTTCCCGACGTCGTCGTGTCGGACGCCCGGGTGATCCAGGAGTACTACCGCTCGCGTCATCGTGTCGACTCGGTGTTCATCCCGTACGGGGGAGACCTGCCCGCCCCTTCGGGCACCGCGACCCTCGAGCGTCTCGGCCTCTCGCCTGAGCGCTACGTTCTGTACGTGTCGCGTCTGGAGCCCGAGAACAACGCCGAAGAAGTCGTCCGCGAGTACCGGAGGGTGCCCGGATCCACGCCTCTCGTCGTCGTCGGAGACGCGCCGTACGCGTCCAACACGATCGAGCGGATCCGGGCGGCCGCGGACGCGCGCGTGCTCCTGCCCGGAGCGATCTACGGCGAGGGCTACCGGGAATTGCTCGCCAACGCGGCCGTCTACGTCCAGGCCACGGAGGTCGGCGGGACGCATCCCGCGCTGGTCGAGGCCCTGGGTTTCGGGCGCGTCGTTTGCTACAACCAGACTCCGGAGAACGAAGAAGTCGCGGCCGGCGCCGCGCTTCCATTCGACGTGCACGCGCCGGGCTCCCTGGCCCGCCTCCTGACCGCGGTCCTGGACGATCCGGCCAGTCACTCCGTATGGAAAGAACGAGCACTTGAACGGACGCGACAAAGATATCGTTGGGACGATGTCGTCGATCGATACGAAGCCATCCTTGAAGGGCGTCCCGTCATCTCATAACATCGCAGAGACCGGCCACGAGCCCTGCCCCGGTTACGTTCGATGCTGAAGCAGAAAGCCCGCGCCATCGCCATTGGAGTGCTCCTGACGGACCTCGCCTTGACGGCGTTGGCTTTTCCGGTGACCTGGGCGCTCCGCCATGGATGGCTGACGCAGGCGTTTCCAAGACTCTTTCCGCTGCCGCTGGCGCCTTTCGAACAGTATCTGCAGCTGCTCTTCTTCATCCTGCCGATCTGGGGTCTCCTGCTGTATGCGGCGGGCTTCTATCGCAGCCACCGCACGCTCCCGCTCGGGGAAGAGATCTGGGCCGCGGCGAAAGTCGCGTTCGGCGGACCGGCGATTCTCGTCGTGCTGATCTACGGCCTGCGGATGGATTTCGTGAGCCGCTGGTTCCTGGTTCTGTTCGGCATCGTCAACTTCGCCCTGCTGACCACCGAGAAAGTCGCGCTGCGCCTGACGTCCCGCTGGGTGCGCTCGCGCGGATTCAACTTCCGGACCGCCCTGATCGTGGGCACCGGTCCGAAGGCCGCCCAGTTCGCCGACTTTCTCGAAGCGCATCCCCACTGGGGATTCCGCGTGATCGGGTACCTCGACGACGACAACGGCCGCGAGATCGGCCTGAAGGACCGCTGGCCATGTCTAGGCCGCATCACGGACATGGAGACGATCCTGTCGAGCGAGGTCGTGGACGAAGTCATCTTCGTCATCGAGAAGGGCAAGCTGGGGGAGTACGAAGACGCCCTCATGGTCGCCGAGCGCCATGGCGTGCGGGCCCATGTGTCGCTGGACATCTTTCCGCACGTGCTGGCGCGGCCGGTGCTCGAGGAGCTCGACGGGATTCCGCTCTTGACGTTCACGACGACGCCCTCGAATCCGGGCCAGCTGGTCGCCAAGCGGGCCCTGGACCTGGCTCTCTCGCTGGCGCTCTTCCTTCTGACTCTGCCGATCCAGGTCCTGGCCTGGCTCGGGATCCTTTTGACGACCGGGTTTCCGGTCTACTTTCGGCAGGTTCGCTGTGGGCTGAACGGCCGCCACTTCACGCTGGTGAAGTTCCGCACGATGGAGCCCGGGGCCGAAGAGAGGCTGTCGGAAATCTCGCACCTGAACGAGATGACGGGCCCGGTCTTCAAGGCCTCCCGGGATCCCCGGCTCACGATGGTGGGCCGGCTCCTGCGCCGGCTCTCGATCGACGAGTTGCCGCAGCTCTGGAACGTGATCGTCGGGGACATGAGCCTGGTCGGCCCCAGGCCCCCCCTCCCTGAAGAAGTCGCTCGCTACGAGCCCTGGCAGAGGCGTCGGCTGAGCATGAAGCCGGGGCTGACCTGTCTCTGGCAGATCTCGGGACGCAGCGAAGTGGACTTCGACCGGTGGATGGCGATGGACCTGACCTACATCGACACCTGGTCTCCGCTGCTGGACCTGAAGATCCTGCTCAAGACCGTGCCAGCGGTGCTGACCGGGAAAGGGGCGCGGTAGGCGCTACCTGTTCCCGTCCGTCTCGACAGTCCCGCCGGCCTCGGACTCCTTGAACATGTACTTGATGGAGGCCTTCGGAATCAGAAGGTTGGGACCCTTGTCCCGGTTGACCTTCAAACATGCCTTGTCGTACCACTCGATCCACCCATGGATCTGCTCCCCGTCGGTGAGCACGACGACCATGGGAGTCTTGGCCGCCATCTGCTTGAGGTAGTAGTAGCTCTCGGCATTGGTCTGTTCGGGGGGGACCTGCTTGCGCTGGGCGAACGAGCGCGTCGGGTAGCGGTCCGCGAGATCCGAAAGGTTGGGCCGAATCAGTTTGCGGTTGGCGGCTGCTCCTTCGTCTTCGCCTCTGTAGGCGCCGCCGGAGTTTCTATTGACCACGGCTGACTCTCTTTAGTCCCGGTAAAAGGTGGGACGCTTTGATGGCTCAAACAGGCAGCTCGACGGGATTATTCTGCTTTCGAGGCTGGGGAGGGGGCCCCTCGTCCTCGTAGGCTAGGCAGCACATCAGCCGGCCGCACATCCCCGAAATCTTGGACGGATTGAGCGAGAGATTCTGGTTTTTCGCCATCTTGATGGTTACGGGGTGGAAGGACTTCAAGAAGGTCGAGCAGCAGAGGGTCAGGCCGCAAGGCCCGATTCCTCCCCGCATTTTCGTCTCGTCCCGGGGCCCGACCTGCCGCATCTCGATGCGGACGGGGTGCTTCATGGCCAGGTCCGAAACGAGCTTCCTGTAGTCGATCCGAGCCTCGGAAGTGTAATAAACCGTGACCTTTCGGCCGTCGAAGGTCTCCTCGGCGCGGATGACCTTCATGTTGAGGCGCTTCTCGACGGCGAGAGTCCGGGTGTCGTCTAAGAACCTCACTTCCCGGGCGACCTTGGATTTGTAGGCCGCCTGGTCGGCCTCGGAGGCAACCCGAACCAGGCGCCGGGAATCCCGCAACTGACACTGTTTCAGGATCATGGGCCGCATGTTCGTGATCTGGGCGTGCTCGAGGCCCGAGTCGCCCTCCACGATCACCCGCTGGCCGCGGGAAACATCCAGGCCCATGGTGTCGCAAAGGACGTTCCGGCCGTCCTCGTGCTCGTTGATTCGGATACCGACGTACTGGCCGGGGTTATAGGCATTGCCTACCCCGCAGCCGCCGCCGCTGCCACAGCCACCCATCGAAAATACCCCCGGCCCCGAAGTTACCATGACCTATCGACCGCTCCGGGTGTCTTCAGCCCCCTGTCCGAACGGGCATCGCGGCCCGGGAACCTGTCCTTCTTGACAGGTCCGGGAAGTCGCTTATAGGGTACGGCCAGTTTTCGGACCTCGAATTCTCCGTTGGCTTGTTCCGGGTGGGTCGCGTCCTTTCGCGGCGCTCATCGCGGGGGGCGTGAGGAGGAGATCGGCGGGCGCCAAAACGCCCGTCCTCGTGATTCGGGCGGCCTCGCGGCCGCCCTTTTTTCTGGACTCAGCCTTCCGGGGAGAGTCTCTCGACGACGTCGAGGAGCATCCGCTCGGGCGAGGCCGCTTGGATCCTCACGACTCCGGGGACGCCGCACGCCGCGAAGAGAGGAGGACCGCCGGGGTCTTCCTCGCGCAGCAGACGGGCCGCGTCGGGAGCGTCCGCGTCCGAAAGGAGCAGGACGGCGTCGATGCGGCGGTTGCGCGCGAGCCGATCGAGTGCGTCCTCGGCGTCGCTCGCGGTGACGATTTCGATCGAGGGATGACCGGACCCGAAGGCCGCGAGCTCCGAGGCGGCTTCGCCCACCGCCAGGATCGTGATCACTTCGGGGCCTTCTCGACCCAGAGGACCGCGAGCCCACCCGGGATCGGTTTCTCCTTTCCCTCGGCGAGGTAGAAAACGAACGTCCACAGGCCCGCGGACGTCGGCGTGAAGCGGAAGGAGAAGTCTCCGGTGGAATTCTCGCGGATCCGGTCCTCGGTCCTGGCGCCGACGACCTGCATGGACTTGTGTCCCTCTTCGACGTACGCGAGCTGGGGCTCGGGATAGGTGTAACTGGTGCGGGAGCTGGCTTCGGCCTTCGAGAGCGGACGGGGCGACGACTCGTGGGCGATCGTCACGAAGCGCAGGCGCTGCGACGACAGAGGCCGTCCCTCGAAGAGCACGGTCTCGGGATTGTTGCTCGAACGCTGAAGTGAGAGCTCCTGAAGCCTTCGGGTCTGGAACTCCTGGGCCATTCGAAAGTTGTTGCCCTTGAGCGCGTAGCCGACGCCGACGTGGGTGGCATTGGGGTCGAGGATCGTGCGGCGATGCCCGTCGTAGGGAGGCTTCTCACGCATCATGTCGGCCTGGCCGGCGAGCGCGAGCTCCAGCGCGGACTCCTTGAACTTCGGTCCGGTCGTGCGCCACGAAACGGAATTCTCCTCGCCCATGCCGAAGACGCCGGCGAGGGCTGTCCGCGCGTAGGGCGGAATCCCGTTCGTCAGGAAATGGCCGAGCGTCCCTTCTTCGACCTGAGCTTCGGCGAACGCGTCGGCGCCGCGGGACGCACCCTCATCCCATGCAAGGGGGGGCAATTTCGCATCGGCGCGGTCCTTGTTGATGCGGTTGAACACCGCGGCCTTGACCGGGTCCTCGGGCCTGGAGGGCGCGGGGTAGGCCTCGACGAGCGGCTTCTGGAGATTCGGCCAACGGACCGAGAGCTTCTCGGATTGCGTCTTGGGCGGCGGCTCGACCGCGGCGCAGGCGACGGCCACCAGCACGGCCGCTGCACACACCCGTGCTAGCTTCACGGGATGACGCCCTCGATCCGCTTCGGAACGTCCGGCTGGCGTGCGGTCATCGCCGATGAGTTCACGTTTGCCAATGCGCGGCGTGTCGTCGCCGCGATCGCGCGCGTGCTCTCTTCAAACGGCCGTTCGAGCGGCCCCGTTCTGGTGGGATTCGACACACGCTTTCTCGCCGACCGGTTTGCCCTCGAAGCCGCCCGGATCCTCGCCCGCCACGGCTTTGCCGCCGAGGTGTGCGCCCGGCCCGTACCCACGCCGGTTCTGGCCTTCGAGATTCGCCGCCGCGGCGCCGCCGGCGCGATCAACTTTACCGCAAGCCACAATCCTCCCCGGTATCTGGGCATCAAGTTCTCGACGTCCGACGGCGCGCCCGCGCTCCCGGATGTGACGAAGAAGATCGAGGCCGAGATCGTGAACATCTCCGACGAGCCCGAGCCGGAGGAGAGTGCGATGCCGCGGTTCGACCCGGCACCGGCGTATCTCGCCGATCTCGCGAAGAAGGTCGATGCGGCCGCGGTCGGACGCGGGAGGCCGCGCTTCTCCCTCGACTTCCGGTACGGCACTTCGGCGGGCTTTCTCGACGCATATCTCGAGACGACAGGCGCAGCGCTTTCGCGTCTCCACGAGAAGGCGGATCCGCTCTTCGGCGGGCGCTCCCCGCAGTGCGGCGAGGCGGAGCTCGACGAGCTCGCGGAAGACGTGCGCGGCGGCGCGTCGCGGCTGGGCCTCGCGACCGACGGGGACGCGGACCGGTTCGGCGTCTGCGACGAGAAGGGCGCCTACGTCCAACCCAACGAGATCCTGTCGCTTCTGCTGGAGGACCTCCTGGGTCGCAAGGGACGGCGCGGCGGCGTGGCCCGCAGCGTGGCGACGACGCACGCCCTCGACGCGATCGCGAAGAAGCACGGAGTGCCCCTCTACGAGACGCCCGTCGGGTTCAAGTACATCGGGGAGCTGCTGCTCGAAGGAAAGATCGTGCTCGGAGGGGAGGAAAGCGCCGGCCTGACGGTCGAAGGGCACGTTCCCGAAAAGGACGGGATCCTCGCGGACCTCCTGACGGCGGAGCTCGTCGGCGCCACCGGCAAGACGATCGGGCAGCTGCGCTCGGAGCTCTGGAAGGAGATCGGGCCGCACTGGACGCGCCGGATCGATCTCGCCCTCTCGCAGGAGGCGCGGCAGCGCCTGGCCGAGAAGAAGAAGGCGCCTCCGGAGGTCCTGTCCGGCCGCCGCGTCGCGTCGGTCAACCAGATCGACGGAATCAAGTTGATTTTCGGGGATGGTTCGTGGATTCTGGTTCGCGAGTCGGGCACCGAGCCCGTCGCTCGCGTGTACATCGAAGCGCACTCCGAATCCGACCTCGAGGCCCTCGCGCGGGCGGGACGGGAGCTGATCGCATGAGCTTTTCGATCGAGGGCATCCACGCGCGCGAAATCTTGGACTCGCGCGGCAATCCAACCCTCGAGGTCGAGGTCCTTCTTTCCGGCGGCGCTTCCGCGCGGGCCGGCGTTCCGTCCGGCGCTTCGACCGGCACGCGCGAGGCACTGGAGCTGCGCGACGGCGACAAGAAGCGCTACGGAGGCAAGGGGGTCTTGAAGGCCGTCGCGCACGTCAACGGAGAGATCGCCGAAGAGCTCGACGGCGCCGACGCCCGCGACCAGGCGCTGATCGACCGGGTCCTGATCGAGCTCGACGGCACGCCGAACAAGGGGCGCTTGGGCGCCAATGCGATCCTCGGCGTCTCGCTGGCGGTCGCGAAGGCTGCGGCGGAGGCGTCGGGCATGCCTCTGTATCGCCACATCGGCGGTACCGGCGCGACCACGCTTCCCGTGCCGATGATGAACGTGATCAACGGGGGAGCGCACGCCGACAATCGGCTCGACCCGCAGGAGTTCATGGTGTGCCCTGTGGGCTTCTCGACGTTCGCCGAGGCGCTGCGCGCGGGAACCGAGACCTTCCACGCATTGAAAGCGATCCTGAAGAAGAAAGGACTGTCGACCGGTGTGGGCGACGAGGGGGGCTTTGCGCCAGACATCGCGTCGTCGAAGGAAGCGCTCGACCTCTTGATCACGGCGATCGAGTCGGCCGGACACAAACCGGGCCGCGACATCGTCATCGCGCTCGACCCGGCCGCCTCCGAGTTCTACGAGGGAGGCAAGTACGTCCTGAAGGGAGAGAAGAAGACGCTCTCGAGCGACCAGATGATTCGTTACTGGGCGGATCTGGTTTCGGCGTATCCGATCGCCTCGATCGAGGACGGTCTCGCCGAGCAAGACTGGAAAGGCTGGCAGGCTCTGACGAAGGAGCTTGGCGAAAAGATCCTCCTCGTCGGCGACGACGTCTTCGTTACCAACCCCGAGATCCTGGCGCGCGGAATCGCCGACGGCGTGGCCAACGCGCTGCTGGTCAAGCTCAACCAGATCGGGACGCTGACCGAGACGCTCGACGCCGTACGGCTCGCTCAGACCAGCGGATACCGCACGATCTCCTCGCACCGCTCGGGCGAGACGCCGGACGACACGATCGCCGACCTCGCCGTCGCCGTCAACGCCGGTCTCATCAAGACCGGATCCGCCTGCCGGGGAGAGCGGCTCGCCAAGTACAACCGCCTCCTCGCGATCGAGGAGGAGCTCGAAGGCGCGGGCCGCTTCGCCGGCGCGGAGGCTTTCGCGCAGTGAGAAACGCCGAGCACATCTCGCGCGGGCCCCGGCCGATGACCGCGTTCCTCGTCTCACTCGCCATCTCGTCGGTCTTGATGGGCGTCCTGCTTCTCTCGGACCGCCGCGTCCTCGAGCTGCGCCGAGCGCGCGACGAGGTCAAGCTCCTCGACCGCCAGATCGCCGAGCGCAAGAAGGAGAACGACGACCTGAAGGCCGCCATCGACACCGCCAACCGCCACGAGTTCCCGGCCGAGAAGGTTGCTCGCGAAGAGCTCCACCTGGTTGAGCCCGACGAAGTCGTGCTGCTCTATCCGCCCGGCAGCCTGACGAAGCCCACGACGACGCCGGCCGCGGGCCCGGCGCCGGCCGTTTCACCGGTCCCGAAACGCTAGGAATCTCAACGCTCGGAGCCGCGGCGACGTAGACTCCACCAGCGGCACCTGTCTTGCAAAGCCGATCTTGCGTTTCTTTCAAGGGAGGTCCCATGGAGTTTCAAGAGGATCCGACGCCAGAGCCCCAATCGATCGACAAGGTCGAGCCGGGCGGCCTGCCGTACACGCCGCCGGTCCAACCCAACCCATCCGCCATCGAGAAAGTCGACACGATCGCCAGGGAGGGTTGGCCGGAGCTCGTTCGAAAGGCCAAAGATTTCTACGCTCGCCATCCCACGCTCGTGAAGACCGCCGGGGTCGTCGCCGCCGCGGCGATCGCGAGGCGTCTGTTTCGGGGGAGACCGGGTCTCTTCTGAGTCACCTTGACGCGGCGAGGCCGCTTCGATAAGGTTCGCGCCTCTGCCGCGGGGTGGAGCAGCCTGGTAGCTCGTTGGGCTCATAACCCAAAGGTCGGAGGTTCAAATCCTCCCCCCGCAACCATGAAACTCAAGGGGTTAGGTCGAGAGGCCTGACCCTTTTTCTCTTCAGGTCGAGCGAAAGTCGGGCGGTTCCGCGATGATTCCAATCGGGTAGCGACCTCGGGTTCGAATCCCGGCGTCCCGACCAAATCAACCCGCCAAGGTTTCCAGCGGACGCCTTCCATCGCCAACGCTGGAGCGGTGTTTCGCAGCATCGCGCACTCACGGTCGAGTTGGCGATTGTGAGCGAGTTTGGTGACTCAACTCGGACCCGAACTCGCACCCCAAGCCACCGATCTTCGGAGAATCAGCGAGGGGGAGGGACACAAACACGATCCTGAACGGGGGCGGGCTTCGGCCTCGCCCCTTTCTGCGTTACGGCGAACCGGGCGTCGGTGTCGCCTCGAGACACGAACCTCGGCGACGCAGGCATGGCTTCGCCGATCGCGAACTGCTCGAGCGTCGGCCGACCGCGATGAGCCCAACGTCCACTACGGAACTGGCTTTTTGAGGAATATTGGCCACACACGGCCCCTCGATCAACGCCAGGGCTTTGAGGAGGGCTTCCTGGCGCTCGTCAAGCGCGTCGATATCCGGCCCTCCCTGAGCCATGAAGCAAATACCCTCCATGTCGCGTTCAGACGGGGCGGGGTCCCAGGCTCTACCCGAATAATCCGCGTCCCAGCCGGCGGATGACAACACGTTGGTGATCGCCTCAGCGAGTGGTGCGGTAGTCTCGTCGGCCATTCCCTTGCGGTAGCCGATAGAAACATGAGGCCGAGGCTCGCCATGAGCCACGGCCTGAAGGATTTCTTTCATCCTCGTTGAAGTCTCTGCGTCGATCATGCGCGGCTTCTCTGGAGCGCCTTTGAATAGAAGAGCGGCAGCGAGGACAGCACAGATCACGAGAACGGCATCGCAGAGGCGCTTTAGCCGCTTTTCGCTTCTGGACTCTGCGTCTCCAAGCAGGTACAGGCCGAGCAAAGCTGCCGCCCCCACGACCGCAACGCAGTTATTCGCGGTCGCAATCGTTCCCGGCTTCCTAACAATCGCGATCACGGTTGCGAAGGCCAAGAGACAGATAGGGGGCAGAATGACCCACTTCCAGAGAGGGGACTTCTTGGTGGGAAGTTGCGAGGCGTTTTTCACGTCTTGCAAGTTGGGCGAATCTTATAGCGGGCGCGGGGCCGCCGGGCGAGAGGCGCGCAGGCGCCAGGTCGGGGCGTATCATCATCAAACAGGAATCGAGCAGATGCACAACGGACTGCATTCACAGCTCGGACGGAAGTTAGACGGCGCCGACCGCAGCCTATCTCCCCACCGTCGGGGTCTTAGGCAGCAGAACGCGCTTCGTTTGCCCCTGACGCATAGGCTGTCTAAGTCCATGTTAGGCGGCTCCTCGATATTCACTTCGCTAGCAGTGGGTCTTGCCCTCGTTGTAACGTCCTGCACCACGTTTCACGGCAAGAGCTACCTCGCGTGGGACGCACCGCGCTTTGTGGCCACGTCGACATGTGTCTCCGCTGATCGCGATACGGCCTGGAACGTTCAAATCAAGATTCAGGACGATGGTGGCAGACCGATAACAGGTGTGTTCGTTAAGCTCGCGAGCTCAACTGCGGGAGCTGAAGGAACGAGCGACCGAGATGGTGTTGTGAAGCTTGCCCTTCCGCCTGGACGGTGGGTCATCGAACCGGACTACAGCGGTCGTCAGGACGGGTTTGCTTTCGCCTTGCCGGAGGGTAACGCCTGCACATCACATGCGTGATGCGAGCCATTGCCAATGTCATCGAATAAGCAGCAGTCGCCTAACACGCGGGTGCAGCGGACTCGCTCATCGCCTTCGGCTCTTCGCGAGCCGCTGACCCGCCGGCCGTTAGGCG
>Ga0075425_100001501_pt1 | contig 22949 bp, 28 predicted proteins | sample SoiMethybrSBSTD4_FD_75300 | JGI IMG/M metagenome (GOLD analysis project Ga0075425, IMG submission 75300) | Bulk soil microbial communities from a Populus tree surrounding site in Tennessee, USA - Soil MetaG P. TD hybrid SBSTD4 | ecosystem: Environmental > Terrestrial > Soil > Tree plantation... | reverse complement strand
ACCGAAGAGCTCATCGGCGGAGCCGAACACTCCCCAGCGATCTTCTCCGGCGCGAAGCGTCGCGCGATACTGCTCGAGCTCGGACACGGCGGACTCGAAATCGGCGGCAGCATGGTCGCCGTCGGCGATCGTGCGATAGGCGCGGCCGCGATTCTCGTAGAGTTGCGGGAGATAAACGCGCCGCCCTTTCGTCGATTGATACTCGATCGCGCTCGTCAGCAGGTTGATGGCGTTCCGCGGATCGGTCGTGACGGTCGCTTCGACGGACTTCGCGGTTGCATCGAGACTCGATCGAAACGCGACGTCGTCGACTTTCGCGATCATCCCCCGCGCTTCGGAGAGATCAGCGAGCGCCGCGGCGCGGTCGCCCGTGCTCGCGAGAACCTTGGCGCGATACAGAAGCGTCTCGATCAGGATCATCGGCCGCGGCAGACGGCGTCCGACGTCGATCTCGAGCTGCAGAAACGAAAGCGCGACCGGCCAGTCCTCGTTCAGCACGGCCGCGCGCGTGATCTCGGTGAGCGCCTCGATTTGGCGTGACGTGAGCTGCCGTCCGAGCTCGCGAAGCGTTTCGATGCGCCCTTTCCACGAGCGGCCGGGGTTGCCGAGAAGATCGAATGTATAGGCGAGCTGTCCGCGCAAGATCGCGGCGTAGTTCATCTCGCCGAGTCTCTCGAAGAGCGCAACGGCTTCAGTCCATCGATCGATGCACGCGCCGAGGCGCCCTTGTGCGAAGGCGACGCTCCCCAACCCCCACAGCACTTCTGCTCGCTGCGCCGTGAACCGCGGCGGAGTCGAGGCGGCGACCTGCTGCTGTTCGCGAGCGGAGTCGTCGAGCTTTCCCTGATCGAAGAGCGTGTTCGCGTAGTAGTAGTGCGCGCGCAGTTCGGCCGGACTGCCGGCTCGCGCGAACTTCTCGCGCGCCGAGATCAACAGCCGCTGCGCGTCGCCGACCTTTCGATCGCGATACGCGCGCAAGGCGTCGCAGAAATCGTTGTGGGCATCGGCGAGGCTCGCGCGCAGCGCGTCATCGGCGTGATCGATCGTCGCCACGATTGCGGCGAGTGTTTCGTTTCCGCCGTCGCGCGCCAATTCCGCGCCGAACTCTCGCGCGACGGCAAGATGCTTCGCCGCCTGCGCGTCGTCGTGCTGCAGGAATGCCTTGGCCCAGCTTCCGACGATCTCCGCCTCGCCCCACGTGCGCGAACGTTGGCGAAAGCGGCGGGCGAATCGGTGCGCCGCTTCAGGATCCGCGGCCAGATGGTCATACTCGCGTGCGAGGACGACAAGGAAATCCTCCTCCGGCGCGAGCGAACGAAGATGCTCGCGGGCCTCGCTTGCCCAGCCGCTCGAGGAATCGACTTTGAGAAATGCTTCCCACTCTTCGCGCGCCAGATCGCGAAGGCCGAGCGCCTCGATGATCAGCGCGCGATTGAATCGCGCTTCGGCGGATGACGGCTGCGCGCGCAGTGCTGCGTCGGCGGCTGCGAGTGCGCGCGTGAGCTTCACCGGATCGTCGTCGCGCGTGGCCACCGAGTAGAACGTCGCCGCGAGATCGTTCCATGTAGCCGCGCTCGAATCCGACTTCACGAGCATCTCGAGCTCACTTGCCGCACTCCCGCGATCGCCGAGCAGCAGATTCGAGAGGGCCGCAGCGTGGAGCACTGCTGCGGAACCGTCATGCTGTTTTCGCTGTGCGATCTCCGCCGCCGCTGCGAGAAGGGCGATGCTCTCGCCGGCGGATGACGCGTCGCGCTCACCGCGGCTCGCATGAACCGGCGCTGCCCACGGAAATCCGCTGAGGCGCGCCTCGATCACGCGATGCGTTCGCGACGCGGCGATGAGAGCGCGGATCGGATCGCGCGCGCGCCACGAGCGAAACGCGAACGCGATTGCGGCCGCGGCGACGACGATCACGACGGCGATCGAGACACGTCGAGACAGATGATGCACGTCATCTCTCATCGTCGAGCGAGCTCCTCCCACCGAATTGATTGCTGCGGAACTCGATAAGGGTAGCGTGTTTCGATCGGCGATCAACGCTGGACAAACGCCGTCGAGGTTATTTACACTGCGCTCGTTCGTTCCAGGTTCTGGTCATGACTCTGTCTCTCGCGCGCAGTGTGTGGCACGGCAGGTTTGCGCTGCTGACGGCCGCGCTTGCCCTACTCGCTTCCGGCTGCGCCGGACTTCTCCCCGCTCCCGCACCGCAACCGCAAGCAACGACGCATCTGGCTGCGGCGGACGACGACGATTTCAGCCAACTGATGATGCAGCTTCGGAGCGATCTGAATCGGTACAACAGCCGTGAGATCGCGCAGAAACCGATGATCGCGCCGCAGGCGGCGACGACGAAAGCGCGCGACCGCGAGTTTGCAGCACGCGCGAATGCGCTCTTCACACCGCTTTCCGGCACCGCCATGCGCATGCCGGTCGTCGGTGTGCGTCCGCACGATCTCGACGACTCATGGCATGCGCCGCGCGACGGCGGCTCGCGACTTCACACCGGCATCGACATCTTCGCGCCGAAAGGGACGAGCGTCGTCGCTGTCGAAGACGGAATCGTGAGCTACATCGGCGATCAGCCGAAAGGCGGTCACTGTCTCTGGCTCACAACCGAAAGCGGCACGTCGTTCTACTACGCGCATCTCGATCGCTGGGCGCCCGGCCTCTACGAAGGGATGGAAGTCCAAAGCGGCGATCTCCTCGGATTCGTCGGGAACACCGGCAACGCCATCCACACGCCGTCGCATCTCCACTTCGGCATCAATCAGAACGACGAGATGGTGAACCCGTTCCCCGTGCTCACGCGCGCGGTGCCGGTCCAAACGGCGCACGTGCACGCTCAGCTCGGCGGCGGCACGTTCGGCACGCGATAAAAGACGTCGCGCAGCGGCTGCATCACAAACGGACGCTCTCGATACCGCGGATGCGGAATGGTCAGTCGATCCGTGCGACGCAAGTTCGCGCTGTGGAAGATCAGATCGAGATCGATCGTGCGCGGCGCGTTGCGGACTCCGCGGCGGCGTCCCAGGCGTTTTTCGATGGAGAGCAGCGCTTGCAGCAATGCCTCCGGCGATAGTTGCGTATGGCCGGAGACGGCCGCGTTCAGGAACGGGGGCGATCCGGCAGGCGCATCGACCGGCTCGGTTTCGCGGACGGGACTGATGCGCACGACGCGCACGACGTCGCCGAGTGCATCGATCGCGGCGCGGAGATTGCGCGCGCGATCGCCGAGGTTGGAGCCGAGCGCGATGGCGACGGTGTAGGGCATGCCCTACTCCTCGACGTCGATCTCATTCGTCAGCTCGTCCGCATCATCCGCGCTCCGCGGAAAGAACTCCTTCAGGTGCGCGCCCGCTGCGGTGATCGCGTCGACGATGCCGTCGGTGAACTCGCTGTTCTTGAATCGAATCGTCAGCTTTGCGGCGATCTCGTCCCAGAATCCGGCGGGCACTTTCTCGTCGATCCCTTTGTCGCCGAGGATCGTGAACTGGCGGTCTTCACTGGCGATGAAGAGCAGCACGCCGTTGCGCAGCGCGGTCTTGGTCATGCCGAGACGTTCGAACGTGCGCTCGGCGACGGTGCGAATGTCGGCGCCGCTGCCGACGCGCGGCTGCATGTGCACGCGAATCTCGCCCGACGTTTCCTTCTCCGCATCGGCGATCGCGTTGACGATGCGCGTTTGATCGATCTGCGCGAGAAACTCTTTCTGCGTCATCACCAGCCTCCGCTCGCTCCCCCGCCGCCGAACGATCCGCCGCCGCCGGAGAAGCCGCCGAATCCGCCACCTCCGCCGCCCCATCCCCCGCCGCTGCCACCGCTGAAGGTGATGCTGCGTCCGAGGAAGAGCATCGGCCAGAAGCATCCGCTGCATCCGCCTCCGCGGTGCACGCCGCGCGGCCTGCGGAACGCCAGTCGCGGCAGGATTACGAAGAGAAAGATGACCACGACGAAGATGAGAAACTGCACGCAGCCGGCGTTATCGGATGAAGACGAGCGCCGTCGCGAGCTGCGTTGCGTGCTTTGCACCGGCGCGACGGCCGGCTCGCCGCCGCGAATCTTCGTGATGAGATCGTCGGCTGCCGCGTTCAATCCGCCGGCGTAGTCGTTCTGCTGAAAATGCGGCGCGATGTCGTCGCGAATCACGCGCGAGGAGAAGGCGTCGGTGATCGTCCCTTCCAATCCGTATCCGACTTCGACGCGGACCTTCCGCTCCTTCACGAAGACGAACAGGATCAGACCGTTGTCGTACTTCTTGTTGCCGACCTTCCACTTCTCCGCGCAATGAATCGTGAAGTCTTCGAGCGACTCGCCTTCGAGCGACGGGAAGATGTAGATGATGAATTGCGCGCCGCTCTGCTGCTCGAAGTCGCGCAGCTTCGCGTTGAGTGCTTCCGCTTGTGAGGAGTCGACGAGATTCGCGGTGTCCGTGAACCATTGCGTCGGCGCGGGAGGGATGTCGAGGGCGAATGCGCTTGTCGCGAAGAGCAGCAGCAGCGCGATGAAGAAGGATGAATGCTGAAGGATGAAGGATGAATGAAGGCGATGCGCTGAGCATTCATCCTTCATCATTCATCCTTCATCCTTATCAGTGCGTTGCCGTTGATGGTGCGGCGGTGTTCGTGCCGAAATCGAAGTTCACGTTCGGCGCCTGATTGGCCGCGGGCGTCTGCACTTGGAAGTAGGCTTTCGGTTTGAAGCCGCTCATGCCGGCGACGAAGCTTCCCGGGACGCGGCGGATGGCGGTGTTGTATTGCTGCGCGCTTTGGTTGTAGCGCATGCGCTCGACGGCGATGCGGTTCTCCGTTCCTTCGAGCTCCGACTGCAGCTCGAGGAAGTTCTGATTCGATTTCAGATCGGGGTAGCGCTCGACGACGACGAGGAGTCGGGACAGCGCGCTGCTCAATCCCGCCTGGGCCTGTTCGAACTGCTGCATCGCCGCCGGATCGTTCGGCACGTTCGTCGCGCCGCCGGGTCCATTGCCGACCTGCACTTGTCCGACGCGCGCGCGTGCGTTGACGACCGCTTCGAGCGTCGACTTCTCGAAGTTCGCCGCCCCCTGAACCGTGCGGACGAGATTCGGGATCAGGTCATAGCGCCGCTGATACTGGCTCTGCACCTGCGCCCACTGTTGATTCACTGCCTCGTCGAGCGTGACGAAGTTGTTGCGCACGCCGATGTACCAGACGCCGGCGATGATGACGACGAGAACCAAAACAGCGAGGCACCCGATCAATCCGAGTCCTAAGCGGCCCATCAGTACTCCTCTTCTTCTTCTTCCTCTTCGGCCTCTTCTTCACGATCATCGGCGGGGACGATCTCTTCATCTTCTTCTTCACCGCCGCCGGTGCCGGGGCTTTCAGCTTCGGAGAACTCCGGCTCTTCGACCGGCTCCTCGACGACGCGGCGGCTGCGCGAGGTCGTGACGACCGGCGCCTCTTCGGCGTCGCGCTGATCTGCGCCGCACTTCGGACACTTCGGAATCGGTTTTCCGAGGTCGTAGAACTTCGTGTGGCAACTGTAGCAAGTGTATTTCTTCCCAAGCTCAGGCATCGATGTGTCGCTCTCCCAAAAAGCGGCGCAACGGTAGCACCCGGCTGGAATGCGCGCAAGGTCGCGCCGTCATGACAAGTACTTCACGAACCACTCGCGCGCGAGCCGCGCCACTTGTTCGAGCGTTCCCGGCTCTTCGAACAGGTGACTGGCGCCGGGAACGATCTCCATTCGCCGCTCCGCCGTCATCTGTTTGTAGGCGTCGCGATTCATCTCGATGACCGGAACGTCGTCGCCGCCGACGATCAAAAGCGTCGGCGCTTTCACGAGCGGCAGCGCGCGGCCGGCGAGATCGGGACGTCCACCGCGCGAGACGACGGCTTTGATGCGGTCGGGAATCTCCGCCGCCGCGACGAGCGCCGCGCCGCCGCCCGTGCTCGCGCCGAACAGACCGACGTTCAACGCTTTGGTTTGTTCCTGCTCGCCGAGCCACTTCGTCGCGCCGACGAGTCGGCGCGCGAGCATCGGGATGTCGAATCGCAGATGCGCCGTCCTCTCATCGATCGCTTCCTCTCTCGGCGTCAAGAGATCGATGAGCAGCGTTCCCAGTCCGCCTTCGCGCAGCGCTTCCGCGACGTAGCGATTGCGCGAGCTGAATCGGCTGCTGCCGCTGCCGTGCGCGAAGAGCACGACGCCGCGCGCGCCGTCCGGCACGATGAGATCACCCTCGAGCGTTACGCCGTCTGACGTAATAATGCGTGGACCTCCTCGTCACTCGTTTGCGTGAAGTCGTCGTACCAGAGTCCGACCGCTTCGAACGGATCGGGCGTGTGGAGGCAGATGACGTCGTCGGCTTCGCTGCGCAGACTGTTGCACGTTTGCGGCGCGCCGACCGGCACCGCAACGATCACGGCGCGCGGCTCCATCTGCTTCAGCGCTTGAACCGCGGCGCGCATCGTCGACCCGGTGGCCAGTCCGTCGTCGACGACGACGACCGTTCGCTCGCGCACGTCGAGCGGCGGACGATTGTCGCGATACGCGCGTTCGCGACGCTCGAGCTCGCGCTGCTCCCGCTCCGCAACCGCATTGATGCGAGCCTGCGGCACCGGCATCATGCCGAGCACCTCGTCATTGAGCACGCGCACGCCTCCGCTCGCGATGGCGCCCATGGCCAGCTCTTCGTGTCCCGGAAATCCGAGCTTGCGCACGATGAAGACATCCATCGGCGCGTGAATCCCGACGGCGACGGCGTGCGCAACCGGCACGCCGCCGCGCGGCAATCCGAGCACGATCACGTCGTCGCGCTTGCCGATGCGGCGCGCCACTTCAGCGCCGAGGGCGTGACCGGCTTCGACGCGATTCGCGAAACGACGCCACATCACGCACTCTTGCGCGCGCGCGTGCGCGCCGCTTTGCGCGCCGACGCGGAGCGCGAGCGTGCGCTGCGCTTGCTCGCCGCTTTGTGCGCCTGACGCGAGAGTGCTTTCGGCGAAGCGGCCGAACGTCCTTCGCGCTTCAACGCACCGAGCACCGCACGCGAGCGTCGCGGCGATGCTTTCTTGCCGCGATTGCGCAGTGCACTCTTCGCGCTGCGGCGTGTGCGCGCGGAGGTTTCTCCCTCTTCAGGCGGTGGAAGGTTCACGCCCGATCGTCTCGCTTTCGAGAGACCGATGGCGATCGCCTGCTTCGTGTTCCGCGCGCCGTGCTTTCCATGTCGAATGTGCTCAATCTCTTCGCGAACGAACTCGCCGGCCTGCGTCGATGGCGCTTTGCCCTGGCGCTTGTCGCGTCGCGCTCTTTGTAGTGTCTGCTTTTCAGGCATGGCAATCCTCCCGCACAATGGAAAGCAGGGACGGTTCCAATTGCTCCTCGCTTTCGCAGCTGTGCTTGCATTCGTGCCCGACTCCGCATGCAAGACGTGTCATCCATCGAAGTATGCGTCGTATCAGGGCGTCGGCATGGCGCAGTCGATGCGGCGTCCGCGCGCGGACGTGCTGATCGAAGACTTCAAGAACGCGCACTTCATCAATCACGGTATTCATTACGAGATGTCGTGGAAAGACGGGGCTCTTACCTTCCGGCGCTATCAACTCGACGACGCCGGCCATCGCATCCACGAGCTCACTCAAAACGTCGACTGGATCCTCGGGTCCGGTCATCGTTCGCGCGTCTATCTCTATCGCACACCGAGCGGCGAGCTCTTTCAACTTCCGATCGCCTGGTACACGCAGGAGAAAGCGTGGGGCATGGCGCCGGGATTCGATCGCGCGGACAACGACGGCGTCACGCGACTGGTGCGGCGTGAATGCCTCTTCTGCCACAACGCGTATCCCGACGTTCCGCCGGGCAGCGACATGCACGCCATGCCGCAGGTCTTCCCGGCCGGTCTGCCGGAAGGCACCGGATGCCAGCGCTGTCACGGTCCCGGCGCCTCGCACGTGAGCGTTGCGCGAAGCGGCGGGAGCGACAGCGAAGTGCGCGGCGCCATCGTGAATCCGGCGAAGCTTTCGCCCCCGCTGCGCGATTCGGTTTGCGCGCAATGTCATCTGCAACCGGCCGTGGCGATGATCGGGCCGCGTCGATTCGAGCGCGGCGACTACTCGTTTCGTCCGGGCGAGTTGCTCGATGACTACATCGTTCACGTCGACATCGATGAGACGAATCTGCATCCCGATCAGCGATTCGAGATCAATCATCACTTCTATCGACTCAGTCAAAGCAAGTGCTTCATCAAAGGCGGCATCACCTGCATCTCCTGTCACGATCCGCATCAGCCGCTCGACAAAGACCCTCGACTGGCCAACGTGACCGGCGTCTGCCTGCAATGCCACAAGCGTCACAACGACAGCAATGAATGCGTGAGCTGCCACATGCCGCAGCGGCGCACGCAGGACGTCGTGCACGTGGTGATGACCGATCACAAGATCCAGCTCCGCCCGCCGCCCGGCGATTTGCGCGCGCCACTCGCGGAGCGCGAGCCGCAGATTACCGATGTGCGACTGCTGCATCCCGACAAGCTCGCCGCCGTTTATCGCGACGTCGCCATCCTTCGCACGCTGCCGAAGACGAAAGCGGCGGCCGATGATCTTGCGAAGCGAGACGCTCCGCCTGCCGCGCGTTATGACCTCATCAACGCGTACTTGCAGCAACGCCGGTACAAGGAAGCGTTCAGCGTCATCGGTGACGATCTGAATTCGCGACTGCGCGAGTGGCGCGGCATCGCCTACCTCGGCATCGGCGAGAAAGACGCCGCACTCGCCGATCTGCAAGCTGCCGCGAACGCCGAGCCCAATGCACCCGACTTCCAATTCAACCTCGGCGCGGTTCTTCATCAACTGCATCGCGACGAAGAAGCGCTCGCGCCGCTCACCCGCGCCGTCGAGCTGCGGCCGAACTTCGCCGCAGCGTGGCTCACGCGCGCCCAGTCGCTGCTCGCGCTCAAGCGCGAGGACGAAGCGAAAGCGGATCAGCAGCGCGCCTCTTCATATTCAATCCACAATTGAATCGCATCTTCCTCGTATCCCGTGGAGGATAGGCGCCCTCGCCTGTCCCGCCGCCGGACGACAAGGAGGAAGCAACATGAATGGCGGTTATCGTTTGGTGATGGTGCTCGGCGTGATCGTGCTCGTCGCGCTCGTCGGTGCGATGGCGTACAACACCGGTGTCGCGCACGGAATCGCGCAGAGCGGCAAGATGCCGGCGGTGAGCGCGGCGCCGTATCCTTATCCGTATCCGTACTATTGGGGCTGGCATCCGTGGGGATTCGGATTCTTCTTTCCGTTTCTCTTCCTGTTCCTCATCTTCGGCGTGCTTCGCGCGATGTTCTGGCGCGCCCGATGGCATGCGTACGGCGGCTGCCGCAGATACGAGGAGCGATTCGATGAGTGGCATCGCCAGTCGCACGAGCGTATGAAAGGCGCGTGAAGACGATTCTCGTCGTCGACGACGAGCCGCAGATCGCGGAGATTGCCGGCGATTACCTGCGCCACGCCGGCTTCGACGTGATCACCGCCGGCGACGGAGCGCGCGCACTGGAGATGGTGCGCGCGCACCGCGCCGATCTCGTCGTGCTCGATCTCGCGCTGCCGGTCGTCGACGGCCTCGACGTCGCGCGCGAGATCCGCCGCACGTCGGCACTGCCGATCATCATGCTCACGGCGCGGGCGCAGGAAGAGGATCGGCTGCGCGGGCTGGAGATCGGCGCCGACGACTACATCACCAAGCCGTTCAGTCCGCGGGAGCTCGTGGCGCGCGTGCGCGCGGTGCTGCGGCGCGCGCAAGAGCCGGACGAAGACGTCTTCCGTGTCGCCGATCTCGTCATCGACGCGCCGCGAATGAAGGTCGCGCGCAACGGCCAGTCGATCGATCTGACGCCGACGGAGTTCCAACTCCTGCTCGCACTCGCGCGCGCGCCGGGACGCATCTTCACGCGCCAGCAACTCCTCGACGTCGTGCGCGGCAGCGACGCCGACTCGTTCGATCGCGCCATCGACACGCACGTGAAGAACATCCGCCGCAAGCTCGATCCGCGCTACATCGTCAGCGTCTACGGAATCGGCTACAAATTCACGGACGAATGATGCGGTACCGATACCGGCCTCACTCCTACTACCGCCACTACCGGCACGGCCGTCCCCCCTTCGTCCGCGGCCTCGGCTGCCTCTTCTTCGCCATCGTCATCTTCACGACCGCCGGCCTGTCGATTCTGACGCGCACGCAGCAGTTGATGATCGTGATCGCGATCTGCGTCGCCATCGTCGTGGTGATGTCGGCGGCGTTCGCGATCGTCGTGCGCCGCGTGTCTCATCGACTGCGTGCCGAGGATCGGTTGAGAAGACAGTTGATGGCGGACGTCGCGCACGAGCTGCGCACGCCGCTGGCGATCCTGCAGGGACGCATCGAAGGACTGCTCGACGGCGTCTACGAGCGCGACGATGCGCGACTCGAAGAGCTGCTCGATGAGACGCGGCATCTGTCGCGGCTCGTCGAAGATCTGCGCACGATCGCGAACGCGGAAGCCGGCGCGCTCGAGCTGCGCAAAGAGGCGACGGACATCGCGGAGCTGATTCGCGACTCCGCCGCGTCGTTCGACTCACCGATCGATGTGCAAGCCGGCGATCTGCCGTTGATCATCGTCGATCCGATCCGCATCCGCGAAGTGCTGCTCAATCTGTTGTCGAACGCCGTGCAGCACGCGAAGGAAGTGACCGTGCGCGCCGAGGCGGATGCGCGGAACATTGTCATCCGCGTGATCGATCACGGCGCCGGCATCGCGCCGGACGATCTTCCGCGGATCTTCGATCGTTTCATTAAAGGCGCCGGCTCGCGCGGATCGGGACTCGGCCTCGCCATCTCGCGCGATCTCGTGCAAGCGCACGGCGGAACGATTCAGGCGGAGAGCCGCGTCGGCGAAGGAACGACGATTACGGTCTCGCTGCCGCGGTAACGATCCCGATGGCGGCGAGAAAAGCGCAGAGAAGCGCGAGCATGAGTGGCGAGAGCGCCGGAAGCGGGATGTCGGAGACGACGACGCAGTTGGAGACGCTCGTGCTCGCGTATGCAGTGCAATGGCCGATGGATGCGAGATTACAGTCGGGACGCGCAGTCACCGTGGCAATCGCGGTGACGATGTGAAGCTCCTGCGGAACGGTGATCTCGAACCGCGCATTTCCTGCTGCGTCGGTCACGATCGTTTGCGACGCGACATACGCACGCGCTTCGCCGAATCCGGATGCGTCGCATACGTCGTTGTCGAAGAGGTCGACGGCGAATGTGGTTGACGGCGGATAGGAGAGCAATGCGCCGCGCACCAGCGTTCGGCCGGCCGTCACGCGCGCGTCATTGATCCTCGGCGTATTCAACGCCATGTTGTCGAGTGTGTTGAAGGAGAGCGGGAACGCATGCGTGGCGATGGCCAGCCCTCCGTTGTCATAAATCGAGTTGCGGCGGATCTGCTGAAGCGCATCGGCAGTGATGCCGTTTTCGCCGTTGCCGTGAATGTCGTTGCTGTCGACGAGTGGCCACGCCGTCGCCAACGGCACCGCTCGAAGGAATCCTGCCGTCGTGTGGATGCCGTCTTGCGCATTTCCCACGATCGTATTGTTGGTGATCGAGAGGTGGCCTCTTCCCATCTCGAAATAGTCGACCCAGATACCGGCACGCCGGTTCGATGAGATGACGTTTCCGCTGATGACGCTGAAGTCGTAGTTCGGCAGGCTGATTCCGTCGAGACCGTTGGGAATCGCGACCGTGCGCGACGCATCGAGCCCGATGACGTTGTCGACGATCTGAAGATTCATGAACGTGAGCGTGAGACTCGTGGTGAAAATCGCGGCGGCGAAGCCGGAGCGGCCGTTGCCCGAGATCACATTCCCACGGATCGTCGCATCCTGGTTCGGCGAGGCCAGCCAGTTGACGACCGACCAAATTCCGGACCATCCATTGGGAAGCGCGGCCGAACCGGCCGCATTGGTTCCGATGTAATTGCCGTCGATGACCGCGCGGGTGTCGCGCGACAACTGAATCCCGTAGTAGGTGTTTCCGGAGATCACGTTCCCGGTGATGTGTACATTGTCAGTCGTGATCAGCACGCCGACGCCGTTCGGGGCCGCGCCGTTTCCGGAGGAATCCGTCCCGATGTAGTTCCCGACGATCGTGGTGTCCTTCCACGGCGCAATGGCGGTCGTTGCATTGTTCAGGACGAGAGCGCGTACGGTGCTGCCTTCGCTTCCTTCCACGAATGTCAACATCGCAGTTCGGCTCGTCGCCCGATCGTAGTCCGGCGGAGCGTAGGTGAACGGCGTTTCGGTCGCTCGAATGACAACGACCGGTTTGCCGCTGAAGCCCGGCTGCGTCGTGCCGTCGAGATTCAGCGGACTGCTGATCACCCCTCCGCCGGTAATCACGAAGGGCGGAGAGCCGGGAATCGCGAAGTGAATCGAGTCGAGTCCAGGATTCGCGTTCGCGTCGTCGATCGCTTGCGAGAGCGAGCCCGCGCCCGGATTCACCGTCGTCGTCACGGTGTACGTCGCGGCGCAAACGATCGGAGCGATCAGGCATGCGAGCGACACTGCGAGCGCACGAAGCACTCACACATGCTGACGCGCGACGGCAGCGGTGCAGTGACGCCCGGCACCGTCGCTCGTGAGTGACTCAATTCGATGCGACTTGCGATCGCACCGCGTCCGCGATCCGCTCCGCACTCGGCGCGAACGCCGCTTCGAGCGGGAACGATGCTGCGGCCGGCGCGTCGGGACCGGTCAGTCGCACCACCGGCGCTTTCAACGACGCGAACGCTTTCTGCGCAACGATCGCGGCGATCTCCGCGCCGACGCCGCACGGTCCGGCAGCTTCGTGCACGATCACGGCGCGGCCGGTCTTCGTCACCGAGGCGAGCACGCTCGCTTCATCGATCGGCTTGAGCGAACGGAGGTCGAGCACTTCCGCGGAGACTCCATCATTCTCCAATGCGGCCGCGGCTTCAAGGCAACGCAGCACAGTCTTGCCGTACGAGATCAGCGTGACGTCGCTTCCTTCGCGGCGAACGGCCGCCTTACCGAGCGGCACGACGTGATCGCCTTCCGGCACTTCGCCGGGCGTGTGCATCAATCCGATGTCGGCGAAGAACATCACCGGGTTGTCGTCGCGAATCGCGCTCTTCAGCAGTCCCTTGAAATCGGCGGCCGTCGACGGCATCACCACTTTCAGTCCCGGCGAGTGCACGAACCACGCTTCGTTGTTGTGATTGTGCTGCGCGCCGACCGCCCATCCCGCGCCGGTGCGCGCGATGGCCACGAGCGGAAACGAGAATTGGCCGTTGGAGATGAAGCGCAGCTTCCCCGCGCTGTTGACGATCTCCTCCATCGCGAACGTGAGAAACGGCGCGAAGAGAAGATCGACGACGGGACGCAATCCGGTCGCCGCCGCGCCGGCCGCGGTGCCGGCGATGATGCCTTCCGCGAGCGGCGTGTTGCGCACGCGCTTCGCTCCGAATTCGCCGGCGAGCTTGTGCAGTTTCGTCGCCACGCCTTCGCCGAACGTGATCACGCTCGCGTCGCGCCGCATCTCTTCGGCGACTGCTTCCGCCATCGCCTGATCTGGGGTCATCGTTGTAGTCATCGCTGTCTCCTCATGCATAGACGTCGGTGGTGAGCTGATCGAACGACGGATAGGGCGAAGCAAGCGCAAATGCGGCCGCCTCTTCGACGCGTTGCTGCACGCGGTCGCGCAGCGCAGCGAGGTCGCCCGGCGAGATCGCGCCGCCGGTCAGCAGGCGCTGCTCCATCAGCGTGATCGGATCGCGCCGCTTCCACGACTCCAGCTCGTTGCGATCGACGTACGCCTGATCGTCCGGCTCCATGTGTCCGCGCAGACGATAGGTGTACGTCTCGAGGAAGTACGGCTTGCGCTCGCGCCGGATGTACTCGACCGCTTCCTTCGCCGCGCGCTCCACCGCTTCGACGTCGTTGCCGTCGACGGTGCGCGACTCGATGCCGTAACGCGACGCCCAGTCGCTGATCCGATCGATGAGCATCGTCTCGCGCCGATGCACGTACGCCTGCCACTGATTGTTCTCGCAGACGTAAAGGATCGGCAGCTCCCACACCGCGGCGAGATTCGCCGACTCGTGGAACACGCCTTCGGTCGCCGCGCCGTCGCCGAAGAACACCGTCGCTATGGCGTCGCTGTTCTTCATCTGCAGCGACAGTCCGACGCCGGTCACGAGCGACAGCTCGCCGCCGACGATCGTCGACGTCAAGACGACGCCGAGCTCTTTGACGGAGATGTGCAGACTGCCGCTTCGTCCGCCGCAGTATCCGGTCGCCTTGCCGTGAATCTCCGCCATGACGCGCGACGGATCCGCGCCGCGCGCCAGGAGATGTCCCGCGCTGCGGTGATTGGTGAGGATCAGATCTTGCGCGCGGAGCGCGCGCATCACGCCGGTCGCCGATGCCTCCTGCCCGACCGACGTGCACATGCTGGGCGAGCGTCCCGATGCCTGGAGTGCCGCCGATTTCTCTTCGAACGCGCGAATCAGGAGCATCGTCTCGAGCGCCTGCGTCACGTCGCTCCAATCTCAGTTTCGAATGTGGTCACGCACGTTTCTCCTTCCGCGGCGCAATGTAGGGCGGCGGAGAAACGCGCGTTGCTAAGAGTTTCCTAGAGGGATACGAAAAGTTCCCGTAAACCTCTGGATGCGACTCGCGCGTCAGCCGTAAGTGTGCGGCATGAAGTGCTTGCGGATTGCTTTGCTGCTTACGTTCGCCGTCACGAGCTTCGAGTCGTTTGGTGCCGCCTCTTCTTTCACGGCCACGGGATCGATGACGATGCCGCGGGCTTTTCACACAGCGACGTTGCTCGCGGACGGAAAGGTGCTCGTCGCCGGAGGCACAGACGAATTCACCTTCCTGAACACGGCGGAACTGTACGACCCGGCTCGCGGCACGTTCACGCCGACAAGCACGCCGATGACGTCGCGGCGCGAATATCACAGCGCGACGCTCCTACCGAACGGCAGAGTCTTGATCGCAGGCGGATATGACGGCTCGCACTCCGTGAGCTCGGCCGAGTTGTACGATCCAGCGAACGGCACATTCACCGCGACGGCTTCCATGACTGTCGCTCGTCACAGTCACACGGCCACACTGCTGGCCGATGGAAAGGTTCTCATCGCCGGAGGCTATGACGCGTCGTTGCACCTCCTGAACACGGCGGAGCTTTACGATCCGGAGCACGGGACGTTCACCGCGACGAATGGGCCCATGACGTCGCGGCGAGTCGTGCACACGGCGACACTGCTGCCGAATGGAAAGGTGCTGATCGTCGGCGGACTCGATGGATCGACCTCCTTCATTCCGACAGCGGAACTGTACGAGCCGGCCAGCGGAATGTTCGTGGCGACGAGTAGTCCAACGACAGGCGTGCGCAACACGGCGACGCGACTGCAAAACGGAACGGTGCTGATCGCCGGCGGATTCAAACCGGGCAACACCGCTGATTCAGCAGAGGTCTACGACGCGGATCGCGGAACGTTCGCACCGGCGAATGCGCACATGCGCTCCGCGCGCGAAGATCACACCGCCACGCTTCTGGCAAACGGCCAGGTCTTGATCGTCGGCGGATATGAAATGGGGCTGGGCCACTTCAACTATCAACCTGAGGCCGAGCTCTACGACCCGAGCCCGCGAACGTTCGTCGCGACGACTGCCCGCCTTCTCGCGGATCGATACGAGCACACCGCAACGCTTCTGCTCAACGGAAACGTGTTGATCGTCGGCGGATACACGGGAGCATCGCAAGGTTTGCCCGTGAACACTGCCGAGATCTTCGCATTTGCAATCGCGCCGGCCACGAAGCGACGAGCGGCCGCACGATAGTCAGCGCTCCACCAACTCCAGCGCCGCCGCCACTTGCAGCGCGAATCTCCCCCGCCCTGTCGAGACGATGCGCAGCTCCGGACACTTCTCATCCAGCCGCTTGCGCAACAGGATCAAGCGGCTCTCGAGATTGTCTTTAATCGGCGGCAAGCCGAGGGACGCGTCGAGGCGCAGTTCGCGATTCGAAAACTCGGTGCGTCCTTCGCGCTCCCAGTCGCGCAGCAGCTTCCAGAGAATCCGTCCCGGCACGTTGCGGATCAGGTACTCGCCGTCGACGAAGACGCAATCATCATTCTTGTAGAACGTGAACGTGCGGCGCGGCGCAGACGGCACGGCGGGCGCCGACGAGCGGACAATCGGGCGCACGTCGTCGGGATCGTCTTCGCGCACGATCATCCGGTCGATTCCTAAAGAGATCTGATTGGCAATGATGCCGAGGTACGCCTCGTCCCATTCGCCGAAGCGGAAAGGATCGCGATCGTCGGCGGCGATGACACCGACGAGGCGCTCGCCGACGGTAAGCGGGATGACGAGCGCGCTTTGCGCGTCGGGCAGTCCCGGCAGCGGAACTTCGGGCGCGCCGCCGCCTGCTTCGCGTTTGACGGTGCGGCTGTACGCGAGCTTCGCATTCAGTCCGCTGATGCGCAGCATGCGCCGCTCGCTCGCCACCGTTCCGATGAGTCCTTCGCCGAACGGCACTTCCGCGCCGACACCGCTCGTGCCGTAGCCGCGGCTCGCCATCATGATGAGGCGCCGCGTGTCGTCGGCGAGAAGGATCATCGTGTGCTCGAATCCGAAGTAGGCGTCGAGCGACTCGAGCACGGCGTCGAGCAGCGCGTCGAGCGACTCCGCGCGATTGATCCGCTCCGAGATGTACTGCAATCCGCGCATCTCGCTGCGCACCCCATCCACCGATACGCTCTCCTCCTCCACCGCCCCCTCGGAGAGAAAACCGTCGACCTTCTCGAACTTCTCCACTTCGAACACATCGGCAGCGATGAGATTGAACACGCCGCGCATGCCGGTGTGCGATGCGATTGCCTGAATGCGAAGGGACATCGAGTCGTACAGCGGCCCGCTCTTTTCCGATCGAAGAAAGCGCAGCCGCAGCCGCCACGCCTGCAGCGTCAGCGGATCGAGCACTTCGACGAACGCGTGCGGGTTCTCGTCGAGATTGCGCGTCGTCTTATTGAAGAACTGACGCGACAGCGCGACGTGCCTCTCATCGACGATGTGCACCTGGCTGATGAACGTCGCATTCGGAATTCCGCGGCTGTCGCTCGTCGTGATCACGCTCGGAACGACGCCCTGGAAGCAGCGCGGGAGCTCGGAGAGCCGCATCGTCATCGGAGCAGCGCTCCCGCGTTCGGCCCGGGCGTCTGCTCGAAGATCTCTTCGACCTTCATGTCGACTGCGAACGCCGGCCAGAGCGTGATGCTTCGTCCGATCCGGCGCGGGATCCCGATCGCATGGAGAATGTCGGCGAATGCATCGAAGCGCGTGCGAATGAGATCCGCTTCGCTGTCGGATGCAAGCCGCACCGACGTCGTCGTTCCCTTCAACTGCACGGTGTGATGCGTCGGCGGATGCGATGCAGCGACGGCGATGCGCTTCGTCGCGGCGATGTCGGCGATGACGTCGCGGCTCGTGGCCATCGGCAAGTAGATCGTGAGCGTTCGCAGGTCATCGTCAGAGGTTGCAGCGACGGCACGGCATCCGGACGGAACGCCGTCCCGATTGACGGTACCTACAAATAACGACATTCCAGGATCGGTCGGTGAGACTCGTAGAGTCATAAGTCGTGTTGATCGAGCACTGTTTAGGATCGGGATAAGAACAAGGAACCGAGTTTGTCGCATGATAGCGAAGTTTTCGCATCGTCGTAAGGAAGTCTCAGCAACCGCGCCGTCACGTTGGACTCACATTGCGCGGCGAAGGAGACCAACGATGAAACGCACTCTCATGACACTCACAATCGCCGCCGCAGTGATCGCGCTCGCGGCATTCACGGTCCGCGCGAAGAGCCAGCGCGCGCAAGTCGCCCGCGGCGAATATCTCGTCGCCGTCGCCGCGTGCGACGACTGCCACACGCCGATGAAGATGGGACCGAAGGGACCGGAGCCCGACTTCTCGCGCCGCCTGAGCGGACATCCCGAGTCGTTCAAAGTCCCGTCGGCGCCGAGGCTCGGCAACGGTCCGTGGATGTGGGCCGGCGACGCGACGAATACCGCATTCGCCGGACCATGGGGCATCTCGTACACGAAGAACCTCACCCCCGACAAAGTCACCGGCATCGGCATCTGGGACGAGCAGATGTTCGTGAAGACGATCCGCAGCGGCCGCCATTGGGGCGTCGGCCGCCCGATCCTCCCGCCGATGCCGTGGCAAAGCTACTCGCACATGACGGACGACGATCTTCGCGCGATCTTCGCGTACCTTCGCACGCTCGAGCCGATCCATAACGAAGTGCCCGACGCGGTGCTGGCGCCGCCGCCGGCGAAAGGATGACAATCGGCAGCGTGAACGTCGTTCTCTTCGGCGCGAGCGGTATGGTCGGTCAAGCCGTTCTTCGCGCGTGCTTGCGCGACGACCGAGTAGAGCGCGTGCTGTCGATCGGTCGAAGCGCGACCGGGATCGCAGATCCGAAGCTGCGCGAGGCGACGTTCGACGATGTCGATCTCGACGCCGACAGGGATCGCTACGACGCTTGCTTCTTCTGTCTCGGCGTTTCGTCGGCGGGCATGAGCGAAGCGGACTACACGCGCGTCACGTACGACCTCACGCTCGAGTGGGCGAAGAGACTCGCGTCGCTCAATCCGAACATGACGTTCATCTACGTTTCCGGCGCGGGCACCGGCGGCAAGGCGATGTGGGCGCAGGTGAAGAAGCGGACGGAGGATGCGCTGCTCGGGCTCTTTCCGAACGCGTACATGTTTCGATTGGCGATGATGCGTCCGATGAATCGCGAGGTGTCGAAGACGAAATGGACGCGCGTCAGCTACATCCTCTTCCGCTGGCTGATCCCGCTGATGCGCGTCGTCGCGCCGGGGATGGTCATCACGACGGAGGAGCTGGGACGCGCCATGATTCGCGTGGCGTCCGAGGGAGCGCCGAAACACGTCCTCGAGAATCGGGACATGCGTGCGCTCGGCGCGATCTATTCGAACGCGTCGAGCGCCGCGGCGACCTCTTCGACGGAAGGACGCTCGCGATAGTCCGTCTCGATTTTCAGCCAGCGCACGCGTCGCTGCTGATCGAGCACGAAGACCGATGGACGCGGAACGCCGTCGAGCTTCTGCTTCGCATACTCGGGATCGCGCAAACCATAACGATCGATGGCGACCGACTGCGGATCCGACAATATCGCGTAACCGAGCGGCCCGCGCTTGTCCGCTTCGATCTTCTTCGCGAGATCGTGGCTCTCGTCGGGCGTATCGCGGCTGATCGCATAGATGCGCACGTCGGGAAAGTTGTGCGCGAGGTCGCGGAGTCCGACCAACTGCCGGACGCAGTACGGTCACCAGAAGCCGCGATAGAACACGAGCACGACTTTGTGCCCGCGCGCGGCGGACAATCGGACGACGTGAGAGCTCTGATCGAGGAGACGAAAGTCAGGCGCGACGTCGCCGGCGCGCGGCGGCGCAGCGGCGGCGCTGATGAGCAGCAATGCCGATGCGAGCATCCATCGCTTCATCGCTTCACTCGCTTCGAACGGAATCGCAAGAGGATCTTGCGCAACAGGTTGAACTTCGTGGCGTCATTCGCACCGCCTTGAGCATACAGATGCGAAGCCATGCGCGAGAGCGATCGGCTGACCGTGAGCATCTCATCATCGTAACTGACCGGCTGCGCGCACAATTCGTCATAAAGATCGATGAACTGATCCGCGAGGAGATCGACATCCGCCGAGATGCGAATGCTGTCGCAGACCGCCGCGGCATCGACCGGATCATATCGATCGATCTCCGCGCCGATGGAATCGACGTCGATCGCGCGTCGCAATGTGCGCGCACCGAAAATTGAGAGCGCGCGCGGCTTCCAGCGATCGGCTCGTCACCATTCCGGCGAGCCCCTGCCGGTCGCAGACGATGACCGATGCGCCGATCGCCAGCGCTTCGATCGCGCATCGCGCCTTCGCGAAAACGAGGTCGTACGGCGGCAACACGTCTTCGGGCCGGGCAATGGGACGGCCTGACGCCGATCCGCCGACGTCGAGCGCGATGCCGCGGCTCTCACAGGCCATTCGAATGGGTTTCACCCAAGTCTTTTCGACTGCGTTGTTGCTGAAGACGAGCGCGCGCTGCGGTTTTTGCGGCAATGGAGCGCGCCGCGAAAACCGCCGCATGTCCACCGGATTCGTCAGAACGTGAATCGACTCCTCGGCCACCCCGTGCTCGAACACCATTCGGTCGCGGCAGTTCCGGTCGACCGCCACATACGCGCCGATGCGAGTGCCGATCGGCGGAATCGAATGCCAAGTCAGACCGTCATGACAGACGAAGAGCGCCGGCACAGCGGGAAACCGCGTCAACGCCGCCAGCGTTTCCAACTGATGATGGCCATGGATGACGTCCGGCGGCGAAGCCAGATGATCGAGGTCGGTGACGACAGAAATCGTTTCGTAACGCAGCTCGTCGGCGAGCGCGCCATTCAAGCTGCTGTAAACGATCGGCGTGTGGCCGCGGCGCAGCAGCGCCAGCGCGAGATCGCGCGTGTACACCGCCGTGCCTGTTCCGGCGGCCATGCTGATCGTGGCGATGAGAACGCGGCGCGGCTCCGGCGCAGTCATGACCGGCATGCTCCGATCAATTTCTCCGCGAACGAACGGAAGTGCGGCTCGTAGCGAATCACCGTACTGTAATGCCCCTCAGCGACGCGCTCCTCTCCATACGTTTCATAGAACGGTTTGCGCTCGAGCTTCGGAAGCGCGACGGCCGTCTCGATCGGCTTGAGCACCTCGTGATGCAGAGCGTCCAATCCGATTCTCGCGATCAGACTGTCGACTTCGCGACTCAGCTCCTCATATCGATGCGCGGCGCCAAGCTTCCGCGCGATGGCCGCGGCATCCAAGTCGAGACGCTCCCCTTCGCCGGAAGGCGCTTGCGTCACCGCGTATTCGTAGCGAGTGATCGCGCGGCCCGTCGCCGCTTGCGCACGTTCCACCGCCAGGCCGGCCATCACGGAACAAAGATCGTGGATCGGGTTGTACAACTCGAACGCGTCCACCACGACGCGGTGAATGTCGCGCGCAACGAGGCCGTCGGCGATCTCGATCGTCGTGGCGACAATCGGATCCACCTCTCCGTTCAACATCAGTTGATAGATCTCTCGATCGGTGAATGCGCCCATGACGGAGCCCGGCGTGCAGTCCGTCGTGTCGAGGATGTCGATCGTGGAAGCGATGCGCGATCGTCCCGACCCGGAGCCGTCGGTCAGCACGAAGACGAGCGGCTTTGCGATCTCGAGCCATCGATAAAGCCGCAGCTCATGCCCCGGATGCGCAACGGCAAGCGCGGCGGCAAAGGTCTCCCAGCTATTGAGCAGTCACTTCCTCCGGCACTGCGGAAGCTGCGGCACGACCGCGCTCGCGCGCCGCATGCGCCAGCAACGCCGCGACTCCCATCGCCGCGACGCCGGCCGAGATGTAGAGGAGCATGGCGTTGCGGTCGCGCCTGATGCTGAGCGCGGCCATCACCATGATGATGATCGAAACGATCGCCCCTGCAGCACTGATCCGTGTCGTTCGAAGATCGCTTTGACCTTCGGGCCGCATCAGGAAGATCGATGATGTCACGCAGAAAAGTAGGGCGGTCAGAATCTGGCCGCTCACGCGAACAGCCGGGTAATACGGTTCGCTCAGAAGGTTGTCCGCCAGAAATGCTTCCCACCCCAACGGCGCGCCGTTCGAGCCGAGCACGAGCTGCTCGTATTGGCGCGTCCAACCTCCAAGCGTGACGAGAAAACTCTGATTCGCCATCACGCGCAAGTCGACGATCGCCGCAGCGACGACTGCGGACCACGCGGCTAAGGCCGCAAATGGCGTCGCGTCGAAGTGCGAGGAGGTCTTCGCCGGAGTCTGCAGAAACGCCCACAAGATCGCGCCGACCAATCCGAACTTCAGCGAAAAGAGCAGATGCTCGTGCTCGATTCGCAGCTTGATCTCGGCCACGATTCCTTCGTACTCCTTCTCGAGGAGTTGTCGCCCGCCGTCATCGAGCGCCTTCCACGCGTTCATCGTGGCAGGTGCCGCCTCCATGGCGTGCGACTCCTTGGGATCGCCGACGCCGAGGAAGCCAAAGACGTCGACGGAGAGAACGAGGACGAGCAAGGCCAACACGAGGAACAACCCGTTCGGCGCGCGCGTCGGCATGTGACTTACGGATTCAGGAGGTGAGCGGAGTTGCTTCGAGACACGCTCCAATCGAGCGTCATTCGATCCGACAACACGGAAGTCGATCGAAGCGACAAGAACGATTGCGACAGCGAGCCGGGACTCGGCGTCGGCTGACGAAAGTCGGAGAAGGAGGCGGTGACGCTCGTCCAGTCGACAGGCTGCGCCGTGGCCTTCGCCTGCCGCGTCGTCAGGTTCACGTTCGAGAGCGTCGTGCGCGGCAGGAGCGACGCCGAGCCGAAGAACCAGAGACGGTCAGCGAGAAGCTGTCCGCCGAGCGTTCCTTCGTAGCCGTGGCCGCTCAGCAACGTGAACGACGCCGACGTGTGCCGCGAAGTCTTCGTGATCGTCTCGAGCATCCCGCCCGAGGCCCGGCCGAATTCCGCACTCGCCTGCGCGAACGCTGCGAGCGTGACGAGTTGGAGCAGGAGCGGAAGGAGAAGGCGGCGCATGTCGCGACGCATTGTAGCGGCAAGTCGACGCGTTCGACGAACGCCACGGCGCGCCGTGTGGCGCGCCGTGACGTGACGTAACTATTTGACGGTGATGCGACCCTCGCCGATTGGATCGAGGTCGTACGTCGCCACAGGGAAGCTGTGGCAGTCGACCTGGCGCTGACGAGAGATCATGTAGCCGACGTCGTCCTTCCGCTCGGCGTCCGTAGCCCACCACGACATCTTCCAACC
>Ga0075425_100001500_pt1 | contig 22949 bp, 12 predicted proteins | sample SoiMethybrSBSTD4_FD_75300 | JGI IMG/M metagenome (GOLD analysis project Ga0075425, IMG submission 75300) | Bulk soil microbial communities from a Populus tree surrounding site in Tennessee, USA - Soil MetaG P. TD hybrid SBSTD4 | ecosystem: Environmental > Terrestrial > Soil > Tree plantation... | reverse complement strand
ATGGCGCCGCTCTTCAATTTCCCCCCGACCGACTACAAGCGGTTCCTCAACTTCCTGCAGAAGCACGACTGCCACGTGCCGTTCCAGCACTTCCGCCTGATCGCGCGCCCCGGCGCGCGGACCGAGCGCGAGGAGGACACGGCGACGCCTGGCGCCAAGGTCGGATAACCGCAGCCGGTCGGGTTTCCTCGATCCGGTCGGAGGCCGGGCCGTCAGGCCTCGCGCGTGCGGCCGGGCCTCGAACCGGAGTAACAGGCCAATGGCCTGTCCGTTCATGCAGTGGCGCCCGCTGCACACCGGTGTGGAACGCGCGCGCCAATCCGCCGCTCGGCCGCGCGTCGTGCGCCGGGCGCGCGCGCGATCGACGCGCCGTCCGCTCGATCGTTTCCCCGTAAATCACCTGTAAAACGCGCCGGATTCGCACGTCGCCGCATGCTTGCACGTGCACGCATATATGCTTGAGCGTGCACGCAGGCATGGCGATTGCGAAACGTCCTCGCATGTGTCGTCTTTCGCAAAACCACTATTACCCCACGGAGTTCTGAGGTCATGCGCACGCTTCGTCCCGCCTGTCTTGCCGCCGCTCTGTCTCTCACGCCCGCCGTTGCCCTCGCTCAACTGTCGGGTACGTCATCTACGACGTCGTCGCTGACGACCACGGGTACGGCGCACATCGTCGAATGGGATCTGTCACAGCTCGACGGACAAATCGACGCGAACCCCGGCGCGATCTTCGTCGACACGCGCGGTGGAGACCGCAATCGCATCTGGTTCGTCACGCGCGCGACCGGCGCCGACGGCCAGCGCGTCTACCGCTTCGATCCGTTTCCCTCGCTCATGAAGGGAACCGCCGCATGGCGCTCGTGGAATCTGCGGCCCGACGCAAACGCCGGCGGGTCGAAGATCAAGCCGTCCTACGATCGGCGGTTCGTCTTCGTGCGGACGCCGCAGTTCATCCAGCGGATCGACACCCAGACCTGCGTCACCGCGTATGCGGTGAACTGCCGGACGGTCTGGACGCCCGTCGATCCGAACTTTCCGATGATCGTGTCCGACATTGCGCTCGACGACAGGAATCGCGTCTTCACGAGCGGTCTGGTCGCGTCGGCGTCCATCGATGATCCCGGGTACGTCCAGATGCTCGATCCCGCCGCGAAAATCCAGCCCGCCGACCCGAATCTGCCGCCGCCCGCCAACACGCTCCCGTTCGTCTACGCGACGCGCTGGGCCGTCGGCAACGGGACCGGCACGTGCGTCAGCCCGACCGGGTTGATCGGCATCTGCAATGCCGGGATCGACGTGCACCCCTCGAAGCAGTATCTCGTGTACTACGTCGAGCCGGCCGGGTTCATCGCCGAGTTGAATATCGCCATCGACGCGTCGAGTCCGACGCCACCGCTCGATGCCTACGGCAAGCCGATCACCAACGTGCGGCGCTGGTCGCTGGCCGCGCTGAGCGCGGCGGCGTGCGCGAGCGGTCAGGGCTGTGAGGAGATCGCGCAACCGCGGACCCTGAAGATCGATCGGATGGGCAAGGTGTGGATAAACACAGGCACCGGGCATCTCGTCAGCCTGGATCCAGACACCAATCGGATGACCAAGCATCAGGTTCCCGTCCCGCCCGACGCCGCCGCCGCCGGCACGGTGAACGATCTCTGGGGCGTTGCGCCCGACGATGACGTCGTCGGCTACACGGCGACCGGCCTGAACAAGGTGGCGATGCTGTTCCCGAAGTTCAACGCGGTCACGGTGACGCCGGCGAAGGCGTTCGCGCCGAGCACGCTGGAGCCGGTGGCCGTCGAAACCGAGGCGGCGATCGCGGTGACCGGCTCCACGCCGGGTGACGCGAAGATCGTCGCGGCGTCGACCACGCCGAACCGCGACGGCACCTACGTCGAGGCGTTCGTCAATACGGTCAAGGCAACGTCGAACCCTGGCGCGTTTCCGTCGATGGAACCGCTCGGCATCACGCCGAACAAGGTGAAGGCGCAAGGCACGTTCTTCTATACCGTCGGATTCACCGCAACCGTCGACGGACCCGCCATCGCCAAACGCATCGGCTTCGCACGGCTTCCGAACAAGGAGCGGATTCGCAATCCGCGCGACGACGACGATGCCGACGACGGCTACGATCGGACGACGCATCCCGGCTGGCACAATTCCGAGCCGGGCGACGACGACGCGGACGGCGTCCCGGATCAGTACGACACGCCGTCGAGCAGCGACAACGCGACGATGGGCGACCCGGCGGCGCTTGGCGCCGGCCAGAGCATCGACTATCCGCTGACCGCGTCGCCGACGAGCCTCGCGCTGATCGCGAGCGCGACGACCGACAGCCCGACGTCGCAGATCGCCGTCGAGATCTACAACGCCCTCGGCGCGCTGGTCGGCACGTCGACGCCGATCGCCGGCGGCGCCGCCGCGACGCTCCTCGCGCCGCCCGCCGGCAAGTACACGGCGCGCGTCCGGAATCTCGGCGTTGCCTCCTTCACCGCGACGCCGACGCTCGTCGTCCGTGAACCCGCGATCGTGCCGTAACGTGCGCGTGCGCAACCCGGAGGCCGCCGGCCATCTTGCAAATGCGTTCGCAGTGAAAAAAAGGCCGGATGACAGCGCAGTCATCCGGCCTTCCGTTTGTACGACCGGGCGTTATTGAACGACCGGGTAGGTAAGGCTGAGCGTGCCGGACAGCCGCGGCGGCGAGCTGCGGTCCACGACAGCCGTCATGACGCCGGTGACGTCGCTGTCGGCGCCGACGAGCGACAGCGACAGGCGCTGGCCCGAGACAATCGATCCGTTTGCGAACGTGAGTGTCTCGCCCGGCTGGATGTCGCCGCCAATCATCAGCGGCGACCGATCCTTGTTCGTCGTCTGAATCAGGAATGTGCCGTCCGTGATCGTCACGACGCCGTCGTTGCCCACGCTGTAGAGCAGCGTGAACGCCAATGCCTTCAGGTCGGCCGCCGCCTTGTTGTTGAGCGCCTTGGCGTCGCCTCCGAACGAGACGTAGCGCGTCCCGTTCGCCTGCGTTCCCGCCGAGAACTGCTGCACCCTCAACTCGTACGCGTTGGTCACGAAGGTCACCGTTCTCACCACCTGGGCGTGGCCGGCCGCCGCGAACGCCGCGGCGACGGCCACACCGATTGCGATTCTTCTCATGTCTCTCTTCCACTCCTCCTGGGACGTCAGAATTTCGTCGCGAACGCGTCGACGTCCACTCGCGTTCCAGTCGACGCCGCGTTCCTCGTGCCGAGGACGCTGATCGTGACCGTGTGCGTCGCGTTCGCGAGTCCGGCGGCCGTCGCGACGATCGCCGCCTTTTGCTGCGCTGGCGCGTACAGGTCGATCGTCTTCGCCGCGCCGCCGTCGACCGACAGCGTCACCTGACCGCGATCCGGGCCGAGCGTGGACAGCAGCGCCACCTCGGTGCCCGTGAACGTGAACGTCGCGGTGTTGGGTTTTCCAGCCTGCGGCGCCGTCGCGAAACGCAGGGTATTGCCGTAGGCGCCGGCCGTCGCAGGACTGTTCTTGTCGGCGCTCCACGATCCCGCGACCCTCACGGTTCCCGCGGTGTCGTCGATCACCGACAGGTGGTTCACCGCCGACGCCACGGGCGCGCTCGCGTTGCCGAGCGTATCGATGGCGCTCGCGCGGAACTGATAGGTGACGCCGACGCTCTCGGTGAGCGTCGCCGCGATCTGTCCCGACGTCGACGTCTTGAGCACGCCCCACGTGCGGCCGCCGTCGGTGCTGACGTCGAGCTGCATCGAGGCGACGCCGCTTGGATCGGCGGCCGACGAGGCCACGTTCACCGTGAGCGCGTTCGCCGCGACGTTCATCGGCGAGACCGCGGCGAACGTCTGCGTCGGCGCGGCGACGATCGGCGCGTCGGCGTCGAGGCCCTGTCCGCTCAACGCGAACACCTGGACGGGACTGTTGTTCGCGTTGTCTTTGAACAGCAGCCGCGCCGTGCGCGGCCCCGGCACCGTCGGACTGAACTTCACGGTCACGCTGCACGCGCCGTTGAGGGCAACCGACACCGCGGTGCACGTGTTCGACGTGAGCGAGAAGTCCCCGGAGACTTCCAGCGCGGCGCTCGCGATCGAGAGCGCGCCGGCGATCCCGCGCGAACTGTCCGGGGTGCCCGGCACGATGCCGACGTTGGTGAGCGTCAGCGTCTGCGTCGTCGACGTGCCCGTATTGCGGCTCGGGAACGCGATCGTCTGCGTCGCGGGATCGAACGATGCGTTCACCGGCGCCGCCTCCGTGAACGAGACGGCCGGACCGCCTTCCGCGGGCGCGGTGCAGACGCCGGCCGCCGGTCCGCCGGCAACGCCGTCGCCGTTCTCGAAGATGGTCAATTCGACGAGCGCAGCGGGATCGCGTCCGAGCCACACCGCTCGCGATTCCGACGCCTTCGCCAGATCGATGTCGGCCGGGCTCAGGTTCGTGAACGTCGCCGTCCAGTTCGTGCCCTTCGGGTTGCTCGGGCCGATCGGATCGTACGCAAGCGTGCCGTCGGAGCCGGCCCCGCCGGCGCGCAGCACGCGTCGGCCGTTCACCGTGAACGGATTGGCGCTCGTCGCGACCAGCCGGCTTTCGACCGACGCGATCGCCAGCGGATTGCCGGCCGCGTCCTGCGCCGTGCCGTGCGTCTGCACCGTGCCCGCGGCGAGCAGCGTGCCGTCGGTCCGGCGATCGGTCGCGCGGTCGGCGAACACGTTCGCGACCGTCGTTTGATCGGCCTGACCCGCGCTGTTCGTGAACCGGACGATGTCGCCGGGGCGCAGATCCGGCGTGATGCCGTCGAGGCCGTTCAGCTTCGCGGTATCCCAGCATCCGCCGCCCGGATGATTCACTTCCGCCGCGCCGAGCCCCGGCGTCGCCGGATCCTCGACGACGTCGATCTTCGTCGAACGCGCCCATAGCTTGCCCTTCCGGATCACGCTGACGACGATCGGTCCCTCCGTGACGGCATAGCCGGTCGAGGACACGAAGTCGCGCTGCGGGAACGGAATGATCGAGTGCTTGCCGAGCGGCGGATCGTCCACCGACTGCACGTCGAACGCGACGGGCAGCTTCGTCGGATCGCTGCGGTTGCCGGCCGAATCGACGGCGTCGACGGCATAGTCGTAGGTGCCGGTCGCGACGTTCGCGTCGGTGTAGGTCAGCGTCGTGCCGTTCACGTCGGCGATCTTCTTGAACGCCGCCGGCGCTACCGGCGCCGTGAGCGACGCCGCCGGGCGGCGATAGACGCCGTAGCCGGTCACGCCGATGTTGTCGGCCGCGGCCGTCCACGAGAGCTTCACGTCGTGCGGCCCGATCGCCGGCGCGGTCGATGCGCTGTAGAGGTCGCGCGTGTCGGCGGTGAATCCGCCGGGCAGGCCGGGCCGGCCCGTGTCCGCCTTCTGCGTGACGAGCACGTTGACCGCGTTCGAGAGCGCCGAGCGATTGGGAATCGCGTCCGCGGCGTCGACCCGGTACGTGTAGGTGACGTTCGTGTTGGTCGCGGCGCCCGGCACCGTGTCGGTGAAGGTCGGCGCGGGCGGCGCTCCCGTCACGTCGAACGTGCTTACGGCATTGGTCGCCGTGTTGGTGCGATACACGCGATAGCTCGTCACTCCGACGTTGTCGGTCGACGCGGACCACGTGAGCACGACCTGATCGGCCGCCGGCGCCGGGTTCACGACCACGCGCGCGACGAGGTTCGCAGGCACTGACGGCGGCAGCACGTCGTTCTGCCGGAGCTGATTCGCCGCGCCGAGCGGCGAGCGGTTGCCCCATTCCACGCCCTGCAGAATCGGATCGCTCGTGTTCGGGCCGGCGAAGGCGGTCGGGTAGGTCACCTTCCGCGGCGAAGCGGAGTCGACCGCGTCAACGGCATACGTGTGGTTGCCGACCGGCACGTCGACGTCGGTGAACGTGAACGTCGCCGCGCCCGCGGGGAGCGTCGCGCCCACGTTGCGGATGCGCACGAAGTCCGCTCCCGCGACATCGTCGTCGCGGCGGTAGATGCCGTAGCCGTTGACGTACGTGTCGTCGGTCGTCGGCGACCACGTCAGCTGGACCGAGGTAGCGCCCACCTGCGACGCCGCCGGCGCAGGCGTCGACGGAGCCTGGATGTCGAGCGCCTCGATCGGCGCGGTGCACGCGCCGGCCGCCGGCCCCGAGATCGTCACGTCCGAGTTCTCGTAGATCGTCATCGACGGCGCCACCGCGGGCGGATCGCCGAGGAAGATGACGCGCGATTCGGCGCCCGGGAACGTGCGGCCCGTGGACGTCGTCCCGCCGACGGCGCGGTACACGTCGTCCTCGTCGAGGCCCGTATAGGTCGCCGTGAACCTGGTGCCCGTCGGATTGTTGGCGGCGTCGTAGGTGAATTCGCCGTCCTTGCCGGCGCCGCCCGCGCGCAGCGTGCGGCGGCCGTTGAAGTCGAACCGATCGCGGTTGGCGACCAGACGCTGCTCGACGTTCGCGACCGCGATCGGATTGCCGTCCGCGTCCATCGCGGTGCCGCGGATCTGGATGACGCCGTCGCCGGCGCCGGGCGACGGCAGCCTGACGATGAAGGGCCGCTCGACGCTGATGTTCGCGACGTGAATCTGATCGATGCGGCGCACGGTGACGCCGTCGGCGCCGTACGCAATCTGACGGACGACGTCGCCGGCGCGGAGATCGGGCGTCACGCCCTGCCAGCAGCCGCCGCCCGGATGATTCACCTCGACGATCCCGTCGAAGCCAATCGTCGTCGGGTCGTCGACGGGGATGACGTTCGCGGTCGCGACGAGCAGGCCGTTGCGGATCACCTGCACGGCGACCGTCGAGTCCTCGATCGCGTAGCCGCTCGACGAGGTGAAGTCGCGCGCGGGGAAGGCGATGATCTGCACCTGGGTCGGCGTCTCGGCCGGCGGCTCGTTGACGCACGACGCCGGCGACGATGACGTGCCGTTGCACACGGGGAGCACCGCGGCCGTCTGCTGCACCGTCGTAATCTGCGCGGGCGTCGTCGCCGCCTGCGCCGAGCGGTTGCCGACCGCGTCGGCCGCGTCAATCGTGTAGGTGTAGGTGCCGGCGGGAACGTTGAAGTCCTCGTACACGGTCGGCGCCGGCGCCGAGCCGTCGGGAGCCTGAACGTTCGCAATCGCAATGCCGTCGCGGTACACGCCGTAGCTCGTCACGCCGACGTTGTCGGTCGACGCGGACCAGTTCAGGCTGACCGTGTTCGATCCGACGAGGGCGGCGGTGACGTTGGCGGGCGTCGTCGGGGGAACGAGCTCGGAGCCCGGAGGCGGCGGCAGCTTTTCCAGCGGCGCGGCGCACGGGGCCGACGGACCGGGCACGATTGCCGCGCCGATCTCGTAGATCGTGGACTCGACCGTCGCGCCGGGATTCGAGCCGAGCCACATGATGCGCGATTCCGCGTTCAGCGCACGCGTCACGTCCGCCGCGTCGAGGCCCCGATAGCTGGCGGTCCAGTTCACGCCCGTCTGATTGATCGACGGCGGATCGTAGTTGAGCACGCCGTCGGCGCCGACCGAAGTCGCGCGCAGCGTGCGGCGTCCGTTGACGTCGAACGCGTCGCGCGGCGCCACGAGACGCTGCTCGAGCTGCGTGACGTCGATCGGCGTACCGTCGACGTTGCGCGCGGTGCCGTGGATCTCGACGGTGTCGAACGCGGTCTGAATCGGCCGCTTCGTCACGACATCGGCGACTGTCGTCTCGTCGATGCCGAGGATGGCGCCCGTGGCGGCGCTGCGCCGCGTGGTGCGCACCCGGTCGCCGGCGCGGATGTCGGGCGTGACGCCCTCCCAGCACGCGCCGCCCGGATGATTCACCTCGACGATGCCGTCGAACTCGGGCGTTGCCGGATCGTCCTGGGGGACGACGGTTCTGGCCGTCGACGCCGGTGTGGCGCTGCCGGGATGGAAGACCTCGACGGTGACGAGATCGCCGACCTCGTACCCGCTGGCCGACACGAAGTCGCGCTGCGGGAACACGAGAATCGAGCGGGGTGCGGCCGGGGGATTGCTGACGGGAACGGCCTGCGCGTGCACGAACGAGCCCAGCGCCGAGAGCAGCGCTGCAGCCGTTGCACTGACCGCAAGCCGACGGACGACCACGTGAACGGGCATCGAACTCTCCTCGAAATGTCGGCCTGCGGAGACACCATGGTCGACACGACCCCTCAGGCCGGCGGAATCGTCGACTCGACTCGTTTCGGTTGTGCTTACTTCGTCAGCTCGCCGCAGGACAGCATCCGGCGTCCGTAATACGGATTCGCCACCGGCCCGTCCTTCTGCAGCCACCGCTTCCGCGCCATCGGGCAATACGCGACGCGCACGCCCGGCGCGAGGGCGGCGCGATCGGTCTCGAGATAGGCGACGAGCGCCTCGCTCAGCGTGCCGAAGGCCAGACGCGCGGCGTCCAGCGTCGCCGCGGAGGCGAGCGAGGCGGCGGCGCGTTCGATCGCGGCGCCCGACGCACCCAGCTGGGCGGCCGCCTCGCGCAGCGCGATCGCCTGGTCGCGCACGTCGTCGATCGAGTCTGCGGCGAGCGAAACGTGAATCGCAATCGCCGGATCCACAATCGGCGACGCGTCAGGCACGGACCCGCGCGAAACGCGCGTCGAGTCGGCCGAAGCCCGCTGTTCGCCGGTCGGCGCCGGTGCGGCCGCCGCCTGGACGGCCGCATGTTTCTCGGCCTCGATGAACGTGAAGATCGATCGGATTTCATCGCTCGTGAGCCCGAGGTTCGGCATCCGGACCTCGCGGTACTGCTTCATCAGCGCGATCGCGATCGGATCTTTTCTATCGCGCAGCACGTCGGGCTCGAGCGTGTAGTGCATCAGCCACTCGCGGTCGCGCACGCCGACCGCGGTCGCGAGATCGGGTCCGATCTTCGCGCCTTGTCCGACGGTGTGGCAGTTCGAGCAGAGGCTCGAGAACAGATACTTCCCGGTGTCGGGCTTCTTGATCGGTGTCGCCTGCGCGTAGCTCGGCCCCGGCTTCGCCGTCTTCCAGCTGTTCAGCCAATCGCCGATCAACCGCACCGTGTACTGCGGGTTGTCGAGCGCGGACGTCTGCATCCACTGCCCCGTCGTCTCGTTGCCGATCAGCAGCATCGGCGTGTGCCCGTCCTGCGTCGCCTTCGGATCGGACCAGAGACCGAGCTTCCTGCTCAGGAGATCGATGTCGGCCGTCTTGCCGGTCAGGAAGATCCAGCCCGGCCCCGCGTCGTACTTCGCGGCGTACGCCTTCAGTACCTCCGGCGTGTCGTGCTCGGGATCGATGGAGATCGAGATGAAGAAGACGTCGCGGCCCATGCGATCGCCGAGCATCTGCTGCATGCGCGACAGCCGCGCGCTCTCGAGCGGGCACGCGTACTGGCAGTTCGTGTAGATCAGATCGATGGCGACGATCCGGTCTCTGATCAGATCGTAGAAATGCACCGCGTCGCCGTTCTGGGTCGTCAGCACGACGTCCGGGAAGTAGTTCGCCCCCCAACGCTTGTTGTCCGCCGCGGCCACCGCCGGCCGCAGCGCGATCGCGGCCAGCATCGCCGCGCCCGCGAGCACACCCGTCGCGGTGGATCTGAATCTGCGTGTCATCGACCTCTCCGGGAAAAGCGACGTGGCGAAGCGGTCGAGGGCGGGCCCGAATGCCCGCCCCGCCGCGGTTGCGATCGAACGATTACTTGCGAGCGGTCGGCGCGATGTCGTCGGGCGCGATGAACGTCACGCCCTGCGGCGTCGGAATCGGCGTCGGCAGCGGATGGAGTTCAGCGCTGCCGTCCGGATTCACTTCCCACCGCATCAGCATCGCGTTGTCCTCGTGCACGGTGTTGTGGCAGTGCTCCATGTAGGTGCCGCCGAAGTCGCGGAACTGCATGGTGAGCGTCACGCTGCCCGCCGGCCGGAGGCGGTAGACGTCCTTGCGGCCGCGTTCCCACACCGGAACGTTCGACGCGAGGCCGTCGCGGTCGAGGATCTGCCCCTCTTCGAAGTGGATGTGGACCGGGTGATCCCATCCGCCGCCGCCGTTCTTCAGCGTCCACACCTCGCGCGTGCCGATGCGCGGCGCCGCCGAGACGCGGCCGAAGTCGGCGTTGAGCATCGGGCCGCCGTCGGTCGCGACGCCCCACGGCCCCGTGGCCGACGACACCGGATCGGACGTCGTCTGGATCGCGCTGCGGCCGAACTCGAACGTGCGGTACTGCGAGACCGGAATCGCCGACAGATCCGGATTCGGAATCAGCACCGGCGGCACCTGGCTCACGTCCGGGTACGCCGGGTTGCGGACGATGCGGAACTCCAGGAACTTGCCGACGCACGGATCGGCCGACGAGCCCGAGAGCGCCGCGGAGATCGAGAGATCCTGCGCGGGCAACTTGCCGTCCTGGTGCTCGCACAGGTTCACCATCCACACCTTCTGTCCGACCTGGTAGCGCGAAAAGTCGATCACGATGTCGTACCGCTCGGCGATCCCCTGCTCGTCGAGCTGCGCGAGCGTCACCGGACGCGGCAGCAGGTTGCCGTCGTTGGCGATCTGGATCATCGGCGAGCCGTCGCTCAGCGCGATCTTGAAGAAGCGCGACACGCTCGCGTTGAGGATCCGGAACCGGTACTTGCGCCGCTCGACCTCGAAGTACGGCTTGTAGGCGAGGTTGACCGTCATGCAGTCGCCCAGGAAGCCGTCGAAGTCGAAGATGTCGAACGCGAGCTGGCCGTCCTGGTCCCACGCCTTGTCGGCGAGCATCAGGTTGATGTCGTAATCGAGGTTGCCCCACGACTTGCCGGTCTTCATCGAATTGCCGCTCGGCAGCCGCAGGTTGACGCCGTCGACGATGTCCTCGGCGCCGCGATCGAGGCCGCTGTAGATGTTGAACATCCCCGCGTTGCCCTTGTACACGTTCTGCGACGTGAAGCTGAACATGTGATCGTGGAACCAGTGCGTGCTCATCGTCTCGTGCCAGTCGCCCGGCACCTTGACGAGCCCGCCGCCGTCGGCCGGCGCCGACGCTCTCGGATCGGTCGCGTACGCGTTGTACGAGTTCATGCCGGCGAGCACGATCGGATAGTGGTAGTCGTAGTACTGGTTCGGGAAGAAGAACGCCCCGGTGAAGCCGTCGTTCTCCGCGCCGTGGTGCCCGTTGTGCTCGTGCGTCGAAATCGTGTGGCGGCCGAACCCGTAGTTCTGCGTCACGTCGGCCGGCAGCCGGTTCCAGTGGCGGAAGAGAATCGGTTCGCCGTAGCGCCCGATGAGCAGCTTCGGCGGAATCGTCCCGTTGAACGTCCACATCGCGCGCGGATCCTGATCCGGCATGTTCGGATGGAAGCGCGGATAGAGCGTCTGCTTCGGCGCGAGCCCCGAGTTCAGCGTCGACGCGACGCACGGGTTGTACGCACTGTTCACGGCTGCGCCCATCTGCGAGACTTCGACCGCGACCTTCGGCGGCAGCGCATTCCAGTTCTGGTGCGCCCACATCGGTCCCGGCGGACGACCTTCGATCGGGCCCCACCCGCCGCCGAGCTCCGGCGCGACCGGCTGCAGCGTCGGGTTCGATTCGCAGGTTGGCGGGCAGTAGTCGAGCGCCGACATGGCGTTGCGCGGCAGCACGTCGAAGCGCGGCATCGGCTGCGAAAACGCCTGGACGCCGAACAGCGGACTGCGCGGCATGCCGGTCGGGATACCGGGCCCCGGGCCCGGGCTCGCCGTCTGCGCCGACGCGCGGCCCACGAACGGGTTGAGCCCGGCGATCGGCGCGAGCAGCCCGGCGCCGGTGAACAGGCCCATCTTGAGGAGGTCGCGGCGTTTGACCTGCCCGTGCGACAGCGCCTTGATGATGCCCTGGCGCTCTTGCTGCGCCGCGCGCGCCTGCTTCACCGCCGCGCGCGACGCATTTTCCGGAAGATAGATCCGACTCATGTCCTGAGTGCTCCTTCTGCGACGCGCACGGGCACTCCATGCGCGTCTCCTCCACGCTGTTGACGAATCGAAGATTGCGGTGCGGCGAGCGGCCGTCTATCGCACGGTGACAGGCACCGTCATGCTTCCGCCCGAGCTCGATCGGACGGTGATGTTCGCCGGCATCGGGTTGACGCCGACCTGCGTATACGCGCGATCGGTCGCCGGCGCAGGCACGCCGGGGGCGACGGGGAGCGCGGCGCCCATGTCGCCGAAGCCGAGCACGGTGAGCACCGCGTTCGGGTCGCTGGTGGTGGCGGACACGTCGAGCCGCGACCGCTTGAGGCGGAACGTCGCTGTCACGCTGCTGACCGTGTCGGTCGGCGTCGCGCTCTTCCTGGCCGTAATCGTGATCGTCGCCGACGATTGGCCGCAGGAACCGGGCGCCGACCACGGCGAGCAGTTCGACACCACGACTTGGAAATGCAGCGCGTCGCCGTCCTGGATATTGCCGCGCATGTACTTGTCGAGCCGGAACGACAGCTGCGGAAGATCCTGCGGCGCGTCGAAGGGCAGCGTCGCATCGGTGCCCGCGACCTTCTTCGTCGGATCCACCACGGCGGTGCCGTCGGCGTTCACCTGCGTCCACGTGAAGGTAAGCGGCATCTTCGTCGGCGTCGTCGTGTCGCGGCTGTTGCCGGCGTCGAGCGTCACGACCGTCCCGATCGTGGCGTCGTGCCCTGGGCCGGCGTCGGCGACCGGCGAGAACACCGCCGGGCTGCCGTCGGCCGGGCACGTCGGCGTCACCGGCGCCACGGCGCCCGGCCACGGCTTCAGCTGACCGAGCGTGCCGAGCGCCGATTCCTGCGGCACCGCGCCGAAGTACGGCCCCGATCCGTTCGCGAGGAAGGGGAAGTCCTGGAAGTTGCCGGGCACCGGCGTCGTACCGATGCCGAGATTCTCCGGAAAGATGAACTCGAAGTTCGGCGCGGAGTACTGGCCCGCATCCTTGATGCCGCCCGGCGTCGTCGTCGCCGTCGTCGGATCGAAGTTGTCCCAGTCGTAGTAGGTGCCGTTGCCGCTGACGGCGCGCAGCATGCGCGTCGGCGGAAGGAACGGCGCGTCCGCGCTCGGGCGCCACCGCCACCGGCCCGCCACGGCGCCGACGCCCTTCGCGCCCGGCCCGCCCGGATCGACCGAGACCATGTCGTAGTACCGCAGCGACTCCTGGCCGTTGCAGGGATCGATGTCCACCGCGTAGAGCATCACGAAGCTCGAGGGATCAGTCGTGAACCCTTCGATGCGCGTGCGCACCGCAGCTTCCTGCGGCAGATTCGGATCGGGCGCGCCGCCGACGCCGAGCAGGCTCACGTCGATCGCGGTGTAGGTCGGTTGCGTGCCGGCCTGGGTGAAGATGCCGACGTTGGCGATCACGCTCCACGCGGAGACGAGCGCGCCGTCGCCGTCGCTGGTCAGCGCGCCGTTGTAGGTCACGTAGTCGCCCACTTCGAACGGCGCCATCTCGAGCGGGTTCGTGCCGTTGCCCTGGAAGCCGCCCGGCACGAGATCCCACTCGACCCACAGCGGCGGGTAGTCGGTGGTGAACACCGTCTGATAGGTGTTGCCGTCCTTCGGCCGGTTCGACTCCGGGCAGCGGGGATCGCCCTTCGTGCCGTCGGCGTTCACGGTGCCGGGCGCGACGCGCGGGACGCACATCGGGTACGCCGTTTCCGATCGCACCGTCGGATTGTCTTCGTCGATCGTGAAGCGTTCGTCGTGCGTGTGCGCGCGGCCGAACTTCCCCTGTGGATCGTTGAGCACGACGCGCGCGCCGGTCGTCGCGTCGCCGATCTTGCCGCCGACGCGCATCTCCCCCTTGTCGTAGTCGATGAAGTTGATGAACCCCTGGCCCGCGTTCAGCGACTGCTGCGAGATGAACATCAGCGCGGCGATGTACTCGTCGCCGACGCGGTTGCCCTGCACGTGCACCTCGAAGGTCGTTGCGGGCGCGGGGTCGTCGCGGCGCGCGAGGCCCGACTGCGTGGGCCCCCACGGCTTCGGCGCGTGCGTGAACACCTCCTGCCACGTCAGCGCGAACGCCGGCATCTGCAGGAGCGTGTTGGCGGGCACGGTGATCGTCGTGCCGTTCACCGTGATGGTGCCGCCGCCGGAGAAGCCGTCGCCGGCGGGCGCGAGCGTCGCCGCGTCGATGAAGCCGACGATGTCGAACGGCGAAACCGTCGGCAGGGCCTGCGCGCGCGGGCCCGCGTGGGCCCAGCCGAGGAGCCCGATGATCAACAGAAGCGTCCGGCCGATTCGCGATCGAATCACAGCTAGTCTCCTTTACTTCGGTGAGAACGGCAGGACCGGTGTCGTCGAGCCCGCAGCGCCCACGGCCGGCAGCGAGATGAATTCATCGACCGCCTTGCCGTTGGTGCCGAGCGTCAGCGCGGTGTTGTCGCCCTTCGCGCCGGTCGGCACCTTGATCGACGGGTGATCGAACGGCGCGCGCTCGTAGCGCACGCGGTCGTCGGTGAGCGTCTTCAGGAACGCGACGAGCGCCGTCTTCTCCGCGTCGGTCAGGCCGAGCGGCATCACGTCCATGTCGTGATTGCTGCCCGACGCGCCGTAGCCGCTCGTGTCGCCGCCGGGCACCGATCGCACGTTGCCGCCGCGGCTGTAGAAGTCGACCACCTGCTCGAGCGTCGCGTAGCCGCCGTTGTGGAAGTACGGCCCCGTCAGCTCGACGTTGCGGAGCGTCGGCGTCTTGAACGCGCCGTCGACGGCGTCGCGCATCAGCGGGCTGTTGACGACGATGCAGCCGTCGACCGTCTGGAAATCGCACGGCCTCAGGCTGTGGCTCATCGCATCGGGCGCCGGCCCGCCGGTGAGCGACTGCTTCAGCTGCCGCGCGAACGACAGCGGGTTGTTCCACGGATCGACGCCGCCCACGCCGATGTCGTTCCTGGTCGGCGTCACGCCGATGTTGTAGAAGCCGTTGTCGTAGATCGCGATCTGCCGATCGCCCATCAACATGTTCTCGATCGGGCCGTCGCCGCTGAAGGAGTCGGACCCCGAGCCGAGGACCATGCGCGTCGACGCACCGGTGAACTCGGCACCCTTGTGGCAGTTCACGCAGCGGCCGCGATCGCCGCTGAAGATCGCGAGGCCCTGCTGCTCGAGCGGCGTCAACTGCGTCCGGTCGCCCGCCGCGTAGCGGTCGAACCGGCTGTCGTCGGAGATGAGCGTCGATTCGTACAGCTGGATCGCCAGGCCCCAGAACAGCGAGAAGTTCGCCTCGATCTGCCGGTAGGGCAGGCCCGACGACGCCTTGAAGGTCGCGTCCGGCACCTGCCAGTACTCGGGCCAGAACGCCGCCTTGATCATCGCTTCGTAGCCGGTGTTCAGCCCGTAGCCGAGCACGTTGCGGTACTTGCCGAGCACGCTGTCGGTCGCGGACACCTGCTGATTGATCAGCGGCCGCGAGAGGAGCAGCTTGTGACCGATGTCGGCGAACTGCCGGCTCGCGCCCGACATCTCGAAGCCGCTCAGCGCGGGACCGACCGCCTGCGACGCGGCCGACGCGTACGGGATTCGGACGTAGGCCGCCACCGCGCGTTCGACCTGCGTGCCGTTCGAGTCGTACCAGTCGTCGACCCAGATCTTCGCGTCCTTGTCGCGCGGGCCGAAGGGCGTCACGCCGTTGAACACGAAGTTCGCGCGCCCGTCCCAGAAGTTGCGGAAGTTCAGCGCGGCGTTGATCACCGTGGGCGCGTTGCGGCCGGTCACGCGGCGCGTCTCCGCGCCGTTGACGACGAACACGCCGTCGGGCGCGTAGGTCTGCTTCTCGACGATGCCGAGGTTCTTCGCGTAGTCCGAGTTGTAGACGCCGGCGGAACCCGCCACGTCGTCGGTGTCGTACGCGATCGCCGACTCGCGATCCTTCTGGTCGACGAGGCGGTGGAACGGGAAGTCGGCCGCCGTGAGCGTGTAGTTCGCGCCGCCCCTGTTGCCCGAGCCGGTCGGATCCCACACGTTGCTGCCGCCGGCCTGGCCGGGGTTCAGCATGTTCTTCACACGGTTGTCGGCGCCGGCGTGGAAGTGGCAGCTCGCGCAGCCGAGCAGGTTGTCGCTCGAGACCTGCGTATCCCAGAACAGCGCCTTGCCGAGACGGATCGCGGCGCCGCGGTCCTGCACGAAGTCGCCGAGGTTCGGCGGCTCCGGGACCGGCACCGACTTCAGCGAGGTCGGCTGCAGCCGCGGCACGTTCGTCGTCGTCTGCGCGCGGACGCCGACGAGGGCGAACATCGCCACGTAGGCGGCCGTCGCGCCGGCGACGAGCGTCGAGGTCTTCGATCCGATGCCCATGAAACGTTTCTCCTTGATTGCGTGCTCGCCTCGAGATGTCGATGTCTGCATGGCCGCGCCTAATTCACCTTGATCGAGGACGTCGGTCCCGTCTTGGTGTTCGCAGGTGCCGCGTTGTCGGCCGCGACCGCGTAGAACGAGTACGTCGTCGCGAGCGGTGAGTTGATCGTCCCCGTCCACGTCGTCGTGCCGCTCTTCAGCGTCCCGAGGACGGTGCCGTTGAACGTCTTGAGGACGCCGCTCGCCGTCTGCGTGTACGAGTAGTAGAAGGTCACCGAATTCATTCCGCTGCCCGGTGTCGGATCGCTCGCCGTCACCTGCACGGTCATCGGAAGACCGTGCATCGGCGCGGTGCTGCCGGAGACCGAGACCATCCCGACCTGCGGCGGCGTAATGTCAGCGGGCGACAGCACGACGACGCTCACCGATCCGGTGGACGTGGTCGCGCCGTTGCTCACCGTCAGCTGGAAGGTGAGCGTGACCGATGGCGCGCCGGTCGTCAGCGTCGGCGCGACGAAGGTCGGCGTCGCCGTGTCGGCGCCCGTCAGCGGCACGCTCGTGCCCGCGGTCTGCGTCCAGGCGAACGTGAGCGGCGACGCGGGCGAATTCGCATCGGCGCTCGCCGTGCCGTCGAGCGTCACCTTGGTGGCCGAACCGACCGTCTGCGTCACGCCCGCGTCCGCGATCGGCGGGCACGCGGCGCGCGCCGGCTTCGTGTCTGCGGCGCCCGGCCACGGCGAAAGCTGCGACACGAATCCGAGGCGCGTCGTGGTCCCGAAGGCATAGCGCGGTCCGGATCCCTGCGCGAGAAACGGCATCGCCTCGAAGTTCGCCGGCACGACCGGGCTGCCGATGCCGCGGTTCTCGGGCAGGATGAACTCGAAGTTCGGCGCCGTGTACTCGCCGGCGCTCAGGCCGTTCAGCGTCAGGACGGTACCGCGGAGGCTCGTCGCGTGCACCTCGCGCGTCGGCGGCAGGAACGGGAACCCCTTGAGGTCGAACAGCGGCGCGCCCGGACGGAAGCGCCAGCGTCCGGCGACGGCGCCGTTGGGTGGACCGGGATCGACGGCCTGCGTGCTCCACACCGGCTGGCGATCGGCGGCCGCGCCGGTGCAGGCGTCGACGTCGACCGCGGAGATGACGATCGAGGTCGAGATGTCCGTGGTAAAGCCTTCGACGCGCGTGCGCTTGGCGCCTTCCTGCGCGAGCGTCGCGTCGGCGAGCGGCCCGGTGCCCATCAGGAGCACGTCGATCGACACGTACGCCGGGTTCGTGCCGGACGCCGTGAAGATGCCGACGTTGGCGTCGATGGCGGTCGCGTCGATGTAGTCGCCGTTCTGATCCGTCACGATGGGACCTTTCACGGTCACGTAGTCGCCGACTTCGAACGGCGCCGCCCGCCACGGATCAGGCGTCGTGCGCGATGCGGGGTTGGCGCGCTCCGCCGCCGACGGCTCCGGGCGCGACGGCATCGTGAAGATCGCCTGATAGGCGGAGCCGTTCATCGGACGGTTGCCTTGCGGGCAGAGCGGATCGTCGCCGCCGCCGGGCACCGATCCGACCTGGGTCGGGTCGGTGCGCGGCAGGCACATCGGGTAGCCCGTCTCGCTCTTGATCGTCGGGTTGTCTTCGTCGATCGTGAACCGCCTGTCGTGCGTGCCGATGCGGCCGAACCGTCCGATCGGATCGTTGATGCGCACGCGTGTGCCGCTCGTCGCGTCGCCCTTCGCGCCGCCGACGCGCAGTTCGCCGCTCGCGTAGTCGATGGCGTTGATGAAGCCCTGGTGCGCCTGCAGCGAGCTCTGGCTGAGGAAGAGCAGTCCCGCGATGTAGTCGTCGCCGACCCGGTTGCCCTGCACCACGACTTCGAACGTGAGGGCCGGCTTCGGCGTGTCGCCGAGCGCGAGGCCGGTCTGATCCTCTCCCTTCGGCCCGGTGCCCGGCCCGTACGGCGCCGGCGCGAGCGAGAAGAGCTCCGCCCACGTCAGCGACGTCGCCGGCATCTGGAAGATCGTGTTGCGGGGGACGATCACCGTGTGGTTGTTCAACGTGATCGTGCCGCCGCGGAACGGATCGGTACCGGTGTCGAGCGTCGCGCTCTGGATGAAACCGGTCATCTCGAAGAGCGTCGCCTGCGGCATGGGCAGCTGCGCGCGCAGATTGATCGCCGATCCGAGCGCTGTCACCGCCAGCGCCGCCGCCCAGAGAACTCGCGAGCGCGCCGTCTGTACTCCTCGTGTGGCCATCGGTGCTTTTTCTCCTGGAATCCGCCGCGCGACACACGTGGACCGTCGCGCGAACGATCGCGCGCAGTCCTGTCGTGACCCTTGTGATGAGAAGGTCGTGACTGCTGCGCTGGCGTGACTGGAAGTGGCAAGACGGATGCCCGTCGATCGCGAAGCGGTAACCCGCGTCGAATGGGCCGCGCGTCCGCTCGAGCCGCATACGGCCGCGCCGCGAGAGTCTCGAAATACGAGGACTAATCGAGTGCGCGCGCGTGACTTTTCGCGCCGCCCGATTGCATTCGTTCCTCGCAGCGCGCCGGCAGGCGCGCGGGCGCGACGTTCTCAACTGGACCGGCGCGTGCATGCGAACGCGCCACGTGTGCGGTTACAGAGGAGCAGGACGATGGCCAATGAGCAGATGACTGCGATGGCGGGGCGGCGCCGGCGGACGGCGCTCGAACGCGGCTCGCGCGCGGTCGCGGCGAGCAACGCGGCCGTGCGCGCCGAGCTCAACGCGAACGATTTTCTCGCGATCGTCACGCAGGATCTACGCGCGCCGGCCGAGGCCCTCGCCGCGCTCGCCGCGGCGATGAGAACGCGGGCTGCGGCGTCGGAGAAGAGTCGCGAGCTTCGACAGTGGGTCGACGATCTGGTCCGCCACGTCACCCGGATGCAGGAGCTGATCGACGAGCTGCAGCGCGGCACCGCCGAAGACGGCAGGCTGCGGCTGACGCTGGAGCGTCACGACGTGTCGCTCGTCGCGGGCCAGGCGATCCGGGCGCTTGCGCCGGTGGCTTCCGCCAAATCGATCGCGCTCTCCCAGGACATCCGCGAGCCGCTCCGCGTCGAGTGCGACCCGTGGCGCGTCCTGCAGGTCGTCTCGAACCTGATCGACAACGCGATCAAGTTCACGCCGCCGGGCGGCTCGATCCGCGTCCGCGCCGCCTGCCACGGCCGCGACTGCCTCATCTCGATTGTCGACAATGGCGCGGGGATTCCGCCGACGAGTCTCACGCCGTTGTTCGCGCGCTCGGGCGGTCCGTGTTCTCCCTCCGCCGGGCGCCGCGCGCTCGGCCTTTACGTCTCGCGCGCCATCGTCGAAGCGCACGGCGGGCGGATCTGGGCCGAGAGCCGCGTCGGCGAGGGCAGCACGTTCTACTTCACCCTGCCCAGGCGATACGCGCGCGCGTGAGAGAGGCGCTCAGCGCCGCCGCGGCCTGTCCGCCGCCTGGGCCCGCGGGCCGCGCGCCTGCGTCCCCGGCCGGAACGGACGGAAGTCGACGGCGCAGCCGTGGCGCACGAGGAAGTTGAGCAGCCGCTTGTAGTCCTCGCCCGGCAGCCGGAGCACCTGCAGCAGCTCGCGGTAGCTGCCGTCGGCGACCGCCAGGGCGCGCGTAATCAGATGGCGCACGTCGTTGCGCGTCAGATCGCGATCCATGAAGGGATCGTAGACGTCCCGCCAGAAATCGGCGGAGCCGTTGGCGATGTGCTCGAACAGCGTGTCCATGTGATCGCGGCGCCGGTCGCCGCCACGCGCACCGAGATGCGGCTGATCGTGCGCCAGCGTGTAGGCCGGCATGTCCTCGACGCCGAGCTCGCGGTCGGGTCCCGCCGCGCTCAACTGCTCGACGACGTTCTGGACCTCGCGGACGTTGCCGGGCCAGTGATGCTGCTCGAGCACCTTCCACGCGCCTTCGCTCAGCCGCAGCGTCGGGTCGATTCGCGCGAGGAAATGCGTCAGCAGCGGCCGGATGTCTTCAGGCCGTTCGCGCAGGGGCGGGACGTGCAGGTGGACGACGCGAATGCGGTAGAGGAGATCTTCGCGGAACGTTCCCGCCGTGGTCATCCGATCGAGATCGCGATTGGTCGCCGCGATGACGCGCGCGTCGACGCGATGATGCGTCGTCTCCGCGCCGACGGGCTGCACCTCGCCGCTCTCGAGGAATCTGAGCAGCAGCGCCTGCATGCGCGGCGTCATCTCGCCGACCTCGTCGAGGAAGATCGTGCCCGTGTTGGCCTCCTCGAGCTTCCCGCGGCGATCGCGATACGCGCCCGTGAAGCTGCCCTTGACGTGGCCGAAGAGCTCCGATTCGAGCAGCGTCTCGGCCAGGCCCGCGCAGTTCACGGCGATGAACGGCCGTGGCGCGCGGCGCGACGTCGCGTGCATGAAGCGCGCGAGCACATCCTTGCCGACGCCGCTCTCGCCCGTGATGAGCACCTTGGCGTCGCGCTGCGCCGCGCGCCGCGCCGTGTCGAGCAGATGCCGCATCGCCGGGCTGACGGCGATCACGTGCGGCGCGGCAAGGCTCAACGTCGGAGCGCTCTTCACGGCGTTCATGTCTCCTCGAGACCCGGCCGCTAGATGCGGCGCGGGTCGGCGTCCTGCGGATGCACGTAGCGCACGGCGACGATCGTCGCGGCCATCGCGGCCTCGCTTCCTGCGCCGGCCGAGGCCGGTTCGGTGCGCACGACGCGGCCTCGACAGATCACCGGGACGTCGCGGCCGCCGACTTCGGCGGGCAGCGAGAGGAGCATGTCGATCGCCGTGCGGGGCGGCAGCAGCTCACGCGTGCGGATCAGCACGCCGGACGCGCTGATGTTCTCGGTCAGTCCGTCGTGCCAGGCGGTCGCGTCCGGCGTCCGGTACCGGATGGGGATCTCGATCGCATGACGCGGCGCGCGGCACGCCGGCGCCCTTGGGTCCATGTATTCGCGCAGCATCCGACTCCGCGTCCCGCTCCGTATCCTTTCAAGATGGCTGCCACTGCTTCCGCGCTCAAGCAGAGTGCTTCCCCGGGCAAGCACTAATTTGAAGAACCGTTTCTCACACGGTGTACACGCACCTGCGTGCGGGCGGCGCGCCTCACGGCCGGATCTGCACCCGATCTCGCGGATACAAGTGGAACCGCAGGTGCCGCCCTCCTGGGCATGACTGACCATCGAAAGAATCCCCATGCCATCGCGTTCGGAAGACTCGGGCCTCGAAGGCGACGCGCGCGCGCCGAAAAGCTGAGCCTCGACCGCCGCCGCGCGATCGCGCGGGTCGCCGCTTACGCGCGATCGGCCCGGATGAGAATCGTCAGTTGAGCTCGCGACACCGCGCTCGGCGCCTTCGGTCGGCTGCCCTCCCGCGGCCGTCCGCTTGACCTTCGGGCCGGCGGCATCTACAGTCCCACAGACATCTAGGGTTGCGTCCTTCGACGCGGCCTTCGTCGAAGGGATTGGCCGTGGGATGGGTCCGGCGGCTGCGCAATACGCTGTTCCCCTCGAGCATCGACGAGACGTTCGAAGAGGAGACGCGGTTTCACCTCGACGCGCGCGCTGACGACTACGCGCGCGCCGGCATGAGCGCCGACGAGGCCGGCCGGGCCGCGCGGCGCCGCATCGGCAGCCTCGCGGCCGCGAAAGATCGCACGCGCGACGCGGACGGCGTGCCCTGGCTGCGCGACGCCGGCCGCGACCTCCGTTTCGCCGCGCGCAGCTGGCGGCGCACCCCCGGGGTCGCCTCCGTCGCGATACTCATCCTCGCGCTCGGCATCGGCGCCGCCGTGGCCGTCTTCAGCGTCGTCGAGGCGGTGCTGATCGAGCCGCTGCCGTATCGCGACGTCGATCGGCTCGTCGCCGTGTGGGACGGCCACCTCAGGGACAACAGCCTCGCGAAAATCTTCGCCTCGTTCGACGACTTCGAGACGTGGCGCCGGCACGCGTCCAGCTTCGACGCCGTCGCGGCCGCGAGCTGGGCGACCGGCAGCCAGGTCCTGACCGGCGCGGGGGACGCGAAGATCGTGCTCGCCATTCCGGCGAGTGTGGAGCTGTTCTCGGTCCTGGGCGTGCCGGCGGCGATCGGCCGCACCTTCGAGTCGGAGGATTCGACGCGCGGATGCACGGTCGTGCTCGCGCATCGCTTCTGGCGAACGGCGCTCGCGGCGCGGAGCGACATCGTCGGACAGCGTCTCGCGCTCGACGATCGCGCGTGCACCGTCGTCGGCGTCATGCCGCCGCGGTTCGCGTTCTACCCCGAGGCGGCCGACATGTGGCGGCTGATCACGCCGGGCCGCGAGCCGCTGCGGCCCGACGGCTACCAGGGCGTCGGCGTGTTCGGCCGCCTGCGCCGCGGCGTGTCGCGCGAACAGGCGCAGGCCGAAGTGTCCGCGCTGCATCGGGCGCAGCACGCGCGCGATCAGCACGGCGCCGCCTTCGCGCCCACGCTGTATCCGCTGCAGAGTGAGTTCACGTGGCTCGCCGGCCGCAATCTTCGGCTCACGCTGTGGACGCTGTTCGGCGCCGTCGCCGCCGTGCTGCTCATCGCATGCGTGAATGTCGCGAACCTGCTGCTCGGCCGCGCGCTCGTCCGGCAGCGCGAGTTCGCGATCCGCGCCGCGCTCGGCTCCGGACGCTGGCGCGTCGCGCGTCAGGTTCTGGCCGAAGCGCTGCTGCTCGCTGCCTGCGGGGG
>Ga0075425_100001499_pt1 | contig 22957 bp, 24 predicted proteins | sample SoiMethybrSBSTD4_FD_75300 | JGI IMG/M metagenome (GOLD analysis project Ga0075425, IMG submission 75300) | Bulk soil microbial communities from a Populus tree surrounding site in Tennessee, USA - Soil MetaG P. TD hybrid SBSTD4 | ecosystem: Environmental > Terrestrial > Soil > Tree plantation... | reverse complement strand
CGGGTTCGCGGTGGTGACCGGCTTCTTCTCGGTCGTGGGCATCGTCATTGCCGCCGCTCTGCTTCGTTGGAGCGCTCGCCCCGCCGAGCGATTCATGTGGACCGCAGTGTCGCTGACCGTGATCTCGTTTGTCCCGCCCCTCCTCTCCGGGGCAAACTCCGCAACCATCGCCGCCCTCCTCGGACTACACCTCATCGCAGCGACAGTGATGATCCCCACCCTGGCGCGGAGCCTCCGCACCCGGACCGATTGACCATCCCGCAACCGGCGAATGTGGGAGCGTGGCGCATCGCGACTACAGCGGTCTTCGGAAACACGTGCCAATCGCGTTCAGATACTTCCGCCAGCGACGACGTGCCGTGCGCGAATGCCTGCCAGGAACGGACTGGGCGGTTCATCGAGGGTCTCCTGCAGGCCTAGGTTGAGGCGCTGCGAGCATTGGCACGCCCGTCCTGACTGCCCCTTTCTGGCGAACCCGGCGCGCCTACCGTGGCGATCTCGTCGCGCTGACTCTGCTCGTGGCAGCCAGTGACCATCATTGACTTCCCCGCCTGGTTCCTGTTGCTCAGCGTCGTGGTTCTTTTCGTCCGGCCCTCAAGCCGTGGGATCGATCGCAACGAGAGGTGTCTCGGGCCCGAGCACACACATCCTGTGAACCGTTCAAGCACCGAGGATTACGCCTTCTTCACCTGGAAGAACAGGGGATCGTTCGGTCGCGGCCAATCGAGACTAGTACGTACGCCTCGACGTCATGTCTGGCGCTGTAAGTTGATCTTGCTGCGTACGGAGGTGACGGCAGCCCGAATGCGCTCGAGATCGCTCGGGCGTGGTATCGAGCGTTCGGCGTCGGCTAGGGCTGCTGCTGTAGCCTCATCGAGGACGTCCAAGCGGTCGGAACCCGCAGGAAGTACCTCGACGGAGGTTCGGAAGAGACGAACCAATGCCAACATCACACTGACGTCGCTGGACCCGTAGTGTCCGAACAGCCCGCCGATGAAGAAGATGTAGTCGGCGAAGCTGTTTCCGGGCACGACGACGCGGCCACGTCCGCCGGGGCCGCTAAGAACCTTGGCGCCGAGCGGCCGAACGGCAAGGTCGCAGCACATGACGGTGAGATGGTCGATGGCCTGCACCGCGGTGTAGGGATCGTTGACCGCAGGCGAAAGGGCCTTGCAAGCGATGTCGGTCTGTTGCCGGATGCCGAATCCGATGTCTTGCTCGATGGTGCGCTCGAAGCCAATCCGGACATCGGAAAGCACCGCCGCCTCGAAGGAGCCGGCGCTCGGCCTCGGATCGTCCGGCGAGGAGGCCCATACCCAGCCAAAGACCGTTCCCGCAACCACGTGCTCCCCGACCCGATCACGAAGGCAGATGGTCACGTCGGCCTCGGCGGCGAGGGGGAGCAGCAGCTGCGGGTGGACGGTTTGGATGTAGCCGGAGGTCTTGCCAAGGATAGGCACGGCCCAATCAGGGGCCCGCGGGACGACTTCCCCTATGGTCCCGTCGTCTTGTCCGGCGATCGTACGGCGAGTGTCGCGCTCGATCCTGCGATTGACCGCGTCGATTTGGATCGCGTGCGCCAAGTGGTCGGCGAAGTAGACCACCATTCCCAAGCTGATGAAGAGCAGGACGATAGAGACGCTGACGGCCAGCCTCGGGTAGTCCTCTGTCCTGGTGCCGGATGCCAGGCCGACGGTGAACAAGCCGGCGGCGCTGTAGACGAAGGTCGCCATAAACACGCTCAGTGCTATTTGGGTTGGACGATCTCGGAGGAATTTGCGTAGCAGCCGCGGCGAGAACTGGGTCGAGGCGAGCTGGAGCGCGACCACAGTGAGGCCCAAGACGAGAGCGATGACAGTCACCACGGTGGTACTCACCGAGATGAGCAGCACGCGGGCGTCGTCGGCTGTGCCCTGGAAGGCAAGCCGATCCAGCATCGACCCCGGGCGTACGGCGATCTGCGACATCCCAAAGCCGACCGCGAGTGCCGCCAGTGACCCAGCAGCGGGTATGACCCACAATGCCCCGTTGGCGTACTCCTTCAGGGCGTACCAGCTCACCGAACGCCGCACCTTGCGGGCAAAACCGTCGGTACGCGCGTTGCGTCTCATAGTGCGAGTCAGGCTATCGCCAGCGAAGCTGATCAGCCTTGAGGACTTCAGCAGGTTTCAGCAGGTTCCGCGTACGCCGCGACAACCGATGAGCATCCGCCTCCACTACCAGAAGAAGGCGTGTTGCCGGTATGCCCGACAAACTACGGATAACCAAAGTAGCTGTCCGCGAGTGCCAGTCTTCGCCGCGGCGTACCCCTCGGACGGGATCAGAGCGCCACGCTCGCTGAGGCGGTCGCTCAGTGGCAGACGCAGAGCCCGTGGCTTGATGCACAACCCGATCACCAGCGCCCACCGGCGTTTGGAAATCGCGGAAACCGGCGCTCGCGCGATCGAGGCCGGCATTGTCGGTCAGCTCATGAATCATGCGCCTCGGCTTTGGGGCATGGCCCAGAAGAAGGCCGCGGAAATCGTGGCTGAGGTCGCGGCTCTACCCCCGATGCCGCCGCAGCTGTGGCAAGTCAGCGACGTCCCAGGTGAGTTCGCCAGGTTTAGCGCGCACAAGGCGACGTACGGCACGCTGACCGCGGCCATCCGCGATTTCAACCTGTGTCACTCCGTCGCCAATCTCGTCCGCGATCAGCTCGGTTACGGCTACGAGCGCATGCCGATGGGTGCGCCTAGAACGGCTCTTTGGCTCAAGAATTGGCGCAAGGAGCTCACGGACGACGGCACCTTCGCCCGCCAGCCTGGAGCGCTCCGGCTGCCGTATGCCATCGCGAAGGGCTTCGAGCCGGGTTTGCACGCGCCGAGCGATGGTGAGGACAGCACGCCTGCCGATCGCTCCTTCGGCGGGCGATTGAAAAACCTCGGCGTCGCAACTGGCGTCAATATCTAGTCTTCGGTGCAGTTGCGCGGGCGATCACCGTGTACGCCTGGCCTTCCACCCACATTGGCCATGAGCTGATCGCCGCCGGGATGATGATCCTCGCCGGAGGCGGCCGAGGTCTGCCACTGGACTACGACGAGCTGGAGCGGTGGACGCGGGTCGGGTTTGAGCGGGGTACGAGATCACGTAACGGCGAACGGTGACTCGTCCCGCAGCGCGCGGGTGCTATTCGAAGCCGAGCTCACGCCGGTCTTGGGGGGTGAGGTTCTCAGTGCCAAACTCCTCGGCCCAAAGATCCACCACCCAATCCTCGTAGGCTTCCTCCCACGCTTCGAAGTCATCGACGGCATCGATTAGTTCCTCTGACTCAAGGATGAGGTTGCAGATGGGGCATCGGAAGTCAATGGCTTTGAATCCAGCCACCGCACGCTTTGGGCCGTAGGGGCTCGCTTGACGCCTGATCTCGGGGCGAAGCCGCGAAATCCCTTGTGAGCTTCAGGCTGGACAGCCGCGAGGCCACTCGTCGGGCCGAGTATTCAACTGCCAGACGGTCTCCATCATGCGTGCCTCGAGGCTTTCCCTTGGTACCCCGATGTACTGGGACTCGAACCTCTGCTTAGCCGCGGATATGAGGGTTCGAGTAAGGGCAACGACCTTGTCCCTCTGCTTCTCCATCGCATGAGCGATTACACCGGCGTAATCACACCAGAAGTCGCCAGGCGATACGCCGACGCGTGGTAGCACTGCTTCAACAACGGTCGCCAGCGTGACCAAGACACGGTGCATGTCCTCAGTTACCTCGCGGGAGTCCTCACCGTGTGCGGCTAGGTCGCGTGCCGCCTTGAGCAGGTCAAGCTCATCGCGCGACGCGCCGAGGGCGTCAGGGCCGTAAAGAAGCTCAAAACGATCCATGGCATCGGCTAACCCGATCGTGTGCGGCGGTCTAACGGTATGTCGATTGGAGCCGCCAACGGCTGGTCGCCGTTGCATCGCTCGGCGTTTTACCGGCTCGTAGCCAATCAGGCGAATGAGTGCATCGTGATTCACGTTCTGGCCAGATGATCCAGACGGTTGCTGGTGCGTCATCGGGCTCGCGCAGCTCGATCGAGAGTTGATCGGCACCGTTGATGGTGCCGCTGGCTAGTTGGGTAACGTGCATGGTGGGCCTGCCTCTCACTCAGGTGGGTCCGTCAGGCCTCGCGGGTGTCTCACCACCCGTGGGGCCGCTATCTGATCTTGATTTCAGGCCAATAGCTCGCCTGATAACCTTGGCCACCTCGCTAGCTCAGAAGACGCTCAAGCCCCCTTTTGCACAACGCTCAGCGGGTCGGCACTCCCAAGATGCCCGGCGAGCCGGCCAGAGTCCAGCCAAGCCGAATAACCCAGGAAACCAGGGAAATGGAGGGTCTGGCCTGATGACGCAGAGCGCCTCGACGGCGTCCCCGGCACCGACGCCGCAGGCTGAAACCCGACCCGATCGTGCATCGATCGTCCTGCTGTCGCTGATCCTGGTCGCGGCCGTCGCGAACTTGAATCTCTCAGTCGGCAATGTGGCGCTGCCCGATATCGGCATCGCATTCGATGCTTCACGCGCTCGACCTGGTGGCGGTCGGCTACTCGCTCGGGCTCGCGGCATCTGTGTTGTGGCTCGGCGCTCTGGGTGACCGGTACGGCCGCAAAATGATGTTGATCCTGGGCGTCGTCCTGTCGATCCCGGCGTGCCTGACAGCCGCCTTCGCACCGTCTGTCGGGGTCCTGGTTGTCGCGCGGATCGTCGGCGGGTTGTCCGCCGGCATGGGCTATCCCACCACCCTTGCCCTCATTGCCGCGCTCTGGAGCGGCCCCGCGCGGACAAAGTCGATCGCCCTGTGGTCCGCGCTCGGCGGTGCCATCGCGGCCCTCGGTCCGCTCGTGGCCGGCTTTCTGCTCCAGCGTTTCCACTGGGCTCGGTATTCGTGATAACCCTGCCGCTGGCGGTCGTCGCGTTAGTGATGGCGATCATCTTCGTACCGAGCCATATCAACGAGACGACCGCGCCAGTCGACAATCTCGGCGGTGTGCTCTCCGCGGTCGTCGTTGGCGCTGCGATCCTCGGCATCAACTTCGCGGCCGTCCCTGGCCGGGGAAAGCTCGCACTCCTCCTCTTCGCGATAGCCATCATCGGCGCGGTCTTGTTCATCCTCCGTCAGCGCCGCGCACGTAGTCCGTTGTACGACCTCAAAGTCGCCAAGCGGCGCATCTTCTGGGTCGCTGCCTTGGCGGGAATCATCGTCTTCGGCTCATTGATGGGCGCGATGTTCATTGGCCAGCAGTACCTGCAGAACGTGCTTGGATACAGCACCTTCGAGGCCGGTGCTGCGATCATTCCGGCCGCAATATTCATGGTGCTGGTGGCACCGCAATCAGCTGGGTTGGTAGAACGGCAAGGCGCGCGGTTCACGCTGTTGTTCGGCTATCTCTTCTGCTTTCTGGGGTTCGGCACGATGTTCGCCTTGTGGAGCGACCACAACCAGTACTGGCAGGTGGGGATCGGCGACGCCATGCTTGGGATCGGTGTCGGGCTCGCCGGCACTCCCGCATCCCATTCCCTGACCGGCTCGGTTCCGGTGTCACGGGCAGGCATGGCATCCGGCACCGCAGATCTGCAGCGCGATCTTGGTGGCGCCTTCATGCAGTCAATCTTCGGTGCGCTCCTGACCGCCGGTTATGCGGCTGCGGTGCATGCGGCGATTGCCGCCGCCCGAATGGGGCCCAGATCACGAGCAGCACGCAGGCCACGCTGATGAAGTCCTTCTCGAGCGCGGAGGAGCTTGCGCAGCGATGTCCGCAGTATGCGTCCGCGATTACCGCAGGTGCCCGGAGTTCGTTCCTCGACGGTGCAGATTGGGCCTACCTGGCCGGCATGATCGCCGTCCTCGGCGGCGCCGCGATCGTCTTCTTCCTGTTCCCGAAGAAGGAGGACGAGCGTCGGCTGCTTGCGGAGTACCATGCCGCCGACAGTGTCCCGGCCGCTAGACCGTGAGCGTCGACTCGTGCTTGGACAGTCGGTAGCTGGTGAACAGCGCGCCATCGTCGGCGTACAGGACGTAATGCAGCTGCAAGTCGCTTGGCTCTGGAAGGGCCGCGCCGCTGGTCGACCGCAAGCCCTGGCCGCCGACGACAACGGGAGCAAGCGTCAGGCACACCTCGTCGACAACACCTGCAACAAGTAAGTCGTTGTGCAGCCGCGGACCGCCCTCGCAGAGCAGCCGCGGCAGTCCGGTGCCTGCCAGCTGATCAACAATCTGTGCCAGGTCGAGTGCCGCACTCGGGGTCTCCACCACGGTGATACCCGCCGACCGCAGCGGCTCAAGATCATCTTTTGTCTTCCCCGCGGTAGTGATGATCATGACTGCACCGCCGACCCCCTCGGCTGGCGCGGCAATATCAGGATCAAGATCGGCACTCGCTGACATGATCACCAAAGTGGGATACGGAGCAAGGCCCTCTTGCTCGCGTATTCGCATTTGCCATGGCTCAAGATCAACCGCACGGTAGCCTTCAGAGCGCACCGTATTGGCCCCGACCAAGATGGCGTCAGCCAAGGCTCGCTGCAGGGCGAAGAGATGCTGATCACTCACGGTATTGATCGTGCCCGATCGCCCGTCGGGACCCTGGACGGAGCCGTCGAGCGTCATGACGAAGTTGCTGCGCACCCAGCCACGGCCCTCGAGCGCCGGAAACCGGTACACCTCGACGAGATCGGAATCATCGACTGTTCGCGGTGCCGCACCGTCAGGGCCGAAGATCAGCTGCACCGCACCATCGTCGCATGTCAGGCGGCGAATGCGGTCCAGGCGAAGGCGTCGATACGGCACAATCGGCCCATGCCGAACATCAGCGCGCTGCTCCGGTTGCCTCCTGGCCCTGTCGATCTGGCCGCACTGGATCCCCGTGCCACACCGGGCTTCCCGGGAGACAAGCACGACGCACCCGCGATGACGAAGGCTCTGGCACCCGAGCTCAGCGATCTTCAGGAACGTCTCTTCGCCGCGGGCCGTGCCGATGAGTCCACCAGCACGAAGATCTTGGTCGTGCTGCAGGGAATGGACACCTCAGGCAAGGGCGGCGTTATCCGGCACGCGATCGGCATGGTCGACCCTCAGGGGGTGAAGATCAAAGCGTTCAAGGCACCGACCGAGGAAGAGCGCGCTCACCCGTACCTGTGGCGCATCGAGCGTGAGCTGCCGCAGGCCGGCTTGATCGGGATCTTCGACCGATCCCATTACGAAGACGTGCTGGTCGTACGGGTCCACAACCTGGTTGAGGAATCGGTGTGGAGCACACGATACGACGAGATCAATGCGTGGGAGGAAAACTTGGTGGCGCGCGGCACGGTGCTGATCAAGTGCTTTCTCGATGTCTCCTCTGCCGAGCAGAAATCCCGGCTGCTGGCCCGGCTGGACGATCCGACCAAGCATTGGAAGTACAACCCTGGCGATGTCGACGAGCGGGCGCTGTGGCCAGCGTACCTGGAGGCCTATCAGGCGGTGCTGGAGCGTTGCAACACCGAGCGCGCACCGTGGTACGTCGTTCCAGCGGACCGCAAGTGGTATCGGAATTGGGCCGTCGCGCAGTTGCTTGTCGAGCACCTGCGCGCCTTGGACCTACGCTGGCCCGTTGCGGACTTCGACGTCGAGAAGGAGAAGGCGCGGGTTGCCGCCAGCTAACTGAGTTCAGAAGATGAACTGGTGCGCGGCGTACGCGGGTGGGAAGCTTTCGGCATGCGGAGCTACGGGCAGTACTGCCCGATCGCCCGGGCGTCGGAGCTGCTTGCCGAACGCTGGTCCATCATTGTCCTTCGCAACATCGTGATCCTGGGCTGCCGGACCTTCAACGAGATCGCCGATGGCGCGCCTGGCCTATCTCGGGGTCTGCTGTCCAAGCGGTTGCGGGAACTAGCGCGAGCTGGGGTGATCGAGATCCGGCGCAAGCCAGATGGTCCCGGCTCGATCTACGAGCCGACTGAAGCGGGTCGGGAGCTGACCCAGGTGATGCGAGCGCTCCAGAATTGGGGCTCCAGGTGGGCCAGCCTGACACCTGAACAGGCCCATCCCGGGGTCGTGCTGTGGATGTGGGCGACGTTCTTCCTGGATCGCGACCGGTTGCCTCAGCGGCGGGTTCTGATCCGCTTCGACTATCCGACCCTCACAGGGCCGGGCAGCCGCAACTGGCTGCTCATCGAGCGTGGCGACGCCGAGATTTGCGAGAAGTACCCCGGTGGTGACGAACATCTGGTGGTGGTCGTCAATGATCCCGTGACCTTTGCTCGCTGGCACCTGGGGGAGACGTCATGGGGCGACATCCTTCGATCGGGGGCAGTCGAGTTGAGAGGCTCCCGAAGCCTCGCCCGAGCCCTTCCCACCTGGCACCGGCCTCATGAACGGGGGCCACAACCGCTCCATGCGGTAGGACCGGAGGGAGACCGCGACGCCCGCATGCCGGCGTCGCTGCACAGCTGAGGAGGACCACGCCTCGCTGAAGGGCAGCTCCAGGAGCCCGGGTTCAAACGTTGCACTTTCTATTCGAGAACACGCACATCACGATCGACTCACCTCGATACATCAGACGGAGGGAGACCGTGATGAACATCGCAAGCTTCTCGGGGACTGTGCTCCGGGCGGGTGATGAGGGGTTCGAGACTGCCCGCCAGATCTGGAACGGGGACATCCAGCGTCAGCCGGCCGTCATCGCGCGTTGCACCGGGACGGCTGACGTGGTGGCCGCCGTGCGCTTCGCTCGGGAGCGGGACCTGCCGATCGCGATCCGAGGCGGGGGTCACGCCGTAGCCGGCCACGCGTTGTGTGACAGCGGCCTGGTGATCGACCTCTCGACCATGACCGGTGTGCGCGTCGAACCGCTGATGCGAACGGTGAGAGCCCAAGGGGGTTGCCTCTGGCGCCATGTCGACCATGAGACGCAGGCCTTCGGGCTTGCAGTGACCGGTGGCATTGTCACCCATACCGGAATCGGCGGGCTGACTCTCGGGGGCGGGATCGGGCACCTCATGCGCCGGTGCGGGCTCACGATCGACAATCTCCTGTCGTGCGACGTCGTTACTGCCGACGGCGAGTTCATTGCAGCAAGCCCGGATGAACACCCCGACCTTTTTTGGGGGCTGCGCGGCGGCGGCGGCAACTTCGGAATCGTCACGTCTTTCAAGTACGGGCTCCATCCGCTCGGGCCGGCCGTGCTCGCCGGGGTGCTTGCCTGGCCCATGGCGGAGGCAGGCCACGTGCTGCGTTTCCTCCGTGACTTCGTAGCAGATGCGCCTGACGAGGTGGGGATCATGGCCAACCTGCGGCTGGCCCCGGCTCTGCCGGTCTTTCCCAAAGAGCTGCAGGGGAAACCGATCGTGGCCCTGATCGTCTGCTACGCCGGGGACGTGCAGGATGGAGAGGGCGTGCTACGCCCACTCCGGGAGTTCGGGGCGCCTGAGCTCGACAGCATCGGTCCTAAGCCCTACGTGGCACACCAGGCGATATTCGATCCGGCCTACCCTCACGGCCGGAGCTACTACTGGAAGGCTTGGCGGCTACCACCACTTACCGAGGGCGCCATCGACATCATCGTGGAGCAGGCGGCCGCCATCACATCGCCGCTCTCCGCCATACCGATCTTCACCCTGGGCGGGGCCGTGGGGCGAGTTGAGGACGACGCCACCGCCTTCACGGGGCGGCGCGCAGCACACGACATCAACTTCGTTGCATCCTGGTTGCCCGACGACCCCGAGCCCGAGCGCCACAAGGCATGGGCGCGCGCGGCCTGGGAGGCGATGCGACCGTTCGCCCGCGGCGTTTACGTCAACTTCATGTCCGACGAGCCGATGCACGATGTACACGTCGCTTATGGCGGCCGCACGTACGCCCGGCTGGCCGCGCTCAAGAGCACGTACGACCCGTCAAACGTCTTCCGCTTCAACCAGAACATCGCCCCCAGCCAAGGCGGGAGGAGCGACCGTTACGCGCCGACGACCGACAAGTGGCGTACCGGTGCGGGCTCCCGATCCCCGGCCTCGAGCTCATGAAGATCAACGAGATCCATCGCGGCGATCACGTAGCGGATCAGGGCAACCTCGGCAATCTCGGGCTCGCCACCCATGGGGGCAGAGACCGCGACGGCCCCGGCGTCCAGCGCCAACTTGGCTTGCCGGGTGTAGTGCAGACCGGGCGCGAGGAACCAGCTGCCGACCGCAATGTGTCGGCGACCTTGACCGCGCAGAGTGCGGATCGCTTCTGCGGTTGACGGACCCGAACCGGTCGCAAAGGCCGTCACACAGGGCAGCCGGTGGTGGGTCGCCCATTGCCGGGCACGTCGCGCAACGAGCGCATTGCTGCGGATGTCACAGCTGCCGGCGGCTGCGAAGATCAGTCCGTCCAGTTCAGAGACGCGGCGGGCGCGGAGAGCATCGCGAAGTCGTCGATCGATGATCGACAACAGCTGCGCCTCAGGGCCAATTGGACGGGAGGCGATGATGCGCAACTGGGGGAAGCTCGCCCGCACCTGAGCGAGCAGCGCCGGCACGTCGGCTTGTGCATTGAAGGCGTCGGACAACAGCAGCGGTACGAAGACGATCTCCTCGACCCCGTGACTGACCAGTTTGTTGACGACCTGCATGCCGCTGGGCGTGCAGTGGTCCAGGAAGGCGACATGGATATCGAGCTCGGGTCGAATCGCCAACAGACCCTCACGAATCTGGCGGCTGGCGTGCGCGACTTGGGGGTCGTTGCTTCCGTGGCCGAGAAGGATCAATGAAGGAGCGGTCATCATGGCCCCTTTCCTTGTTGTGCTAGGTAATGCGGTTCGGACTTTGATGTGAGTGCGGTCGTTGCGGTGAGCGGTGTTGGGCCGGCGAGTCCAGCTCCGAGGGTCCAGCCGTCTGCATCGTCGACGATAATGAAAGCCCCGGTGGCACGGTGCTCGCGGTAGGAGTCGATCGGCAACGGCGAGGCAAGAGCCAGCCGGATCCGTCCGATGTCGTTGAGGGTGAGTGCAGCCGTCGGCCGCCAGCAGGGCACGGTGCCGGCCTCGAAGTTGAGGTCGAGCGCACCTTCGATCGACCGCACCGCTGCCTTGGTGATCGAAGTCCCATGTTGGACCAGTACGCGGGCACCGACGGTGAGCTTGCGTTCGGCTAGCCAGCACACCGTCGCGTTGAGATCACGGATCGGGGCGGGGGGTGCATCGGTCGCAGCGAGGATGTCGCCTCGGGAGACATCGACATCGGTGTTGAGCCGTATCACGACCGATTGCCCGGCGACCGCCAGATCGAGAGGGCCGTCAGGAGTGTCGATGGCCTCAACGACGGCACGCGAACCGCGTGGTAGGACCACGACCTCATCGCCGGGCCGCACTCGGCCGGATTCGATCTTGCCCGCGTAGCCGCGATAGTCGCCGTTGACCTCGGGTGCACGAGCGGCCCAGGGTGCACGCCCGGCCGACTGGGGTCGTACGACGTGCTGCACCGGGAAGCGAAGCTCGGCGCCAACGGCGAGACGGGTGTCGTCGATGTCTTCCAGGTAACCCAATACTGTCGGCCCCTCGTACCAGGGAGTGCGATGCGATCGTGTCACCACGTTGTCACCCTCGGTCGCCGAGACCGGGATGCAGCGCGTCTCAAGAACCCCGAGACTGCGAGCCATCAAGGCAAAGTCGGTTGCTATGTCAGTGAATACGTCCTCGGAGTAGTTCACCAAGTCGATCTTGTTCACCACCAGTACGACATGCGGTACGCGCAGCAGGGATGCCACCGCCAGGTGTCGGCGAGTCTGCTCGACCACACCCTTGCGGGCATCGACCAGTAGCACGATCACATCAGCGGTGGAAGAACCCGTCACCGTATTGCGGGTGTACTGCACGTGCCCAGGGCAATCGGCAAGGATGAACTTTCGCGCTGGCGTGGCGAAGTAGCGGTACGCGACGTCGATGGTGATGCCCTGTTCTCGTTCGGCACGTAGCCCGTCGGTAAGCAGTGCAAGATCAGTTCGATTCAGGCCCTTGCGCCTGCTCACCTGCTCGACATGATCAAGAGTGTCGGCGAGCACGGAGTTGGTATCGAAGAGCAGCCGGCCGACCAGGGTCGATTTGCCGTCATCAACCGAGCCTGCGGTGGCAAGTCGGAGCAGCGTTCGGCCCCCAGTCAGGTCGGCGTTAGGTGACAGGACCGCGGAACGTTGAGGCATCAGAAGTAGCCCTCCCGTTTTCTATCCTCCATAGCGGCCTCCGAAAGCCGGTCGTCGGCACGTGTCGCGCCACGCTCGGTGAGCTGACTTAGCCCCACCTCGGTGATCACGTCCTGAACCGTGCTGGCCATCGACAGCACGGCAGCCGTGCAGGACATGTCCCCAACGGTTCGGTATCGCACCGAGCGCATCTCGATCACCTCGCCAGCACGCGCCGGCGTCACCTCGTTGATCGCGATCCACATGCCGTCGCGGACAGTTACCGCGCGTTCGTGGGCGTAGTAGATCGTCGGCACATTGATCTTCTCTGCAGCGATGTAGTCCCAGACATCGAGCTCGGTCCAGTTGGAGAGCGGAAAGACCCGCACGTGCTCACCGGGCAGGTGACGCCCGTTGTAGAGCGACCACAGCTCCGGACGTTGGTTGCGTGGCTCCCATTGACCGAACTCATCACGCATGCTGAAGACCCGCTCCTTGGCGCGCGCTCGCTCCTCGTCACGGCGGCCGCCACCGAAAACGGCATCGTGCCGGCCGTCGGTGATCGCATCCAGCAGTGGCAGCGTCTGGAGTGGGTTGCGGGTACCGTCCGGCCGCTCCCGGAGCCGGCCATCGTCGATGTAGTTCTGGACTGCCGCGATCTTGATGGAGGCGGCGTAGAAGTCGACGGCCTCGTCGCGGAACTGCAGCACCTCGGGAAAGTTATGTCCGGTGTCCACATGCAGCAGCCCGAAAGGGATGGGAGCCGGCCAAAACGCTTTCGCCGCGAGGTGCAGCATGACGACCGAGTCCTTGCCACCGGAGAAAAGCATGATCGGTGAGGCGAATGTGGCCGCAACTTCCCGAATGATGTGAATCGACTCGGATTCAAGCGCCTGTAGCTCGGTGAGCGGCCGTAGTTGATCAGTGCTCATCCGAAGTCTCTCTCGACGATCGCCGCGAGCAGGGCCTTCGACATTTGGACCGCAGTTTCAAGATCAATACTGGTGGTGTCCACAACGAGCTCGGCCTGAGTCGGCACCTCGTACGGGTCGTCGATCCCGGTCAACCCCGTCAAATCGCCACTGCGTGCTCGGGCGTAGAGGCCTTTGACATCGCGAGCCTCGGCGACTTCGAGCGGCGTGGCGACATGCACCTCGGCGAACGGGACCGCTAGCCGGCCATGATCATTTCGAACGGCGTCGCGGGCAGCGGCGTAGGGGGCAATCACCGGCACCAGCACGATGACGCCGTGCGAGGCCAGCATCCGGGCGACCCAGCCGATCCGTGTCACGTTGATGTCACGGTCCTCGCGCGTGAAACCCAGACCAGTCGAAAGGTGCGGCCGTACCTCGTCGCCGTCCAGCACCTGGACCCGCTCGCCCACGGCGCGCAGCTCGTTCGCAAGGGCGTGGGCAATGGTTGATTTCCCGGCCGATGGCAACCCGGTGAACCACAACGTTGCGCCTCTTCTCGCTGGATGCAGCGAGGCCCCCGTGATGTGATGCTCCAGGCTCTCCGCGTCCGCAATTGCCATCCGGGTGCTCACAGGTTGATCCCGCATTCAGTCTTGGCGAAGCCAGCCCAGCGGCCGGCGCGAGGATCGTCCTTGGCCGCCCTGCTGGTGCATGGCTCGCAGCCGATGGAGGTGTAGCCGTCCTCGAGCAAGGGGTTGATCATGAGGGAATTGATCTCGATATAGCGCGCCACATCCTCATCAGTCCAGGCGGCGATGGGCGCAATTCTGATCAGCTTTCGACCCGGATCCCACGCCACCAACGGGGTGTTGGCGCGCGCGGGCGAATCGGCGCGACGCATGCCGGTGGCCCAGGCGGCGTACGGCACCAGTGCCTTGCCCAGGGGGGCGACTTTGCGTAGTGCACAGCACTGATCAGGGTCGCGGGCAAACAGATCCTTGCCCCAGGTTGCGTCCTGCTCAGCCACCGTTTGTTCGGGGGTCACGTTGATCACGTTGACGTTGTGGACCAACTTGACGGCGTCGCGAGTGCCGATCGTCTCGATGAAGTGGTACCCGGTGTCGAGGAAGATCACGTCGATGCCGGCAGCGACCTGCTCAGCGAGATGGATCATCACTGTGTCGGCCATCGACGAGGCGATCACAAGTTTGGAGCCGAACTCGCGGTGCGCCCAGGTCAAGATCTCCAACGCCGATGCGCCTTCAAGATCACGATTGGCCCGATCGGCGACCTCGGACAGGTCCAGGGCGGTGCTCATGCCGACCGGCCTCGTGGCACAAGGCCCAGGAAGGTCACCGAGAAGGCTCGCCAGCAGCTGCGGCACTCCCAGCCACCGGTCTCCAGCGGGAAGAGGGTCTCCTCAGCGCAGTACGGGCAATACAGCACTGTCTGCCTCGTGGCATGCGAGGTCTCAGGGCTCACGACAGCACCAGCTCGTCAGCCCGCGCGACCCATTGCGCAAACCGCTCGCCGTCTCGTCGTCCTGCGACATAGTTGTGGGCGAGCCGCTCGACATAGTCGGGCAGCTCGGCGGCCGTCACCTTGTGTCCTCGCAGCTTGCGACCGAATCCCGCATCGAGCCCGAGACCACCGCCAAGGTGGACCTGATAGCCCTCTACCTGATTGCCGTCGGGCCCGACAACTAGCTGACCCTTCAGACCGATATCGGCAACCTGAATGCGGGCACAGGAGTTGGGGCAGCCGTTGATGTGCACCGTAATGGGGGAGTCCAGCGCGCCCAGTCGCCGCTCCAGCTCATCGACGACGCGGGCGGCCTGGGCCTTCGTCTCGACGATCGCGAGCTTGCAGAACTCGATGCCGGTACATGCCATCACGGTCCGGCGCCAGGAATCACGACGCGCTGAGAGACCGCAGTCTTCGACGTCGGCGATGAGCGAGTCCACCTCTGATTCGTCAAGGTCGAGCACCAGCAGCTTCTGCATCGGTGTGGTCCGGATGCGATGGGAACCGTGGGCCTCAGCCAGTTCGGCCAGCTGCAACAGGCTGCTGCCGTTCACCCGTCCGGCGACCGGTGAAAGCCCGACAAAGTACTTGCCGTCTTTCTGGCGGTGAACCCCGACATGATCACCTGGTTCGGTTGGCACTGCCGGCGCGGGCCCATCGATGAGTGGTCGCTTCAGGTATTCGGTCTCGAGGACGTTGCGGAACTTCTCGGCGCCCCAGTCGGCGACGAGGAACTTGATGCGGGCCCGCGTCCGCAGTCGCCGGTAGCCGTAATCTCGGAAGACCGCGACCACGCCGGCCCAGACCTCGGCCACCTCCTCACGCGGCACCCAGGCGCCGAGGCGTACGGCAAGCATCGGGTTGGTGGAAAGCCCACCGCCTACCCAAAGATCGAAGCCAGGCCCGTGTTCGGGATGCACAACACCGACAAAGGAGATGTCGTTGACCTCTGGCGCAACGTCGTGCATCGGATGACCGGTGAGGGCGGTCTTGAACTTCCGCGGCAGGTTCGCGTACTCCGGGTCGCCGATGTAGCGGTCGACAATGTCGTGGATCGCCGGCGTGGGGTCGATGATCTCCTCGTGTGCGATGCCGGCGACCGGCGAACCCAGGATCACGCGCGGGCAATCACCGCAAGCTTCTGTGGTTTGCAGGCCGACTGCCTCCAGGCGGCGCCAGATCTCGGGGACGTCTTCGATGCGAATCCAATGCAACTGCACGTTCTGCCGATCGGTGACATCGGCGGTGTCGCGGGCGAATTCGACCGAGATCTGACCGATGACTCGCAACTGGTCGGTAGTGAGAGCGCCGCCGTCGATGCGAATGCGCAGCATGAAGTACTCGTCGTCGAGCTCCCAGGGCTCCAGAGTCGCGGTCTTGCCGCCGTCGATGCCCGGCCGGCGTTGGGTATAGAGCCCGTACCAGCGGAAGCGACCACGCAGATCATTCGGGTCAATGGATGCGAAGCCACGCTTGGCGTAGACGTTCTCGATCCGTGCCCGGACGTTGAGGGGGTGGTCGTCCTTCTTGGACTGCTCGTTGGGGTTGAGGGGCTCGCGGTAGCCGAGCGCCCACTGTCCTTCGCCCTTCTTGCGTCGCGGATTGGCCGGTTTGGGTCGCGCGGCAGCGGCGGGTCGGCTCGGGCGCGTCGTCTCGGCGGCGATATCGGTGGTCATCGGATCCTCGTTCTGAAGGAGCAGCACGAGCCGGTCTGGCAGAAGAGGCGGGAAGTTGCCAGGCGGATGCTGCGGGCCAGTGGAATCAGGCAGCGCAGCAGTGACACATCATCGACTTCGTCCGGTTAAGGTCGACGAAGCGTCGCGCGGTCAGATCCAAGCTCTGAGCTTCCGGAGCGATGCGCACGGACCAACACTCCGCTAGTCGCCATGATCGAATCAAATCGTTTCTCAGAATATGAGACCAGCGTCCAATTATTGGGATTTCCCGCGACGACGGGCTCGCATTGCAGCAAGCGTGCGGCGTCGACCTCTTTCTTCGGCCTTGCGCTCCGAAGGTTTTTCGATGTCGGGCGCGTCGTGGTCGATTCCGGAGAGGCGAGGGAAGACGTCGTCGAGGCCGGAGTTGAGGGCCGCGCCGATGAGAACGGCGATGGAAATGATGTAAAGCCAGAGGAGGAAAGCAATGGGGGTCGCCAGTGGGCCGTAGATCGTCGTACTCCCGATCGACTTGCTGAGGACGTACCGCAACAGCACGCTGCCGCCGACCCACATGGCCACGGTGACCGCGGCGCCGGGCAGATCGGCTCTCCAGCGCGTACGCGCCGGAACCGACAGGTGGAACAGCGTGGCCAGCATGCATACCGAACCGAGCAGCACGACCGGCCAGTACAGGTTCCCGATGGTCACCAGACTGAGCGGTAGCACGCGATTGACCAAACTGGGCCCAGCGAGGATCAGCGGCAGCAGGACGACCCCGGCCGCGAGGAAGACAAGATAGAGAAGGAAAGAAAGCGCTCGGGTCCGGACGATGCCACGCCTGCCCGCCATGCCGTACATGATCGTGGTCGTGTCGACGAAGACATTGATTGCGCGGGAGCCCGACCACAAGGCCAGCACGAACCCGATGGAGATCACCGCCAAGCGGCCGCGGGAGAGCACGTCGTTGATCGTTGGTTCGATCACGGTCTCTACGACGTCCGGGGTCAGAATGCGGGAGGACAGTTCGAGTAGCTGCTCGCGAAACCCGGCGATGGTTCGGATGTCCAGCGTGCTGGTGACGAAACCGATCGCGCCAACCAGGCCGAAGATCAGCGGTGGCAGCGACAGAACTCCGAAGAACGCGGCCTCGGCGGCAAGTCCGGTTACCCGATAGCGGACGCAAATCGCGGTGGTGTCCACGATCACTCGCCAGGCCTGGCCGGCCCACCTGCGTGCGCGAGGCGTCGTCTCGAGGGGCTCAGATGCGCCCTCCGGATCGCTGCGCGCCGTCACCCCTTCAGTTTCCTAGGCCGAGACTCCTTTTGACAGGATTGGGTCATGGGACCCACCCGGTCGGCCTTGATTACTGGCGGCGCGCGCGGGATCGGGCGAGCGATAGCCGAACGGCTCGTCGCAGACGGACTCGGGGTCTCGGTGGCAGATCTGCCGTCCGCACAGGACCAGGTGGACGCGCTGGTCGCCGAGCTCGGTGGGCCAGAGGCGGCACTTGGTTTAGCTCTGGACGTGACCGACGCTGAGAGCGTAGCGGCGGCAGTCGCCGCCCATGTGGGGCATTTCGGCGGCCTGGATGTCATGGTGGCGAACGCGGGCATCGCTGTGACTGCTCCGCTGCTGGAGATCACCGGAGAGCAATGGCAGCAGACGATGGATGTCAACGTCAGGGGTGTTTTCCACTGCTACCAGTCGGCGGCTCGCCAGATGATCAGACAAGGTCGTGGTGGTCGGCTCATCGGCGCCGCCTCGGTCGCTGCCCACCGAGGTGGAAAGTGGCAGAGCGCCTACTCCGCATCCAAGTTCGCAGTTCGAGGCATGAGCCAATCGATCGCGCAGGAGCTGGCGGAACACCAGATCACGGTTAACGTCTATAGCCCCGGCGTAGTTCATACGCCGATGTGGGAGGGCATTGACTCGGAGATAACCCGCCGCCGCGGCACCCAACCGGGGACAGAGATGGCCGGCATGGTTGCTGGGATTCCCTTGGGTCGGCTGGAGACCCCTCACGACGTCGCCGGAGTCGTGTCGTTCCTGGCTTCGCCGGATGCTGGCTACATCACAGGTCAATCGATTGTGGTCGACGGAGGGATGTGGTTCTCGTGATCAACAGCCGCAATGCGGCACCACCAAAGAGTCGAGGCCCCGAATGAGGCTCTACGTCGACACCGCCGATCGTTCGGCCGCGGAATCATTGCTGTCGACCGGCCTCTTTCATGGCGTGACGACTAATCCCACGATCTTGCAACGCGCGTCCAAGGGCGTTGCAGATGTCAATGAGATCTACCGCTGGGCCATTGATGCAGGCGCCAGGGAGGTCTTCTTTCAAGCCTGGGGAGAGGACGCGTCCACCCTGATCGAGCGTGGGCTCCGGCTGCGTGATCTTGGGCGCGAGGTCGTGGTCAAGTTCGTCGCCACGCGAGCCGGCTCGACAGCCTGTGCAGCTCTGGCGGCAACAGGCGCGCCCACCCTGCTCACTGCTATATACGACCCGGGGCAAGCGATCGTTGCAGCAGCGGCCGGCGCTACTTACATTGCGCCCTATCTCGGACGGCTGAACGATGCCGGACGAGACGGGATAGCCGAAGTCATCGCCATGCACGAGGTACTTGTCGCAACCGGCAGCAAGACCAAAGTGCTGCTCGCCAGCATCCGCAGCGTCCCAGACATGGTGTCTCTCGCGCGCCACGGAGTCGAGTGCTTCACCATGGCGCCGACGGTTGCCGAACAGTTCTTCACGGACCCGACGACGGCCGAGGCTGCCCGTACGTTCGAAGAAGCAGTTCGGGAGACCTCAGCATGACAGCCGATCCCAGCTCGGACCCAGCTGTCGTCGTGGCCGGCGACGCACTCATCGACCTCACACCTACGACCACGGTTCGTGGGCAGTTGGCCTACGAGCCTCATCCGGGCGGATCGTGCCTCAATGTTGCCGTTGGTCTGGGTCGTCTCGGCGTGCCGACGGCCTTCCTTGCCAGGTTGTCCAATGACGCGTTCGGTCAGATGCTGCGCGCGCAGCTTGCCGAGTCTGGAGTGCACCCGACCTACTTTGTCGACACCGACGATCTCACGACGCTGGCGGCCGTCCATCTACGCGGCGGTCAACCGACCTATTCCTTCCACGCGCAGCGCTCGGCCGATAGGGGACTGCTGCCGGAGCACCTGATGCCGCTGCCGGACGGCGCCGCTCTGCACCTTGGCTCGATCGCTCTCACGCTCGAACCGGTGGCTTCAACGCTCGAATGGCTGCTGCGGCGCGAGGCTGGGAGCCGGGTCATCAGCCTGGATCCCAATATTCGACCAGGGTTGATCCCGGACCGCGTGGCATACCTGGACCGTTTCGAGGGCTGGATGCGTGCGATCGACATCCTGAAGGTGAGCGCGGAGGATCTGGCCTGGTTGTATCCGCGCCTTTCCGAGGACGACGTCGTCACGGCCTGGCACGCCGCCGGGATCCCGCTCGTCCTTGTGACCCACGGTGAGCATGGAGCGAGGGCAAGTACGCCATCCACATCGGTGAGCGCAATCGCTCCACCGGTCGCCGTCGTGGATACGGTCGGCGCGGGCGACGCGTTCACCTCCGGCACCCTCGCGCATCTGCACGAGCGAGGGCTGCTTGCGCGGGACTCTCTTCGGTCCTTGGACGCTGCGGACCTCATCGAACTGCTGGAGGAGGCGTGTCTCGTCGCGGCCGATACGTGTACCCGCGCTGGCGCCGAACCTCCACGCCGCCAAGACCTCACAATGCGACATCCGGGTGGTCCGCGGGAAATCTCGGTGAGCCGTGCTGATCTCGTCGAGCGCGCTCGGGTACTGGCGATGAGCGGGCGGCGGCACTTGCTCGGCATTACCGGAGCTCCAGGTGCGGGAAAGACCAAGATCGCGCGGGACATCGTCGACAAGCTTGGGCCGGAGCTCGCGGTGTTCGTCCCCATGGACGGCTTCCACCTCAGCAACCACACTTTGATCGCGTGGGGACGACGCGATCGCAAGGGAGCCTGGGACACCTTTGACGCGGATGGCTTTGTTCAGCTGCTTCGTCGGCTCCGCCAGCAAGAGGAGGAGATTGTGCATGCGCCGGACTTTGACCGCGATGTTGACGAATCGATCGGCTCTGCGCTGCCCATTCGCCGTGAGGTACCGCTCGTGGTCACTGAAGGGAACTATCTGTTGAGCGAGATGGGTGGCTGGTCTGGCGTTGCGCCCCTGCTGGATGAGAGCTGGTATCTACAAGTGGACGATGAGACCCGCCTAACACGGCTGACCTACCGGCATCAATTGCACGGCATGAACCACGAGCAGGCCGACACTTGGGCACATACCACCGACCAGGACAATGCCGTGATCATTGCGAAGAGCATGCCGCGCGCAGATCTGGTGATCAGAATGACTGACTCATGAAGGCCGTTCGGTACGAGGCGCCGGGGGACTTCGCCGTTACCGACGTGCCGATGCCACCTGTCGGCCCGCTTGATGTTCGGATCAAGATCAATCAGACAGGTGTGTGCGGTACAGATGTGCACCTGCACCATGGGACCTACATCGGTGTCTATCCGCTTACCCCGGGCCACGAGACGATCGGTGAGGTCGAGGAAGTTGGCAGCGAGGTGACGCGCTTCCACCCTGGACAGCAGGTGACGGTGAACCCGAATATCTATTGCGGGCACTGCGCGTACTGCCTGGCGGGACAGCTTGGTCGGTGCGCCAACACAGAGGGAATGGGCGTCCACCGCCCTGGCTTCTTCGCCGAGTACGTCAGCGCCGATCACCGGCAGGTCTTCGCGGTGGACGGCCTCGAACCAGACACAGCGGTGTTTACCGAACCCGCGGCGTGCGCCATGCACGGATTGGAGACCCTGAATCTGCGTCCTGGCGGGAGCGCACTGGTAATGGGTGCCGGGCCGACGGGACTACTGCTGGCTCAACTGATCGGGAGTGGTGGAGCGACATCAGTCACGGTTGCCGACATTGTGCCGTTCAAGTTGGCGACCGCCGCTGGGCTCGGGCTCGGCGTGGACTCCACGGTCTCAATGACTCGTGATCCTGCCCAGAACATCGACCTTCTTCGGGAGGCATCTCCCACTGGGGACGGCTACGACGTCGTCGTGGAGGCCACCGGTGTCGTAGCAGTCGGTAATATCTGCCTACCACTCACCCGCAACGGCGGCACCGTACTCGTTTACGGCGTGACACGACCCGACGACCGGCTTTCGGTGAGCCCATTCGAGATGTTCCGACGAGAGATCACGATCAAGGGGTCGTACGCGGAAATGACATCCTTTGCCGCTGCCATCGCAGCACTGCGCACCGGGCGCGTACGCACAGCCGGGATCATTACGCACCGCTTTCCGCTGGACGATTACGGCAAGGCTCTGGACACGCTGGCGAGCGACCCCACCGTGCACAAAGTGATCATCGCCGTCGGGTCTCGACTGAGATAGCACTACGGGTCTTACCTAGTTGACGAGGACTGGTGCTCGGGTGTCTGCGGCGTGCCAGATGGTTTCGGCGAAGTGGGTGTTGCCGAGGGGGTGGGTGCCGGTGGGGTTGATGAGGTAGATGCGGTGGTGGGGTGATCGCCATAGCCAGGTGCCGGGTTCGGGTTGGCGGATCTGCCAGTGGCCGTGGGTTTTCAGCCGGTGGTGATAGCGGGTCTGGGGTCCCAGGTTCCCGATCCGGGTCTGGCCGGGCGGGCCGCCCTCGTCGGGGTCCAGATAGGGGATGGTGTGATCCACATCGATGCGGCGGCTGACCGCACTGGTGTAGGGGAACACGTCGGCCGGGTGGCGCAGCAGGATCTGTTCCCGCAGCGCAGCGGGGATCTCGTAGGCATCGACCGGGGTGTGTCCGGCGGGCAGGTCGATGACCGGCTTCACGGTGATGGTGCAGCGGTCGCCGAGCAGCGCGGGCAGCCGGTCGAGGAGGATCGGGCCGACCTGTTCGACCCGGCCGATACCGACACCGGCGGTGAGGGCTTCGGCGGCCAGATGCACATACAGCACCGCCTGCGGCCGCGCCCGCGCCGGATCGAACCGCGGCGGCACGATCTGCAGCGACCCATGCGCCGGCGCGCCGGTCCCGTCCGGGTTGCCGATCCGTCGCGGCTCGTGATGGGCCGCAGCGTCAGCATCGGCACTCGGCTCGGCAGCTGGGACGAACTCACCGTCGTCTTCGACCGGTCCCTCGGCGAGATCGGAAGTGGGTTCGGCGGGTCCGTCCCACTGGTCGTCTCGGTGGGCGCAGAGCAGCCGCAGCGCTTCGGCGGGTTGGGCGAGGATGCCGATGGCCTTGGAGCGGCGCACCTCCACCGGGTCGTCGTCGCCTTCCCGGTTGAGGATGTCGGCGATCCAATCGATGGTGGCCTTGAACCAGATCGCGTCCCCGGCGGCCGCCCGGGCAATGATCAACTTCAAGCCGTGCTCGGAGTCGCGGCCCAACCGGACAAACCGCTCCCGGTCGGCTGCGGCGGCCCGCTGCGCGGCGCCGTCCGGATCCGCGGCGATGATCGCCGCCTCCACCAGGGATTGCAGCCGACCGAACGACACCGCCCCCAACACCGGCGCGATCCGCACATCGACCACCGCGGCCTGGGCGGCGGTCAGGTGTCGGGTATGGGCGGCGAGGTGGCGGGCCTGATAGGCCGGCACCCGGCCCTCCCGGGCCGCCGCCCAGATCCGTGGCAGCCGATGCCGCAAATCCAACGCGTCGC
>Ga0075425_100001497_pt1 | contig 22964 bp, 25 predicted proteins | sample SoiMethybrSBSTD4_FD_75300 | JGI IMG/M metagenome (GOLD analysis project Ga0075425, IMG submission 75300) | Bulk soil microbial communities from a Populus tree surrounding site in Tennessee, USA - Soil MetaG P. TD hybrid SBSTD4 | ecosystem: Environmental > Terrestrial > Soil > Tree plantation... | reverse complement strand
GGCAGCCCGTGGGCCAAGATCGCGCGCGCCCACCTCGAGCTCGTGGATCCGCCGGGACGCTCGGAATGAAGGTCCTGCTCGTGGGCGGCGGCGGGCGCGAGCACGCGCTCGCCTGGCACATCGCCCGGAGCCCGCTGGTCGACGTGCTGTTCGCCGCGCCCGGCAACCCGGGCATCGCCCGTCACGCGCGGTGCGTGCCGATTTCGGTCGACGACCACGACGCGATCGTGCGGTTCGCCGCGGACGAGCGGGTCGATCTCACCGTCGTCGGGCCGGAAGTGCCGCTGGTCGCCGGGCTCTGGGACCGTCTGGATGCCGCGGGCCTGCTGGCGCTGGGCCCGTCGGCGAAGGCGGCGAGGATCGAGGGCTCGAAGGCCTTCGCCAAGGACCTGATGTCGAGGCACGCGATTCCGACGGCAGCGTTCGCCACGTTCGACGACGCCCAGCGGGCACGCGCCTATTGTCGGCAGCTCGGCGCGCCGGTCGTGGTGAAGGCCGACGGTCTGGCCGCCGGCAAGGGCGCGATCGTCTGCCCGACCCTCGCCGATGCCGACGAGGCGATCGCGCTCTGCATGGAGCGACGCGCCTTCGGCGCGGCCGGAGCCACCGTGGTCGTCGAGGAGTTCCTGCGCGGCGAGGAGGTCTCCTTCTTCGCCGTGGCCAACGGGAGCGACGTGGTACCGCTCGCCGTCGCCCAGGATCACAAGACGATCTTCGACGACGACCGCGGCCCGAACACGGGCGGCATGGGCGCCTACTCCCCCGTGCCGCGCGTGGACGCCGCGCTGGCCCGGCGGATCATGGACACGATCGTCACGCCGACCATCGGCGCGCTGGCCGCGGAGGGCGCGCCCTACCGCGGCGTGCTCTTCGCGGGTCTCATGTTGACCGATCAGGGGCCGAAGGTCATCGAGTTCAACTGCCGCTTCGGCGATCCGGAGTGTCAGGCGATCCTCGCCGCCGCCGACGGCGACCTGGTCCCGCTCCTGCTCGCCGCCGCGAGCGGCGACGCCATGGCGCCGCCGCGTGGCGCCGGCCGTCACGCTGTCTGCGTGACGCTCGCGTCCGGTGGCTATCCCGGCCCGTATCCGACCGGGCTCGTCATCGACGGGATCGATGCCGCCGAGGCGCGCGAGGGCGTCCGGATCTTCCACGCGGGCACCGCCGAGCGCGACGGCAAGCTCGTGACCGCGGGCGGCCGCGTCCTCGGCGTCACCGCCACCGCCGGCGACCTGAAGACGGCGCTGGCGCGCGCCTATGCCGCCGTCGCCGACGTCGAGTTCGAAGGCATGCAGTACCGGCAGGACATCGGCCGCAAGGGCCTGCGGTGAAGACCGTCGCCACCGCGGTGTGTTCGATCGACGCGGAGCGGCCCGGCGCCGCGGTGCTCGCACGAGCGGCCGCGGTCCTGCGCGAGGGCGGCCTCGTGGCGTTCCCCACGGAGACGTTCTACGCGCTGGGCGCCGTCGCAACGGATCCCGCCGCCATTCGCCGCGTCTTCGCGCTGAAGACGCGCACGGCGTCCAAGCCGCTGCTCGTTCTCGTCGACTCGATCGCCATGGCCGAGACTCTTGCGCGCGAGGTGACGCCGCGGGCCCGCGAGCTCATGGCGCGGCACTGGCCGGGAGCGCTCACGCTCGTCCTGCGGGCCCGCGCGGATCTGCCGACGGAGCTGACGGCAGGGACGCACACGATCGGCGTGCGGTGGAGCTCGCATCCCGTCGCTCAGGGGGTCGTCCGCGCCCTCGGCATTCCCGTGACCGCGCCCAGCGCGAACGTCGAGGGCGGCGCGCCGCCCACGACCGCCGCCGACGTGCTGAGCGCCTTCGACGGCCTCGTGGAGCTCGTGCTCGACGGTGGTCCGACGGCGGGCGCGCTCGCCTCTACCCTCGTCGACGTCACCGGAGAGCCACGCATCCTCCGCCGGGGCGCGGTTCGCCCGTGACGTCGTGGCCGCGGTGAGCGCACATGCGCGTGACGGGCGTCATCCAGGCCGGCGGCAAGAGCACCCGGATGGGCGGAGCGCCCAAGGCGCTGCTGGAGCTGGGCGGCCGGCGGATCATCGAGCGTGTGGCGGCCGTCGTGAGCGCCGTGGTCGATGACGTGCTCGTGGTCACCAACACGCCGGAGCTCTACGCTTTCCTCGGTCTGCCGACGGTCGCCGACGTCTTTCCCGATCACGGCTCGCTCGGCGGTATCTACTCGGGGCTGGCCGCGGCGCGCGGGGACGCGGCCTTCACGGTCGCGTGCGACATGCCGTTCCTGCAGGCCGACGTGGCCCGGCTCGTGATCGGTCGGGCGGCGGAGGGTGATGTCGTCATTCCGCGTGTGGACGATCAGCTGCAGACGCTGCACGCGGTCTACGGCAAGCGCTGCCTCGGGCCCATGGAGGAGCGCCTGCGCGCGGGGAGGCTCAAGATCGTGGGGTTCTTCGACGACGTGCGCGTGCTCGAGATCCCCGCGGCCGACATCGCGCGCCACGCCGATCCCGCCGTGGTCTTCATGAACGTGAACACGCCGGCCGAGCTCGAGCGCGCCCGGAGTCTCCTCGCTGGTGAGTGACGGCGGCGCGCGGGTCGGGCCCGGCATCGACTCCATCCTCGACCTCAACGTGCTGCCGTGGGCCATTCGCGAGCAGCTCTACGTGCGGCTGGTGCCCGAGGAGCTGATGGCGCGCTTCGACGTCGACCGCGCGAGCCTGCGCAATGGCGTGGGCGAACGGCCGGTACGGATCGCCGCGCCGGACAGCGCCTCGTGGGCCCGCGTCGAGGTCCGCGACCCGCGCGCCGATCACGACCCCGTGCTGCTGCTCGACATCGCCATGTCGGCCTTCGCCGTGCCCGAGCTCACGTTCGTGCAGATCAATGACCCGGCCTCGCCCCGCTACGGCGTCGATCGCGACGCCGACGGCCAGGACACCCTGCTAGGCACGGTGTCGCGCAACCTCAGCGAGGAGGCGCGCGCGCTCGAGAACGGCCTCGGCCCCGGCCAGGTGCGGCGCGGCCTCCGGATGCTCGGGCGCGTGCTCGAGTGCATGGACGACTTCTGCGGGCTCCTCGGGCGAGACTTCTATCTCGTGGAGCCGCTCTTCTACCACTCGGCCATCCTCTACGAGCGTCAGGGGTGCGAGTACCTGATGGGACGCGAGCTGATGGACGAGATCCACGCGGGGTTCCAGGCAGGCGGCGCGCTGCACCGTCGCCTGGACGGCTCGACGCCGTTCCGCCAGCGCGGGTTCGCGACCTCGGTGCGCGGGCGCAGCTGGGCCGTTCACGACGGCATCCTGGAGGGCGTGCTCGCCGGCGGGTGGTCGGGGGTGAAGATGTACCGGGTCCCGGGCCGGCGGGCCAGCATCTCGACGTTCCCCGACGGAACGTACTGACCCGTCGTCGGCATGGCCACGCTGCGTCCGGCGATCATCGTTCACTATCACGAGATCAGCCTCAAGCGCGGCAACCGTCCGCTGTTCCTGCGCCATCTCCTGCGCAATCTCGAGCGAGCCACCGACGACCTCGGGCCGGTGCGCGTGCGCCAGCTGTCGGGCCGCATCCTGCTCGATCTCGAGGGCAACGAGGGACCGGAGGCCGTGCTCGCGCGGGTCGCGCGCGTGTGCGGCGTGGCCAGCGCGGCGCTGGCGTACCGCGTGCCGTCGTCCGTCGACGCGATGAAGGCGGCGACGGCCGCCGTGATCGAGGGGCGGCCCTTCGGATCGTTTCGCATCTCCGCGCGGCGCGCGTTCAAGACGTATCCGCTGACCTCCGTCGAGCTGAACCGCGAGCTGGGCGCCTTCGTCGTCGCGCGCACGGGGGCGCGCGTCGACCTGCGCGATCCCGACCTCGCCGTGCACGTCGAGGTGCTGCCGGCCGAGACGTTCGTCTATGCGGACCGGGCGCCGGGGCCGGGTGGGCTCCCGGTGGGTACCGCCGGCACGGTGGCGGCGCTGCTCTCGGGCGGCATCGACTCGCCGGTCGCCGCGTGGCGCATGATGAAGCGCGGCTGCCGCGTCGTCTTCGTGCACTTCCATAGCGTGCCGTACCTGCCCGCCACCTCGCAGGCCAAGGCGCGGGCGCTCGTCGAGCGCCTCACGCCGTGGCAGTATCGCTCGCAGCTCTTCCTGGTGCCGCTCGGTGAGATCCAGCGTGAGGTCGTGCTGTCGGTCCCGCCGCCGCTCCGCGTGGTCGTCTATCGACGGTTCATGGTGCGGATCGCCGAGACGCTCGCCCGCCAGGTCGGCGCGCTGGCCCTGACCACCGGCGAGAGCCTGGGCCAGGTCGCCTCGCAGACGCTCACCAACATCGCACGGATCGACGAGGCCGCCGGGCTGCCCATCCTGCGTCCGCTGATCGGCATGGACAAGCTCGAGATCACGGCGGAGGCGCAGCGGCTCGACACGTTCGAGATCTCCATCGAGCCCGACGCGGATTGCTGCACGCTCTTCGTGCCGCGCCATCCGGCGACCCGGGTGGGCGCCGACGAGGTGAGCGCGGTGGAGTCGCGCCTGGACGTGCCGCGCCTGGTCGCGCTGGGCTGCGAGGGCGCTCGCGGGGAGACGTTCGAGTTTCCCCCGCGTGCCGTCGCGAATCCGGTGGGGCCGGAGGCGAGCGCCGGATGGTGACGTCCACCGCCGGTCTGCTGAAGCTCGTCGTCACGCCGGGGCCCGCGGAGCTCGCGGAGGCCGCGGCGTCGCTCGTGCGCGCGCGGCTCGAGGCCAAGCCCGATCTCGTCATGGCGGTGCCGGCCGGGCGGACGCCGCGCCCGATGTACGCGCTGCTGCGAGAGCGACAGGCGCGCGAGCCCGTGGACTACTCGCGCATGCGCGTCTTCTGCGTCGACGAGCTGTGCCCGCCCGCGCCGCGCGACGGTTACTTCTGGCGCCAGATCGCGGCGGAGTTCCTCGCGTGGGCGGCCGTTCCCGCCCGGCGGTGCCATCCCTTCCGCGTCGATGCGGAGGATCTCGACGCGATGTGCCGCGCGTACGAGGCCGCCATCGCTGAGGTCGGCGGTCTCGACCTCGTGATGCTCGGGCTCGGCCCCAACGCGCACCTGGCCTCGAACGAGCCGGGCGCAGCGTTCGATTCCACCGTCCGGGCCGTCCCGCTGCTCGCCGAGACCGTGCGCTACATTCTCACCGACGAGGTCATCCAGGGCCCAGTGTCGCCACGCGCGGCCACACTGGGCCTCGCGACGATCATGGCCGCGCGCGAGGTGGTCGTGCTCGTGAGCGGCCGGGGCAAGCGCGAGGCGCTCCGACGCGTGCTCGCTGGCCCCGGGGGAGTGGACGTCCCCGCCTCGGTGCTGCTCGGGCACTCCAACTGCACGATCCTCGCCGATCGCGGCGCCGTCGCGGACTGATTGGCCACTACGCCATATCTTGGTGCCTTGACATGGCGTTACCACTATGGCTATGGTGATGCCCGCATGGCGGTGATCGCCCTCGGCGCGGACCACGCGGGCTGGCCCCTCAAGGAAGTCGTCAAGACCTGGCTCGATGGACACGGAGACGAGGTCGTCGACTTCGGTACCCACACCGGGGACTCCGTCGATTATCCCGACTACGCCGCGCTCGTCGCCGACGCCGTGTCGACCGGCAAGGCGGAGCGCGGGATCCTCGTCTGCGGTACGGGGATCGGCATGAGCATTGCCGCCAACAAGGTCGCGGGTGTGCGTGCGGCTCCCTGCGCCGACGCCTACACCGCCCGCATGGCACGCGAGCACAACGACACGAACGTCCTGGCCCTGGGCGCGCGGCTCACCGCCGCCGCCGACGCCATCGAGATCGTGCGTGTCTGGCTGGAGACGGCGTTCGCCGGGGATCGCCACGCGCGACGCGTCGAGAAGCTCGCAGCCATCGAGCGCAAGGAGTATCGCCCGCATGTCGTCGCTCGCTGACGTCGACCCCGAGATCGCCAAGGCGCTCGGTGAAGAGGCGGAGCGCCAGAACCGCAACCTCGAGCTGATCGCGTCGGAGAACTTCGTCTCCGAGTCGGTTCTCGAGGCCGTCGGCTCCGTCCTCACCAACAAGTACGCCGAAGGCTACCCGGGCCGCCGGTACTACGGCGGCTGCGAGATCGTCGACGGCGTGGAGGAGCTGGCGATCGCGCGCGCGAAGGAGCTGTTCGGCGCCGAGCACGCCAACGTCCAGCCCCACTCCGGTGCGCAGGCGAACATGGCCGTGTACTTCACGGTGCTCGAGCCCGGCGACGTCGTGCTCGGCCCCAACCTCGCCCACGGGGGCCATCTCACCGCGGGCAGCCCGGTGAACTTCTCCGGCAAGCTCTACCGGATCGTGCCCTACGGCGTCCACTCCGACACCGAGCGCATCGACCTCGACCAGGTGCGTGACCTCGCCCGTCGCCACCGCCCGAAGCTCATCATCGCCGGCGGCTCGGCCTTCCCGCGCGCCATCGACTTCCGGCCATTCGCGGAGATCGCCAGCGAGGTCGGCGCCCGGCTCATGGCCGACATCGCGCATCCCGCCGGGCTCGTCGCCGCGGGGCTGCATCCCTCACCCGTCGGTCTCGCCGACTTCGTGACGACCACGACGCACAAGACCCTGCGCGGTCCGCGCGGCGGGATGGTGATGTGTGGCGCGGCGGACGCCCGCGACCTCGACCGCACCGTCATGCCGGGGATGCAGGGCGGCCCGCTGATGCACGTCATCGCCGGCAAGGCCGTCGCCTTCCGCGAGGCGCTGACGCCGGAGTGGCGCGACTATCAGCGGCAGATCGTGCGCAACGCGGCCGCGCTCGCCGACGCGCTGCTGGCGCGCGGGTACCGGCTGGTGTCCGGGGGGACCGACACCCATCTGCTGCTGGTGGATCTCGGTGAGCGCAACGTGACGGGCAAGCAGGCCCAGGAGGCGCTCGATCGCGCGTGGATCACCGTGAACAAGAACGCGATTCCGTTCGACAAGCGCGGGCCGATGGTCACCAGCGGCATCCGGATCGGCACGCCCGCGGTCACCACGCGGGGCATGCGCGAGGGCGAGATGGCGCAGATCGCCGGACTCGTCGACCGCGTGCTGTCGAACGCCGGCTCGTCCGCCGCGGAGATGGCCGTGCGCGGCGAGGTCCAGGAGCTCACGGCGCGGTTTCCGCTCTATCCGGATCGGAGGACGCGATGAAGTGTCCGTTCTGCGGGCACACCGAGGACCGCGTGGTCGACTCGAGGGTGGGCCGCGACGGCGAGTTCATCCGCCGTCGGCGGGAGTGCCTGAAGTGCCATCGCCGCTACACGACGTACGAGTACATCGAGGACGTGTTGCCGCACGTGGTCAAGCGTGACGGCCGGCGCGAGCCCTTCGATCGGCAGAAGCTTCGCGGCTCGCTGCTGAAGGCGTGCGAGAAGCGGTCGGTGGGCGTGCCCGCCGTCGACGATGTCGTCGCCGACATCGAGGCCCGTCTGCACGAGCGGGCCGAGAAGGAGATCTCGAGCCTCGAGCTCGGTGACCTGGTGATGGAGCACTTGCAGAAGCTCGACCAGGTGGCCTACGTGCGGTTCGCGTCGGTCTATCGGCAGTTCAAGGACATCAATCAGTTCATGGACGAGGTGAAGGGATTACTGAAGACCGACAAGTCCGCGACCGCCCCCGCCAAGCCGCGCGCGCCGCTGAAGACCAAATAGCCAAGATAGTACGGCCCTGCCGGAACGGGAGGCCGACAGGGCCGAGCGCCTCAGCGGCGCTTACTTCTTCTTCTTTTTGGCCGCCTTCTTCTTCGCCACCGGATCACCTCCCCGTGCGTCAGGATGCCGTCGGGGGCATGCTAGAGGCACGCGTCGAGGCCTGTCAAGCAGAAAATCCAACATACGGGGTGTGAGAGCGCCGTGACCCCCTACATCTGGGGTTGTGGCGACGCCGCGGCAGGGCAGCGTTTGACACCCACCAGAGCGGGTGATACGGTCTGGCGCAACCGACGCCAGCTCACCTCGGGAGAGGCCCACCTATGAAGCGCGCGATACGGAAACTCGTTTTCATCGAGCCCAGCTCGACGCATCTGCACATCTACAGCCGCGTCACGATCCCGCGTCTCGGTTCCGTGCTCCTCGGCACGATCATGCGCGGCAAGGGATACGACGTCCGCGTCTACATCGAGGACATCCACGACGTGGACATGAGCGAGGTGCTGTCCGCCGATGTCGTCGCGATCTCGGCGATCACCTCCACGGCACCCCAGTCGTACCGGCTGGCCGACACCGTGCGCGCCGCGGGCCGGGTGGTGGTGCTGGGCGGGACGCACACGAGCTTCCTGCCCGACGAGGGGCTCGAGCACGGCGACTTCGTGATCCGCGGCGAGGGGGAGTTCGCCTTCCAGGAGCTGGTCGACGCCATCCAGGCCGGTCACGGCTTCGACAAGATCCAGAACCTGTCCTATCGGGTCGACGGCCGCACCGTGCACAACCCGGAGCGTCCGAAAATCGCCAACCTCGACGTCAACCCCATTCCCGACTATCGCCTGATCACCGGCTGGAAGCCCGGCGGCGTGATCTCCGTCGCCACCTCGCGTGGCTGTCCGTTCTCCTGCACCTTCTGCTCGGTGCCCGGCATGTACGGCCACGCCTTCCGCACGCACTCCATCGACCGCGTGCTCGACGAGCTGGCCCTGCACAAGGGCAACGCCTACACCTTCTTCGCCGACGACATCTTCACCGCCAACAAAAAGCGCGTGAAGGAGCTGCTGCGGCGGATGATCGACCGCGACCTGACGCCGCAGTGGGGCGCCCAGGTCCGCACGGAGACGGTGGACGACCCCGAGCTGCTCGAGCTCATGCGCGACTCCAACTGCTTCAACGTGTACGTCGGCTTCGAGTCGATCAACCCGCGCACGCTCAAGCTCTTCCAGAAGAAGCAGGACCTGGGCAAGATCGAGCGCTCCATCGAGCGGTTCCACGCGCACAAGATCCGCATCCACGGCATGTTCGTGGTCGGGTCCGACGAGGACGACCTCGAGACGCTCGATGCCACCGCGGAGTTCGCGCTCAAGCACGACATCGACTCCATCCAGTTCATGATCCTCACGCCGATCCCCGGCTCGCCGGACTGGGACAGCATCTACGCGCGCGGCGAGAAGTACGTGATCAACCGGAACTGGTCCTTCTACGACGGCCATCACGTCGTCCACCAGCCCCGGAAGATGTCCCCCTACGAGCTCCAGATCGGAGCCATCGGGGCCATGGAGAAGTTCTACTCGTGGCGCGGCATCGCCCAGAAGCTGTGGAAGGGCGACAAGTACTACGCGGTCATCCGCTACTTCGGCAAGAAGATGATCAAGGACTGGTGGAAGGATCCGGAAAATCGAGCCCACGTGGAGTGGCTCAAGGCGGAGCTGTTCACGGAGCGCAACCAGATCGGCCACCGATCGTTCAAGACCGTCGGGCTCCCCGAGATCCTGCTGCAGGATTCCGTGGGCCGGCTCCTCCAGCGCTTCCTCAACGAGCTCGGGGTGACCGTGGTCCCGCTCGCCGAGGCCGCGGTGGAGGGCGCGACCTCCGTCGCCCGCCAGACCGTAGACTGCATCATCAACCCGATCGTCAAGCGCGCGGAGAAGGAGCGCGAGGAGTTCTACGCGCGACTGACCGCCGTCAACACGGCGCTCCAGGCCCAGTGGGAACGCCGCCCCAAGGTGAGCTTCCCGCTGATCGCGGGGCAGGGGCCCGTCTTCGAGCCCTTCGCCCGCATCGGCCTGCTCTTCACGCAAAACCTGGACAAGATCCGCGAGGCGTATAAAACTGCCGGGGTTGCTGAGGGTCTGTGGGAGGCCGCCTAGTCAGGCGTTATTGACCAACTTTGGGGGGCTCCGGGCGCCCCCCAAGCCCCCCAGTTTTTCGACGGAACCAGCTCGCGCCTAGTTAGGTTCGATTCGCCAGATCGGGCCCTGGAAATATAGCGGCCCTTCGGCTTTCAGGAAGGCGGGGGCTTCGCCGGGCAGGATCCAGCAGTGGACGTCCGGGATGTCGGTGACCAGCAGCGAAGCGAAGAGGCCGAGCTGCGGACGGATCGCCCACCGAACGACCTGCATCGTGGAATCGCTGACCAGCACGCGATCGTCCGCGACGGGGACCAGCCGCATCTTCACCAGCCGTGGCTTCGGCGTGAACGCGACCACCTGCACGATCGTGTCGGTGCGTCGCGGCAGATTCTTGAGGACCAGCGACAGCATCCCGTTGTAGACGTCGGTGGGCATCGTGAACGGCCCGCTCAGGATCTCCTCGGGGCTGTCCTCGTCCGCGCGGTAGCGCACGTCGTAGCGCCCGGTCTCCCGGTCCACCGCGGCGTCGATCGATTCGGGGAACGACGGGCCACGCTGCACGATGCGGTACCGGATCAGATTGAAGACGCCGGTCTGGGAGAAAACGACGTGCTCGTCGTAGAGCGAGCCGTCGGTGAAGCGGAAGGTCATCCGGCTGTCCACCCGGTCTCCGCGCGCGACCTGGATGAGATCGCCCTGCGCCAGCTTCTGGCCCGCGAGCGATCGCACGACGGGGAACGCCCGGGTCACGCCTTCCTGGAACTGCACCCTGACGGGCTCGGCCTCGGCGGGAGCCGAGGCGAGGGCGGCGCCGCACGCGAGCGCGGCGACCATGTGACGGGGGTTCATGCCGTCGCCAGGGAGCAAGAAGGGTGCCGCAAGGCTTGATGCCTCGCAGCGCCTCGCGACACTCAGGCGGGCCGCGACTCCTGCACGGACGAGGGCCGGCGATGCGAGCGCCGGCGGACGAATTCCTCGTTCAGAGGGACGCCTTTTCGACAGAACGGACAATCTTCTGGGTCATAGGTGGGAAAGTCCCTACTTACCAGGCTGAAGACCGGCTTGTCGTTGACCTCGACGGACGTCCGGCGCCACAGGCATCCGACGCCGACCACATGTGCCCCGAGCTGCTCGACGAGACTGATGAGCAGGTTCAGCGTGGTGCCGGTCGACACCAGATCTTCGACGAGGAGCACGTGAGTGCCCGGCCTGACGAGGCGCTGGAACTCGACGGGCAGTGTCACGCGCCGTTTGCCGCCTGACAGTCCCTTCGTTCCGTAGACGACGACCGGCCGGGACGGATGCGCGCGGGCCACGCAGTGGGACAGGATCAGGGCGCCCGGCCCCGTCGAGAGCACGACGTCGACCGGCCACGGGGCGAAGTGCTTGGCGATGACCGCGCCGAGGCCCTCGGTGAACGACGGCTCGGTCGTGACGAGGGTCTTCTCGATGTACTCGCTCGTGTGCTGGCCCGACGGCAGGAGGACGTGGTCGTTGGAGTGGTAGGCGCCGGTGCGCTTGAGAATCTCCAGGTGAATCTTCTCGCGCACCTCGGCTTCGACGGCGGTCGGATCCTTTTTGGGCACGGGGGTCATCGAGCCCTCCTGCCGCTCATTATCGCATGGCGTCGGGCGCCCTCTCGGAGGCGCCGCCCGACGGCCGCTCGGCGGCCGCATGCTAGACTGACTGCCGTGCGACTCTTGGCCCTCGAAACCTCCACCCTCGCGGGCGGCGTCGCGCTTCTCGACGGCGAGCGCGTCATCGGGGAGTACCTGCTCGACGTCCGGGTGACCCACTCCGAGCGCCTGATGCCCGCGATCGATCGCCTGCTGACGGACGCGGGATGGACGGTCGGCGCCCTCGACGCGCTGGCGGTCGCGGTCGGTCCCGGATCGTTCACCGGGCTTCGCATCGGGCTCAGCACCGCCAAGGGGCTGGCCTGGGCGCGCGGCATTCCCGTCGCCGCCGTGCCGACCCTCGACGCCCTCGCCGCAGCGCTGCCGTTTTCTGCGCTGCCCGTGTGTCCCGTGCTCGACGCGCGCAAGGGCGAGGTCTACTGCTCGCTCTACCGCTGGGACGGTATCGCCATGTCCCGCGAGTGGGAATACCTCGCCGTGGCGCCCGAAGAGCTGGCCGCGCGGCTCGGCGAGCCGACCGTCCTGCTCGGCGACGGCGCGGCCGGCATCGTGTCGCGGTACGCGCGGCTCGCGCCGGCGCATCGGCACCTACCGTCGGCCGCCGCCGTGGCCGTGCTGGGTCGTGCACGGTTGCGCGCCGGCGAGGCCGTGTCCGCCACCGAGCTGTCGCCGCTCTATCTGAGGCCCTCGGAGGCCGAGCTGAAGCGTCGTGGTGTCCCTGTCCATTGAGCCGATGCGTCCGGCCGATCTCACCGACGTGCTCGTCATCGAGCGCGCGTCGTTCTCGATGCCGTGGTCGCGCGGGGCGTTCCTCTACGAGATCGAGCAGAACCAGGTCGCGCGCTGCTGGGTCGGACGCGAGGACGGCCACATCGTCGGCTACATCTGCCTGTGGGAGGTGGCCGACGAGCTGCACATCACCAACGTGGCCGTGCATCCCGACGCGCGCCGGCGGGGCGTCGCCCGGGCGCTGCTGGAGAGCGTGTTCGAGCGCGGCCGCGCGTCCCGCAGCCGACTCGTCCTCCTCGAGGTCCGGCCCAGTAACAACGAGGCCCTCGCGCTCTACGAGTCGTTCGGCTTTCGCGTGGTCGGCCGCCGTCGCGGCTATTACTACGACACCGGCGAAGACGCGCTCGTGATGGAAGCGACGATGGCGCCCACCGGCTCGGGGACGACCGACGCGCCGCGAGGGCGGCGCGCCCACGGCAAGTGGGGCTACGCGCTGGGCGATTGACCGACGGGGGAACCGGGCGCACGAGCCCTGTGTTACTCTCCTGTCTTTCATGACCGCGCGCCGATTCGCTTCGCTGGGAGCAGTCCTGTCGCTGGGCGCAGCGGCAGTCGCGGCAGCGCTCGCGCTGACGGCGCCCGCCGGCGGCGCGACCCCATCGCCCGCCGACATCGCGCGGGGCAAGTACATCTTCGGGGCGACCGGCGGCTGCGGATGCCACACCGAGGCGGGCAAGCCGCCCAAGCCGGCCAACAGCGGTGGACGCAAGTACGAGGGGCCCTTCGGCACGGTGTATTCCACGAACATCACGCCGGACGCGAAGACCGGCATCGGCAACTGGACGGACGAGCAGATCATCACCGCCATCCGGCTCGGCCGGCGTCCCAACGGCGAGCGGCTCGTTCCCGTACATCCCTACACGGTCTTCAACGGGATGGCCGCCGAGGATCTGGAGGCGCTGGTCGCGTTCATGCGCACGGTCCCCGCCGTCAATCGTCCGAACCAGCCCAAGAAGCTCATGCCGCTCTTCGAGAGTGTCTTCCTCCCGGCCTGGCTCGCCGCCTTCGCGCCGCGTGAGACGCCGCCGGCCAAGGCGCCGACCGAAGGCGTGGCTCGCGGCGAGTACCTCGTGCGGGCCGTCGGCCATTGCGGCGAGTGCCACACGCCGCGCACGAGGACGCAGGCGACCGACAACTCCCGCTTTCTCGCCGGTAATCCCACGGGACCGGAAGGGGAGGCGATGCCCAATATCACGCCCGATCGCGAGACGGGCATCGGCAAGTGGTCGGAGGAGGAGATCGCCGACTATCTCGGCTCGGGCAACCGGCCCGACGGCGACGTGGCCGGCGGCCTCATGGCGGAAGTCATCGAGGGCACGCTGGCCGGTTACAAGGATCTCACGAAGACCGATCGGCTCGCGATCGCGCGGTATCTGAAGACCATCCCGCCGATCAAGCACAAGGTCGAGAGCAAGAAGAAGTGATGCGCGGTGAACGCAGTCATGCCCGAAAAGGAGACGCGATGCGACGAACCGGACTGACAACGACCGTTGTCCTCGGCAGCCTCGCGGCCGTCATCGCCGTGGGGTGCGCCAGCATGGACAAGGGCGCGCAAACGGCCAAGATGACTCCCGCCCAGAGCGTGGAAGCGCGCCAGAAGCTCATGAAGGAGCACGGGGACATCTGGAAGAGCATTCAGGACAAGACGAAGGCCGGCGACATCACGGGCGTCGCTCCCGACGCGGATCGGCTTGCCATGAACGCCAAGAAGATCCCGGACCTGTTCCCTCCCGGCTCGCTCGAGGGCAAAACCGCGGCGAAGCCGGAGATCTGGCAGAAGTGGCCCGAGTTCGAGGCGGCGGCGAAGAATCTCGAGACGGAATCGGTGAAGCTGCGTGACACCGCCAAGACGAACGACAAGCCCGGCACCGAGGCTCTCGTGAAGGACTTCGGTCGCAAGGCCTGCGGCACCTGCCACCAGCCCTTCCGCGTTCCGCCTCCGCGCCAAGGCTAGGTCTGTTCGGCCGAGGAGCGGGTCGTGAGGCCCGCTCCTCGGCTCGCTCGGAAGTGCTAGCATCCGACCCCGTGAGAGTCGATCCGCAGATTCTCGTCCAGCGGATGCTCGCCGGCGATCGTCTGGCCCTCGCGCGGTTGATCACCCTCGTGGAGAATGGCGGTGACGCGGTGCCCGCGATCATGCGGGCCGTCCATGCGCGCGCGCAGGGCGGGTACGTGGTCGGCGTGACCGGGCCGCCCGGCGCCGGCAAGTCCACCGTGGTCGATCGCATCACCGCGCGCCTTCGCTCCGAGGAACAGAAGGTCGGCATCATCGCGGTCGACCCGTCGAGCCCGTTCACCGGCGGCGCCGTGCTGGGCGATCGCATCCGCATGCAAGCGCACGCGCTCGACGTGGGCGTGTTCATCCGCAGCATGGCCACGCGGGGCGCGGTCGGCGGCATCGCGCGGGCCACGGGGCAGGTCGTCAAGCTGCTTGCGGCCTTCGGGTTCGACTGGATCCTCATCGAGACCGTCGGCGTCGGGCAGACCGAGCTCGACGTCATGAAGCTCGCCGACACCACGGTCGTGGTGCTCGTCCCCGAGGCCGGCGACGCGGTGCAGGCGATGAAGGCGGGACTCCTCGAGGCCGCGGACATCTTCGTCGTGAACAAGGCCGATCGCCCGGGCGCGCCGGCCCTGATGGCGGAGCTGAAGTTCACCGCGCATCTGCAGTACACGTCGTCGACGCGCCCGCGCGACGTCGACTGGGAGATCCCGGTCCTGTCCGCGGAAGCGCAGAACGACGTCGGCATCGACGAGCTGCTCGACACGATCCGCCGCCACCGCGCGGCGCTCGAGGCCACCGGCGTGCTGGCGGAACGCCGGCGCCAGCGCCGGCGCGCCGAGCTGCGCCGATTGCTCGTCGACGAGTTCACGGCGAGCGTGGAGCGGCGGCTCCGGTCGGGCGAGCTGGCCGAGACCTTCGACGAGGTGGCCGACGGCGTCGTCGATCCGTATTCCGCGGCCGAGACGATCCTCGGCCGGTGGTATCGTTGAGGCGCCCATGACCCCGAACGTCCCCTTCCGCGACACGTTCTGGAACGTCCCCGTCTGGGCGCAGATCGCGCTCTACGCCGCCGGCCTCGTGGCCATCGTGATCTTCGCCCACGGGCTATGGCAGCGTGTGCGGCTCTGGCGCGCCGGCCGTCCGGAGAATCGCTTCGATCGGATTCCCGAGCGGGTGAAGCTCGTCGCCAAGCACGCGCTCGGCCAGGTCCGCACGCTGTCGCAGGCGTATCCCGGCGTGATGCACGCGACCATGTTCTGGGGCTTTCTCGCGCTGTTCATGGGCACCGTGCTCGCCACCATCGACTACGACATCACGCTGCCACTGTTCGGCGTGAAGATCCTCCGGGGATCGTTCTACCTCTTCTACGAGACGGTGCTCGATCTCTTCGGGCTCTTCTTCGTGATCGGGCTCGGCATGGCCGTCTGGCGGCGGTTCGTGGTGCGCCCGGACCGCGTGGACCCGACGGCGCGCTTCGCCGGCGTGCTGGCCCTGCTGTTCGTCATCAACGTCACCGGCTTCGTGATCGAGGCGTGCCGCATTGCGGCCGTGAAGCCGGCGTGGGGTCCGTGGTCGCCGGTGGGCTGGGCGCTCGGCCAGGTGATGCTGGGTGCGGGCATGTCGGAGGGCGCGCTCCGGGCGACCCACCTCGGCACCTGGCTCTTCCACGCGGCGATCTCGCTCGGCTTCATCGCGATCATCCCGCACTCGTACTTCATGCACCTGATCACGACGCCGCTGAACATCTTCTTCGCCAAGCTCGGGCCGCGCGGGGCGATCGCCAAGATCGAGAACATCGAGGAGGCGGAGACCCTCGGGATCTCGAAGCTCGAGGAGTTCTCGTGGAAGCGCCGGCTGGACTTCGACGCCTGCGTGGAGTGCGGACGCTGCCAGGCCGCGTGCCCAGCCTACATGGCCGGCACGGCGCTGTCGCCCAAGCGGATCATCGTGAAGCTCAAGCGTCACCTGCACGGCGAGCTTCCGGGCCCGATCCACGGCACGCTCATCCAGGCCGACGAGCTGTGGGCGTGCACGACGTGCATGGCCTGCGTCCAGGAGTGCCCGGCCTTCATCGACATCGTCGACACGATCATCGATCTGCGGCGCTACCTCGCGTTGTCCGAGGGCGCGCTGCCGTCCACCGCGCCGCAGTCGCTCCAGAACATCCAGCGGGCCGGCAACCCCTGGGGGCTGCCCGCCGGCGATCGTCTGGCGTGGGCCGAGGGGCTCGACGTGCCGCTGCTGCAGCCGGGCGTGGAGGTCGAATACCTCTACTGGGTCGGCTGCTCGGCGTCCTACGACAAGCGCAACCAGGCGATCGCGCGGTCGGTGGTGAAGATCCTCAAGGCCGCTGGCGTCAGCTTCGGGGTCATGACGGAGGAGCGATGCCACGCGGAGGTGGGGCGCCGGCTCGGGGAGGAGTATCTCTACCAGACCGTGCAGCAGGAGAACATCGAGGCGATCGGCCGGTATCGGTTCAAGAAAGTGATCACCCACTGCCCCCACTGCTTCAACACCATCAAGAATGAGTTTCCGCAGTTCGGGGGCGTCTACGAAGTCCTGCATCATTCGGTGGTGATCGACGAGCTGCTCGCCTCCGGTCGGATCAAGCCGACGAAGCCGGTGGACGCCACCGTGGCCTTCCACGACTCCTGCTACCTCGGGCGCTACAACGGGATCATGGAGGCGCCCCGGAGCGCGGCCCGCGCGGTGCCCGGGCTCCGGCTGGTCGAGCTGCCGCGCAATCGCGAGCGCGGCCTGTGCTGCGGCGGTGGCGGCGGCCACATGTGGATGGAGGTCCCGACCAAGAAGCGCGTGAACGTCATCCGCGTGGAAGAGGCCCTCACCGTCAAGCCCGACGTCGTCGGCACCGCCTGCCCGTTCTGCCTGGCCATGATCGACCTCGGTCGGAAGGTCGCCGGCGCCGAGGACCGGCTGCAAGTGAAAGACATCAGCGAGCTCGTCGCGGAGAGCTTGGAATAAACCGTGTGGCGGCTGCTGCGGGCGCTGCCCGCCCTGACCGCGATGATCGCGCGGCTCGTGAAGGACCCGACGCTGCCGGCGACGGCGAAGATCGCGCTGCTCGCCGCCGCGGTCTACCTGGCGAGCCCCATCGATCTCGTGCCCGACTTCATCCCGCTGGTCGGCTACCTCGATGACCTGCTGCTCGCCGCGCTCGTGCTGGACGGCGTCCTCAACTACGTCGATCGTGATCTCGTGCTGCGCTACTGGCCGGGCAACGAGCGCTCGCTGGACGCGCTCGCGCGCAGCGCGCGCCTGCTGTCGGCGTGGGTGCCGCGCGCGGTGAAGGCGCGCATCTTCTCACCACGGAGGTAACGTCATGCTTCGCGACGGGCCGGATCCGAGCTACCGCTTCCTGCCTGGCATCAGGGCCTTCTCCTCGGGCGTGACTGCCGCCGCCGGCTGGGAGATCGTCCACACCACGCTCCGCTCGCCCGTCCCATGGCGCGAGGGCTTCGCGCTCATCGAGCGACATCTCCGCGACGTCGGCCGCCCACGCACCGCGCTGTGCGGCATCGAGCTGCGGAGCCCCGCGCCCTTCACGTTCGAGGGATTCGCCGCCTTCAACGAGGGCTACCGGACCGTGCTGTCGGAGTGGAAGATCCTCGTCGGCGACGACAACCCGATCCCGCGCACCAACGTCGCGCCGACGATCGCGGCGCCCGCCGAGCCGTCGCTGTACGCGTTCGCCTACACGGTGCAGGGGACGACGGCGTCGCCGACCTTCATCGTGGCCGGCGCCGGCGAGATGCGGGACCGTGCCCAGGGCCGTGAAGGGATCGTGCGGGTCGGGGAGACGTCGGCCGAGGCCATGCGCGAGAAGGCGCGCTTCGTGATGGCCATCATGCAGGAGCGCCTCTCGGCCCTCGGCGGCGACTGGAGCCGCGTGACCGCGATCGAGGTCTACACGGCGCAGCCCGTCCATGATCTGATCGACGAGGTCTTGACGCCGGCCGGCGCGGCCGCCATCCACGGCATCCGATGGTTCCCGAGCCGTCCGCCGATTCAGGGCCTCGAGTTCGAGGTCGATCTGCGCGGCGTGGGCCGCGAGGTGACCCTCTGAGGGACGGCTCGGCCCGGACGATCTTCCTGATCCGCCACGGCGAGACCGTCGGCAACGCCACGCGCATCGTGCAGCTACCGGACGCGGCCCTGTCCCCGCGTGGTGTCGCCCAGGCCGAGCGTCTGGCACGGCGGCTCGCGCCGATGGGCATCGCCCGGATCCTGGCCAGTGACCTGCCGCGCGCGCTCGTGACCGCGGAGCACGTACGGCGCGCGACGGGCGCCCCCCTCGAGATCGACCCGCTGCTCCAGGAGCGAAACTTCGGGGACGTCCGTGGTACGCCCTACGCGCGGCTCGACTTCGATCTGTTCGGTCTCGACTACGCGCCGCCCGGCGGCGAGAGCTGGGAGGTCTTCCACGCCCGCGTCGATCGCGCATGGGAGCGCGTCCTCGCGTGCGCGGCCGAGACGGCCGGCCCGCTCGCGGTCGTCACCCATGGCCTCGTCTGCCGCTCGGTCGCCGCGCGGCACGTGGTCATGCCGGAGGGATGCGCCGTCCCCGAGCGCTGGGAGAACACGTCGCTCACGGTCATCGATGGCCCGGCGCCGTGGCGCGTTCGGCTGCTCAACTGCGTCGCCCATCTCGACGGCCTCGCCGCCGAGCCGGCCGGCGGCCCGGTGTGAGTCGAATCGTCCAACGCCAACAACGGAGAACGCATCGATGGTCCCATCGCTCGTCCTCTCGACACGCCTGATCGTCGCGCTCGCGTTGATCGCCGTCGCCTTCGTGCCCGCGGGCGCGGCGCCCGGCGATCCGAGGGTCGCCGTCATCTTTCCCGGGCCGATCCAGGACGCCGACTTCAACGCCGTCGGGTACGTCGGCATCCAGGAGGCCAAGGCGCAGCTCGGTCTGGAGATCGGCTTCTCGGAGAGCGTGGCCGTCGCCGACGCCGAGCGGGTCGCGCGCGAGTACATCGCCTCCGGCCACCGCGTCGTGGCCTTTCACGGCGGCCAGTTCGTCACGGTCGCGCGCAAGCTGGCCCCGCAGTTCGCCGACGTCACCTTCGTCATGCAGAGCACGGGGCCGATCGCGGACCTGCCGCCGAACGTCTGGAACATCGGCCGCAAGTGGCATCGCGGCTTCTACCCGCTGGGCGCGCTGGCCGCGCTCGCCACGAAGACCAACAAGGTCGGGTTCGTCGCCGGTATCCGGTTGCCCGACTTCATCGCCGTGATCAACGCGATCCAGCAGGCGTTGCGCGAGTACAACCCCAGGGCGTCGCTCGTCTACGGCTTCACGGGCGACCAGAACGACGGCGTGAAGGCCCGTCAGGTCGCGGAGTCGCAGATCGCGGGCGGCGCCGACTTCATCATCATCGCCGTCAACCTCGGGGCGTACGGGGTCATCGAGGCGGCGCAGGCGGCGAAGAGCCCCGTGCTGGTGAGCACGTTCACGACGGACAAATACCAGATGGCGCCGAAGGTGATGACGGCCTCGCTCCTGGCGGACTTCCGGAAGCCGTACGTCGAGATCCTGCGTCGGATCGTCAAGGGCGAGCGCGGGGGCTACTACGAGTTCGCGCCCGGCAGCGGCATGGATCTGTCCCCGATCCGCAATGTCTCAGGGGACGTGGCGACGAAGGTCACCGCCGTGTTCCGCGAGGTGGTGGGCGGCAAGCCGCTGCCCGAGATCATGGACCGCATCGTGACGCCATGAAGCTCGCGGTGGTGCAGCCCAGAACGGAGCTGGGGCCGGGCGAGGAGAAGAACGTCGAGCGCGCGGCGCGCTACGTCGACGAGGCGGCGGCCCACGGCGCCGAGCTCGTGCTGTTCCCGGAGACGTATCCGGGGCCGTGGACGGCGGCCCTCCGCTACGACCCGTGCGAGCGCCTCTGCGCCGCGGCGCGGACCGCCGGCATTCACGTCGTCGCCGGAACGACGGAGCCCGTGCCGGGAACTACGAACGGGTATCACATCGTATGCTTGCTCATCGGGCCCGACGGCCGTCTCATCGGCAAGTATCGGCGGACGTGCCCGCGCGGGCCCTACATCTACGAGGGCGGACGGCTGTGGGACTTCCGCTACACGGAGGCCGACGAGCTGCCCGTGTGGTCGACGCCGCTCGGCACCGTCGGCATCAACATCTGCAGCGAGGTGTTCGTGCCCGAGCTGCAGCGCATCCTCGCGCTCAAGGGCGCCGAGATCATCCTGCTGCCGGCGGGCTGGGTCATGGACTTCAACGAGAACTGGCTCACCCTCGTGCGCGCCCGGGCCATCGAGAACCTGGCCATCACCGCGACCTGTCACAACCTCATCGGCCCGAACGACGGGATGGCGATGATCGCCTCGCCGGAACGCATGGTGGCCTCGTCGAAGGCCGAGGGCCTGCTGGTGGCCGACGTCGACCTCGAGCGCGTTCGCGAGCTGCGCGGGCTCCGGCCGAGGATGAGCGGCACACACGAGTTCGCGACGATCCCGGGGGTGCTCGGCTTTCGCCGCCCCGAGGTGTTCAAGAAGAACCTGACGGAGTGAGGAGACCCGCGATGGAGCTGAAGGAGCAGGTCGCGATAGTCACGGGCGCGGGGCGGGGGATCGGGCGCGCCACGGCGCTCGAGCTCGCGCGGATGGGCGCCGACATCGTCGTCGCCGAGGTGGAGCGGGCGGGCGCAGAGCGCACGGCCGCGGAAGCGCGTGCGCTCGGCCGGCGCGTCAGCGTGGTGCCGACCGACGTCACCTCGCGCAAGGACCTGGCGGCGATGGCCGAGCAGACCCGCGCCGAGTTTGGGCGGATCGACATCCTGGTGAACAACGCCGGCATCTATCGGGCGGCCGCGCCGCTGGAGGTGACGGAGGAGCACTGGGACGCGATCATGGACATCAACGCCAAGGCGGTCTTCTTCGCCAGCCAGGCCGTGTTGCCGGCGATGATCGCCCAGCGGCGCGGCGCCATCGTGAGCCTCGCGTCGATGGCGGGCAAGATCGGCAGCCGGACGAACCTGCCGTACAACGCGAGCAAGGCCGCGGTGATCAGCATCACCAAGAGCCTGGCCCTCGCCCACGCCGCCGACGGGATCCGCGTGAACTGCGTGTGCCCGGGTTTCGTGGAGACGGACATGTGGACGGCGGTGGCGCGCGAGCAGGGCGCGCTGCTCGGGCAATCGCCGGAGGAGTTCACGCGCCAGCGCGCCCGGCAAGTGCCGCTCGGGCGGATGGAGCGTCCGGAGGACGTGGCCGGCGCTATCGCGTTTCTCGTCTCCAGCCGCGCGGAGTACATCACGGGGCAGGCGCTGAGCGTCGACGGCGGCCTGATCATGCATGGCTGACGTCGGGCTCATGGGCATGCACGTGCCCGGCATGTCCTGGCGCGAGATGCGCCAGGCGGCCGTGCTCGCCGAGGAGCTCGGCTACTCGTGCGTGACGATGGGGGAGTCGTGGGGCGAGGACGCGCTTACCTCGCTGGCGCAGATCGCGGCCGTGACCTCGCGCATGCGGATCGGCAGCAGTATCGTGCCGGTGTTCGCGCGGTCGCCCGGGAACCTTGCCATGACCGCGCTCAACCTCGACCGCATGTCCGAGGGGCGATTCTTCCTGGGGCTCGGGACCAGCGGGCGTCTGGTCGTCGAGGACCTGCACGGTGAGAAGTTCGCCAAGCCGCTGACGCGGATGCGGGAATACATCGACATCGTCCGCAAGGCCGCGCGCGGCGAGCGACTGGACCACGACGGCGAGTTCTTCCACACCAAGCGCTTCCAGCTCCGCTTCCGGCCGTACCGCGCGACGCTGCCCATCTACATCGCGGCGCTCAGCCCGCCGAGCCTCCGGCTCACCGGCGAGCTGGCCGACGGATGGCTGCCGATCTTCCTGGCGCCGTCGCGGATGGCGGCGGCCGTGACCGAGCTGGAGGCTGGGGCGCGAGCGGCGGGGCGGACACTCCGCGACATCGCCATCTCGCCGCAGGTGTCGATCTACGTGACCGACGACCCGCGCCCCGCGCGCGATCGCGAGCGCCCGCACATCGCCTTCTACATCGGCGGCATGGGCGTCTTCTACCACCAGTACATGCACCGGATCGGCTTCGGCGCCGAGGCCGACCGGGTGCGCGCGGCGTTCCAGGCGCGCGACCGCGACGGGGCGGCGCGGCTGGTGACCGACGAGATGGTCGATGCCATGACGATCATCGGCCCGCCCACCCAGTGCCGAGATCAGATCCAGAGGTTCTTCGACGCGGGCGTCCAGGAGGTCCGGCTCGTGTTCAACGAGCCCGACGAGGAGAGCTATCTCAGAGCGCTGCGGGCGGTCGCGCCGCGCGGGTGACGGCGATCAGCCGGCGAACGCCGGAAGGCCGCCGACCGTAGCTCGGGGAGCAGAACGTAGCCCGCGTGCTGGAGATCGCCGCGCGCGCCTACGTGCTGGAGGAGGGTCGTGTCGTGGCGGAAAGCGCGTCCTCCGTTCTGCGGCAGGAAGCTCGTATCGAGCAGACGTACCTTGGCCTTCGCGGGATAGGATCAGCGCAGGAAGGCGTCTGACTGTCGCTCCTTATCGGCTCGGCGACTCCTTGCGGTGGTCACGGGCAGCCACTATGCTCCCGGCACTATGAGTTTCCAGATCGCCCGTGTCCGAAGCGCGACGGACGGACGGAACTGTGACCGCACGAATCCGCGCTATCGGACCCTCGCACTGTCCGGTGCATATCCCAGGTCTGTGTATCTGGGCTCGGGCCCGCTTCCGGGCGATCGCAAGTGCTCGTCCCACAACATCTCTCGT
>Ga0075425_100001496_pt1 | contig 22971 bp, 23 predicted proteins | sample SoiMethybrSBSTD4_FD_75300 | JGI IMG/M metagenome (GOLD analysis project Ga0075425, IMG submission 75300) | Bulk soil microbial communities from a Populus tree surrounding site in Tennessee, USA - Soil MetaG P. TD hybrid SBSTD4 | ecosystem: Environmental > Terrestrial > Soil > Tree plantation... | reverse complement strand
GCCACGAACGCGGGCGGGCCGCGGTCGTTCCGGCACGGGACGGTGCGCTCGTTCGTCACCGGGATCGAGCTCGTGCTGTCCTCGGGCGAGCTGCTCGTCGCCGGCGGCGCCGCCCGCAAGAACGTCGAGACGCTCGACCTGACCGGCCTCGCGGTCGGCTCGGAGGGCACCCTCGGCGTGATCACGGCCGCGTGGCTGCGGCTCCTGCCCCGGCCGGAGGTGATCCTGCCCGCAATCGCGCTCTACCCCGACCGCCGTGCCGGCGTCGCCGGGCTCGAGTCGGTGATGGCGTGCGGGTGCGTGCCGACCGCGCTCGAGTTCGTCGACGAGCGGGCGTTCGCCGCGGCGGCCGCCACCTATCCGCGCCACGCCGCGCTCGGGTCGTTCGCCGTCATCGCGGAGTCGGCCGGCCCGGCCACGATCGCGCGGGCCGAGCGGGACATCCTCGTCGAGGCGCTCGCCCCCGGCGCGACGGCGGTCGACGCGCCGGACTCGCCCGGCGAGCAGCGCGCGCTCGAGTCGTGGCGCGACGGCGTATCGCCGGCCGTCGTCGCCGTGCGCGGCGGCAAGGTGTCCGAGGACTTCGCGGTCCCGTTCGACCGACTCGGCGACGCCCTCGACATGCTCGAGCGGATCGGCCGCGAGCACGGCGCCGAGGTTGCCTGCTGGGGGCACGCCGGCGACGGGAACGTGCACGCGTCGGTGCTCGTCGACCGCGCCGACCGCGTCGCGCTGCGGGAGGCCGAGACCGTCGCGGACGCGTTCCACGAGGTGCCCCGGGCGCTCGGCGGCTCGCTCACGGCCGAGCACGGCATCGGCGTCGTGAAGCTCGCGACGGCCGCGGGCCTGGCGCCGGAGCTGCTCGATGCGCAGCGAGCGGTGGCGGATGCGCTCGATCCGGCCCGGCTTGCCAATCCCGGACGCAAGATCCCGCCCGCCTGACCGTCAACCGTCTAGAGTCCCGCCGATGCTGATCACGACCACCAACGACGTCCCCGGCTACGAGGTGGAGGAGGTGCTGGGCGAGGTGTTCGGCCTGACCGTGCGGTCGCGCAACGTCGGCTCCCAGATCGGCGCCGGGCTCAAGTCGCTCGTCGGCGGCGAGCTCAAGGGCATGACGAAGGCGCTCGCCGACAGCCGTGAGCAGGTGATCGAGCGGCTCACCGAGGAGGCGCAGAAGCGCGGCGGGAACGCCGTCCTCGCGATGCGCTTCGACACGTCCGAGATGGGTGGGACGTGGACCGAGATCTGCGCGTACGGCACCGCCGTGCGCGTCCGCAAGATCTAGACGGTTATCTGGCGCCGCGCCTGGAGGCCCGGCGCAGGTCGCGCTCGATGCAGTAGGCAGCGAACTGGGCGTGGCGGGTCAGGTACACCGCCAGCTCGAGCATTCCGAACGCGACCCATTCATGGAAGAAGCGCTCGTCGACCGCGTTACGGGGGACGCCTGGAGCAGGGGAATCCATGTGGCACCTCACCGGGGGGGAGAGGGGGTTTTCCGAAAAGCTCTCTCATCTAGCCGCAGCCCGGTGGCGCGCGATTCCCCCGTTCGGGTCATTTGTTAAATTTGCAAGAAGAAATGCGCACACGACGATCTGTGCAGTCGGCGTCCGCGGCGCCCGCATCACCCCGCCAGAAGGGGTCTGACCCCGTGTGGCGGGTCCGTTACGGGCGCTCGGCGTGGCGCGGGAGGCCGTCTTCCGGGATGTCCTCCCAGGCGGCGGCGTACGCGCAGAACTGGCGCAGCGACGGGCGGATGCCGGGATCGCCGTCGAACGCGCCGAGGCGCACGCTCATGATCTCCGGGTCGTCGGGGCTGCGGCTCCAGAGGGCCGATCCGCACGCACCGCAGAACAGCTTGGGAAAGCCGTCCGGCGGCGCGTACGTGCGGATCAGCTCCTCGCCCTGGGTCACGGTCAGCGAACCGGGCTGGATCCGGGCCTGCGCCGACGCCGCCGTGCCCGTTCGGCGCTGGCAGCGTGTGCAGTGGCAGTAGGTCGCGACGACGAGCGGCGCGTCGACCCGGAAGCGGACGCCCCCGCACAGGCAACCACCGGTGAGGGGCAGGTCCGCCATCGCTAGAACTGGTCCGGCGTGTCGAGCGGGCGCCAGAACGCGATCCGCGGCTCGCCGCTGACCCCCGCCTCCTGCATCAGTTGGGGGATCTCCGGGCTCGCGTTGAAGAACGCGTGGAACCCCTCCTCGGACTCCCACTCGTCGAACACGGCGATCGTTCCGCCGTCGGCGCTCGCGAAGAACCGATGGTGGATCGCGCCATGCTCCCTGGCCCGCGCGTTGATGCTCTGCCACCGCCCCTCGTCCGACATGACCTCGGCCATGCGGCTCGGGTCTCCCTCCACCTGCAGCATCATGAACACGCTCATCCTCGTCTCCCGGATCGGACAACGCTACATCGGGAGCGCATTCGCCGTCCTACCCCCGTCCGGTTCGGACCGGACCCGGCTGGGTGATGCCGCTTTCGTACGCGAAGATCACCGCCTGGATGCGGTCGCGCAGGCCGAGCTTCGCCAGGATGCGCTTGACGTGCGTCTTCACGGTCGACTCCTCGATGACGAGCGCCGCCGCGATCTCGCCGTTCGAGAGGCCGCGCGCGACCAGGCCGAGCACCTCGCGCTCACGCGGCGTGAGGTCGGCAACGGGGCTGCCTGCGACCCGAGGCGCCGGCTGGCGGGCCAGCCGCTCGAGGACGATCCGCGTCACCGACGGCGAGAGCAGCGAGTCGCCGGCGGCGACCGTGTGGATCGCGGCGAGCAGCTCCTCGGGGCTCGTCCGCTTGAGCAGGAAGCCGGACGCGCCCGCGCTGAGCGCGCCGAAGATGTAGTCGTCCTGCTCGAACGTGGTCAGGATCACCACCTTCACGTCGGGAGATGTCGCGAGCACCTCGCGCGTGGCCGCGATCCCGTCGAGGTCGGGCATGCGCACGTCCATCAGCACCAGGTCGGGCCGCAGCGCCCGGACGCGGGCGACCGCCGCCCGCCCGGTCGCGGCCTCACCGACGACCTCGATGCCGGCGTCGCTCGAGAGCACCGCGCGCAGCCCGGCCCGCATCAGCTGGTCGTCGTCGACCAGCAGCACGCGCACGGTCTGCCCGCTCACCGGACGTCCTCCGCGGGGGCGTACGGCAGGCTGGCGTGGACGCGGAAGCGCCCGTCCCGGCGCTCGACGTCGAGGCTCCCGCCCAGAAGCGCCGCTCGCTCGCGCATGCCGAGGATGCCGTGGCCGCCGTCGATCGGTGCGGGCGCGGCTGCGGGCGCGACCGGGTTCGTAACCTCGAGCCCGAGGCGCGTCTCGCCGTAGTCGATCGCGACGGCGGCGGCGCCGCCGCCGTGGCGGGCGACGTTCGTGAGCGACTCCTGCAGGATCCGGTAGGCGGCCTGGTCGAGGCTCGCCGGCAGCGCCCGTGCGACGCCCTCGACGCGGACTTCGACCGCGATCCCGGTCGCGCGGTGCCGCTCGACGAGCGTGTCGAGCGCGCCGAGGCCGGTGGGCGGCTCGACCGCCTCGTCGGCCGCATCCTCGCGCAGGCCGCGCACGAGCTGGTCGATCTCGCCGATCGTCTCGCGGGCGACGTCCTCGATGGTGGTGAGGGCCGAGCGGGCCGCCTCGGGGTCGCGCTCCTGGAGCAGCCGGGCCGCACCCGCCTGCACCAGGATCACGTTGATCGCGTGGGCGGCCGAGTCGTGCAGGTCGCGGGCGATCCGGGTGCGCTCCTCCGCCGCCGCCAGGCGACGCTCGCGGGCGGTGTCGCGCTCCGCCCGCGCGGCCCGCTCCGCCAGGTCTGCCCGGCGCCGGCGGCGGCCGCGCAGGCCGTCACCGAGGCCCCACGCGACGCCCCAGACGACGACGCCAAAGAGGATCGGCGTCGCCGGGAACCCGTCTTCCCAGATCGCCGTCGCTCCCAGATGGACGGCGAACATGCCGAACACGACGGCCGCCGTACGGCCGATGCGAAGGCGGGTGCGGTCGTCGCTCGCGACGTAGAAGAGCGCGACCGTCGGCCCGAACGGCGGTCCCGCCTGATAGCCGAGGGCGTTGATGGCCGCGCTGGCCGCGGTGGTGAGAGCGAAGACGGCCAGCGGCGCGCGCCGGTGGAAGACGAGCGGCAGGGTGGCAACGGCGGCCAGCACGACGCCGGGGAGATCGATCGCCCGCGTCGAGCCGTGGCCGTGGGCGAGCAGGCCCAGGGTGAGCGCGAGGGCGACGAGGGCGACCACCACGTCGCGAGGCGTCCAGGGGCGCGAATCCGAGGCCTGCATCCCACTCCGAGGGTAACGCCCGGCGGACGCCCGCGAGTCGCACCGCAGGAGGATCCGCGTCCCTCCGCGGGAGGAGGGCCAGGTTCCTCCCCCAGGGCGTTTCGGCACGGGCAGGCCGTTCCTAGGGTGAAGCGCATGATCACCATCACCCGATTTGCACTCCGGCACCGCCGTCTGGTCGCCCTTTCGTGGCTGGCCGTGGCCGTCGCCGGCATCGTCTCCACCGGCCCCGCGACACGGGCGCTGAGCGACCAGTACTCGGTGCCCGGCCGCGAGGGCTACGTCACGAACTCGGCGATCACGCGCATGTTCGGAAACGGCGGCGACGGCGCTCCGCTAGTCGCGGTCGTGACGCTTCCAGCCGGCGCGAACGTCGGCTCGGCGCAGGTGCGATCCGGCCTCGCGGACGTCGGCTCGAGGATCGCCGGGGCCGTCCCGCACTCCCGGATCGCCTCCTACGCCTCGACCGGCAACCGCGCGTTCGTGTCCCGCGACGGGCGGACGACCTTCGTCGTCGCCTACCCGCCGCCCACGCCGGGCAGCTTCGGCCAGAACGCGCAGGCGGTCTCGGCGGCCGGGGCTGCGCTTCAGGACGCCACGGTCGCCGGGGCGCCGGTTCATCTGACCGGCCTGAATGCGCTGTCGGCGTCCGGTCAGAAGGGCGGCGGGCCGGGGCTGCTGGCCGAGTCGCTGCTCGGCGGGCTCGGCGCCCTGCTCGTGCTCGCCTTCGTGTTCGCGTCGCTGATGGCGTTCGTGCCCCTGATCGTCGCCGTCATCTCGATCCTGGCGAGCTTCCTGCTCGTCTGGGCGCTCACGTCGGTGACCCAGGTGTCGGGCATCGTCGGCTTCCTGATCGCCCTCGTCGGCCTGGGCATCGCCATCGACTACTCGCTGCTCATCGTCGTGCGCTGGCGCGAGGCCCGCGCGCACGGCTACGCCGGCGATGACGCTGTCGTGCATGCCATGGCGACGGCCGGACGCGCGGTGGTCTTCAGCGGCACCACGGTCGCGATCGGGCTGCTCGCGCTGGTCGCGCTGCCCGTGCCGTTCCTGCGCAGCGTCGGCTATGGCGGCATGGTCATCCCGCTCGTCAGCCTCGCCGTGGTGACGACGCTCCTGCCGGTGATCCTGTCGAAGATGGGCGGGCGGCTCGACTGGCCGCACCTGCGCACGGACGACCGGGCCAGCCGCTCGTGGACGCGCTGGGGTGCGCTCGTGGTGCGCCACCGGGTCGTCGCGGCCGCCGTCGCGACGGTGGTGCTCGGCGGGCTCGTCCTCGCCGCGACGACCATCAACCTGGGGTCGGCGGACGGCAGCCCCGACACGATCAGCCAGGCGGGCGACGCCCACCAGGGCCTCACCGCGCTCGAGCGCTCCGGCATCGGGTCGGGCGTGCTCACGCCGATCGAGATCGTCGCCGGCCGCGGCCAGACGGCCCGCCTGGCCGCAACCCTCGAGCAGGTCGAGGGCGTCCAGGGCGCGGTCGCGCCTGCAGCGGCGGAGTGGCAGCGCGGCTCGACGGCGCTGGTCGACGTCTTCGCCCACTCCGACTCGAGCTCCACGGTCGACCGCGTCCGTGCCGCTGCGCACGGCGACGGCAACGCCCGCGTGGGCGGGATCGTGGCGCAGAACAGCGACTTCATCTCGGCCGTCTACGGGAGCTTCCCGGCGATGGCGGCGCTCATCGTCGTGCTGACGTTCGTGCTGCTCGCCCGGGCGTTCCGTTCGGTGCTGCTGCCGGCCAAGGCGCTCGTCCTGAACATCCTGAGCGTCGGGGCCGCCTGGGGCGTCGTCACGCTCGTCTGGCAGCACGGCTTCGGCTCGGACACGCTCTGGGGGATCCCCGCGTCCGGCTCGATCCCGTCGTGGCTGCCGCTGATGATGTTCGCGTTCCTGTTCGGGCTCTCGATGGACTACGAGGTGTTCATCCTGGCCCGGATGCGGGAGGAGTACGACGCCACCGGCTCGACGGACACGGCGGTCGTCGAGGGCATCGGCCGCACCGGCCGCCTGGTGACGAGCGCCGCGCTGATCCTGTTCCTCGGGTTCGTGGCCATGGCGTCCGCGCCGGACACGAGCGTGAAGATGATCGCGACCGGTCTCGGCGCCGGGATCCTGATCGACGCCACCCTGATCCGGGCCCTGCTCGTGCCCGCGGCAGTGTCGCTCTTCGGCCGCTGGAACTGGTGGCTGCCGCGCCCGCTGGCTCGCCTCCTCCGCGCAGCACCGGGCCGCGCCTGACCGTCACGTCCAACCGATCACGAAGGAGAACCCCATGACCCTGTTCCTGTCCACCGGCTGGCACCATCACGGCTGGTTCCTGCTCTGGCCGCTGATCCCGCTCTTCTGGATCGGCGTCCTCATCCTGTTCGCCCGCTTCGTGGTGTGGCGGGGCGGGCCCGGCCCGTGGGGCCGCCGCTACGCGGGCCCGGATCCGCGGACGATCCTGGCGGAGCGCTACGCCAGGGGTGAGATCGGCCTCGAGGAGTACCGCGAGCGGCGGGCCAACCTCGACTCGTGACCCGCCGCCGGCCGCCGCGCGAACGTGCGCGGCGGCCGGCGTGCATTTCGGATCAGCCGCCCGAGGCGGCGATTCAGGGTGTGCGTGCTCCCGCCCTGCGGGAACGTCACCGTGTTGGTGCCGGACCCAGGCTCAATGCGGACGCACCAAAAGGGGTCTGACCCCGGTTGGTGCGGAAGCGGAGAGGGAGGGATTCGAACCCTCGCTGGAGGTTTACCCCCCAGACCCACTTAGCAGGCGGGCGCCTTCAGCCACTCGGCCACCTCTCCCGGATGCGAGGCGGGTGCACGGACGGCGCCCAACCCCGCTCAGTACGATACCGCCTCATGTGGCGGCGCGTCCTCGTCGTATGGTCGGCCAGCCGCCTCGCGGTCTTGAGCCTGGGCTATCTGCTCACGATCGAGCTCGGCTGGCACCGCGCGCTGCAGCCGTGGCAGACCACCTGGGTGCGGGCCGTCACCGGGTGGGACTCGGTCTTCTACATCCGTATCTCACACGTCGGCTACCACCCCGGCAAGCTCGAGGCGTTCTTCCCGCTCTACCCGCTCGCGATCCGGGCGGTGCGCGACGCCGCCCAGGTCGGCGACGCCGTCGCGGCGCTGGTCGTCTCGAACCTGGCGGTGCTGGCGGCCCTGGCCGGCATGTACGTGCTTGCCCGCGACCGCCTGTCCGATGACCACGCGAAGCGCAGCATCCTCTACCTGGTGCTCTCGCCGTACGCCTTTGCGCTCACGATGGCCTACAGCGAGGGCCCGTTCCTGGCCTTCACGGTGTGGCTCTTCGTGCTCTCCGACCGCGAGCGCGACCTGGCGGCGACCCCGCTCGCCTATGCCGCCGGCCTGACCCGCGTCACCGGCCTCGCCCTCGTGCCGCCGCTGGCGCTGCGGGCGTGGCGGCGGCGGACGGTCTCGGCGTGGGTGCTCGCGGCCGCCCCGGTGGCGGCGTTCTGCACCCAGGCGGCCTGGCTCGACCACTCCGCCGGCGATCCGCTGGGGATGGTGCACGTGCAGTCGCAGTGGGGCGGCCACCCCGCCTTTCCGCTGGTCAGCCTCGGCGACCAGTTCTGGCGCTTCGCCACCACCCGCGACGTGTTCTTCCTCGCCCGCGGCCTGACGGTGATCGCCTACCTGCTGCTGCTCGTCCCGCTCATCCGCCAGGAGCGGTTCCGGGCGACGCGGGCCGAGGACGTGCTGTTCGTCGCGGGCGTCTTCGCGATGCCGCTGCTCTCGTCCGTCCTCCAGTCGGTCGGCCGCTTCGGCCTGGTGGCGTTCCCGCTCGCCTTCGCGATGGCCGACATCGGCCTCCGCCGCGAGTCCTGGCATAGGGCATACGTCGTCTTTGCGCCGACCGCCCAGATCGTCTTCTTCACCTCGGTCGCGCTCGGCTACCGGCCGCCGTGACCGGCCTCAGCGCTCGCTGAACGAGACCTTGCCGATGAAGATGCCGTTCGGGTGCGCGGCCGGATAGGCGTACAGGAAGAACGTGTAGCTGCGGCCACGACCCAGCCGGTGGAGGCTCGAGTGGTAGCGCCACTTCGCCGGCATCTGCCACGACGTCTTGCGCGTGTAGTTGATCCAGATCGTCTGCTGGCTGCGCTGGAGCACGAAGGCGTAGCCGTTCCGGGTCGGGTACGGCAGCCAGGTGAACCGCGGAGTCAGGTCGTGCAGCCGCGCGCCATTCTGCGGTGTGCAGATCTCGCCGGTGTGCTCGCGCAGGCGGACGCCCTTGGAGTAGTTGAGCTGGCCCTTGTGCGTCAGCGAGTGGTACTTGGCGAAGACCCGGTAGTAGTAGTTCGAGAAGTGCTTGAGGCCGCGATCGTGGGCGACCCCGGACGAGTGGGCGACGACGTGGCCGTCGCCGGGGCTGGTCGGGTAGCGGGCGTGGTTGCGCACGACAACCGTGCCGGCGAACCGGGTCGCAGTATTCGGCACCCAGGTCACGGTGACCGCGCTGCACCCGACGGTCCCGCGGACGCTCTTCGGGTTCTTCGGCGCGGTGGCCGTGCCGGTCAGCGTCACCTGGTGGGTGTGCGGGCTGACGGCCCCGTTGTCGGTGACCGAGAGGACGGCGGTGCGCCGGCCGGCAGCGGACGGCGTGAACGAGACGTGGATGGTGCACGTGCCGTTCGGCTGGAGCACCTGGCCGGTGCAGGTGTCGGCCGAGCGGATGAAGTTCTTCGGGTTCGTGCCGCCGAGCGCCGTCGAGACGATCGGCATCTGGCTGCTCGTGAGGTTGCGGATCGTCACGACGTGACCGGGCGAGGCCGTGCCCGCCGGGATCGCCCTCGTGTAGGTCACGGCGGCGGGCGAGAAACCGACGGACGACGGCGTGCCCGTGCCGGACACGTTCACGCTCTGTGTGCCGTTCTGGGGATCGTCATCGTTGATGTTGATCACGGCCGACCGCGCGCCGGTGGCCGTCGGGTTGAAGGCCACCGTGACCGTGCAGGAGCCGTTCGGGGCGATGGTGACCGTCGCGGCGCAGTCGGCATCGCTGACCGAGAAGTCGCCCGGATTCGCGCCGCCGACGCCGGTGCTGGAGTACGTGAGCGGGGACGTCCCGGCGTTCTGGAGCGTGATCGTCTGGGTCTGGGAGATGACATGCAGCGGCTGGTTGCCGAAGGTGATGTTGCCCGGCGACACGTTCGCGTTCGGGTTGGTGCCGTTGCCGGTCAGGCTGACCTGCTGGCCGGCGACGTTCAGGGTCGCGTTCCGGGTACCCGTGGCGCCGGGCGTGAAGTTGACATTCACCGAGCACGTTCCGCCGCTGCCGGTGACGGTGCCGCTGCAGCCGGACGCGCCGAAGTCGCCGGCGTTCGCCCCGGTCACGCTGGCGTTGGCCGGGTTGGCGTCGTAGTCGGTGTTGTTCGTGACGATCACCGACTGGTTGGTCGACGTCGTCCCGACCCGCTGGTCGCCGAAGTTGAGCGGCCCGCCCGCCACCGAGAACTGGTCGGCGACGCCGGTGCCGCTGAGCGGCACGCTTTGCGGCGAGCTGGGGTCGTCGTCCGTAATGTCGAGGGATGCGCTCTCGGAGCTGTTCGTGCTCGGCTGGAACGTGACGTCGACCGAGCAGGTGTTGTTCGGGTCGACGGCCGCGCCCTGGCACGAGTCGTTGGTCAGCGAGAAGTCGCCCTGGTCGGGGCCGCTGATCGCGGTCGAAGAGATGTTGACGGTGCTCGCCCCGTTGTTCGTGAGCGTCTCGGTGACGGTCTGTGGGGCGCTCGCCGCGACGTTGCCGAAGGAGACGGCGTTCGGCTGGGCGCCGAACACGCCGGCGGTGATGCCCATCGCCCCCGAGCCCGACGTGGCGAGCGCCACTCCGACGGTGAGGAGGGCGGTGGATGCGAGAGCGAGACGACGACCCATGAGAACCTTCGGTCAGAGGTTGAGCAGGACGAGCGCGACCGCGGCGCCGCAGCCGAGCACGGCCAGCGCCGGGATCACGAGGGCGCCCGGGCCGGACGCCGACATCGGCCCGAACTGGCGGGCGGGGGCGAGTTGGCCGCGGGCCGCGTGGGCATAGGCGCTCGAATGGGTGCGCCGCCGCGTCACGACGGTGGCGAGGACCATGAGGAGCACCACCAGGAACCCGGCGGCGGCGACGCCGCGCATCAGCGTGGAGGTGAGCCCGCCGCCCGTGGACGTTGCGGCGCCCTGAGCGGGGGTGGCGTGGTGCACCGCCGCGGGCTTCGGCAGCGCCGCGTCCTGGCCGGGCACGGTGGCCGAGGCGTTGCCGGACGCGTCCAGCGCGAAGACGCGATAGCAGTACGTGACGCCGGGCTTCGCGGAGCTGTCGACCTGCGACGCGCGCACCTTCTCGCTGCCGACCGGCGATCCGTCGGCCGGGCCGGTCGGGCAGTCGGGGGCGACGCGGCGGCGGACCGCGTCGAACGCGATGCCCGCGTGGTGCGGGTTGTGCCAGGTGACGACGATCTGGCCCCGGGCGTTCGTGGCCACGGCGAGGCCGGTGACCGGTCCGGGCGGCGTCTGGTCGCCGGGATTCAGCACGCCGCGGTCGAGCGACGCGGCCGAGTAGTTGCTGTTTCCGTCGAAGGCGAAGGCCGCGTAGCAGTAGCGCGTGTTGTCGACCGCGCCCGTGTCGACCTGGACGGTGCGCACGCTGGTGTTGCCGATCCGCACGCCGTCGCCCGGCGCGGCCGGGCAGGCGGCGAAGCCGCGCCGGATCACGATGCCGGCGAGGTCGGAGGCGTGCGGGTTCGACCACCGCAGCGTGATCTTGCCGGGCGTCCTCGTGATCGCGTGCAGGCCGAGGACGCGGCCCGGCGCCCGGGAATCCGGCGGAGGCGTCTGCGTGGTCGAGCCGCCGGACGACTGGCTCGTGCCGGTCGACGTGCCACCACCGCCGCCACCACCACCGCCGGTCGGGCCGGACGTCGGGGGAGGGGATGCGGGCGGGGGCGGCGGCGGGCTCGAGGCCAGCGCTGCGGCGGCGCCGGCGCACAGGAGCGCGCCCGCAAGGCATGCGGCCACGAGCGCACGAAGCCCAATGCTTGATCTCGAGATCCCCACGTCCACCGCTACCTTCGAGCCGGAGATGTCAATCACTTCCAGCCTACTGCAGCCTGAAAACGCGTCAAGCTGCGCCTCCCACCCCCCGATACCGACTGGAAGCACACTCCAGCCGGGAACGATCATACCGTGGGTCGGCGCCGTCTGCCGTGATCACGATGCCGCTTCTGAAGCGCCTGTTCGGCTCTCCTTGCCGGCCTCCGGAGACGTCCCCCGGTTTCCAAGGAAATTGACAGGAATTTGTGAGTGACGGCCGCCAATATCCGGTAATCCTCCGGATGTCGACAATCGCCGGTCAGGGACCGGGCGAATCCTCGCATTTTCCGGCGAGTGGTAGCCTTGGCGCGATGGTGGGCAGCCTGGCGGTCACCCCGCTTCGGTTCACGGGCGAGTTCCTGACTGCACTCGCCGCGGCCGACGACCAGCGCGGCATCGCCGACGTGCTGGCGGGCGAGCTGCACGCGCACCTGCGGCTCGACGGGGTGCTCGTCCACGAGCACCTGGCCGGCCGCAGCCACACCTGGGCGCAGCGCGGGGTCGTCAAACCGCCGGTCGCACCGCGCATCGCGGCGGTGCGCGCCGGCGAGGCCCGGGCGGGTGGATTCGGGTATGCGGCGACGGCGACGCCGCGATGGGTGATCGTGTGCGCCCGGGCCGCCGCGGCCACCGACGAGGAGCTCTCCTACCTGGCGATGGCATGTGAGACCGCGCTCGTGGCCGCTGCGCACGCCGCCCGGGTGAACGAGGAGCGCACGGCAGCGCGCACCGGCCGCGCCCTGGTCGAGCTCGGTCAGGCGCTCGCCCTCGAGCACGGCGAGGATCGTGTCCTTCACCTGCTCACCCTGGCGGTGGCGCGGCTGATCGACCAGGACGGCGTGTCTGCGTGGCAGGCGACCGACGGCGTGTTCACCCTCGTGTCGGCCCACGGGTTCGCCGGCCGGCGCCGCTCGGCCATGGGAGCGCAGGTGCCCGGAAGCGCGCTCGTCGCCGACCTGACGGCGTCGCGGCGGCTGCGGATGCTGACGCGGGAGGAGGCGCCGGCACTCGTCCGCGGCCCGCTCGCGGGCGTCGTCCCGATCGGCGAGCGGGAGGGCACCCACGCCCTGCTCGTCGTCGAGCGGCAGGCCGCCTTCGACTCCGCCGAGGAGGCGCTGCTGCTCGGCGTCGCCGACCAGGCGCTGCTCGCCCTCGAGAACGAGCGCCTGCTGGCCGAGCAGCGCGATGCCCTCTCCGGGACGGTCGCCTGCCTCGGCCGCGCCCTCGCGCTGCGCCACCGCGAGACGGCGGAGCACTCCGACCGGCTGACGTCGGACTGCACCGCGGTCGGGCGGGCGCTGGGGATGGCCGGCGACGACCTGCGCGACCTGACCTACGCGGCCGCGCTGCACGACCTCGGCAAGATCGGCGTGCCGGAGCGGGTGCTGGGGAACCGCGGCCCGCTCGACAGCGAGGGCTGGCGCCTGATCCACGCGCACCCCGAGCTCGGCGCCCAGATCATCGACCCCGTCGGCGCCCTGGCCGGCGCGGCCGCACTGATCCGGGCCTGCCACGAGCACTGGGACGGCAAGGGCTACCCACTCGGCCTGGCGGGCGAGGACATCCCGCTCGGCGCCCGGATCATCCTGGCCTGCGATGCCTATCACGCCATGTGCGAGGAGCGCAGCTACCAGGCGGCATTGACGCCGGAGGCGGCCCGGGAGCGGCTGCGCGAGCTGGCCGGCGCCGACTTCGACCCGCGGGTCGTGGACGCCCTGCTCGTCCACCTCGACGCCGTCGCCCCGGCACTGTCGGCCCGGCACTAAACTTTACACGTTATTGCAAGCCAGGTCCGGTCGTACGGCAAACTTCGCCGCGGTATGGCAGCATGGCGGTGTGCTGTCCACGCCGAGATTCCGTCTCACGGCGAGCGCGTACCTGCCTGGTGCCGCCGCGGTGGGCGTCGAGCAGCGAATCCGCGCGGTGCTCGCAGATCGGCTCCCCGAGTCGGATCCGACCGTGCGCGTCGCTCTGACCGACCAGGTCACGGTCGCGTTCACGATGTCCGCCGAGTCGGCCACCGAGGCCCGCGCCGAGGGCCGCGTGCTCGCGCACGACGTGCTCCTCGGAGCCACACCGATCGCGCTCGAGGCCGTCGAGCTCTTCGCCGCGCCGCCCGTGCCCGCCTGACGGCGGTCGCCCCGCTTTACGGGTTCTCGCCGCCGTCCTGGCGGCGCAGGAAGCGCTCGATCTCCCGGGCGAGATCGTCGCCCGACGGGAGCTGCTCGGACTCCACGTCGCCTGCCGCCGACTCCAGCCGGGAGACGGTCTCGCGCAGCATCGCGTCGTCGGCGACAGCCGCGTCGTAGCGGGCATGCTGCTCGCGCTCCTCGGCGAGCAGCGACTCGACGTCGATCGTGATCGACAGGTGCCGCGAGAGCCGCTGCACGAGCGCGATGCTCGCCGCCGCGTAGCCGATGCTGGCGTACGGCGGCACCTGGGCGTAGAAGCCGACCGCCGGCGTGCCCGCCTCGGTCACCGCCATCTCGAGCACCGACAGCGCGGCCGACGGCACACGCAGGAGCCCCTCGGGGCCGGCCGGCTCGTCGAGCAGGCCGGCCTGCGACGCGGTGGCCATCACCGGAACGGGCCTGGTGTGGGCCACCGCGCCCGGCACGGCGCCGAGACTGACCCACTCCGCGACGTTCAGGCGGCGCACGAGCGCGACGGCGTCGGCGGCGAGCTCCTGCCAGCGCAGGTCAGGCTCCGCGCCGGAGAAGATCAGGAGGTCGCGACGGTCGACGCGCGCATGCCGGATCGCGAGCTCCGGCCACTGCAGCTCCGTCAGGCGGCCGTCCTGGACGTCGAGCACCGGCCGGCGGGAGCGGTAGTCGAACACCGCGTCGGGGTCGAAGGTCGCGACCACGGTCGCCTCGCCCGCCACCTGGCCGACCGCCCGGGAGGCCGCCTCGGCAGCGTCCACCCAGCCGTCGAACGACGCCACGAGCACGGCGTCGCGCAGATCGGGCAGGTCGTCGGCCAGTCGGTAGAGCGGCACCCTGCCAGGATACGGGGTTCCGGCGCCGCGAGCTCAGCCGTCGGCGCGCTCGCCGACCAGCACCTCGACGTCCAGCCGGTTCGCGGCCGGAGCGAGCGGGCACGTCCACGCCGGGTCATAGACGCATGACGGGTTGTACGCGAAGTTGAAGTCGAGCACGAGCCGCCCTTCGGCGGTGCCGAGATCGGCGCCCTTCACGGTGTCCAGCAGGTAGCGGCCCGCGCCGTACGTCGTCCGCCCGCTGGTGCGGTCGGCGAAGGGCAGAAACAGGCCGCCGCCGTAGCCCTCGAGCCAGTACAGGGGCAGCTCGAGGTCGATGCCCGTGAGCGCGAAGCGGGCGACCCCGAAGCGGCGGAAGCGGTACGGCTCGCCGGTGCTCGTGGCCAGCTCGAGCTCGGCGGGCTCGGTCTCGTCGACGTCGGCGGTGACCCGGAAGTCCGGGTCGTACCGGTGGTAGGGGAGCCCGCGGAATGCGGCCCGCCCCGCACCGTCGAGGGGCGACTGGGGATGCGCGGAGAACAGGCGGTCGCGCGTCTGCCGCCACATGTCCCAGGCGGCCCGCGCGTCTTCGCACGCGCGCACACGTGCGTAGAGGGCGAAGATCTTCCGCCGCCAGTCGGCCAGCTCGAGCTCGCCGATCGTGGTCGCTCTCGCCGTCATCTCGATACGCCTACGACCTCCCGCGGGGACCGGTTTGGCAGAGCCGTAAGAAGATCCCCAAATCGGGTGACGTGTCTCCTGTCAATCGGGATACGATGCTCGCGGCTGGTCAGGGTTCCCAGCCCGGGCGTCCGAACCCCGTACCCTCAAAGGAGGAATCTTGCTGCATGTACGACCCCTTGTTGTCGGGCTGCTCGCTGTGGCAGTCCTGGGACTGACCGCCACGAGCGCGTCGGCATCCGTCCCGCACTCCGTCCTCTACACGAGCACCGCGCCGGGCGTCGGCAACATCCCGAGCGTCGGTGTCGAGGCGTACAGCTTCAACCAGATCGGCGACGAGGTGCTCCTGCGCCGCGTCGCGAGGCTCAAGTCGGTGGCCGTGCAGCTCTCGAGCTGGGCGTGCGAGTCCGGCGCGTGGAACACCGGCGACTGCGTGACGACGCCGGGCGCGACGTTCTCGACGCCGATCACCCTGAACATCTACAAGGCGTCGTCGACCGATCCGAACACCGGCGAGACCACGCCCGGCCCCCTGCTGGCGACCGTGACCCGGACGTTCTCGATCCCGTACCGCCCGTCCGCCAGCCCGCACTGCACGGGCGCGCAGGCCGGCGAGTGGTTCAAGAACGGCCAGGGCTGCTTCAACGGCCTCGCCCACACGATCGGGTTCACCCTCACGGGTCTGAAGACGAAGCTCCCGAAGGACGTGGTCTGGGGCGTGTCGTACAATTCCGACACCTCGGGCCCGGAGCCGATCGGCGCCCCCTCGCCCACGGACTCGCTGAACGTCGGCCTCGCCCCCAGGGTGCGGGCAGGCCACCAGCGCTACCCGGGCGGTCTCTTCTGGGATACGCGCATCCCCACCAACAGCTGCGGCCCGCCGTTCGTCCCCGGTGAGTTCAACCTGGACAACGCCGGGGGCACCTGCTGGACCGGGTACGTTCCCGCCGTCCAGTTCAACGCGACCAGCTGACGCAACATCGGCGCGTCGCCCTCCGCTCCGTCACGGGGCGGGGGGCGACAGCCGCTCCGCCAGGTAGCGCAGCGCGATCGGGTAGCGGTACCCGATGTTCATGTGGGTGGCGTCGAAGAGCTCGAAGTAGACGTCGGTGACCCCGATCGCCGCGAGCGCTGCCCGGAAGGCCTCGGCGCCGAGGTCGAGGAACCACTCGTCGCGCTTGCCGGCGTCGATGTAGATCGCCCGCAGGGAGCGCAGCGCGTCGGCGTGGCGGGGCACCATCCGCACCGGGTCGAGCGCCAGCCACCGCTCCCACACTTCCGGCACGAGCTCGCCGGTCGCGACGTCGAACGGGTGGCGTACCGTCCCGTCCTCGTCGGCCGAGTAGCACGCCGCCATGGCGTAGGCGTTCAGGAGCACGTCGTCGCCTTCCTTGCTGAACGCGAGGCGGCCGCGGAAGTCGTCCAGGAAGCGCTCGAAGGAGCCGTCGTACTCGTCGCGCAGGATGCGCGCGCAAACCGGGAAGTCGCGCTGGTAGCAGCACTCGAACAGGGCGTCGCCCGCGTGCGTGGCGAGCCCGCCCCACAGGTCCGGCCGCAGCATCGGCGTGATCATGGCGCCGTAGCCGCCGCTCGACTTGCCGGCGATGCCGCGGTGCGCGGCCGCGGCGAGCGTGCGGTAGCGTTCGTCGACCCACGGCACGACCTCGTCGCAGAGGTAGGTGTGGTAGCGGCCGGTCGCGGGCGAGTCGACGAACTGGCTGCCGCCGAGCGACGTCCAGCAGTCGACGAAGACGACGATGCACTGGGGCGTCTCGCCGTCGGAGAAGAGCTCGTCGACCGCCTCCGGGAAGAGCGCCCGCATCGGCGGGCGGTTGCGCCACATGTCGAGCTGGCCGGTGAACCCCTGGATGACGTAGACGGCCGGGTAGCTGCGGTCGGGCGCGTCGTCGTAGCCCGGCGGCACGTAGACCCAGAGCGGCCGCTCGGCCGGGTCGCCGAGCCGGTTCGACCGCAGGACGTCGCTGTCGATCACGTGCTCGTCGAGGCGGCCGGCGAACCGGCGTCCCCAGGGCGCGTCAAGCATCTGACCCTCCACCGGCAAGCATGTTGCGAGTCTACCGGCGCCGCAGGTGGCAGACTTCCCGCGGTATGGACAGACGCTCGATCCTGGCCTCGAACGCCGACCGCGAGCGGGTGGTCGCGCGGCTGGCCGAGGCGCACGTCGACGGCCTGCTCACGGTCGAGGAGCTCGACCAGCTGACGGGCGAGGCCCATGCGGCCCGGACGCGCAGCGACCTCGACCTGGTCTGCGCCAACCTGCCCGCCATGGGCGTTGCCCCGCCGGTGCCCGCCGAGGTGGACACGCGCCGGCCCTTCACCGGCGGCCAGATCGGCGGGGCGACCGCGCTCACGCTGCTCGTGCCGGCGGGGCGGCTGATCGGGCTCATCATCGCGCTCTCGCTCCTGCGCGGCGAGACGCTGCCCGAGCGGCGGCGGCTGCTGCAGACCTGGGCGTCCGTCTGTGCGGTGCTGCTCGTGCTCGAGATCGTGGCGGTGCTCGTGTTCGTGGTGCACATCTAGGGATGGCCGAAGGCAACCCCGCCCTGGCGCAGGCGTTCACCGGGCCGGTCTACATCGCGACCGCCTACGCGGACGGCCGCCGGGCCGGGTGCCTGGTCGGCTTCGCGACCCAGGTCAGCATGGATCCGGAGCGGTTCATGGTCTGCATCTCGCGCGCGAACGCCACCTTCCCGGTGGCGATGGCGGCGGTGCGGCTGGGCGTGCACGCCGTGACCGAGGGCGAGCGCGGCCTGGCGGAGCTCTTCGGCGGCGAGACCGGCGACGAGATCGACAAGTTCGCCCGCTGCGAATGGGAGCCGGCGGCGGACGGCACGCCGATCCTGACCGGGTGCCCCACCTGGTTCGTCGGCCTGGTCGTCGAGCGGGTCGACCTCGGCGACCACGTGGGCTGCGTCGTCGAGCCCGAGCGCTGGCACGGCGGCGGCCGGATCGTGCAGCTCACCGAGCGCGACCTCGGCGATGTAGAGCCAGGCCACCCGGCCTGACAGGCGTCAGGTGTCGAAGGTCGCGCCGACCGACGCGGTGACGACGAGCAGCGTGGCGAGCATGTCCGCGGCGTGCAGCGACTGGCCGAGGGCGACGACGCCGACGACGGTCGCGATCGCGGGCTCGAGGCTCGCCAGCACGCCGTAGGCGCGGGCGGTCAGCGTCCGCAGGGCCGCCATCTCGAGCGAGAAGGGGAGCGCGGTGGAGAGCACGCCGAGGGCGAGGATCTCGAGCCCGCTGCCCGGTGCGAGCGCGCCGACGCTGCCGGCGGCGACCGGCGTCAGCAGGATCGACGAGACGAGCATGCCGCCGGCCAGGCCCTGGCTGCCCTTCCACGAGCGCCCGACCCGCTGGGCGGTGAGGATGTACGCCGCCCATCCGGCGCCGGCCAGCACGGCCAGGGCGAGACCGGCCGGGTCGAGGCTGCCGTGCGACGAGGGGCCGGCGAAGATCGCGATCCCGCCGCCGGCCAGGATCACCCAGAGCACGTCGCGCAGGCGGCGCGAGCCGACGAGCGCGACCGAGAGCGGACCGAGGAACTCGACGGTCACCGCGACGCCGAGCGGGATGCGGGCGAGGGCCTCGTAGAAGGCGTAGTTCATGACCGCGAGCTCGGCGCCGAACGCGAGCAGCCAGACGAGCTCGGACGCCGGCCGGCGCAGGTTCGGCCGCGAGATGACGAGCAGCAGGACGCCGCCGACGCCGAGGCGCATGCACGCCGTCGCCGGCACGCCGACGCGGCTGAAGAGGCCGGTGGCGACCGCAGCCCCGAGCTGGAATGACAGCATCGCCGCGACCATGAGGAGCGGCGCCGGGACGTTGCCGCCCATCCGGGCGACCCGGGCGGCGGCCGACTCCGCGACCGGGCCGGAGGGCTCGGGCTGGATGGTGGCGAAGGCGGGCGCGGGGAGCGGGTCGCCCGGCTTCGCAATTGACATCCGCGCCGCGCGCCAATTGGCAGACGCCTGGCGACGTGCGCCCAGCACGTCGATTGGCATCCGCAGGGCATGCCAATTGCGAGGGGTTTCCGCCGACGCCATGCGCTGAATCATGCCGCCCCGGCCGGGGCGGGGGTGCCGCCTCCGGCCGGGCCGGCGAACCGGCTAGCGGTCGACCGCGTCCTTCATCTTGCCGGCGGCCTCGCGCAGGTCGCCCTCGGCCTGCTCGCGACGGCCCTCGCGCTCGAGGCTCCTGTCGTCGCTCTGCTTCCCGGCGGTCTCCTTGACCTTGCCGGTGGCCTGGTCGATCTTGCCTCGCAGCTTGTCACCCATGTCGTGCACCGCCTTCGGGTCGGGTTGCCGTGAGCCCCGTCGCATACCCGGACCGTTCGCCGGGGAAACGGGCGCAGACCACACGCCCGGGCGGGAGTCGCCGGCCGGACGTGTGGGTGTCTGCGATTGCTGGGTCTCCCCCGGCAACGCGGCCCAGGCGGGTACGGCGACCGGGTCGCACATCCCGAACGCCAGGGCGCCGGGAACGTGCTGCGCATGAGCCTGATCGTCGACCCCCGCTCGCGCGCTCGGGAGATCAGCGTGGCGCACGGATACCCGCGAAGGCGTCCTCGCAAACGGCGGGCTCCGGCTCGGCATCCGGGCCGGAGCGGTACCCTTTCTGCGCCCGGCAGCCCCCTCCGTGCCGCCGCGAGACCCTCCGTCCACCGTGACGACCGCCACCGAAGCGCAGCTCGACGTCCCCGGACCGTCGTTCCGGCACGAGGCGCTGCTCTACTCCGGCGACGCCGACTTCGCCGACCGCGTCGGCGGGTTCGTGCGGGAGGCCGTCGACGCCGGCGAACCGGTCCTCGTCGCGGTGGGCAACTCCAGGATCGGGCTCCTGCGACAGGCCCTCGGCGGCTCCGCGCGGTGGGTCACGTTCGTCGACATGGACGCGGTGGGCACCAACCCGGCCCGGATCCTGCCGACCTGGCGCACGTTCGCCGCGCCGCACCTCGCCGCCGGCCGTCGCATCCGCGGGGTCGGCGAGCCGATCTCGCCCGGGCGCTCGGCCGCCGAGCTGGTCGAGTGCCACCGCCACGAGGCGCTCCTGAATCTGGCCTTCGACGGCGGTGGTGCCTGGTGGCTCGTCTGTCCGTACGATGCCGGCGCGCTGCCGCCCGAGGTGATCGCGGAGGCGCGCTGCACCCACCCGCTGGTCTGGAGCTCGCGAAGCGGCGAGCCGAGCGCCGAGTACCGCGGCCGGTTCGCTGCCGCCGAGCCCTTCGTGGCGCCGCTGTCGGATCCGCCCGCCCTCGTCGAGGAGACCACGTTCATGCTCGGCGACCTGCGCACCGTCCGCGCCGTCGTCGCCGCCGCCGCCCGCAGATGGGGCCTGCCCGAGACCCGCGTCGCCGACCTGCTCCTGGGGGCGGGCGAGGTTGCCGCGAACAGCGTCCGCCACGGCGGCGGCCGGGGGAGGATGCGGATCTGGTACGACGGCGATGCCGCGATCTGTGAGATCCGCGACACGGGCTACATCGACGAGCCGCTGGCGGGAAGAGAGCCGCCTCAGGGCAGCGCGGGCGGCTACGGCCTCTGGCTCGCGAACCAGGTGTGCGACCTGGTGCAGGTGCGCTCGTCGCCGGCGGGGACGACCGTCAGGCTGCACGTCCGCGCCCGAGCCGCCTAGCCGTCAGGCCGTGGGCTCCGGGGGTTCCGGATGCGGCGGCGACGGCGGGTTGGGCTCGTCCGGGCTCGGGCCGGGGCGTGGGTCTGGGTGATCGGTGCGCATCGTGCGGCTCCGCCTACCCCGGCCCGCACGCCGTCAAACCCGGTCGTTTCGCATCCCGAAGGATCGGGTAGGCAACGCCGCGATGACGATCGGCCGATCCGTGCGCGAACTGATCTCGGCTTGGCCGGTGCTGCATCAGCGCGATGGCGATCGGGGAGCGCTCGGCAGCGCCGCCCGGTCCGAGCGGTCGCGCACCCTCCGGCCCCGCACCGCCGAGCCCGACCGGGTCGTGCGCTCGGTCTGCCCCTACTGCGCGGTCGGTTGCGGTCAGCGCGTGTACGTGCAGGAGGGGAAGGTCACCCAGATCGAGGGCGACCCGGACAGCCCCATCTCGCGCGGTCGCCTGTGCCCCAAGGGCGCGGCCAGCCGGGGCTACGTGACGAGCCCGCTGCGCGAGTACCGGGTCAAGTACCGGCGGCCGTTCGGCACCGACTGGGAGGAGCTCGCGCTCGACCAGGCGATGGACATGATCGCCGACCGGATCATCGCTGCCAGGAAGGACACGTGGGAGGACAAGGACTCCGAGGGGCGCACGCTGCACCGGTCGATGGGCGTTGCGAACCTGGGCGGCGCGACCCTCGACAACGAGGAGAACTACACGATCAAGAAGCTGATGACGGCGCTCGGCTTCCCCCAGGTCGAGAACCAGGCCCGCATATGACACTCGTCCACGGTGCCCGGTCTGGGCACCTCGTTCGGCCGGGGCGGCGCGACGACCTTCCAGCAGGACCTGCAGAACTCCGACTGCATCGTGATCATCGGCTCGAACATGGCCGAGTGCCACCCGGTCGGCTACCAGTGGGTGATGGAGGCCCGTGAGCGCGGGGCGCGCGTAATCCACATCGATCCCCGCTACACCCGCACGAGCGCGACTGCGACCGATTACGTGCGCATCCGGGCCGGCTCCGACATCGCCTTCCTCGGCGGGATCATCAACTACATCCTCGAGAACGGGCGCGAGTTCCGCGACTACGTCGTGCACTACACGAACGCGCCCGTCATCGTCGACGAGGGATTCCAGGACACCGAGGAGCTCGACGGTTTCTTCTCCGGCTGGCAGGACGCCAAGAGCAACTACGACAACACCACCTGGCAGTACGCCGGCATGTCGGTGCAAGGCTCGGCCGGCCAGCGCGAGATGGGCGCGAACCAGGGCGAGGCGGCGGGCCACGGCGGCCACGGCGCCTCGCTCAACCATGGCGAGCCGCCCGAGGAGGATCCGACGCTCGAGCACCCGCGGTGCGTGTTCCAGCTGCTCCGTCGCCACTACGCCCGCTACACGCCGGAGTTCGTCGAGCAGATCTGCGGCGTCCCCCGCGACCGGTTCCGGATGGTGGCGAAGGCCCTCTGCGACAACTCCGGCCGCGAGCGCACGTCGGCCTTCTGCTACGCGGTCGGCTGGACGCAGCACACCGTCGGGGTGCAGTACATCCGGGCGGCGGCGATCGTCCAGCTCCTGCTCGGCAACATCGGCCGCCCGGGCGGCGGCATCCTGGCGCTGCGCGGGCATGCGTCGATCCAGGGCTCCACCGACATCCCGACGCTCTACAACATCCTCCCCGGCTACATCCCGATGCCGCACGCCCACGCCCACGACGACCTCGGGCAGTTCATCGAAATGAACAGCGCGGCGAGCGGCTTCTGGGGCAACATGGGCGCCTACACCGTCAGCATGCTCAAGGCGTGGTGGGGCGCCCACGCGACGGCCGAGAACGACTTCTGCTTCGACTACCTGCCGCGCATCACCGGCGACCACTCGATCTACCAGACGGTGCTCGCCATGCTCGATGGGGCCGTGAAGGGCATGATCGTCGTGGGCGAGAATCCGGCCGTCGGGTCGGCAAACTCGGGCCTCCACAGAAAGGCGATGGCGAAGCTCGACTGGCTGGTCGTGCGCGACCTGGTCGAGATCGAGACGGCGGCGTTCTGGTACGACTCGCCCGAGGTGCGCCGCGGCGAGCTGCGCACCGAGGACATCGGCACCGAGGTGTTCTTCCTACCCGCCTCCGCCCACACCGAGAAGGACGGGTCGTTCACGAATACCCAGCGCCTGCTCCAGTGGCACCACCGCGCGGTCGAGCCGGAGGGCGACTGCAGGTCCGAGCTCTGGTTCTACTACCACCTCGGCCGCATCATCCGGGAGAAGCTCGAGGGCTCCGAGGACGAGCGCGACCGGCCCGTGCTCGAGCTGCA
>Ga0075425_100001494_pt1 | contig 22985 bp, 14 predicted proteins | sample SoiMethybrSBSTD4_FD_75300 | JGI IMG/M metagenome (GOLD analysis project Ga0075425, IMG submission 75300) | Bulk soil microbial communities from a Populus tree surrounding site in Tennessee, USA - Soil MetaG P. TD hybrid SBSTD4 | ecosystem: Environmental > Terrestrial > Soil > Tree plantation... | reverse complement strand
TATGCCCGGCGGCCGAGTCTCCGGTCGTACGCGTTCGTGATTGCGTGCTTCGCGTGCGGCCTGATGTCGAAACCGGACGTCGTGACGCTGCCGATCGTGCTGCTCGCTCTGGACGTCTGGCCGCTCGGGCGCACCGCCGCGATCCCCCGCGTACACCTCCTCGTCGAGAAAGCACCGCTCGCCCTGATGTCCGCCGCAGCGGCCGCGGTCACTTACGCAGGCCAGCGCCGCGCGGGCGCGATGACGCTGCTGGCGCACACGTCGACGCTGGATCGCATGAAGCACGCGATCGCCGCGTACGCGATCTATGTCGGACAGGTGTGCTGGCCCAGTCGGCTTGCAGTCCTGTATCCGTATCGGCCGGCCGTTTCCGCGACGACGATCGCCATCGGGATCGCGATTCTCGTCGGAATGAGCGCGCTCGCCGCGCGGTTCATCGCGCGGACGCCGTATCTGATGACCGGATGGACGTGGTTCGCGGTCGCGCTCGTTCCGACGATCGGTCTCGTGCCGGTCGGCGCGCAGGCACACGCGGATCGTTTCACATACATACCGTCCGTTGGACTGTTCATTATTGCGGCATGGAGCGCCGATCGATGGCGCGCGCAGACGAGATCGGCAACGGTCGTCGCCGCGGGACTGGTCCTTGCGGCGCTTGTCGCCGCATCAGCTCAGGCCGGTTACTGGAAGGACAGCACGACGCTCATGCAGCGGACGGTGGACGTGACCGGCGACAACGCGATCGCGCGGCACCTTCTGGGCGTGTCACTCGCGGCGGAGGGGCGGCTCGACGAAGCCGTCGTCAACTATCGCGAATCCCTGCGGCTCGCGCCGCGGAATCCGCTCGCGCTCGAAAACCTCGGCATCGCTCTGATGGGACTCGGACGCCCGGCAGATGCCGCAGCGGCGTTCGCCGAAGCCGCCCATCAGCGTCCTGATTACGGCGAAGCGCACTACGGTCTTGGAGCGGCCCTTCTCGATCTCGGCCGGCGGCCAGAGGCGCGCGCGGAGCTGGAAACATCGCGGCGGCTTTCGATGCCGCGGACCTATGCCGCGCAGGTAGCCTTCCGGCTCGGTCTCATCGCGGCGTACGACGGAGATCTTTCGCGGGCGCGCGACGAGTTCGCGGCGGCACTGCGGCTGCAGCCCGATTTTCCGGAGGCGCGGGCGAACCTGGCCGAGGCGACGTCACGCCTCGCGCGGTAATCAGCGTCGGGCGGTCGGTTTCACGGTTCGCAGATCTGGATTCCGGATCCGCGGCTCGGCCGAGCCGCGCAGTACTCCGCGATGGCCGCGCGGACTTCCTCCCGCGCGGCGCGTGACGCCGCGGCGTGCTGGGCGGCCGACAGGGCCCGAATCGCGGGACCGGCGAGCAGCCGTCCGACCACGTTCTCGATCGTGATCGCCACTATCTCGCTCCCGCTGAATGCCGAGTACGGATGCTCGAGCAGCGGATTCTCGGAGAGGGCCCCGTCCCATTGGCGCTCCATCTCCTGCATGTACACGCCCTCGGGCGGGATATGGACCTTCTTGACGTCCCTGAAGATCGCCGCGACGAGATCCTCGATCTTCTGCTTCTCCTGTACTTCCACCTTGAAGTTCGGGACGTCGAGCCCGCGCAGCGTGATGGCGGGCGGCTGGTCGAGTTTTCCGCGAATCCGCTCGAGATTGACGGGAAGCGCGAAGCCCTGCTCCTCCGGCTGCGCGGCGGCGGGTGCCGCGGCCAGAATCGCCGTAAACGTCAGTAGGCTCAGGCGCATGTCGAATAGGACGCTGACGACCAGCTTACAGCTTTTGCACCGCCCTTTAAGCGATGGTGCATTTCGCGCGCCAGGCGGACGCTGTGCGAAACCGGTCAGATGACGCGCCGTCGACGGCGGCGTAGAATGCGCGTGAGGTCCGTATGCATCAAGTGACCCGCGAAGATCAGATCGCCCTCGCCGACGCGATTGCGGAAGGAGTCCGCCGGCGTCCGCGGCAGGCGTTCGGCGAATACTTCTCGGACGATGGCGGGTCGTGCGCGCTCGGCGCGGCGTACGAGGGCAGCTACGCGCTGCCGCGCGATCCGCAGGAAGCACACATGATTCGGCCTCGCCTCGATCGCGATCGTCTCTTCGACTGCCTGGAGAACGTGCGCCGCAAGTGTCCCGTGGGCTGCAACAAGCGGCTTCCGCTCAACGCAATCATCCTGCACCTGAATGACGATCATCACTGGACGCGCGAGCAGATCGTCGACTGGCTGAAGAAATAGGCGGGTCACCACCCGCCCTGCCCGCCCCGTCCGGCCCACCGCCCGGAACATGCCCGAGCTCCCCGACGTCGTCGTCTACGTCGAAGCGCTGAAGCGTCGCGTGGTCGATCGGCCTGTCGAAGCCGTCAGGATCGCGAGCCCGTTCGTGCTGCGGTCGGTCGATCCGCCGATCGACGCGATCGTCAGGCGCGCGGTGTCCGACGTGCGGCGCATCGGCAAGCGCATCGTCCTCGTTTTCGGCGGGGATATTTTTCTCGTGCTTCATCTGATGATCGCCGGCCGGCTGCGGTGGCGGGCCATAGGCGAGAAGCTCGGCATCGGATCGAAGCTGATTCTCGCGACATTCGCGTTTCCCGACGGTCTGCTGCTGTTCACCGAGGCGAGCTCGAAGAAACGCGCGTCGATGCAGGTCGTGCGCGGCGAAACGGCGCTGCGCGCGCTCGACCCCGGCGGCCTCGAGCCGCTCGACGCGACCGCCGGGCAGTTCGCCGCCGCGCTGACGCGCGAGAACCACACGCTCAAGCGCGCGCTGACCGATCCGCATCTCTTCAGCGGCATCGGCAACGCGTACTCGGACGAAATCCTGCACGCGGCGCGAATCTCGCCGCTCAAGCAGACGCGATCGCTCAGCGATGACGAAGTGCTGCGTGTGTACGACGCGACGCGCGCGACTCTGAACGTCTGGATCGAGCAGCTGCGGCGCGAAGTCGGCGCCGGGTTTCCGGAGAAGGTCACGGCGTTCCGGGACGCGATGGCCGTGCACGGGCGCTTTCGGCAGCCGTGTCCCGTCTGCGGATCGCCGGTGCAGCGGATCGTCTACGCGGAGAACGAGTGCAACTACTGCGCGACGTGCCAGACGGGCGGCCGGCTGCTCGCCGATCGCTCGCTGTCGCGGCTGCTGAAGGACGACTGGCCGAAGTCGATCGACGATCTCTAGGGCTCCGCCGACACGGGACGCCGCCGCGCGGCCCGCTTGCCATTCTCAATCAATGAATGTAGATTTATAGATATGAAAGAGGCGTCAGCCCTGTACCGGCTGCTGGGCGACGAGGCGCGCCTGCGCCTCCTGCGCGTCCTGTCGGGCGAACGGCTGAACGTCACCGAGCTCACGGGGGTCCTCGGGCTCGCGCAGTCGGGCGTCTCCCGGCATCTCGGGCTGCTGAAGGACGCGGGTCTCGTCTCCGAGGAGCGGGACGGCGGATTCACGTACTACCGCCTCGCGCCGGCGCTGCAGGCCGACGGCGGCCTGCTGGCATCCGTGCTCCGAGCGCAGTTCGACGAAGCCGCCGCCGACTCTGCGGTGCGCGCCGACGAGGCGCGGCTGCAGGAAGTGCTCCGGCTGCGCAAGGAGAACTTCGATCGGCATGCGGCGCCCGACACGCGCGACGCGCGGCAGCTCGTCCCCGGGCGGAGCTGGGCGGCCTGGTCGCGCGCGCTCGGGCTGCTGATGCCGCCGCTGACCGTCGCCGACCTCGGATGCGGCGAAGGCTACCTCACGATCGAAGCGGCGCGGTGGGCGGCGCGCGTCATTGCCGTCGACCGGTCGGAACAGGTCCTCGAGCGGGCGCGCGCGCTGGCCGAACGACGCCGCGTCGCCAACGTCACCTGGAAGAAAGGCGAGCTGGAAAAGCTGCCGATCAGGAGCGGCACGGTCGACGTCGCGATGCTGTCGCAGGCGCTCCACCACGCGCAGCATCCGGGCCACGCCGTCGCCGAAGCCGCCCGGATCACGAAGCCCGGCGGCCGCGTGCTCGTCCTCGACCTGCGGCGTCACGACGAAGAGTGGGTCCGCCGCAAGCTGGGCGATCGTCGCCTCGGATTCGACGACGGCGAGTTGAGAAGACTGCTGACGGGCGCCGGCCTCGTCGACGTGAAGGTCGGTGTGGGGGCTCGCAAGGCGGGCGATCCCTTCACCGTGCTGATCGCCTGCGGCGTCAGGACCCGAAGACTCGAAACGCACGAACACACGAAAAAGACCTTGCAACCATGACCAACGTTCGCCAGACCCTCGACGCGCTGCTCGCGAAACGCATCCTCGTCCTCGACGGCGCGATGGGAACGATGATCCAGCGGCACCGGCTGACCGACGCGGACTTCCGCGGCGATCGGTTCCGCGCGCACCCGCGCGAGCTGAAGGGCGACAACGATCTGCTCGTGCTGACGAGGCCCGACGTCATCTCGCAGATCCATCGACAGTACCTCGAAGCTGGCGCCGACATCATCGAGACGAACACGTTCAACAGCACGGCCGTCTCGCAGTCGGACTACGCGCTCGAGCCGCTGGCGTACGAACTGAACGTGGCGGGCGCGAAGCTCGCGCGCGCGGCGGTGGACGAGTGGGCGCTGCGGACGCCTGATCGTCCGCGCTTCGCCGCCGGCTCGATCGGGCCGATGAACAAGACGCTGTCGATCTCTCCGGAGGTCGGCAACCCGGCGTTCCGGAGCACGACGTTCGACGAGGTCTGCGCCGCCTTCCGTGACCAGGTGCGCGGCCTCGTCGACGGGGGCGTTCACCTGCTGCTGCTCGAGACGATCTTCGACACGCTGAACGCGAAGGCCGGCCTCGTCGCCATTCAGGAGATTTACGGCGAGCTCCGGACGAGGAACGTCGAGCCGCCGCCGCTGATGATTTCCGTGACGATCACCGACCGCAGCGGCCGGACCCTGTCGGGCCAGACCATCGACGCGTTCTGGACGGCGGTGGCGCACGCGAAGCCGTTCAGCGTCGGCATCAACTGCGCGCTCGGCGCGCGCGACATGCGTCCGTATCTCGCGGAGCTCGCGCGCATCGCGGACTGCCACGTCACCTGCTATCCCAACGCGGGCCTGCCCAACGCGTTCGGCGAGTACGACGAGCGACCGGGCGACACTGCGGCGGCGCTCAAGGAATTCGCCGACAGCGGCTTCGTCAACATCGTCGGCGGCTGCTGCGGCACGACGCCGGATCACATCGCCGCGATCGCGAAGGCGGTCGACGGTCTGCCGCCGCGGAGAGCCGGGAACCGGGAACCGGGAGCCGGGACTCCGTTCACGCAGCTCTCCGGCCTCGAGACGCTCACGATTCGGCCGGACAGCAATTTTCAGATGATCGGCGAGCGGACGAACGTCACCGGATCCGCGCGGTTCGCGCGTCTGGTGCGCGCCGGCGACTGGGCGGCCGCGGCCCAGGTTGCGCTCGATCAGGTCCGCGGCGGCGCGAACCTCCTCGACGTCAACATGGACGAGGGAATGCTCGACTCCGAGCGCGCGATGACCGACTTCCTGAACTACATCGCCACGGAGCCCGAGATCGCGCGAGTGCCGTTCGTCATCGACAGCTCCAAGTGGTCGGTGATTCTCGCCGGACTGAAATGCGTCCAGGGCAAACCGGTCGTCAACTCGATCAGCCTGAAGGAAGGCGAAGACGATTTTCTGAAAAAGGCGGCGACGGTCCGCCGATACGGCGCCGCCGTCATCGTCATGGCGTTCGACGAGCAGGGCCAGGCGGACACGATCGATCGCAAGGTCGCCATCTGCAAGCGCGCGTATGCTCTGCTCACGGATCCGGCGGGCCCCGTGGCGATGGACCCGTCGGACATCATCTTCGACCCGAACATCCTCGCGATCGCGACGGGGCTCGAAGAGCACAACGAGTACGCGATCAATTTCATCGAAGCGACGCGGATTATCAAGGCGACCTGCCCGGGCGTGAAAGTCAGCGGCGGCGTCAGCAACCTGTCGTTCGCGTTCCGCGGCAACGACGTCGTGCGCGAGGCGATTCACTCCGCGTTCCTCTATCACGCAATCCGCGCCGGCCTCGACATGGGCATCGTCAACGCCGGCCAGCTCGTCGTGTACGAAGACATTCCGAAGGATCTGCTCGAGCGCGTCGAGGACATCATCTTCAACCGGCGGCCGGACGCGACCGAGCGGATGATCGAATTCGCGGCGACCGTCAAGGGCGGCGTGGCGAAGAAGGAACAGGATCTCGCGTGGCGCGACGCCGCCGTCGAGGCGCGCCTCGCCCACGCCCTCGTTCACGGCGTCCTCGACTTCATCGAGGCCGATGTCGAGGAGGCGCGGCGGAAACATGCGCGCCCGCTCGACGTCATCGAAGGTCCGCTGATGGACGGGATGAAGATCGTCGGCGATCTCTTCGGCGCCGGAAAGATGTTCCTGCCGCAGGTCGTGAAGAGCGCGCGCGCGATGAAGCGGGCGGTCGCGTACCTCGAGCCCTACATGGAGGCGGAGAAGCGGGCGCAGGCAGGGCAGGGGGGGCCGGCAGAGCACGCGGGAAAAGGCAAGATCGTCCTCGCGACGGTGAAAGGCGACGTCCACGACATCGGGAAGAACATCGTCGGCGTCGTGCTCGGGTGCAACAGTTACGACGTCGTCGATCTCGGCGTCATGGTGACGGCCGACAGGATCCTGAAAACGGCCATCGACGAAAAAGCCGACCTGATCGGACTGAGCGGGCTGATCACGCCGTCCCTCGACGAGATGGTCTTCGTCGCGCGGGAGATGGACCGTCGGCAGCTGCGCCTGCCGCTGCTCATCGGCGGCGCGACGACGAGCCGGCAGCACACCGCGGTGAAAATCGCGCCGGAGTACGCGCAGCCAATCGTTCATGTGCTCGACGCGTCACGCGTAATCGACGTCGTGTCGGGCCTGCTGAGCGGCGATCGCCGCGACGGCTTCGTGCAGTCGAACCGCGAGCTGCAGGACCGTCTGCGCGCGCAGCACGTCGCGCGCGTCGAGCGGCCGCTGATGGCCTACGACGCGGCGCTCGAAAACCGGCTTCGGATCGACTGGCCGCGCGAGGCGCTGCCGCAACCGGCGTTCGCGGGCCGACGCGTCGTCGACGTGCCGCTGGAGACGCTGATTCCGTTCATCGACTGGACGTTCTTCTTCGCCGCATGGGAGCTGAAGGGCCGCTACCCGGCGATCCTGGATCATCCCCAGTACGGCAAGGCGGCGCGCGACCTTTATGACAGCGCGCGGCTGCTGCTCGATCGCATCGTCTCCGACGGGCTCCTGACAGCGCGCGGCGTCTACGGTTTCTGGCCCGCCGCCAGCGAGGCCGACGACATCGTGCTGTTCGCGGATGCGAAGCGTCACGGCGAGATCGCGCGATTCAGCATGCTGCGCCAGCAGGAGGCCCAGCCGTCCGGCCAGGCGAATCTTTCGCTCGCGGATTACGTCGCGCCGCGAACGACGGGTGCATCCGACTGGATCGGGGCGTTTGCGGTCACGGCGGGAATCGGCGTCGATGATCTCGTCCGGCGCTTCGAAGCCGAACGCGACGACTACAGCGCCATCATCGTCAAAGCGCTCGCCGATCGGCTGGCGGAGGCGTTCGGGGCGTATCTGCACGCCGCGGCGCGCCGCGAATGGGGCATCGACGCCGGCACGACGCCGGAGGACGCAATCGCCGAGCGCCACCGGGGCATCCGTCCGGCATTCGGCTATCCCGCGTGTCCGGATCACAGCGAGAAGTTCAAGCTGTTCGACCTGCTCGGCGCGCGCGAGGTCGGCATCGATCTCACCGAGCACGCGGCGATGACGCCCGCCGCGAGCGTCAGCGGACTCTACTTCGCGAGCCGGCACGCGAGATACTTCACCGTCGGCCGCATCGGCGAAGATCAGATCGCGGCGTATGCCCGGCGTAAAGGGGAGTCGATCGAACGCGTTGAGCGCTGGCTGACGACGAATCTCGCGTACGAACCGGCCCGCTGTTAAACGCGATAACAGCTCAGCTCGTAACGACTCGGACGTCTGCGCTACGCTGGTGCGAGCCGCGTTGAGATCCCATCCACGGATCCGCACGCTGACATGGGCGCTCGCGGGTCCGCTCGTTCTGTGCGCGGCGACCGTGCGCGCGTCGATCATTCAGGTCCCCGCCGGCGGCAACCTTCAGCAGGCCATCGTCACCGCCCAGCCGGGCGACGTCATCACGCTGGTGCCCGGAGCGACCTACGTCGGCAATTTCACGCTGATGCCGAAGTCCGGGAACGCCTTCATCACGATTCGCACGGCGGGCGACGACGGTCTGCCGTCCGACGGCGGGCGCGTGTCGCCGGATGCCGCGCCGCGGCTCGCGAAGCTGCGGTCGGGCAACGGCGCGCCCGCCGTGCAGACGATGCCCAACGCCCATCACTGGAGGCTGCAGCTTCTCGAGATCCAGGCGAACGTCAACGGCGGCGGGGACATCGTCACGCTGGGCGACGGCTCGAGCGCGCAGTCGGCGCTTGCGTCGATTCCGCACGATTTGATCGTCGATCGCGTCTACATCCACGGCGATCCGATTGCGGGGCAGAAGCGCGGAATCGCGCTGAACAGCGCCTCGACGACCGTCACCGGCTGCTACATCGCGGACATCAAGGCCGCCGGACAGGATTCGCAGGCGATCGCCGGCTGGAACGGCCCCGGTCCGTACACGATCGTCAACAATTATCTCGAGGCGGCGGCCGAGAACGTGCTGTTCGGCGGCGCCGATCCGAGCGTGCCCGCTCTCGTGCCCGCCGACATCACCATCGCCGACAACCATCTGGCGAAGCCGCCGGACTGGCGCGGGCAGAAATGGACGATCAAGAACCTGCTCGAGTTGAAAAACGCCCGACGCGTCACGATCGAGCGCAATACGATCGAGTACACGTGGCAGGCCGGGCAGTCGGGACACGCGATTCTCTTCACGGTCCGCAACCAGGACGGCGGCTGCGCCTGGTGCCAGGTGGATCACGTCACGTTCCAGCGCAATGTCGTCAGGCACGCGGCAGGCGGGTTCCAGATCCTGGGCTTCGACAACAACCATCCGAGCCTGCAGACGCAGGCGATCGTGATTCGCGACAACGTCTTCGCGGACATCGACAGCGAGCACTGGGGCGGCACCGCCTACTTCCTCTCGCTGAGCGGCGGCGCGCGCGATATCACGATCGATCACAACACGATCATCCAGGAGCACGCGTCAGGAATCGTGCAGGCTGACGGCGCCGCGGTCGTCGGCTTCACGTTCACCAACAACGTCGCGATGCACAACAACTACGGGATCATCGGGACGAACCATGCCGTGGGGAACGATTCGATCGCGACCTATCTTCCAGGATCGACGATCGCGCGCAACGTGTTCGCCGGCGGCGTGCCGAGCCGGTATCCAGCGGGCAACCTGTTTCCCACGTCGACCGAATTCCAGGCGCAGTTCACGTCGTTTGCGGCCGCCGACTATCGCCTGATGCCCGCGAGCCCCTGGCGTCGCGCCGGAACCGACGGAGCCGATCTGGGCGCGGCATTCACCGCTCCGATCGGCGGCGTGCCGTCTCTTCGATCCGACCCCGGGCAATGCGTCGGGACGATGTCGGAGTCGTCCGACCCATGCCACGCGCGCAGGGCCGGTCGCGGCTCAAGATAAGACATTTCGTCTCAATCAGCCGAGAGACACTATAAGACTTTATACGACAAGATACGGCCATTGTGTCGCCATCAATATGACAATAACGAACTTGTCAGTCTATTTGTGGTTCGTTTTGAAGATCATGCACCGTTTCGCAACAACATCGCTGTAAATCTATTTATTGCAGCGAGTTGTGATGTTTTTTGTCGTTATCGTCCGGTCCCATGTGCAGCAACGGCACAGCTTCTGCGGTCTTCTCACGGTTGCACTGACGGCGCTAAATTGCTGATTCATAACGCTGTTAGTGCCACACATGCCTCCATATGACAGTATGGCTGACGTCTTGCTCTACTAGGGCCCGACATGATTCCTACGCCGACTCACTCAACCCACAGGCGGAAAGCCGTCTGGGGACCCAAGCGGATCCTCGTCGCGGCACTGGCGGTCGTCGCCATGGCCCCGAACGCGGTCGCCGGCCCTCATCGGAACACGCCGCACAAGGGCGTGCCGGGTACTCCCGGCAGCCAGGTCAAAAACTACAAGCTTGACGATGAAGTGTCGCGCCGCTCCAAGAGCAGCGATGACAAGAAGACGAGCAGCGTCATCGTCACGCTGATGCCGGGCGCGCAGCTTCCGCCGCAATTCCGGAAGTACGCCCGGAACACCAATCTGGACTTCATCAACGGCGTTGTGCTCGACCTGCCCAACGGCGTGCTGAAGCAGCTGGAAGCGCACCCGGATATCTTCCGCGTGCACGATAACCGGCCGGTCAAGCTGCACAACTACACGACGTCCATCACGGTGGGTGCGCGGACGGTGCAGGACTTCCTCGGCTACACCGGCGCCGGCGTCGGCATCGCGGTCATCGATTCGGGCGTGTTCCCGCAGCACGACGACCTGACCAAGAACGGCTCGCGCGTGGTCAAGTTCGTCGACTTCGTGAACGGCCGCACGACGGCCTACGACGACAACGGCCATGGCAGCCACGTTGCGGGCACCATCGTGGGCAGCGGCTACGACTCGATGGGCGACAAGAAGGGCATGGCGCCCGGAGCGTCGCTCGTGTCGTTGAAGGTCCTCGATGCAAACGGCCAGGGAACGATCAGCAACATTCTCGCGGCGCTGAACTGGATCGTCGCGAACAACAAGACCTACAACATCCGCGTCGTGAACATGTCGGTCGGCGCGCAGATTCGCGAGTCGTACTGGACGGACCCGCTGACGCTGGCGGTCAAGCGCGTCACCGACCTCGGCATCACGGTCGTGTCCGCGGCCGGCAACTTCGGCAAGAACACGCTCGGCGCCCTGCAGCTCGGCGGCATCACCGCGCCGGCGAATGCGCCGTGGGTGCTGACCGTTGGCGCGTCGAGCACCAACGGCTCGCTGACGCGCAACGACGACTCGATGGCGAGCTTCAGCTCGTCCGGTCCGACCGCGATCGACTTCCTCTCGAAGCCGGATCTGGTCGCGCCCGGAGTGGGCACCGTCTCGCTCGCGGTTCCCGGCAGCAGCTTCTACTCGTCGAAGGCCGCGTTCCTCGTCGGCCCGAAGGGGATGATCAAGCTGTCGACGATGCCGTATCTGGCGCTGAGCGGCACCAGCATGGCCGCCCCGGTCGTTTCCGGATCGGTCGCGCTGATGCTGCAGGCGAATCCGAAGCTGACGCCGAACCTGATCAAGGCGATCCTGCAGTACACCGCGCAGGAGTATCCCGGGTACACGGTGATGCGGCAGGGCGCCGGCTTCCTGAACACGCTCGGCGCCGTGCGCCTGGCGAAGTTCTACGCCGACAACAAGCCCGGCACCGCGATGCCGGTTCAGAAGGTCTGGAGCCAGCAGGTGATCTGGGGCAATCACCGGATCTCCGGCGGCTACCTGAACGCGTCGGCGAACGCCTGGGCGAACAACATCGTCTGGGGCACGGCGAAGACGCTCGGCACCGACGGCGACAACATCGTCTGGGGCACGATGTGCCGCGACTGCGACAACATCGTCTGGGGCACGGCCGACGCCACCGCGCAGAACATCGTGTGGGGCACCGCGCAGAACATCGTGTGGGGCACCGTGTTCGACGGCGACAACATCGTCTGGGGCACGTCCTACGACGGCGACAACGTCGTCTGGGGCACCGACTGCGGCGGCGCCGACTGCGACCAAACCGTCTGGGGCACGGTCGACGGCGACAACGTGGTCTGGGGCACCGCCCTTGACGGCGACAACATCGTCTGGGGCACGTCACTCGCCGAGAACATCGTCTGGGGCACGAGCGACGATGACCTGGCGGACGCGGTCGTTTACCCGGATACCAGCGATCAGCCGCTCCCGAGCGTGGATCTCGAGTTCGGCGATGCGGTTCCGCTCATAACGCAACCGACAACCACGCTGACTTCTCTGGTAGGAGGCCTCTAATCATGGAAAAGATGCCTTACCGCCAGGAACTGGAAACGGTCATGGTCAAACCACAGGTTGCGGAGCAGGTCATCAGCAGCGACTGGCAGCGTCAGCTGCCGGTGCTCACCGGTCGGACGGTGACGCTGCGCGAGCTGCGGGCGAGCGACGCCGCGTCGCTGTTCGCGATGCTCACGACCGAAGAAGTGTCGCGCTTCATCTCGCCGCCGCCGACGACGGTCGAAGGGTTCGAGCGCTTCATCGCGTGGACGCACCGTCAGCGGACGGCCGGCTCGTATGCGTGCTTCGCGGTGACGGTGCAGGGCTTCGACACGGCCATCGGCATCTTCCAGGTGCGCGAGCTGGAGCCGGGCTTCGGCGCCGCCGAGTGGGGATTCGCGATCGGCTCGGCGTTCTGGGGCACGGGCGTGTTCCAGGAAGGCGCGGAGATGATCCTCGGCTTCGCCTTCGAAACGCTCGGCGTGCATCGGCTCGAGGCGCGCTGCGCGGTGCGCAACGGCCGCGGCAACGGCGCGCTGCAGAAGATCGGAGCCGTTCAGGAAGGCGTGCTGCGCAAGGCGTTCTTGAAGAACGGGGAATACCTCGACCAGGCGCTCTACGCGATCGTCGAGGACGACTGGCGTGCGTCACGGACGCCGGATCGGATGTTCACGATGATCGTTCACTAATCGGACCTGGCGTCCGACGACAAATCGGCTCGTAGCTAAGACGAAAGGCCGGCTGGCTCCCCCAGACGGCCTTTCGTCTTTTGTTAATGACTTCCGTGTTCTACACGCGTTTGGTTTTCCAGGTGCCTCGACGAAACATGATCGCGCTGATGATGACCATCACGCCGAACGCGATCGGAAACGCCGCGAAGACACCGCTCGGTTTGGCGAGGCGCTGCGCGAGGACGAACGCGAGCGGGATTTCGAACATCCAGAGGCAGCCCACGTTGATCCACGTCGGCGTCCACGCATCGCCGGCGCCGTTGAAGGCCTGGGTCAGCACGTAGCTGGCGGCGTAGAACACGAAACCGGCGCTCGTGATCTGCAGCCCGCGCGCGGCGATCGAAGCAACGTCGGCCTCGTTCGTGAACCAGCCGGCGATCGCCGCCGCGAAGACCATGAAGACGATGCCGACGGCGCCGAGGCCGACGCCGCTGTAGAGACAGGCGCGCCACGTCGACATCTCCGCGCGCTCGGGCCTCCCGGCGCCCAGATTCTGTCCCACGAGCGTCGCCGCGGCGTTTGCGAGTCCCCACGACGGCAGCAGCGCGAACATGATGACGCGCACCGTGATCGTGCACGCCGCGACCGCGGTGCCCCCGAACGACGCGATGATTCGCACGATGCCGACGTAGCTGGTCGTGCCGACGAGCGACTGGAATACCGCGGCGGCCGAGAGGCGCACCATTCCCGACATCACGGCCGGGTCCAGGCGGAGGTGTCTGCGGCGGATCACGATCCGTCCCTTGCCGCGCCACAGCACATACAGCTGCGCGAGCACGCCGATGGTGCGTCCGGTCGTCGTCGCCACCGCCGCGCCGGTGACGCCCAGCCTGGGAAACGGTCCGAGACCGAAGATCAGGCACGGGTCGAGGACCAGATTGAACAGGTTGGCGATCCAGAGGACGCGCATGGCGACCGCCGCATCACCCGCTCCCCGGAACACGGCGTTGATCAGAAAGAGCATGACGATGACGCCGTTGAGGCCGAGGAGGATCGTCGCAAACGTGGAGTGGGCAAGGACGCCCGGTGTCGCGCCCATCAGCGCAAGCAGCGGCCGCGCGAACCACGCTCCGGCGATGCCGGCCGGCACCGCGATCAACACGCCGAGCGCGATCGTCTGAACCGCGGCGATCGCGGCCCCGTCCGGATCGTGCTCGCCCACTCGGCGGGCGACCGTCGCCGTCGCGCCGACGCTGAGGCCGGCCAGCGCGGAGTAGATGATGGTCATCATCGCCTCCGTCAACCCGACGGTGGCGACGGCATCGGCGCCCAGCCGGCCGACGAAGAACACGTCGACCACCGCGAACACCGATTCGAGCAGGAGCTCGAGCACCATCGGCACCGCGAGCAGCAGAATCGCGCGTCCGATCGGTCCTTCGGTGTACTCGCCGTGCGATCCGCGCAGCGCCTCGCGAATGGTTTGCCAGGCGCCTTCGGGTTCGGCGCCCCCGCGGCGAGGCGGCTGGTCGACGGTCTCCGTGATCTCCATTGAGACTTGAGACTTGTCACTCGAGGCTTGAATAATCATCAGTATGTCATCGCTGTGCGCGCTTCTCGAGATCGAACATCCGATCGTGCAATCGGGCATGGGCCGCGTCGCCGGACCCGAGCTCGCCGCGGAAGTCTCGCGCGCCGGAGGACTCGGCATCCTCGCGGGGCTCAATCTCGCGCCGGACGATCTCCGCGCGCAGATCCGGCGCGTCCGCGCGCTGACGTCGGCGCCGTTCGGCGTCAATCTCTGGCTGCACCCCGACGTCGAGCGGCCGATCGATCCGGCGTCGCTCCCGGCTCGCGACGTCGCGGCGGCGAACGACGCGCTGAATCCGGCGCGGCGCCAGGTGGGCGTCCCCGAGTCGTCCGCGGCGCCGGCGCCCCGCCCGGACCTGTTGCCGCTCGCGCTCGACGTCGTGCTCGAAGAACGCGTTCCGCTCTGGAGCGTCGGCCTCGGCCTGCCGTCGCGCGATCAGATCGCGCGCTGCCGCGACCGTGGCGTTCGCGTGATGGTCATGGTCGCCAACGTGGACGATGCACGCGCGGCGGAGGCGGCGGGCGTGGATGTCGTTGTCGCGCAGGGCGCGGAGGCCGGCGGCCATCGATCGGTCTGGCGAACCGACGCGCCGGCCGACGTCGGCACCTTCGCGCTCGTGCCGGAAGTCGTCGACGCCGTGCGTGTGCCCGTCGTCGCCGCCGGAGGGATCGCCGACGGCCGCGGGCTCGTCGCGGCGCGCGCGCTCGGCGCGGCCGGCGTGCTGCTTGGAACCCGCTTCGTCGCGACGCGCGAATCGATGGCGCCGGAGTTCTGGAAGCAGGCGATTCTGCGATCGTCGAGCGATCGCACGACGGTGACGCGCGCGTTCACGGGGCTGCCGGCGCGTGTCCTGCGCAACAAACTGCAAAGCGATTACGACCGGGCGGCTGCGCCCGCCCTTCCCGGTCTGCTGCAGGCGTCGCTCGAGCAGGACATCTGGATGGCGGCCGCTCGCGGCGGCCAGCCCGACTATTTCCCGCTGTATGCCGGACAGAGCGTCGGCGTAATCAACTCGCTGCCCTCGGCGGGCGACGTCGTGCGCGCGATGATCGAGGAGGCGCAGCGGGTGTTAAAATCCCTGTCCCCCGGTTAGAGAACACCACATGTCCGAAACCTCCGTCGGTTCCAACCGCTGTCCGCAATGCGGCCGCACATTTCCGGCGACCGTGAAGCTGTGTCCCGACGACGGCACCGTGCTCGACGAGCAGGCGCCGCCGGGCTCCAAGAATCTCGGCATGGTGCTCGACGGGAAGTATCGCCTCGACAGTTATCTCAGCCGCGGCGGCATGGGCTCGGTCTACAAAGCCACTCACGTCATGCTCAACAAGGCGGTCGCGGTGAAGATGATCAACGCCGAGATCGTCAGCTCGCCGGAGATCGTTCGCCGCTTCCAGCGCGAGGCGCGCTCGGCGACCATGCTGAATCATCCGAACATCGCCGGCGTGTACGACCTCGGTCAGACCGGCGACGGCACCCTGTACATCGTGATGGAGTTCATCGACGGCCCGTCGCTGAAGTCGGTGGTGTCGAAGGAAGCGCCGATGGCGCCGGCGCGGATCGTGTCGCTGATGTGGCAGGTTTCCGCGGCGCTCGCCGTCGCGCACCGCCACGGCATCGTCCATCGCGACCTGAAGCCGCACAACATCATGCTCGCGCGCGACGATCACGGCCGCGAGGTGGCGAAGCTCGTCGACTTCGGCATCGCGAAGACGTTCGACGAGGCGACGCAGCTGACGCAGGCCGGATTCGTCGTCGGCACGCCGCAATACATGGCGCCCGAGCAGGCGGAAGGCAAGCCCGTCGACGGACGAAGCGACATCTACTCGCTCGGCGTCATCCTCTACGAAATGCTCTCGGGCGACGTGCCGTTCAACGATCCGTCGACGCCGATGATCCTGATCAAGCACATCAAGGAAACACCGGTGCCGCCGTCGGTGAAGAATCCGGCCGCGCACGTGTCGCCCGAGCTCGGCGCGATCGCGATGCGCTGCCTCGAGAAGAACCCGGCCGCGCGGTTCCAGACCGCGGAGGAATTCGGCGCCGCGCTCAATGTCGTGCCGCTGACGCCGGGCGGCGAAGCGATCAAAAAAGATGCGGCGGCCGCCGCCGCGTGGGATTTCGCAACCGTCGTGACTCCGGGATCGCAGCCGACCGAAGTCGATCGGACGCTGCAGACGCCCTCCGCGAGCCGGTTCGCAGCGACGCTGATCACTCCACCGGGAACGCCGACGGTTCCGACGCCCGCGCCGCAGCAGAAAACCGCCGTCGGTCAGACGGCGCCGCCGCTCCCCGTGGCCGCGCCACCCATCGCGCCGGCAGGGCACAACACTGTCGCCGCGCCGGCGCCCGCGCCGATGCCCACCATGAGCGCGCCGCCCGTCATCGCGGATCCGCGGCCGTCGGCGCCCGCGCTCTCCGGGCAGAAATCGACCTCATCCTCGATGGCGCCCGTCCTGGTTGCCGCAGCGGTCATCGTGGTCGGCCTCCTCGCCGGCGTGTGGTACGTCTTCGGACGATCGACGGCGAAATCGGTGGACGCGCCCGTGGCGACGACGTCGTCGTCGGCGTCGGCACCGACGCCCGCGCCGCCGCCCGCGACGAGTCCGCCGGCGTCGCCGCCAGAGGCTGCGCCGCCGTCGCCGTCGAATCCATCGTCGGCAGCGCCCGCGGCAACGCCGGCAGTGTCGAGCGCACCGCCGCCGGCGAACAATCCGCCGGTGGCGACCTCGCCCGCGGCCCCGGGCGGTCGCGCCGCGGCGGACGGCCGTCCGGCTGCGTCGTCATCCGGGCGTCAGCCTCTGCCTGCGGCACCCGCGCCGGCAGCGGCGCCGCCGCAGGCCGGCGTGCAGCCGGCACAGAATCCACCGGTCGCGGCATTCCCCGCGAACCCGGCGGTGGCGTTCCGCTGCGTCGGGCCGAACGAAGTCTGCACCTCGATTCGCACGTCGGTCGAGGATGCGCTGCAGAAGGCGGGGATGCGCGCGCTGCGCGATCCCGGCCGCGCGGACGTCGTCGTCGAAGCCAACGTGACGCCCGTCAGCGAACACGTCAACAGCGACTTTGGCACCACGCTGGCAGTGCGGACGTTCTCGATCGACGTCATCGGCGAAGCGCCGAAGCTCGGCGACAGCGTGCCGATGCCGACGGTGTCTCCGCTCAGTTACGATCCGCGGTTCGGCGCCGAGCGCGTGAACGAAAAAGCGCGGCTGGTTGCGGACGGGATTGTGGAGAAGGTGAGAGCCTTCGCAGCCAAACAGCGGTGAGGGCAGGACAGGCAGGACAGGCAGGACAGGCAGGAAGGCGTTTCCATCCCGCCCATCCTGCCGATCCCGCCTATCCTGCCCAGACTACTTCTTGCGGACCGTGTCCTTCGCCGCCGCCTTGCCCGTGAACTGCACGATCGCGAATTTCGGTTGCACTTCGACGACGTCGCCGTCGCCGATCTTCTTTTCGTCCGCGCCGAGCTTCGCGCCCGTGTCCGGATCGACCAGCGCCTCGCCGATGTTCCACACCGCGAATTTGTCGCCGACCTTGATGCCCGACTCCGCGCCCATGTTGATCCACGCGCGGTTGCCTTCGACCTTGATGACTTTGCCTTCCATCACGCCGGTCGGGTTGTTCGCGTTCGACAAACGCGCCATGTATTCGCCGGTCGTCAGCTTCGCGACGACGGCTTTCGCGGCTTTCTGAATCGCCTCGCTCGCGATGCCCCACTCGCTCTCTTTGCTCAGGCTGGCGCCCTTGATGAACCCGCCGCCCTTCTTCACCTGGTCTTCGGCCGACAGCGAGAAGACGCGCTCGGCTGTCGTCGAATCGATCATGCGGAGGTTGATGGTGGCCTTGGCCTGCACCACGTTGCCGCCGACGCCGAACGCGCCGCCGCCGGTCTTGTCGATGTTGAACTTGTCGATGCCGCCGAGCACGATGTACTTCACGCCGAGAATCTTGCCGACCTTCGCGGCGCTCGCGGGATCCACCGCGCCCGACTGCGCCAGGCCCTGTTCCTTCATGACGAGATTCAGCTTGTCGCGCTCGACGACCGAGAACTTGTCGGACAGCAGCTTGTTCTCGGAGAACTCCGTATCGATCGTGTTGCGGGCCGCGGGGCCCATGTCGTTGTGGAACCACCAGCTGGTTTCAGCGTGATTCTCGAATTCCCAGATCGCGATTTTGATCTTCCCCTGGGCGAATCCCGATCCGGGCATGGCAATCGACAGCGCCGCCGCGATTGCCAGACAGTGGATCGTCTTTCTCATGACACTCCTCCAGATACAAGCGTGGGGGCGCGCGGGCGTTTCGGGAGCGCTCGATGATACCAGAGTAAGGAGCCTCAGGACCGTTCGACGGGCCGGGCCGGGTCGGCCGACCATTCGCTCCACGATCCTGCATACAGTTTCGCGCCGCCGAGCCCCGCGTGCTCCATCGCGAGCAGGTTGTGGCACGCCGTGACGCCCGATCCGCAGTAAGCGACGATGTGATCCGGCGTCGCGCCGCCGGTCGACGCCGCCAGCTGCGTCCGCAGCTCCTCTGGAGTCTTGAACACGGCGTTCTCGTCGACGTTGCTCTGGAAGAAGTGATTCAGCGCGCCGGGAATGTGCCCCGGAAGCTTGTCGAGCGGTTCGACTTCGCCGCGGTAGCGCTCGGGCGCGCGCGCGTCGACAAGGCGCCAGCCGCCCTGCTTCATCAGCGACGCCACGCCGTTCGCGTCCACGAGCATGTCGCCCCTCGGCGATCCCGCGAACGCGCGCGTCGTCTTCTGCTCCCGGCCCGCGCGCGTCTCGCGCTTTTCCGCGATCCACTTCGCAATCCCGCCGTCGAGCACGGCGACCGCGTCGTGTCCCATCCACCGCAGCATCCACCACAGGCGGCTCGCGAACATGCCGTTGTTCTGATCGTACGCGACGACCTGCACGCCGCTGGCGATGCCGAACCGTCCGAACGTCGACGCAAGCGCGGCCGGATCGGGCAGCGGATGGCGTCCATTCGTCCCGGTTTTGGGACCGGAGAGATCGCGATCGAGATGTGCGTACACGGCGCCCGGAATATGCGCCTTCTCGTACTCCTTTTCACCCCACTGCACATCGTCGAGCTTGAAGCGGCAGTCGATGATGACGAACTCGGAATCTGCCAGATGAAGCGCGAGCGCGCCGGTGGAGATCAGCGTTTTGAAGGCCATTTCCGTACGATATCATCGACAGCCGACGTCATCGGCTTCCCGGGAACGCACCGCCAACCATCAGTTCGAACGCCGCGTCTAACTAGGGTCCTGTGCCGAAGAAGTCTGCCCCGTTCGGCGGCCGCGTCGCTGCGCTGATCGTCTGCACCCTGGCCGCAGCGGGAAGCGTCCACGCGGCGGGAAGCTCTGCAAGCTCTGGAGGCCCTGGAGCCGACGACGCGATCGCACGCGTCGAGGCGGCGCCCGTTCCCGACACGCCGGGCGCGCTGCGCGTGAACGGCGCGCTCAGCGACGAAGTCTGGCGCACCGCGCACCCGATCGACGGCTTCGTGCAGCGCGAGCCGGTCGACGGCGGGAAGCCGAGCGAGCGGACCGAATTCCGCGTCGCCTATAGCGCGACGACGCTCTTCATCCAGGTGCACGCGTTCGACGACCAGCCCGATCGCATCGTGTCGTATCTGACGCGTCGCGATCAGTATTCGCCCTGCGACTGGATTCGCGTCATCGTCGATTCGTATCACGATCGGCGCACGGCGTACGAATTCGCGGTCAATCCCTCCGGCGTCAAGATGGACCGCTACTGGTTCAGCGACAACAACAGCGACGACAGCTGGGACGCCGTGTGGGACGTCGCCGTCTCGCGCGACGCGGCCGGATGGTCCGCCGAGTTCCGCATTCCGTTCTCGCAGCTGCGCTTCCACGCCGGCGAGGACAAGACCTTTGGCTTCGCCGTCGTGAGGGAGATCGGCCGGCTGAACGAAACGTCGACGTGGCCGCTGCTGTCGCGGAAGGCGACCGGCTACGTCTCGTCGTTCGGCGATCTCGGCGGGCTGTCGGTCGTCGCGTCGCCGAAGAAACTCGAGCTGCTGCCGTACACGCTCGCGAGCATGACGACGCAGCCGACCGACGGCAATCCGCTGCGGTCCGCGGCGGCGACAGGCGGTGCGATCGGGCTCGATCTGAAGTACGCGCTGACGCCGGGCCTCACGCTCACCGCGAGCGTGAATCCCGATTTCGGCCAGGTCGAAGCGGATCCGGCGGTCGTCAACCTGACGGCGTTCGAGACGTATTTCAACGAGCGCCGTCCGTTCTTCGTCGAGGGGTCGGGCAACTTCAGCTTCGACATGGACTGCAACGACGGCGCGTGCAGCGGCATGTTCTACTCGCGCCGCGTCGGCCGGCCGCCGCAGGGCACCGGCGTCCTGCCGGATGGAGACGGCGTCTACACCGACGTGCCGGCGCAGACGAAGATCCTCGGCGCGGCGAAGGTGACCGGGCGCGTCGGTCCGTACGCGATCGGCGTCATGCAGGCCGTGACCGGCCGCGCCGACGCGCTCGTGCAGAACGGGCCGTTTCTGACGAAGGCGACCGTCGAGCCCACGGCGAGCTACTCGGTCGGCCGCGTGCGGCGCGAATTCAAGAACCAGTCGTCGATCGGGATGATGCTGACGCAGACGCTGCGCCAGTCGCATGACAGCGCCGTCGACACGCTGCCGTCGAGCGCGACGACCGGCGGCGTCGACTGGGACCTTCGCTTCAAGTCGATGTACTCGCTCCGCGGCTACTGGGCCGGCAGCATTGTCAACGGCGACGCGCCGGCGATCGCCGCGCTCCAGCAGGACAGCCGGCATTACTATCAGCGCCCCGACCTGACGAGCGCCGTCTTCGATCCGACGCGGACCTCGCTGTCGGGCGACTCGGCGAGTGTCGGCGTCAGCAAGATCGGCGGCGAGTTCGTGCACTTCAACTTCAACTACGGCTACAGGTCGCCGGGCTTCGACATCAATGACGTCGGCTTCCTGCGGCGTGCCGACACGCGCAACAACGGCAGCTGGTTCCAGATCCGCAGCGACCGGCCCAACCGCTGGTTCCGCAGCCGCATGATCAACTTCAATCAGTACGCGATGTGGAACGCGGACGGCGATCTCGTGGCGAACGGCGGCAACATCAACGCGCACGCCAATTTCACGAACAACTGGTCCATAGGCGGCGGTTACAACATCAACGGCCTCGGCATCGACGATCGAGTCACGCGGGGTGGGCCGGCGGTCTATCAGGAAAACTCCAACGGTGTGTGGTATTACGTCAACACCGACAACCGCAAACGAGTCTCGCTCAACTATTTCGGCAGTTATTTCGTCGACCCGTTCGGATCGCTCGGCATCGACGTCAATCCCGACGTGACGTTCCGGCCGATGCCGGCGCTGATGATCTCGACGGGCCTTCGCTTCAACCGGAACATCTCGGACACCCAATGGGTCGGAGAGGTGACCGACACGGCGAATCATTACGTCTTCGCGCATCTCGATCAGACGACGGTGTCGCTGACGGCGCGCTTCAACTACACGATGACGCCGACGCTGTCGCTGCAGCTGTACGCGGAGCCGTTCGTTTCGGCGGGGGACTACAACCAGTACCGCCAGATCGCGCAGCCCCGGGCGTCCGACTACTACGATCGCTTCTCGCCATACGCGTACGACGTCGCCGCCAACGGCGATCCGAACTTCAACGTGAAGTCGTTCCGGACGACGAACGTCCTGCGTTGGGAATACAAGCCGGGCTCGCAGCTGTTCGTCGTGTGGCAGCAGGCCCGGGAGAACGATGCCGTCCCCGGAGGATTCGGACTCGGCCGCGACTTCAGAGGAATCTTCGCCGTCCCGGCCCAGAACGTCTTCCTCGTCAAGCTCTCGTACTGGCTGAATTACTAGCCGCTGGTCGGCCGTAGCTTCAGCGAGGCGGAAAAGCCCGCGCTATTCCGAACGCAGAGCGATCACCGGATCGATTCTGGTTGCCCGGCGCGCCGGGAACCAGGACGCGCACTCGGTGACGAGAATGAGGAACACCGACAACGCGGCGTAGATCCACGGATCCGTCGCGTTCACCTCGAAAAGCGCCTGCTGCATCAGCCGCGAAATGGCGAGCGCGCCGCCGATGCCGATGGCGATGCCGACGAGCGTCAGCCGGCGCCCGTGTCCGAGCACCATGCGCATCACGGCGCCGGGCGACGCGCCGAGCGCCATCCGCAGTCCGATCTCGCTCGTGCGGAACGTCACCAGGTGCGCCATCACGCTGTAGACGCCCAGGCTCGCGAGCACCAGCGCCAGGACGCCGAACCCGGCGAGCAACGTGAGCGCCAGCTTGCGATTGGCGATCGTCCGCGCGATGCGCGTGGTGAGCATCTGCGGCTGCAGCAGCGGCAGTTCGGGATCCACCGACCGCAGCGCCTCGCGGACCGCCGGCAGCATCGCCGCCGCGCCGACGTTGGTCCGCACGAGGATGTTCGTGAACGACTCCGGGCGTTGCAGCGCGGGCAGGAAATAGTCGGCCTCGGGCGGCGTGGCGAGACCCGTGCTCCGCACGTCCGCGACGATGCCGACGACCTGGGACGGCAGCTGGCCCATGCCGGTGACGAGCGTCCGGCCGATCGGATCCTCGCCCGCGAAGAACCGTTTCGCGAACGTCTCGTTCACGATGACGACGTGAGGCACCTTCGAGCCGTCGCGCTCGTCGAAGTCGCGGCCGGCCTTGATCGGAATGCCGAGTGT
>Ga0075425_100001493_pt1 | contig 23000 bp, 20 predicted proteins | sample SoiMethybrSBSTD4_FD_75300 | JGI IMG/M metagenome (GOLD analysis project Ga0075425, IMG submission 75300) | Bulk soil microbial communities from a Populus tree surrounding site in Tennessee, USA - Soil MetaG P. TD hybrid SBSTD4 | ecosystem: Environmental > Terrestrial > Soil > Tree plantation... | reverse complement strand
CTGGGGCCGCCCGCGTGCGTGTCGAAGCCGCTGCTCGCTTACCGCTTTCATCCGGGCAGCGCGTCTCTGGACCTCGAGGGGATGTTCTCTGAGGCTGACGAAATCGAAAGGCGTCATGGCGCCCGGGTGGATCGCAGCGGTTTCAATCGCTATCTGGCGAGACTTGCCAAGCGCGCGGGTTGGGGGCGGAGCGCGCTCCGGTACTACTGTCGTGCGGCAATGGGAGATCGCCGCTATGTCACGAGGGAGTTCGTTCCGGACGTGTGGAACTTGTTTTCTGATGTCTTCCGGAGTCGATTGTACCGATTCGGGATGCCGCGACGAACGAGTCCACCACGACGTGACCCGCACAAACTGTGGAAGGAAGAGGCTCGGCTTTGGATCGACCGTCTCGTTCGCGAGGACGGTCAGACCGCGTGACGAATAGGAAGAGTGGAGCGTCGAAGGCCCGGGCATGGTTTCGGCGCCTTCCGTCCCCAGTGCGGGATCGCGCACGGCGGGGTGCGCGCTTGTTGCCCCACGCCGTCCGCAGGATGCTTGGCGTCGCCGATCCCGATCACCCGCCTGGGACTGTGAGGTGGGGCAGTCTGCGCCGCTCGACGCCCTTCAGTCGTTCGTGGGGATACGACCGCGGTACCCCGATCGACCGGGTGTACATCGAAGCGTTTCTCGAGAGGCATGCGGAGGATATCCGAGGGGCATGCCTCGAGGTACTCAATGCCGACTACACCAACCGGTTCGGCGCCGCGCGCGTCACCAGTAGAGACGTGCTCGATGTCGAGCCAGCCAACACCGCCGCCACCATCGTTGCCGACCTTGGCGAGCGCGATTCACTCCCGGCGGAGCGGTTCGACTGCATCATCTTCACGCAGACGCTGCATCTGATTCCCGACATGGAAGCGGCGGTCGCGAATGTGTGGCGGGCGCTCTCGCCTGGCGGTGTCTTGCTGCTGACCGTACCCGCCCTTGGGCGCCACGAAGCGCGCAAGGGTTTTCATCCCGATCGCTGGCGCGTCACGAAACTTGGATTGGAGTGGCTCTTGACCGGTCTGTCCAACGGACGCGCGGACATCACGACCTACGGCAATGTCCTCTCGTGCGCCGCGTTCCTCTACGGAGCGGCCGCCGAAGAGTTGCGACCGGAGGAGCTCCAGGCTTTCGATCGTGAGTTCCCGCTCATCGTCGCGGCTCGCGTCCTCAAACAGGACGTGCGGTGATGCCGAACGGCACGCTGGTTCTCCTCTACCACCGTGTGACGCAGTTGGAGCGCGATCCGTACGGGTTCGCCGTGCACCCCGATCGGTTCGCAGAGCACTGCGATGTCCTGCGCAGACGGTGCGACGTGGTGCGCCTCCGGGATGCGAACAGTACTCGGCCTCAGGTCGCGATCACGTTTGACGACGGCTATGCAGATAACAGCCGGGAGGCTCGCGACATTCTTGCTGCGGCCGGGCTGCCCGCGACGTTTTTCATCACTGCCGGCCGTGTGAATCAACGGGCAGAGGTTTGGTGGGATCGGCTGGAGCAAATCGTGATGGGATGCGAGCCGGCCGATGGTTACATCGATGTCGAGATCGGCGGCCGCCGTCTGTGGGCCGACACCCGTTCGTCCATGGCGCGCGCACGAGCACACTTCGCGCTGTACTGGCGCCTGCGACCGTTGCGCCCCGCCGCTATCGAGTCGATCCTGAAGCAGCTCGAAGTTCAGCTGGGCATCCAGACAGTTGACCGGGAGACTCACCGATGGATGAACGGTGAGGAGCTCCGCGCCTTGTCGGCGACCACCGGGGTCGATGTGGGCGCGCACACACTGACACATCCACTACTCGCCACTCTTCCAATCGATGAACAGCGGAACGAGATTGATGGGAGTCGCGATCAGCTCGAACGGCTACTCGACACGCGTGTGACCCTGTTCTCGTATCCGTTCGGCGGCCACGACGCATTCGATCCAGTGACCGCGCAGTTGGTTCGCGAGTCTGGATACACGTTGGCCTGCACCGGCACGGGCGGGCTGGCCCGCCAGGATCACTATCCGTTCTTGATTCCCCGGAATGTGGTTGGCGACTGGGATGCCAACACGTTCGAGCGGTGGCTTGTTCGCTGGTTCGAGTCGTGAGCGGGGACGTGATGCTCAGGACAACCAATCCCGAAGCTTCCGAGCACCTGTGTATAGAAAAGAGCGTTGTGGACGGTGCAGCTTGCAGCGTTCGATAGCCCGGAACAGACGGTCATCGGCGTCGACGTGGATGGGAGGACGTGCCTCGGCCAGTACCTGCTCCAAGGCTTGGTAGCTCTGGTTGTGGTCGAAATGCGACAAGATGTCGAGCGTCGTCGGTTCGAAGAAATAGCGATAACGAACGGGAACCAAATAGCGATCGATCGCATGCACAATGAATTTGCTGAGAGCCTCTCGATTCGGGAGATCGCAGCGGTTGTCCACAACGCTCGAGAGGGCCGCGGCGCCCTCGCCGACGGTGCCCGCGTCGAGCGTCAGCTTTGGATGTTTGTATTTGGCATCTTCGAGAAGGACGAGCGGCTTCCGGTAACAAAGGGCCTCGAAGCCGAGCGTTGAATTACGAACCGAGACACAGTCAGCAGCCTCGATCAGCGTGTGCGGATGGACGTCCGACACCACTGTGCCTCGCTGTCCGATGATCTGTCGGAGCACGTCGTGCTTCTGCTCTGAATCCAGGGGGTGAGTCTTCACCACGATGCGGGCACCCGGAATCGCGGACATACATTCGATCAAGAACGAGACTGCCGCCTCATTCGAGCGGAACCGTCGCGCGCCAATGACGACATTCGTATCCCAATCAACCTGACAACCATAGAGAAGCAGGAATTTACCGTCGTCGCCCAGCAGTCGATGACGCACCTCGGACGCCGAGACCAGCTTTTGAGAGACCATCGTCGCTTTCTGGGTTGTGTAATCCTCCAGAAACGCATCTGCTCTGCCAACGTCGGCGGCAGGCGCTGATTCAAAACTGCGACCTAGCAAATCCGTTGTATTGGTCGATAACGCTCCCCGATCGAGAAGTACCGTGCCAGGAATCCATCCTATCTCGCTGGTCATCAACACCTGCCCTACAGATTCGCAAGCGGCCGAGACGGCGCGGTATGGCAGGTAACGCCCGTTCCAGATAAAGACTGCCTTCGGTCTAAAGCGCAACACGAGTGCCAACGTCGATCGATACCAGACCTCGGCCAACCGCCGTGCTCGTTCGGGCGTTCGGACGACGTTCATCGTGTAGGGATAGCTGCTCTTGAACAGATGGGGCCGCTCGAAGATCGCGCGCTCGAGGACACAGAAGTCGTCGATGTCCTCTCGACATATCAAGTCGGGCGCGTCTACGAGTGGCTCGATTGCCGGAGTCGGATCAAGAGACTCGTAATCCCACTCGTCTAACCCGTCGATCCTGACCCATATCGGCCTGAACCCCGATTCAGCGAGACGCGCAGCAAGCGGTCGATAGAACCTGAGGAAGTACTTCTCGCAGATGAACAGCAGCGTTCTGTTATCCGACATCCGACCGGCTGTTCTCCGCCGTAATCGATACGCACGTGAGTGGCGGCGTATATGGAACTGCACCAGTGATCGGACCGTCGACGTCGACGTTCCGTATGCGGTCTCCCCAGTAGAGATGGAGATTGTTCGAACGATTCAGGACAGCGATGCTGACTGCGTAGCGCCCTCGTTTCAGCGTGAGTGGACCTACAGCCAACGTGATCGTGCTGCTCCCCGCGTCCAAACGAAGAGACGACCTCTGTGTCCTCGTGTAAGCATCTAGTGCGGGCAGGCCGTCGTCGCCCCAAAACACGACTCGCACATCTGCGACCGCCACCAGTTCTGGCAAATCGAGCGAGATAGAAAAGCTGAATACCCCGCCGTCGGCAACGGTCTCATCACACGAGCCAAGCGAGGCAACCGTCCCCTCCGCGCTCTGCTCGTATGACGACGTCCGATGGCGCGGCCGTGACAGCTCGTGGTAGACGCGAATCCCGTCTTCCACATCGCCGAGATGTCGCTCGCGCCCAACATCCAAGACGAGCACCTTTGAACACACGCGCGCGATTTGATCCGTGTCATGGCTCACCAGAATGAACGCCGCGCTGTCGCGGATTCGGGCCAGTCGTTCATAACACTTGGCCCGAAACGCAGCGTCACCAACCGCGAGCACTTCATCCAAGAGCAGGACATCCGGCTGTAAGGCCGTCGCGACAGCGAAGCCGAGCCGTACCTGCATGCCGGTGCTGTAGCTTTGCACGGCGGTGTCGATGAAATCGTCTATCTCCGCGAATTCGACGATGTCGGCAAGCTTGCTGTCGATTTCTTTCTTCGTCAGTCCGAGGACTGAACCGTTGATATAGATGTTCTCGCGTCCGGTGAGGATCGGGTTGAATCCGGCGCCCAGCGAGATGAGCGCGCCGACGCGCCCCGACAGCTCGATGCGCCCCTTATCTGGCTTGATGAGACCGTTCAGCATTTTCAACAGCGTCGTTTTTCCGGCGCCGTTCCGACCGATGAGGCCGAGACACTCACCACGCGCGAGTTCGAATGAGACCTCGTCGAGCGCCCAGAATTCGTCGCGACGCAGCCCGTTGGAGCTATGGCCGCCGAGGAGATCCGCCGCCGTGTCCTTCAAGCCGTACCAAAGCGATCGCTTCAGATCGCGGCAGAACTTTTTCGAGAGGCCCTCGACTCGAACGATGATGTCGTCGCTCACGGTACTCAGTTGCCGAGACGTGCAATGAGATGCGGCAACGCCAGACGATATGCGACCCAGCCGAACACCAGGAATGTGACGGTCACCGCACTCACGAGAATGAACCCGCCGACATGAGCCGCACTACCAGTCGTCAGCCAGTCGCGTGTCGTCGTGATCAGAGGTGTCAGCGGATTGAGGGCGGCCAACCCGGACCCGGGTGGGGGATACCACAGCACCGGCGTCAGCAGCATGAGGAACGTGGTGGCAATCGGCAGACTGTTGGGCACATCGCTGTAGAGGATGCCGAATGGCGTCAATATCAGGCCAATCATGAATCCTGTCCCCACCACGCTCAGCATCCCGACGAAGAAGAGCGGCGCAGTCGCGGCCGGTTGGAGGGCGAACGCGGCAAAGACGGCGATCAGCAGCACCAGGCGCACCAGAAACGCGAATGCCACCTGCATCAGCCCCGATAGCAGGATCGCTTCTCGCGGGAAATTGATGCGGGTCAGCATGGAACGCGCTGCGTTGACCGTTCGCAGCGGGCTGTTGAGCGCATCGACGAACGTCTGCCAGATGATCGTGCCCACTATGGCATAGGCGGCGTACGGAATGGGTGTATCGCCCATTCTCACTACGCCCGTCGAATTGAGATAGACGAAGGGCAGACTTGCGACGAGTGGTGGTACGAATACCCAGAAGTACCCGAGCACACTGGTACGGTGCTGAGCGCTGAGATCGCGGACGAACAGCCGCCATGCAAGCTCGCGCGAGGCCAACAGGTCGGCTATCATGTCGCGGACGAACTTCGTCGGCTGCCGCAACGGCGATTCCGGCGTGTACACCGTCAACGGATGATCGCGCATCCCAATACCACAGACTATTTCTGATCACGGCACACTCGGCGTCAACCGTGATGTTCGCCTTCACATGATCCTGTTGCCGTGACGGAGCCCCCTCGAACGGTTTCCGTTGTCATACCGACGCACAATCGTGCCCGGCTGCTCCCGCTCACCCTGTTCAGCGTGCTCCGTCAGCACGCGATCGATCTCGAGGTGATCGTTGTCGACGATGGGTCTACTGAAGACATCGGTCGCACGGTCCGCGAACTTGGCGATCCGCGCGTCCGTCTGCTCCGTCACCAGACCCCGCGGGGGGTCAGCGTTGCGCGGAACCACGGCGTTGCGAAGGCGCAGGGACGCTGGATCGCGTTTCTGGATGACGACGATCTGTGGGCTCCGAACAAACTGACCGCGCAGATAGATGCCGCCGCCCGGGAGGACGCACGGTGGGTGTATGCCGGTGCGGTGAACGTCACGGAGGACCTCCGGCTGCTTGGCGGTGCGCCGCCGGCCGATCCCGACGAGGTGGTCGAGGCCTTGCCGCGGACCAATCTTGTTCCGGGTGGGTGTTCGGGCGTCATGGTACGTCGCGATCTGCTCCCGCCCGATCCGTTCGATCCATCGTTAGGCACCTGCGCCGACTGGGACCTGTGGATCAGGCTGTCGCGCCTGGCCAGACCGGTTGGAGTCACACAACCGCTGGTCGGCTATCGCGTCCACGACAACAACATGTCGATGGATACCCTCCGCACGATCTCCGAGCTTAGTGCTATCGAGGCGCGTTATGGCGGCCCGGTTGATTGGGTCAGATTCTACCGTCACCTGGCCCGGGTTTCCCTGCGTGCCGGCCGCCATCGCCAGGCGGCGCGCTACTACTTCCAGGCCGCGACCGTCGATCGGAAGTATCGCAGCGGAGACTTCTTGCCGGACCTGTTTGAGGTCGCACAGGGCGTGGGCCACAGCATCTCGAATCGCATCGCTCGCGCGCTGGTGACCGCGCCACCCACCGGTCGGCGACCCCGGCTAGGACGCCGAGATGCAACGCAGTGGGCGTGGGTTGAACAGGCGCGCCCGTGGATCGACGAGCTGGCGGCGTATCGACACAGCCTGCCCGACCCGCCTCACCCGTGATCGGCAGCGGGGGATTGCGGGAACAGAAACTGTCGAAGACGCGAACCGACGACGTCGAGCGAGCACTCCTCCTCGATGCGCCGTTGCGCGAGCGCCCCGAACCGTTTCGCCATGTCCGGATCATTCATCATCCGGACGAGGGCAGCTGCCAGCGACACGGCATCCTCTCGCGGGACGATGAGGGCGCCATCGGCTTCTCGGCCTGGCACGACGTCAATCACCCCCGGCGAGTCGGACGCAACAACCGGCAGTCCACACGCCATCGCTTCAAGAACGGCGACGGCAAAGCCCTCTCGTCGCGACGTGATCGTGTAGACGTCGGCCGCACGCAGATACGACCACAGTTCGCGGCGATCGAGCACGTACCGATCGACCCACATGCACCTGGCGCTGGACTGCAGCCGGTCTCGCAGAACGCCGGCATCGCGGCCGGTCCCGACGAGCAGAAGCAGGATGTCGGCGTGCGGTTGCTCCAGGCAGATCCGATCCCATGCTTCGAGCAATACGTCGAGTCCCTTGGTTTGGATCTGGACGCGGCCGTGCCACGCAACGACGCGGGTCTGGTCGCCTACCCCAAGCCGTGCTCTCACTTCGTGTCTGCCGGCAAGTTCACGCGGCAGCGGCTCCACCGGGTTGCGAATCGCCGCCATCTTTCGAGGCGGCACGTTGTAGGCGCTCCGCACGCGGTGACTCTCGTGTTGCGACGGGATGATGAGCCCGGCACACAGGTGGATGCTCGATCGCCGGGCCAGTCGTTCGAGCGCATTCTTCGCCTCATGGCCTCCCTGATACGTCGCGAACACCGGCATATGGAGGAACCGTCCCAGCCAGACACAACTGTCGAAGCGTGGATGCTCGTACTCCTGGCAGAGAACCGCGTCGCATCGCTCGTGGCGGAGCACGCGCGCGAGCGCAGGAAGCGGAATGGCGACGTACGAGGGGACTGCGGTCAGCACCGGGGAATCAGGAAAGAATCGCCGCTGAGCGTTGCGACTCTTCACATGCAACCGAGGCGATGGCAGGACCCATACCGGGGCTTCGGTATCTCGATGCACGAATTGCACGACGCGGTCCACACGGGCCGACACGTAGATGAGCACCGTCCGGACACCGGCCAGACGCAGTGCTTTGATGTAGTTGAACAACCACCCGCCCGTCAGTTCGTCGCGGAATGTGTCGAGCGAAACACCGATCTTGTCGAAGAAGTCCTCGAATCGATCGCCTGCCGGAATCAAGGCGATCGTCTTCATCCCATGGGCGGTCAACGGCCGGCCGGCCGGATCCGTAGGCTTCGAAGGCTGTTCGCGATACGGCTTCGCAGCGCGAGGCGAACTCTGGTGCGATACACCGCGCGTCGTGCGGCTTCCGATGCCTGCCACCGCCAATCGCGCAGTCTCTGGTGGGTCCTGCCGAGGAGCGAGAATCTCACACGCGAGGACTCGTAACCAAGCTCCAGGAGCTCCGCACCGGCGAGCCAGTCGAAGCGCGCCAATTGCGCGGCGCTCCACGAGCGCCAGCGTTCCTTGGGTGCGAACGACGCGTCTTTGGCGACTGCGTCCCAGTGCACTTTGTCGCCATCGCGGCCGAACGCCGACGAACCCCGAACCGGCAGATTGCGTGCGGCCTCGAAATCGTAGCGTGTCGCATCGAGCTCGAGAAACTCGAATATCGCTCGCAGCTGGCCCGCCACGTCATCAACCAGATCTTCGTATCGCACCAGCCGCCACCGATCCGCGTGGGCTGATTCGACTTGTTCAAAACGACGGATCGTGCGCGCAGCGTCCGCCCATGCGCGGCAGGCGCGGTCGAAACTCCAGCCAAACGTATCCATGGCTGATTGCACCACCGCTCGTCCGTCACGCACCAGAATGAGCAATCGAGCGCGCGGGAAGAACGCGAAGAACCGATCGAGATGCTGGACGCTCGGCGATTTGCTCACGAGTCGGCGATCCCGATCGGTCCAGAGAAACGAAAGGAGCCCATCCCCAATGGCGGTGTAGAGCCGATCTGTCGTGTCGGCGCCGAAAGTACCCCATCTTGGATCCCAGGCGGCGTGCACGGCGCTGACGAAAGCAACCAGATCGTCGGAATGGTCGAGAAACAAATCTTCATTCACGGGCGTCCGCGCGCGGGTGCAATCGGGATGAATCAGAAGAAGATCCCAGAGGAAGTTCGTGCCGCTGCGCGGCAGGATGCCGTGAATGAATATCGGATCCGCGCTGCGCACATCAACCATGTGGCTGCTCCGAAACGGTTACAGGCGCCGGCGCCTCATCGCTCGACGACGGACCGCCGCCTTCCACCTGCTGCAGCCATGCCATGGCCGTCGTCATCCACGGATCGCTCGAACGCATGCTCTCATTTCCGAAGCGGGGGACGCGCCGCGCGAGACGTCGGCGGACGATACCCTGTAGATCCGACGCCACTCCTCGCAGCTGGCCTCGGACGGCGGCCATGGCGAACTGCCTGAGCGCATCGCGACGCTGGCCACTCCGCAGGCAAGACTCAGCCAGCCATCGATGCAATCGACCCCAATCAGCCGTTGTGTGATGGAGTGCCTCGATCAACTGGGTCCCGCGTACGATCTCCGCGATGTCGAGCGACGAATTTGAGATGTGAACCCGGTAACCGACGAGCGGACTACACACGTACGCTGGAGGGCCGTGCTTTGCCAGCCGGATCCACATTTCCCAGTCCTCGGTATTGCGCAGGCGAGTGTCGAAAGGACCGGCCGCCATCCACGTCGCTCGTCGCACCACGACATTAGATCCTCCACCGGGAATCGCGTTGTAGCGAGGCAGCGCCGCGACAACTTCCTCAGGAGAGAGCGGCGGCCGGCCATGAACGACGTGGCCCCGCTCGGTGATATTCACTGATCCGGCGTACGCCCAGTCACGACCGACTGTCTGAGCCGTTTGAATCTGCCGTACGAGCTTGTCGGGAGCCCACAGATCGTCGTCGTCGACAAAGGCGAGCCACTCGCCATGAGCATCGGCGGCGCCGCGATTACGGGCGGCACTGACGCCGCGAGGACGATCGTGACGGATGACCCGAACTCGGGCGTCACCGAGTGTGGCGAGCATCGCGGAGGTGTCGTCGGTTGACGCCTCGTCGATCACAATGACCTCGAGTTCGACCTGCTGCTGCCATAGCACGCTGCGCAGCGTCTTTCTCAGCAGACCGCTGCGATTACGCGTTGGCACGACCACGGATACGTTCATGTGGTTTCAGTCGCACACCAGGGTTTCGCAGCCCGGCGACGATTCCCGGTAGCAGTCCGGCGATTTCCCCGCGTCCCATCGAGATGAGCTCGGAGTTGCGAGTGACAAGCCCTCGAACGAGAAGCCACGGGGCTCGTACGAGATCGCGCGCCGCCCGACGCGCGATGAAGCGATCTCCTCGCCTGAGCCACGTGCCGTAAAAGGCGCCCTGGCCACGTGCGTAACGCCGGTAGAGCACGGGCAAATCTTCGGGCCGATGGCGGGCGAGGTGACTCACCACGACGGTTGGATCGTAGACAATCTTGACATCGGCCCGTAACGCACGATGGGCCCACTCGTTATCCTCGCCGGCGGTGGCGAGCGAGGGGTGCTCATCGAGCCACCCAATCCGGTCCAGCAACCGTACCGCGAATCCCATATTAGGCGGGAACAGCACATCACCGTCTAACAGCGGCGACGTGTAGATGGCGGGCCGGTCGGCTCTCTTCACGGTGAGAACGATCCCTTCACCATCGGGTTCAACGCGGCCAGTCAGAATGGCGTCGCCGATTTCTGCGAGGCAGCCGGCCAGCCGTTCCAGCCAGTCGAACCGCACCCTGCAATCGTCATGTGTGACGGCCGCATAGCGTGTGCGTACCTGCTCCAAGCCCCGGTTGGTCGCCGCCGAGATGCCGGCGCGCTTGGCTGGGACGTGCAGAACACTCATTCCCTGCTTTCGCACGGCGGCGATCCAATCGGCGATTGCGGTACCGCCCCCTTGATCGATCACGACGAGACGCGCTGGCCAGACAGTTCCGCTGGCGATCGATTCAAGGCACCCTTGCAAGACCGACCCACCCAATGTCGGTACGATGATCGTCACGTCGCCTGCGATCGCGCGCTGGACGGCCGTCATCGACGGGCTCCGGCGAGCAATTCGTCGAAGTCGATCACGGCGTTGACGTCGCGAACCGGTGGGCAAGGCCGATCCCACAGCTCACCTGAGAGATAAAACGTCGCGTGGTGTCCAGTGTAGTACTGAAGAGCGCGCTCGGCCGCCCATTCATAGATGAACTCGTGGACCGCGAATGCCCCACGCGGCGCGGGCTGCACGACCGTGCGGCGGACGTGACACAGCGCGACGCTGCCACCATCTGGAATCCGGGCCGCTACCATACCAGCCGCGCGAGCCGTGAAATCTGCACTGCGCAGGCGAACCGATACGCTGAACGTGAGTGACAACACCGCGCCAGCCGCGAAGAGCCCGCCGATCGTTCCGAGCAGTCGAGGACGTTGCCATCGAACAGACGCGCCACCTATCGCGGCGGCGACAGCCAGCACGAGCCACGTTGGCGTGAACACGCGCGGCGACCCTTGCTGAGGCACGGTGAAGACGACGACGATGTTCGAGAGAATGACGAGTGCGATGACGGCGACGACACCGGTGATCAACTCACGACGATCGATCGGACGCCTCGCCATCATCACGTGAGGACCCAGTCGCCATCCGACGACAGCTCCAGCCGCCAGGGCGAGCAGGCTCCAGGGCAGCGCCCACCAGATCGCGAGCGGGATCGAATGCAGCCCGAGACCCACAGCGGGAAAACCGACATAAAAAAACGGATCGGCTGTGAGTCCGGTGATCCGTTCGAGCAGCCCGAGGCGCAGCCGCGGGTTGGCTCCCGGCCAAAGCAGAACACTGATGACGACGACGGCAGTCACTGCGATGCTCGCGACGACCGCACTCCTACGCTTGCCGGGCGGGGCGACCAGCCACGCCGCAAGAGGCAAGGGCAGGATCACCTGTTCGACAGACATGGCTGCAGCCAAGTTTGCGAGAGCGGCCCACCCAAGCCGACCGCGTCGGTACAAGCGCACGGCTGCGAGCGCGAGTAGAAGTCCAAGCGGCACGTGAAGAGCAGCGGGCCATAGTGCCGCCTCAGTGCCGAGGGGCTGCAGAAGCCAGAGAGCGCCTCCAACGTCCGCCCATGGCCTGGGGATGCCGAGGTCGCGCAAGATCCCGCGCACGAGCAGCGCCACCGAGAGCGTGAGCAGCAACGGCACCACGATCGCGACGCCAAACGGAAGGGATCGGCAGACGCTCGCGGTGAGCAGGATCTCCAACATGCGCGCCGGTCTGATCGCGCCCAACTGCTGCCACGATGCCGCAACGAATCCATTGAGCCCAAGCTCGGTTGGTGCGACGCAGTTGTTGAAGTCGTCGGCAAGAGGAGCGCCGCGCCACACGACTGGAATGGCGATCGCGACGAACGCGACCGCCGCAACGATCAGAATAGTGCGCCCAGTGGATTCCGCTAAATCGCGTTCAACCACGTTTGCGCCTCGAAGGCCCAGCCATCATCGTGCGATGGCCAACGACGACGAGTGACTCGAGGATCGATCAGCGCCACCGCTGCGCGGCCCAACGAAATGAAATCGCCAGCCATCACCGCGCGCGCATAGTGGTGCAGCGCCACTGCGCGCCGTCCGTCCTCGAGACACATCCATGCTGCCCAGCGCTCATGCCGCGCCCGGTCGACGGGAATGCCGTGGCGGTGGGCGATGGTGTCGATATCAGTCAGCATCTGGTCGACGGCATGTGAAGCCATGCCGCGGTGAATTCGCAAGGCCACCAGCGGGCGCGGCACGGAAGCCGGCAGGCTGGTGGCCGCCAGACGCAGCCACAGATCCCAATCCTCGCTGGTTCGCAGTTCGGTGTCGAAGCCACCGACTGCATCGAGCACGTCGCGACGCACCACGACGTTGGATGCCCCCGCAGGCACCGAGTTGTACTTCCTGAGATCCCCGATCATCTGTTCCGGCGCTGGCGGCGGCGCCCCGCCGCGCACGCGCAGGTCCTCATCGACAGTCACATCGCCGGCGTAAACCCAGGCAGCGCCGGCTTCCTCCGCAACCGAGAGTTGAGCTCTGAGCTTGCCTGGTGCCCACAGATCGTCATCGTCTACGAACGCAATCCAGTGACCCTTCGCCGCGGCGATGCCGCTGTTGCGCGCACCGCTCACTCCCGGCGGCCCGCTGTTGCGCAGCAAGTGGACACGGCTGTCCCCGACCCGTTCAAGTACTGCGCCCGTGTCCGACCCAATACCGTCGTCTACCACGAGCACCTCGGCGTCGACGTCCTCCTGCCACAGGACGGTCCTCAGCGTGTGCGCGAGGAGGGCGGGGCGATCGCGCGTCGGAATCACCACACTGACGTCCGTCATGATGACCGCAGCGGCGACGCAAGGCCGGCGCGGTGGAGACGCACGGCCAAAGTGACGAGCAGATCATCCACTCCAAGCGGCCCCGGTTCCCAACGTCCGAGGCGGTGCACGTCGTCGCCCTCTCGCACCGGTTGAGCCCTGCCAGTGAAAGCGGCGCTGAATCCGGCACGGCGGACGGCTGCGGCCGATCGTGTATCGGCTTTGCCATGGGGATAGGCGAAGTAGCGGACTGCGGCACCCGCGACGGCGGCCAGATCGTCGCGGCCGCGCGACACGGCATTCTCCAGCGCCGAATCATCGAGGTCAGGCAACACCTCGTGCTCAACGGTATGAAAGCCGACAGTCATGCCCGCAGCGACGAACGCCGCAATTGCGTCGCGTGCGAGAATCGCTGGAGCGATGGACATGGGAGCTGCCAGCTCACTCACGCGGTGCCGCAGATCGATACTTCCCTCGCAGCTCAGCGCCAGGGTTGTACTGTGGGCCCCGGGCACACGCAGCAGCGCCGCAGTACGTTGTGGACCGTGGGCGATGAGCAGTGCCTCGAGCTGCTGAAACCAATAGGGTCCCAGGCCATGCAAGGAACGTCCTGACAAAAAGAACCCGGCTGGCACACCCAATTCGCGCAACACAGGTAATGCGTGCTCGGCGTGACTCGGGAGATCGTCATCGAAGGTCAGTGCAACAGCAGGTCGTCTCTGATCACCCGCTCGCTGCCGATCGGACGCGAGGACTTCATCGAGTGTCACGAGGTCAACGACCTCGCCGAGCGCGCGAAGCTGCGCTCTGAATACGTCCACAGGTACGGACGGAACAACTTCGCAACCGCGGGGGACAGCGGGTCCGAGGCGATGATAGACGAGCACAAGACGGTGTCCACGGACACGTGCGAGCGTTCGTACGGCGCCGCTCACCGTGGACGATCGCAAGAGTGCGTTGGCAACGCGACGCACGAAGGGACTCATCGATCGTTCGGCGCAGCGCCGCTCGGGCCGGTGTCCGTCGCGAACGCAGTGAGCCAGCGTTCGGCCTCGGCGATCCAGGCCGAGTCACGGCCGACAAAGCGGAACATGCCATCGTTGCCGACGGCAGGATGGACCAATGCCACGACGGCACGGCCAATGGATCGGAAGTCGCCGCCGGCGACTGCGCTCGCGTAATGCCGGACCGCCAGCAGACGTCGTCCGGCGCGAAGCGCTGACCAGGCCGCTCGCCGCTGCATCGCAAGTTCGTCCACGGGGATGCGGTATCGGCGGGCCAGCCGTCGGGCCTCGTTCACCATTTCCGAGGGATCGATCACCAGGTTTCCCATGTGAAATCGATACGCCACCAGCGGTTCGCGAACGCAGGCGGGTGGCCCTGTGCGCGCGATGCGAATCCACAGATCCCAATCCTCGGTGCGCCGGAGCGTCGGATCGAAGCCGCCGACAGCCGCCAGAACGTCCGAGCGCACCACAACGTTCGATCCACCGGAGGCAAGCGGATTCCAGCGAGGGAGCAGAGCCACGACGTCCTGAGGGTCCCATGGCGGCCCGCCGCTCAGGACGCGCAGCTTGTCGTCGATGTTCACGTCACCGCTGTAAACCCAGCCGGCATCGGCTCGCTCAGCGGCTGTCAGCTGACGGCTTAGCTTGTCCGGCGACCAGAGGTCGTCGTCATCGCAAAAGGCAATCCATTTACCCCGCGCCGCAGCGATTCCACGATTGCGGGCGGCGCTCACTCCGCCGGGTTCTTGATTGCGAATCACAACGATCCGCGGGTCGGCCCCGGCCGCAACCTCTGCGGTGTCGTCGCTCGATCCGTCGTCGACCAATACCACTTCGAAATCGACGATGTGCTGAGCGAAGATAGACTGTAGCGTGCGCCTTAGGAGCCGGGCGCGGTTGTGGCTCGGAACCACCACCGAGACAAGCGGCGTACGGCCGTGATCCATTGCCGGCTCGTCATCATAATCCGGGAGGTGCCGAGCGCTGGGTTCGGATGAGGTCCAGTGCTCATCCAATTAGCTATGTCCTCGGTTCACTCATCTGCCGACGGCGGTCGATCGCGACTTGTTGCGATCATTCATGCCGATGACTGCGGTTTATCCGAGGGCATCACCGACGCGATCGTCGCGTGCCACGATCGGGGGTGGCTCGGCCGCACCAGCGTCGTCGTCAACGGCGCCAGCTGGGAATATGCCGTCGCCACACTCCGGCGTCGTCCTCACCTCTCGGTCGGCTTGCATCTGAATTTGTTCGAGGGGAGGCCCCTTTCGCCCGCGAGGGAGGTTGATCTGCTGGTAGACAGCCGCGGACGATTCTGTCGAGGGTTCGCTGAACTCTGGGCACGCGGACGTGCAGGGAGAAGCGCTGCGCGGCTGCGCGCTCAACTGCGAGTGGAAATGCAACGACAGATCGAGCGTTTCCTGACGGCGTTTGCCGATCGAGCGCCGCTGTCGGTGGATGGGCACGTACACTACCATCTCCTTCCCGCCGTCTTCGGTGAGCTGCTCTCGCTTTGCCGTGAGTATCCGATCGATACCATTCGTCTGCCCCGCGAATCGCTTTACTGGCCAGTCGTGGCCGGAGCACCGCGGCCGCCACTGGTGAACATCGCTAAGAACATCGTGCTGCGCCTGCTTTCTCATCGAGCCACTGCAGCGCTCACGTCGCGATCTTTGAAAACGACGCAGGCGTTTGTCGGTGTGCTTGGAACAGGGGCGATGAGTCTCGCGCACGTACGCGCGGCGCTCGACCACCTGCGTCGCTCACGGACCACCGGTACCGTAGAGATACTTTTCCATCCCGGTCGTGCCCGTCACGACGAGGCGTCGCTTTGGCGCGACCGTCCCGATCTTCAGGCGTTCTATCTGTCCGCCAACCGCGACCGTGAAGCGGAGCTCCTTTGCAGCCCGCTCCTCGGTGAGCTGCTACGCACGTACGTCACGTTCGCCGACGATCGAGCGACATCGACACCGCCAGCCAAGGTAGCAAGATGAATGTGCTCGGGGTGTTCGGCGCCACGGACGTTGTTCACCCCGCTGCGTGTCTGTTGCGCGACGGCCGTCTGGTGGCGTTCGCCGAGGAAGAGCGCTTTGCGCGCGTGAAGCAGGCATGTGGGTTATTCCCCGCGCGCGCAATGGCGTGGTGTCTCCGCGATGCGGGCCTCTCGCTCGGCAACGTAGACGCAATGGCCTTCGGGTGGGACGCCAATGCCAACTGGTTTCGTCTGCCGCTGTCGATGGCGCGCTCGTTTGTCGGTAGTCGGCTGACGAGACGACGCACACGAACGACCCCGGCAGTACCCGGACGCCCTGGGATGGGCTCGGCGGCGCTCGCGGGTCTGCATACGCTGCTGCACCTGAACCCGTGGAACCTTCACGAGCGGATGATTCTCGCGTTACGTGACGGAGGATTTGTCCGCGATCCGATTCCTCCGCTGCACTTCTACAACCATCACCGGTGTCACGCCGCCACGGCCTTCTATTGTTCGGGGCTCGACGAGGCGGCGGTGTTGGTGTTCGACGGACATGGGGAAGAGCGGACGGTGTCGATATTTCATGGGAACGGACGCTCTATTCGCGACGTACGCCACGTCGGAATTCCTCATTCGCTCGGCTGGTTCTACTCGGCGACAACCGAGTACCTGGGATGGGAAGCGAATGAAGGCGAGGTCAAGCTGATGGGGCTGGCGGCGTACGGTCAACCGGATCCGACCTTGCGCGCCTTCGCCGAAGATTTCCTCGAGCTCACTCCAGAAGGCGTGAGGATCGATCCCGATCTCATCTTCTATGGTCGCCGCAGCTACGGTCGATTCTTCGGTGACAAGATGGTCGAGCGCCTGGGACCGCCTCGGGCACCCAGCGAGGAGATCACGCAGCGTCACCGCGATATCGCGTTCGCCGTCCAGCAGCGTCTCGAAGAAGCCGCGTTACACCTCGCGCGCCTCGCATTGCACGAGACCGGAAGTCGGAACCTGTGCGTTGCCGGCGGCGTGGCACTCAACTGCAAAATGACCGGCGTGCTCCACCGAGCCCATGTGGCCGATCGCCTCTTCGTGCAACCCCTCTCCTACGATGCGGGCGTGGCCTTGGGAGCAGCGATGCTCGCAAGCGAAGAAGCCGGAGTCGACTCCCGCTTCGACATGCAGCACGTTCAGTACGGACCGGCTTACGACGACGAGGCCATCGAGGCGGTGCTGCTCCGCAGTGGCGTCAGGTACAGACGAACGGACGATATCGCGGACGCGGCGGCCGCGCTGATCGCGGAGGGGAAGGTAGTTGGCTGGTTTCAAGGGCGAATGGAAGCCGGTCCACGCGCGCTTGGCGGCCGCTCGATCCTCGCCGATCCGCGGCAGCCGGGAATGAGCGACCGTGTCAACGACAAGGTGAAGTTCCGCGAACGATGGCGGCCGTTCGCGCTCTCAATCCTCGCCGAGAAGGCGACTGATTATCTCGTCAACGCTGTCGACGCGCCTTTCATGGTGATGGCGTTCGAGGTCGTCCCCGGTCGAGAGACGGAGATTGCCGGCGCTCTTCATACCGCGGACCGCACTACGCGGCCTCAGACGGTACGCCGGGAGGTCAATCCACGCTTCTGGGCACTGATTGACGCGTTTCGCCGTCGCACCGGCGTGCCCGGGGTGCTCAACACGTCGTTCAACGTCAAGGGCGAGCCCATCGTGTGCAGCCCCACGGATGCTCTTCGTTGCTTCTATGGCAGCGGCATGGACGCGCTGGCTATTGGAAACTTCCTCTTGGAGAAGCCAGGGATGAGCGGCTTCAATGACGAGCTCCTCGCCACTGCGGAAAGCCGCCATCAAGATTGAGACGATGAGCGCGCTTGCTGCCGATGCTCCACGAGTGAACGCGCACCTGAAACGGTGCTGTCCCGCGTGCGGGAGCAGCGGCTTTGTGGATCATCGCGTCGACGAATGCCTGTATACGCACACGTGCACGTCTTGCGGCCTGATCCTCAGTTCGATGACGCGCCGTAAACCGAAGCTGGGCCAGTACGCAAACGTCGATCTGCGCGCGTATCTCTCATCCGTCGGCGCACTTCGACACGAGCAATCGTCGCAAATCCTGACGTTCCTCGCTCCCTACATGAGTCCCGGAGCCCGAGTGCTCGACGTGGGGTGCGGCTTCGGGTCTTTCCTGCTCCGTGCGAAAGAAGCAGGCTACGCAGTCGCGGGCATCGAACCCGACGAGCACGCGTGCGAGAGCGCGTGCGACGTACTCGGTTCAGGAGTCGTGAAACAGGGAACGTTGCAACAAGTGCAGCCGCCAGCCGGATCAGCCGACGTGGTCGCCTCGCTCGACGTGCTCGAGCATGTACCCCCGACTGAGCATGCGGCTTTCGCGCGCATGATGATGGATGTTCTGGCTCCTGGCGGCATTTGGGCGATCAAGGTTCCCAGCACCGAGGGCCTGTATTATCGGTTGTCAGCCATGCTGGCGCGAGTGGCTCCGGCCATCGGCGTCACTTTCATGCGGCGGCTCTGGCAGACTGACTATGAGTTTCCGCACACGGTGTACTTCGATCGCAGGTCGCTGCAGCGCTGGTTGCAGCGCCACGGCTTTACCATGATCGATGTTCGGTATTTGCCGGAAGTACCGAGCCGGACGATCATCGACCGCCTGACACATGATGGTGACATCAGTCGGTCTCAGGCGTACTGCCTGGCGCCGGCGGTGTTCGCCATCAATGTCATCGAGTGGCTGCGCCGGCGCTCCGACGCGCTCGTTGTGCTCGCTCGTCGCAGTTGATCGTGAATGCTTCGAAGCTGCAATGTCGAATCAGGGCACGCTTCCCACCGACGTCGACTCACCGCTGATGCGCCAGGCCACCAAGCATCTGTCGCTGGTGGTCGGTTGCTACAACGCCGCGCGGCACCTCGAGAACAGACTGCTTGAACTCGTGGCGTTCCTCGACGGCATCGATCGCGCTTACGAGGTACTCATCGTCGACGACGGAAGTCTGGACGAGTCGCTTCCGATTCTGCGACGGTTGGAGACGCGCGTCGCCTCGATCAGCGTGCTTCGGAACCCGCGGAACATGGGCAAGGGATACTCCATTCGAAACGGTATCCTGAATTCGACGGGTAAATACATCATCTTTACCGACGTCGACATGGCGTATTCGAAGAGCAACCTGCTGTCGGTGCTCGAGAAACTGGAAAGCGGACATCCGCTGGTTGTCGGGAACCGACGGTTACCCGAGTCCGTGTACGTCGTCAAGAACACGCTGGTCAAGTATGTCTATCGCCGACACCGCGGAGGGATGGCGTTCAACAGACTCGTTCGCGCGCTGTTCGGTCTGACGACGCGCGATACGCAGAGCGGGCTGAAGGGATTTTCGCGCGGCGCGGCCGCGCAGATATTTCAGCGGCTGTACACGGACGGTTTCCTCTTCGATATCGAAATCTTCGTACGCAGCCGCGCTCTCGGCATTCCCGTCGCCGAGGTCCCGGTGCAGTTGACATTCGAAGACGACGTCACCACCGTCCAGCAGTTCAGGTATCTGTTCAAGGTGATTCCCGAATTGGCGCGTATCAAGATGCTGGACATGAGAGGTGCGTACGGAGATGCACGAGACCACCTCACACAGTCCTCGTTTCCCGACTCTGTTTCGGGCGCAACGATGAACAGCCCGAGGTCGTCTGGGAAGCGGTAACGCTCGAGAACGTTGATCGAGAGCGTTCCATGATGGGCATCCAAGAGAGCAACGCGCTTGCCTTGGAGCGCCCCTGGCTGCGCGTGCCTCTCTGGCTCGTGGCCGTTGGCATTCTGTCCTGCTGGAGCGCACTGATTGTGCTCCACGTGGGCGACGATTATCGCGTCGGCCACAACGGCGGTGTCTGGATAGCACTGGCTGAGACTGCCCGCACCGACCGCCTCTACCCACCGATTTTCGACGGCGAGCACTACGCCGGTACGCGGTATATGCCGCTCCCGATTCTGCTGAACGCCCTGGCATCCCGCGTTGCCGGTGATCCGTTGATCGGCGGCAAGGTACTGGCGTCGCTTCTCATGATCATCGTGATCGCGCTTGTCATATTCGTGTTGCGTCGCGCCCGATGCCCGTGGCCGATAGCGACGGCGTTGGCGGCCGTCGTCATTGCGACGGATGCGGGCCTGCAGGCGAGCGCTGGCGTGAACGGAGATCTCCTCCCCGTCGTGCTGCAGGTGTGCGCTCTCGCCGTCGTGATCGGCGGTCGTCTAGACCGATCCGCGATCGTGATCGCCGGAGCGTTCGCCGGGTTGGCGATCGCCAGCAAGCTCACTGGCGTGTGGGCCGTTCTCGCGATAGCCACCTGGCTCGTGATGCAGCGCCAGTGGCGACAGGCTGCGATCTTTGCGGGCGCATCTGCAGCTGTTGCGGCCCTCATCCTGGGGACGGTCGAACTTCTCACCGGAGGCGGCCTCTTCCAGCACCTGTTCACATTCTCGTTCGCCGGCGTCCAGGGCAGCGGCTCCTTTTTGCGAGCCCCCAACCAGCTTCTCTTCAATCTGATCGGTCACGCGTCGGGGATCGTCGTGCTATTCCCGCTGGCCGTGCTCGGCGCGCTGCTGTCGCGCGGTTGGCGGCAGCTGCCACTCATTCACGTCGCGCTGACCTACTCGATTCTGCTGCTGCTCGTCGTGTTCGCCGATGTCGGCACCGGGTTCAATCAGCTGCTCGACCTCGTCGTGCTGACGGCGCTTGCCGCCGGTTATCTGGCAGCTCCCGCCGCCAGTGCCGATCGGTGGAGCCACGCAGTCCTCATCGGCGTCGTGACCGTTGCGGTGATCTGGGCAGCGGGTCTGGACCTCGTGCGCACACTCGGCGTAGACCTGCGAAGCACAGTCGCGGCGTTGAAGGCGGGCACCGTCCCTCACCGAACCGTGGACCTCGTCACAGGCCTGGTCCGCCCAGGCGACCAGGTGCTCGCTGAAGATCCATCGATTGAAATCGCGCTCGGTCGCCGACCAGTTGTCCTGGATCCGTTCATGCTCGCCAGACTGGATCGTGCGCATCCAGAACAAGTGGATCCACTCATCTCATGGATCGATAAGCGGCGCTTCGATGTGGTCGTGCTCGTCGTATCGCTCGAGGATCCCTCTGTAGAATTCTGGTGGAACGACTTCCACTATGGTCCCCGCGTCGCGGCGGCGCTCCGAAAATCGTATCGGCCCGATGGTCTCGTCGGCCGGTATTTTGTGTATCGGCCGCGGCGATGAGCCATCTGCAGCGACTCCTGACCTGGAGACCGGACATCGATGGTCGAGTGATCGTGACCGTTGCTGTCGCGACGTATCTGGGGATTATCGCGGCGGGGCGTCTCGAATGGGGAATCGATCTGTGGCCGTATCTCGGCGTGCCGTCGGGGCCGGCGCTCTTCTCGGACGCTCGAAATGTGACCGCCGCCTGGGAAAGCGAGCGGCTTGGCTACGATCCACTGTACGAGAGTCCACGCGACCCGTGGCGCCGGCCACTGATGTACTTGCGCCCGTGGCTCCTTCTGGGCGTGCTCGGCCTCGACCAGTCGCACACCTTTGTTCTGTCCACGATCCTGATCGCGGCGATGTTCACGTCGTTCGCGCTGCTCGTTGGCCGGGTGACGGCCGGAACAGGCATCGTGCTCGTGTTCGCCGTGTGCTCGCCAGCAGTCATGCTTGCCGTCGAGCGCGCAAACATGGACATCGCGCTGTTTTCGATCGTGACTGTCTCGATTCTTCTGTGGCGCGTCGTTCCCGACCTCGCGCGAGTCGCAAGCCCGATCGTCGTACTCGTGGCTGCCACCGCGAAGATATATCCGATATTCGCCTTGCCCGCCTTCGTCGTCTCGAGCAGTCGCCGGGCAGCTCGTGCCGCGTTGCTGTGCGTGGCGGCGTTTGGCGTCTACGTCGTCTACAGTTTCCGCGATATCGCACACGTCGCTGCAATCGCCACGCAGGGCGAGCAGTTCTCATACGGTGCGCGCATACTGCCGGCCCACCTCTACCATCACTTCGCGATCGCACGATGGTCCGGTCCATCGGCGCTCAAGCAAGCGATCGCCATCGTGCCGCTGGCGCTCATCGCGGCCGCGATCGCGATTTACGTTCACCGTCACGTCTCGCCCCGGAGTCATGAGTCGACGGTTGCCAGCGCCGCCCTCATCGCCCTGCATGTGGGTGCTCTCATTTATCTGGGCACATTTGCCGCAGCAAACAACTTCGATTATCGATTGGTGTTTCTGCTCCTGCCCCTTCCACAACTGATCGAGTGGGCGTGCATGCCGGCGCACCGGCTCTCGCGGCTGGCTGTGGCGACGCTGGTGGCGATCATCGTGCTGCTCTGGGTCGGCAGCCTGTCGCAGTGGTTGGATCTCTGGGACGAGCTCGCCAGTTGGGCGGTCGCCGCCCTGCTCGCTGTCGTCGTCGCTGCCACGGTGCCCGCGTTGGACTCGGTGCGCAAGTCGGTGTTCGGCGTCACCTTAGCAGATCGGACCACGTAGGTCCCCGATGCCACTTCGAATCGCGCACATCACGAATGAGGCGTTCGGTGTGGAGACCGCGAACGGAGTCCAGCAGGCGGTTTATTGTCTCGCCAGGGCGCAGGCCGAGATGGGCGAGTCGGTCGTCGTTTTCTCGAGGGACGACCACGCAGTAAATGTCCTCAACGACGATGCCGAGTCGAGACCGCGCACCCCGAGATCGGTGATCCCGGCATCGAGCGTCTCACTCCGACAGCGAACGCTTTCGCGACACTTCGAACAGACCCTGGCCGAAGACGTACTGGCCTGGCACCCTGACATCGTTCACTTTCACTCGGTCCATATTCCTCAGAACGTCGCGCTGGCGGCCTATCTCGGCCGTGTAGGAATCGCGTACTGCGTGACCGTGCACGGCGCATTGTTTCCCGCCGCACGTCGGCGAGGTTGGCTGAA
>Ga0075425_100001492_pt1 | contig 23019 bp, 22 predicted proteins | sample SoiMethybrSBSTD4_FD_75300 | JGI IMG/M metagenome (GOLD analysis project Ga0075425, IMG submission 75300) | Bulk soil microbial communities from a Populus tree surrounding site in Tennessee, USA - Soil MetaG P. TD hybrid SBSTD4 | ecosystem: Environmental > Terrestrial > Soil > Tree plantation... | reverse complement strand
GACGTCCGTGTCAGGCTGATGGAGCTCTCGGCCATCTGCGCGCGTCTCAATTGACCTACAATTCGCGCCTCACGTCTTTTCAACCCGAGGGGAAACAATGAAGCGCAGAGCATTCCTGAAGCAGGCCGCGGCCGGGGTCGCGGCGGGCGCGGCAGCCACCACCATAAGCGCGCCGGCGATCGCCCAGTCGCAGCCCGCCGTCACCTGGCGCATGGCCACCAGCTGGCCCAAGAGCCTGGATACGCTCTTCGGCGGCGCCGAGCTGGTTACCAAGCGGGTCGCGGAGATCACCGACAACAAGTTCCAGATCCGCGCCTTCGCCGCCGGCGAGATCGTGCCGGCGCTGCAGGTGCTGGACGCGGTGCAGGCCGGCACGGTGGAGCTCGGCCACACCGCGCCCTACTACTACTTCGGCAAGGATCCGGCCTTCGCTTTTGGCACTGCGCTGTGCTTCGGCATGAATGCGCGCCAGCAAACCGCCTGGTGGCATTTCGGCGGTGGCAAGGAAGCAATGGCGCCGCTGTGGAAGGATTACGGCATCGTGTCGATACTGGCCGGCAACACCAACTGCCAGATGGGTGGCTGGTGGCGGAAGGAGATCAAGACGCTCGCCGACATGAAGGGCGTGAAGATGCGCATCGGCGGCATGGCCGGCCTGATCATGGCGAAGCTCGGCGTGGTGCCGCAGCAGCTCGGCGCGCCGGACATCTACCCCGCCCTGGAGAAGGGCACCATCGACGCGGCCGAGTGGGTGGGCCCCTACGACGACGAGAAGCTCGGCTTCAACAAGGTCGCCAAGTTCTACTACTACCCCGGCTTCTGGGAAGGCGGCCCGATGCTGCACGTGCTGGCCAACGAGAAGAAGCTGGCCGAGCTGCCGAAGGCCTACGCCGCGGCGCTCGAGACCGCGTGCGGCGAGGCCAATCAGTGGATGCAGGCCAAGTACGACGCGCAGAACCCGCCCGCCCTGCGGCGGCTGATCGCCGGCGGCGCACAGCTGCGCCCGTTCCCGCGCGCGGTGCTCGAGGCGGGCGAAAAGGCCGCCTACGAGGTGTACGACGAGATGAGCGCGAAGAGCCCGCACTTCAAGCGCATCTATCCCGAGTGGAAGAAGTTCCGCGACGAGCAGTTCCTCTGGTTCCGCGTCGCCGAGCAGGCCTACGACAACTACAGCTTCAACTCCAAGATCGGGCAGCCCGCCGCGGCCAAGGGCGCGGCGAAGAAGAGCTGAGCCGCTCGCGCTGCAAAATAGGAAACCCCGCCGCGGCGGGGTTTTTTATTTGGTGAACTGCTTCTGCAGGTCCTCGTCGCCAGGCGGGGTCGCGCCCTGCTCGGGCTCGACCTGCTGGATCTCGATCTGGATCGAGTTCGGATCGACGGTCGAGGGCTTGTCGAGGAACGCGGTAACCAGCTGCGGGGCGGCGATGACGATGCCGACCATCACCAGCTGCAACAGCACCCACGGGATCGCGCCCCAATAGATCTGCGAGCTGCGCACCTCCTTCGGCGCGATGCCGCGCAGGTAGAACAGCGCGAAGCCGAAAGGCGGGTGCATGAACGAGGTCTGCATGTTCACGCACAGCAGCACCCCGAACCAGATCAGGTCGATGCCCAGCTTCGCCGCCACCGGCGCGAGCAGCGGCACGATGATGAAGGCGATCTCGAAGAAGTCGAGGAAGAACGCCAGGAAGAAGACGAACAGGTTGACGAACACCAGGAAGCCGACTGCTCCCCCCGGCAGGTGCGAGAGCAGCTGCTCGATCCAGGTATCGCCGTCGACGCCGCGGAAGGTGAGAGTGAAGATGGTCGAGCCGATCAGGATGAAGATCACCATGGCGGTGATGCGCATGGTCGACTGCGAGGCCTGCACGATCAGCCGGCGCAGGTCGCCGATGGCTACCGCTTCCCACAGCACCAGCGCGAGCGCGGCGTAGAACAGGACGAACAGCGGGCCCCGCACGGCCTCGAACGCGCCGGGAATCAGCGAGGCGGCGCCGAGCGCCCACAGCGTGGCGAAGCCGATCCAGGAGGCGATGCGGCCGCGGCGCGAGAACTCCGGCCGGTGCAGCACGGCGAGCACGATCGCGCCGACCATGCCCATCGCGCCGCCCTCGGTCGGCGTAGCGAGACCGAGGAAGATGGTGCCGAGCACGAGGAAAATCAGCACGAGCGACGGCACGATGCCCCACAGGCACTTCTTCACCAGCGGCCAGCCGCTGATGGTGCGCGATTCGCGCGGGATGCCGGGCACCCACTGCGGCTTGAAGACGCTCACGCCCAAGACGTAGAGCGAGAAGAGCAGCACCTGCACCAGGCTCGGCCCCCACGCGCCGGCGTACATGTCGCCCACCGAGCGGCCGAGCTGGTCGGCGAGCACGATCAGGACGAGCGACGGCGGGATGAGCTGGGTGATCGTGCCCGAGGCGGCGATCACGCCGGTGGCGAACCTCATGTCGTAGCCGTAGCGCATCATCACCGGCAGCGAGATCAGGCCCATCGCGATCACCGAGGCGGCCACGGTGCCCGTGATCGCGCCGAGGATGGCGCCGACCACGATCACCGCGTAGCCCAGGCCGCCGCGCACGGGGCCGAACAGCTGTCCCAGCCCGTCGAGCAGGTCCTCCGCCAGACCGCAGCGCTCGAGGATGGCGCCCATCAGCGTGAAGAACGGGATGGCGAGCAGCGTGTCGTTCGAGAGGATGCCGAACACGCGCTCGGGCAGGGCCTGCATGAAGGCGAAGGTGAATTGCCCCTGCTCGATGGCGATGAAGCCGAAGAACAGGCCCACCGCGGCAAGCGAGAAGGCGACCGGGTAGCCGAACAGCATGAACACGACCAGGCCGCCGAACATCAGCGGCGCCATCAGGTCGTGCGGGATCATTGCAGAGGCCTCTCGTAATGGAGGTCTGCTTGCATGTGCCCCGTGAGCATCGCGATGCGCTTGATGAGCTCGGACACGCCCTGCAGGCTGAGGAGCGCGAAGCCGATCGGCAGGAAGATCTTGATCGGCCAGCGCACCAGGCCGCCCGCGTTGGTCGAGATCTCGCCGATCTCCCAGGAGTTGTAGAACACCGGCCACGACAGATAGGCGAGGATCAAGGTCGCCGGCAGCATGAAGAGGATGCCGCCGATGATGTCGACCCAGATCTGCTTGCGCGTCGAGATGTTGCTGTAGACGATGTCGACGCGCACGTGCTCGTTCCTCTTCAGCGTATAGGAAGCGCCGAGCAGCACCAGCGCGCCGAACATGTACCACTGGATCTCGAGCCAGGCGTTCGAGCTGATGCTGAACGCGTAGCGCGAGAACGCGTTCATCGCGCTGATCAGGCACGACAGCAGGACCAGCGCGTCGGCGATCCAGCCCAGCTTCTCGTTGATGGCGTCGATGACGCGCGACAGCGCGAGCAGCGCCCGCATGGTGCGATTCCTCCGGAAAGCCGCGATGGTACCGCTAGCTTGCGGTCGTCAGCCCCGAGTCAGGTACGGCGGCACGCATGCGTTTCGCACGCTCCTGCACGGCGGCATGCAGGGCGGGCTTGTAGCCCAGCGCAAAGAACACTTCGGCGGCGAGGAAGATCGGCGCGACGAAGATCTGGAACAGGTTGTCCGCCAGCGCGGGCTTGCGCCCCTCGAACACGTGGCCGACGAGCTGCAGGATCCAGCCGCCGACGAACAGCACCGCGAACCAGCTCCACCCGGCGATCGCGCCGAGCTCGGCGATCTGCTGCCCGATCCAGGCGAGCGCTGCGAACACCGCCAGCATGGCGAGGCCGAGCGCCAGGTCGAGCACCAGGTAGTACGCGACCACGACCGCGCCGAGCAGCATCGCCGCGGTGATCGTCCAGCCGCCCACGTCGATGCGCAGCCATGCGAGCGGGATGTAGAGGGAGAGCACGATGATCGGCACGCCGACGAAGTGCGTGGCCTTGTTGCGCGAGTCCTGGTGGTAGGCGGCGTAGGTCGCCATCTGATCTTCGAGATTCTTCATAAACGCACTATAATTCAGTGTTTTAACCGAGTCCATGGTCGTCACGCACGGCTCTTTGCAGCGCGCCCGGGGCCGGTGTGCGCTGACGATCGGCAACTTCGACGGCGTGCACCGCGGCCATCGCGCGCTCGTCGAGCGGGTGGTCTCCAAGGCGCGCGAATCGAATCTCACTCCGTGCGTCCTGACTTTCGAGCCGCATCCCCGCGAGTATTTCGCCCCCAAGGCGGCGCCGGCGCGCATTACGCGCCTGCGCGACAAGCTCGAGCTCCTCGCCGAGGCCGGCGTCGCGCATGCGCATGTCGCGCGCTTCGACGCCGCGTTCGCCACGCTCTCCGCGGAGCATTTCATCGATGAGGTTCTCGAGCGCGGACTGGGGACGCGCTGGCTTCTCGTCGGTCGCGACTTCCGCTTCGGCGCGAGGCGTGCCGGCGATTTCGCCACGCTGCAGGGCCGCGGCTTCGGCGTCGAGGCGATGCCCGACGTGCAGCTCGACGGCGAGCGCGTCTCGAGCTCGGCCGTGCGCGCCGCGCTGGCGAGCGGCGAGCTGCGCACCGCCGAGCGGCTCCTCGGTCATCCCTATACGATCAGCGGCCGCGTCGCGCACGGCGCGAAGCTCGGCCGCGGCCTGGGATTTCCGACCGCGAACATCGTGCTGCGCCGGCCGCCGCCGCTCGCCGGCATCTACGTGGTGCAGGTCGACGGCCTCGGCCGCGGCGTGGCGAGCGTCGGCCGGCGCCCGACGGTCAACCCGGTGCCGATCCCGCTGCTCGAGGTCCATCTCTTCGACCACGACGCGGATCTTTACGGCGAGCACCTGTGCGTGCGCTTTCTCGAGAAGCTGCGCGACGAGGAGAAATACGAGGGGCTGGCGGCGCTGCAGGCGGCGATCGCCCGCGATGCGCATCGCGCGAAAGAATACTTCCTGAAACATGGCTGATTACAAGGACACGCTGAACCTGCCGGAGACGTCGTTCCCGATGCGCGGCGATCTCGCCAAGCGCGAGCCGCAGTGGGTCAAGGACTGGCAGGAGAAGGGCGTCTACCGGCGGCTGCGCCAGGTCGCGAAGAACCGGCCGACGTGGGTACTGCACGACGGGCCGCCGTACGCCAACGGCGAGATCCACATCGGCACCGCAGCCAACAAGATTCTCAAGGACATGGTGGTGAAGTCCCGCTCGCTCGCCGGGTTCGACGCGCGCTACGTGCCGGGATGGGACTGCCACGGCATGCCGATCGAGGTGCAGATCGAGAAGAAGTACGGCAAGAACCTGCCGCCGGCCGAGACGCAGCGCCTCTGCCGCGCCTTCGCAGCCGAGCAGGTCAAGAGCCAGATGGTCGATTTCAAGCGCCTGGGCGTGCTCGGCGACTGGGACGACCCGTACCTGACCATGGCGTACGGCAACGAGGCCGACGAGATCCGCGTGCTCGGCCGGCTGCTCGAGAAGGGCTACGTCTATCGCGGCCTCAAGCCGGTGAACTGGTGCTTCGATTGCGGCTCGGCGCTGGCCGAGGCGGAAGTCGAGTACGAGGACCGCAAGGACCCCGCCATCGATGTGGGCTTCACCTTTGCCGAGCCCGAGAAGCTGGAAAAGGCGTTCAACACCAGGATCAAGAAGCCCGGCTTCGCCGTCATCTGGACCACGACGCCATGGACGCTGCCGGCGAACCAGGCGCTGAACGTCCATCCCGAGGTGACGTACCACCTCGTCGATACAACGCGCGGACTGCTGATCCTCGCCGCGGACCTGCAGGAAGCGTGTCTCAAGCGCTACGGCCTGGAGGGGAAAACGCTCGCCTCCTGCAAGGGCAGCGCGCTGGAAAGAATCCGCTTCCAGCATCCCTTCTACGAGCGCCAGTCGCTGGTCTATCTCGGCGAGTACGTGACGCTCGACACCGGCACGGGCATCGTGCACTCCGCGCCCGCGTATGGCGTGGAAGACTTCGACTCCTGCCGCCGCTACGGCATGAAGGACGGTGACATCCTGACGCCCGTCATGGGAGACGGCAAGTTCGCGTCGTCGCTGCCGCTCTTCGGCGGCCTGTCGATCTGGGACGCCAATCCGAAGATCGTCAAGACCATCGAGGAAAAGGGCGCGCTGCTCGCCGTCGACTGGAAGCACGTGCACAGCTACATGCATTGCTGGCGCCACAAGACGCCGGTGATCCTGCGCGCGACGACCCAGTGGTTCGCGTCGATGGATAAGAAGGTAAACGGCGAGAGCCTGCGCGAGACCGCGCTGCGCGGCGTCGAGGCAACCGAGTTTTTCCCGGCGTGGGGCAAGGCTCGCCTTCACGGCATGATCGCCAATCGCCCTGATTGGACGCTGTCGCGCCAGCGCCAGTGGGGTGTGCCCATGCCCTTCTTTCTCCACAAGGAGACCGGCGCGCTGCATCCGCGCACGCAGGAGCTGCTCGAGGGCGTGGCAAAGCGGGTGGAGAAGGGCGGCATCGAGGCGTGGCAAAGCTTCACCGCCGACGTCGGTCCGGAATATGAGAAGAGCAAAGACACGCTGGATGTCTGGTTCGACTCCGGCAGCACGCACTACACGGTGCTGCGCCGCTCGCACAAGGCGCAATCGACCTATCCAGCGGACATGTACCTTGAAGGCTCCGACCAGCACCGCGGCTGGTTCCATACGTCCCTCCTCAGCGCGTGCATGCTCGACGGCCATCCGCCCTACAAGAGCCTCCTGACCCACGGCTTCGTCGTCGCCGGCGACGGCCGCAAGATGTCAAAGTCGCTCGGCAACACGTTGGCACCGCAGAAGATCTCGGGAACCCTTGGCGCGGAGATCCTGCGCCTATGGGTGGGGAGCACCGACTATTCGGGCGAGCTGGCGATCTCCGACGAGATCCTCAAGCGGGTGGTCGAGAGCTACCGCCGCATCCGCAACACGCTGCGCTTCCTCCTCGCCAACACCTCCGACTTCGACCCTGCGAAACACGCCGTGCCGGTCTCGGGCCTGATCGAGATCGATCGCTACGCGCTGGCCATGACCGCGGCCATGCAGAAGGTCGCGCTCGACGCCTACGCGCGCTACGAGTTCCACGTGGTCGTCCAGAGGCTGCAGACCTTCTGCTCCGAGGACCTCGGCGCCTTCTACCTCGACATCCTGAAGGACCGGCTTTATACGTGCGGCGCGGAATCCGGTCCGCGCCGCTCGGCACAGACGGCGCTGTGGCACATCACCAACGCGCTGGTGCGGCTGATGGCGCCGATTCTTTCGTTCACCGCCGAGGAAGCCTGGCAGGTCTTCTCGCGCAATGCCGACGACAGCGTGTTCTTCCAGACGTCGCACTCCGTCCCGCCAATTTCCGGATCGGACGAATTGCTGGCCAAGTGGGAGCGGCTGCGCGAGCTGCGCAACCCGGTGCGCAAGGAGATCGAGGCGCTGCGCGCCGCGGGCAAGGTCGGCTCGTCGCTGCAGGCGGAGGTGGACCTGCAGGCCGACGGGGCCGACTACGACGTGCTCGCGAGCCTGGGCGACGACCTGAAGTTCGTGATGCTCACCTCCGCTGCCCGTGTTGCTCGCTCGAGCGAGCCCGGATTGACGGTCCGGGCGAGCGAGCATCCGAAATGCGAGCGCTGCTGGCACTACCGCGCCGACGTGAACGGCGAGGCGCTGTGCGGGCGCTGCCAGCTCAACCTCAACGGCCCGGGCGAGCCGCGCCGGCATGCGTAGCGCCTCGCGCTGGTTCGCGCTCGCCGCGGCGGTGGTCGTGGCCGACCAGCTCACCAAGGCGGTGGTGCTCGGGCGCTTCGCGCAGGGCGAGCGCCTGGAAGTGACCGGCTTCTTCAACCTGGTGCTGGTCTGCAACCCGGGCGCGGCCTTCAGCCTGCTCTCCGAGGCGGGCGGCTGGCAGACGCCGCTGCTCATCGCCTTCGCGCTCGGCGCGATCGCGGTGGTGGGCACGATGATCGTGCGGCGGCCGGGAGAGAAGATCCTGTGCGCGGCGCTGGCGCTGATCCTCGCCGGCGCGCTCGGCAACGTGGTCGACCGCGTGCGCTTCGGCTGCGTCGCCGACTTCCTCGACTTCCACGCGCGCGGCTGGCACTGGCCGGCGTTCAACGTCGCCGACTCCGCGATCACGATCGGCGCGCTGCTGCTCATCTTCGAGGGCTTCTTCCGCCGTGAAGGGCGAGCTCGCTCTGCTCCTTAAGGCGCTGGCGTTCGCGGCGCACAAGCACCGCGACCAGCGGCGCAAGGACGCCCAAGCCTCGCCCTACATCAACCACCCGATCGCGCTCGCCGACGTGCTGGTGAACGAGGGTGGGGTCACCGACTTCGAGGTGCTGTGCGCCGCGCTGCTGCACGACACGGTCGAGGACACCGCCACCACGCACCAGGAGCTGGTCGACGCGTTCGGCTCGCGCATCGCGCGCATCGTCGCCGAGGTGACCGACGACCAGGCGCTGCCCAAGGCCGAGCGCAAGCGCCTGCAGGTCGAGCACGCGCCGAGGCTTTCGCACGAGGCGAAGCTGGTGAAGCTCGCCGACAAGCTGGTCAACCTGCGCGATGTCGCCGAGCGGCCGCCGGCGAAGTGGGACCTGGCGCGCCGGCGCGAGTACTTCGACTGGGCGAAGCGCGTAGTCGACGGCCTGCGCGGCACGCACCCCCGCCTCGAGGCGGCGTTCGATGCCGCCTATGCGAAAATGCCGCGTTGATGGAAGTCCTGCTGGCCAATCCAAGAGGTTTCTGCGCGGGCGTCGAGCGGGCGATCGAGATCGTCGAGCGCGCGCTCGAGATGCACGGCGCGCCGATCTACGTGCGCCACGAGATCGTGCACAACCGCAGCGTGGTCGAGAGCCTGCGCGCCAAGGGCGCGGTGTTCGTCGAGGACCTCGCCGAGGTGCCCTCCGGCGGCACGGTGATCTTCAGCGCGCACGGCGTCGCCAAGGCGGTGCAGGCCGAGGCCGACCGGCGCGGCCTGCGGGTGTTCGATGCCACCTGCCCGCTGGTGAGCAAGGTGCACGTCGAGGTGGCGAAGATGCTGCGCGAGGGCCACGAGATCGTGATGATCGGCCACCACGGCCATCCGGAAGCCGAAGGCACGATGGGGCAGTCGGCGGTCGGCATGCACCTCGTCGAGACGCTCGACGACGTCGCGCGCGTGAAGGTCGCTTCACCCGAGCGGCTGGCGTACGTCACGCAGACCACGCTTTCGGTCGACGACGCGAAAGCGATGGTGGCGGCGCTCAAGCAGCGCTTCCCGTCGATCCGCGGGCCGAAGAAGGACGATATCTGCTACGCGACGCAGAACCGCCAGGACGCGGTCAAGCTGATGGCGCCGCAGTGCGACGTGGTGATCGTGGTCGGCTCGCCCAACAGCTCGAATTCGAACCGCCTGCGCGAGGTCGCCGAGCACATCGGCGCCGAGGCCTACATGGTCGACAACGCCTCCGAGCTCAAGCCCGAGTGGATCGAGGGCAAGCGCCGGATCGGCGTGACCGCCGGCGCTTCCGCCCCCGAAGTGCTGGTCACCGAGGTGATCTCGCGGCTGAAGTCGCTCGGCGCCGAGAGCGTGCGGCCGCTCAAGGGCATCACCGAGCGCGTGCAGTTCACCCTGCCGCGGGAGCTTATTCCGCGTACGGGTCGAAGGTGACCTCGATCAGCTTCTGGCTCTTCACCGGCCGGCCGGCGCGCGTCGCCGGGTCGTAGACCAGCTTCCGCACCGCCTCGAGCGCCGCCTCCTCGAACTCGCCTTCCGGCCGCGCGAAGACCACCTGCGCGTCGTCGACGCGTCCCTGCTCGCTGATGAACACGCGCAGCCGCACCGTGCCGCGCAGCCGCGCGATATAGGCGTCCTCGGGGTACACGAGGCGCGGCCGCTCGCGCGCCATTGCCGGCGTATCGACTTCGGCCGACGGCAGGTAGGGGCCCGAAGCCGACGCCGGGCGCTGCGCGCGCTGCACGATCTTCGGCTCGGCGGGTGGCGGCACTCCCTTCAAGGGCGGGGTTTGCAGGCTGACATTGAGCATGAACGCCTCGCGCCCCATGCTTCCGCGCCACGGAGCGACGTCGACGCCAGTGACCACCACCCCGTGCAGCCCGGCCGAGAATCCCAGCGCCAGCGCCAGGCTGCCGAGCGAGCCGGAGCGATAGCCGGCCGGCGCCATTACTGCTGGTCGAGCTCGCGGTACCAGTAGGTACGCAGGCGGGCGTCGAGCGTCAGCCCCGGCGGCGTCTGCACCGACGTGCCCGAGATCACCGCCTGGTACTTCTGGCCGTTGATCTCGACCACCACCGGCACGGGCGAGGGCAGGTAGCCGCCGCCTTCGTGGATCACCGAGCGGTTGGCGATGGAAAGCGAGCCCAGGCCGTTCAGGTCCGTCGTGGCCGCAGCATCGGCGTAGGCGACCACGTATTCGCGCGCGATGCCGAGGTTCGAGCCGCACGCGCCGCCACCCGCGGTGGAACTCGGCTGGTTGGTGTTGAAGAACGTGCTGCCCGCAATGGTCACCGCGGTGCCGACGTTCTTCTCGCCCGCGGCGAAGAGGATCTTCCAGCCGTAGTCGTTGACGCCGGCGACGTTGGTCGCGTCGAACACGGCGCCCATGCCGGTAGCCGTGCCGCTCGAAACGATCGGGTCGTCGGTGCTGGTGCTCGCCGAGCCCGTGAGCGTGCCGCCGCCGACCCACTTGGTGGTCTTGTTCTCGCGGCCGACCTGCGACGAATCCTTGTCGCGGTCCTTGATCATGTAGAAGGCGTTTGTCACGTTGGCGTCGAACGGATGCTCGCGGTCGCCGGAGCCGAGGATCACCGCGAAGTAGGTCGGGTACAGGTTGGTGGCGTCGACCGGCGAGTCGCGCGAGAGCACGAGGTCCGGCGGGAACAGGAACTTGCGCTTGCTGGCCATGCTGGTGTTCGCGCCGGAGCTGAGCTGCGCGATCTTGGTCACCTTCCAGTCGCGCGGATCGGTGGCGCCGATCTCGGCGCGCCAGAGCTGGCCGCAGGTGTCGCCGACGTACAGCCGGTCGGCGAAGCCGTCGCGGTTGCGGTCGAGCACGGTGATGTCCGACGGAATCGCGCAGGTCATGTCGGAGTGCGTCAGGTTGAGCGCGACGCCCGTGGTGGCACCGATGTCGCCTGAGGCGCCGGCGGGCGCGGCGCCTACCTGCCAGAGCACCTTGCCGCTGAACGCGTCGACCACGAGAATGCCTCGCCCCTTGGTGCGGTTGACCGTGGTGTTGCTCGAGGACGCGGTCGGCCCGATGGTGCACGATCCGGTGGAGGTGTAGGTGATCGTGCTGCCGCTGGGCACCACCTTCTGCTTCACGTTGGTGGCGTTGAACTCGTCGAGCAGGCACGGGTTGATGTCTTCGACAGCGTCGTCGTAGCCCGCGCCGAAGATCAGCACCACGTTGTCCGGGTTGTTGGTGGCGTCGAACGCCCAGTTGAGCCGCGCGACCCTTGGCTCGGACCAGGTCTGGCCGACCTCGCCCCAGCCGAGGTCGCCGTTGCCCTTGCGCCAAAGGAGCTTCGGCGCATCCGGCGTGGTGACGTCGAGGGCGTAGATAAAGTTGCCGCCCCGGCGCAGCGAGACGTAGAGGTGCACCTTATCGCCCTCGCTCGCGAGGATCGTCCCCGCGCGGCCGCCGGTAGCGGTCACATCCTTCTGGTAGACGCCGATCGAGCCGTCGAAGAAGTAGTCCTTCTGGGTGAGGTTGGAGATCGTCGGCGACTGGTCGCGCAGCCGCTTCAGCTTGCTCATGAACTCCTTCGGGAGGAACGCCCAGCGCTCGTCGCCCTCCCTCACGCCGGTCTCGTCCGAGGCGAGGCCGCCCTTGATGGCATGCAGCATGCCGTCGTTCGAGCCGTAGAAGGCGTAGATGTCGTTGTCGTTAGCCGCCTGGGTCTGGTCGGCCGGGAAGCGGCTGTAGTTGATGGTCGCCGGCCGCGAGTGCAGCACGTCGCCGTGAATCGAGGCGCGCGCGTCCGTCAGCCGCGGCGTGGTGCCAACGCTGGTGGCCGAGCTGCACGGGTAGAACGGCGAGCCCGTGCAGTCGGTGTTCTCGTTGTCCTTGTTGTCCTGGCCGCGCACCCAGTTGACGATGCTGTCGCGCACCGTGTTGCTGACCACGTTCGGGTTGCCGGCCGTGATCGTGCCGGTCGCGCTGGACAGCGCCGTGACCGAGCTGATGGTGAAGGGCTTCTCGGCGTAGAACGAGCTCGCGGTCGTCGCGGTCACCACCGGGACGATGCCGACGCAGGCCGCGCAGCCGGAGACGACGCTGGTGGTCTCGATCGGGAAGCCGACGATCATTCCGGTCGGCACCGTCGTCCCGCACTTGCTGTTGGCGTTGACCGTGAAGGTCGTCGTGGTCGGCGTGCTCTGCACCGTGAAGGCCTGGTTGTCGTGGCCGGTGCAGCTCGCCGCCGTGGTGTAGTTGGCGCCGCTGCCGAAGAAGCGAACCGACGTCGCGGGCGTCACTGCCGTGAAGCCGTGTGCCGTGGCAGTCGTGACCGTCAGCACGTCGGCGGTCTTGCCGCTGCCGTACGCCAGCCCCGTCACCCGCTTGCCCACCGCGCCGCCCGTGCCGACCAGGCCGACGGTGGACGGGAACGAAAATGAATTGCCGTCGATCCGGGTGATCGTGTAGCCGGTGCCCACTGTGGTCGCCGCCGCCGGCAGGCCCGTGCCGCCGGTGATGTTGTTGTAGCCGCCCTGCGAGTTGGCGCGGATGTAGACCGTGGGGTTGGTCGCCGTGAAGGTATGGCCGGTGACATAGGCCACCGCCTTGTCGGCGGTGCCGGTAATGACGCTGGTGGTCTGGTAAGTGAAGCTGTCGAGCGAGGTGATCGTGATGCCCCCCGCCGGCGTCAGGTTGAACGCCGACTCGTTGGCGCCGCCGATCGTGACGCCGGTCAGGGTGGAGCCGATCGTGCCGTAGCCGTGCCCCGCGCTCACCGCCGTGGCGTTGTTGCCGCTGCCGGTGAGGCTGGTGATCGTCTTGCGGCCCTTCGCGGTGACGACCGCGCCCGTGTGCGCGCTGGTCAGCGTGCTGCCCGCCGTGTACTCGAAGGAGGTGCTGCTCGTCACCGAGGCGCTGGTGCCGGTGGTGTCGTACGCATTCGGCGCGGTGTCGATGATCACCGTGTTGCCGTTGTTGAGATAGTGCGCCCCGGTCGTCACCACGCGCGCGCGGTCGGCCGAAGGACCGACCGGGATCGTGTAGACGAACTTGCCGAGCTTCTGCACTGTGATGGTGCCGGTCGCGTCGGGCAGGCTCGAATCGACGCTGTAGTTGAAGGTGTCGAGGACCGCGCCGCTGATCTTGACGATGCCGTTGTAGCCCGTCGTGCTGCCGTCTGCGCCGAGGATCTGCACGTAATCGCCATCTGAGTAGCCGTGGTTCGCGCTCGTTATTGCGGTGGCGATCCCGCCGACCTGCGTGATCTTGATGACACTGACGACCGAACCGGGCGCGCTCGGCGTGCCAACGACCGAGAAATCGCCGTTGTAGGACGTCGGCGCCGCGCCGTCGACGCGTACGGTGGCGCCCGCGGTCAGGCCGTGCGCGGCGAGGGTCCAGCCGGTTGCGGTCGACGTAGGCGAGGTCGCCGGCACGGAGCCAAGGACATCGACCGGAACGGTGGCGTAGGCACCGACGTCCGCCGCGGCGACGACGGTGGTGTTGAACGGAGTGGCGCTGAGCAGTGCGCCGGAAGCGCACAGGCCGCCGGTCGCGGCGCCCGTGCAGGTGTAGATCTTGCGGCTCGTCTGGGCGGTCAGGTTGTTGAAGCGCAGCTGTTGCGCGACGCCGCCTTTTTCCACCAGGTCGCCGTCGGGCAGCTCGTTATTGCCGCCGACGCCGTTCAGCGACGGGTCGCGGAACTTCCAGAAGTCGATGTTGTTGCGGTCGTTCCAGTAGCTCGAGGCGTTGGCGCTGATGAACCCGGTGCCGCCGTTCTCGGCTTCGGCGCCCGTCCGGTCGGCGAGGAACAGCTTTGCCGGGTTGACTGCCGTATTGACGCCGAGCTTGTAGAGCTTCAGGTTGCCGAGCCAGCGCGGGCTCTTGTTCTGGTCGGGCCGGAACACGCCGATGTACACCTGGTTCAGGTTGGTGCCGCGCACGTTCACGCTCACCGGCAGAGTGGTGGAGGCGAACACGCTGTTCACCGCCTGCACTTCCGTGAAGATGTTGCTGAGCGCGGTCTGGATCTGCGAGGTGTCGCTGATGTCCGTGATGGCGTAGTACTTGCCCTTGCCGTTCGCCGCCATGCTCTTGAGCAGGGCCGTGTGGGCCGGGCCCTGGCCGGTCGACTTCGGCAGCACGTCGATCGTGTAGGTGCTGACCGTCTGGATGCCCGGCAGGCTGCTGCTGGTGTTGCAGTCGCCGGTCGCCATGTATTTCGCGTACTCGTCCGAAATGATGCCGTCTTCGCCGGACGGGCTCAGTGCGATCGTCGGGGGCGCGGTGCCGATGTCGGTCGTGTACGCGGTGGTAGCGGTCGAGATGGCGCTCGAGTTGTCTGCCGCCTCGCCGTTGGAAATGAAGATCACGAAATTCTTCTGGCAGGCGTCGACGATGGGGCTCACGTAGGCCTGCGCAGTACTCGAGCCGTCGGGATTCGGCAGGGCCGTCCCGGCGAGCGGGCTGCCCGTCAGCGCCTGGCGTCCCGAGCTGAAGTACACCCTGTCGCCGGCATCGGCCTTCAGCTTGCCGTGGCCGGAATACGAGGTCTTGCCGGCGAAATATTTGAAGATCTCGGCGCTGGCCAGCGAATAGACCGCGCCATTGCCCTTGTCGTTGTTGCTGTCCAGCGCGTTGATCACCGAGATCAGCTTGCCCTTGTTGGTGCTGGCGTCGCCCGCCGTGCCCGTCATCTGCCGGATGCCGAAGCGGATATAGGCGCCGTCGGTGGTGTTGTTCGGGCTGCCGGTCTCGACGAACATCGCCATTCCGACGTTGTAGGCGTCGGTGACGATGTTGGTCAGCGTCGCGGTGAGGGCCGCGCGCACCGCCGCGTACTTGGTCGTGCCGCCCGAGTTCTGGCTCCAGTTGGCGGTGTTGTCGACGAAGATCAGCACGTTCGGCCGGATCGCCGAGAACGACGGGTTGGCGAGGAAGATGTCGGTGTCGTCGTTCACCGGGTCGAACGCGGCCAAGGCCGCGCCCGCGGCGGCGAGCGATGCGGCGGCGAGTGCGGTGGCAAGGATGCGGCGTGTCATGGCCTGCTCCTCAGTACGTCAGGTTGTTCGGGCAGTTGCCCGCGAGCATGCGGATCTTGGTGCCCTGCCAGAAGCGCGCGGTGGCGTTGGTGACGCTGTCGCTGACCGTGATGTAGTAGTCCCACTGCGTGTCTTCGGGCACGATCGGCTGCACCGCGCTGTAGCCGCTCGCCGCGGTGGCGAACTGGCACACGCGCTTGGAGACGCTGACCGTCATGCCGGTCGGCGCCGCGACGGTGATCGCGGTGGTCGGGCTGCTGAAGTTGGCCATGCTGCTGAGCACCTGCTCGGTGCCCTGCAGCCCGACCTGCTCGACGAGCTTGCGTGCCTGCATGTTGCCGATGACGCGCAGGTTCGAGCTCGACAGGTTGACCGCCGAGATCGCAAACAGCGTCAGGATCACGAGCATGATCATCACCACGACGAGCGTGGCGCCCTCCTGGCGGCGCGGCGAACGGGTCACGGCGTTTCCCTTCTCTGGCTGCTGTTGACGACGCGCACCAGGCCGGAATAGGCGTGGCGCTTGTAGCCGTCGTTCGGCGTCACCGAGGTGGAGGCGCCGAGGTTGTAGGTCTTGCTGTCGACATAGCCCGCGCTGGTCTCGATGTTGCGCGCGAGCAGCCAGACCTGCACCGCGACCACGTTGCTCCAGGCGGCGGCGCTGGGCGGCGTGTCGACGAAAGGCGTTTCGGGCGCGCCGTCGCCGTCGGCGTCGATGCCGTACTCGAACTGCAGGTTCTCGATGCCCTCGGCGATCGGCACCACCGTGTAGCCGCCGGCGGCCGCGCTCGAGACCTCGATGCGCTTGAGCGTCGGGATGCCGTCGTCGGCCGACGTGCCGGTGCACTCGAGGGGCTGGCTGCACGGCGAAATGAAGTAGATGTGCGTGTGCACCTTGCGCACCGGCGCCACCGTCGAGTTGTCCTTGAGCCGCAGCGGGTAGGTGCCGCTCGTGCTCGTCGTGCCGTTGGTGGCGGTCGCCACCGCGACCTTCGGGTTGGCCGGGTCGTCCGGGTTGGCGTTGGCCTGCATGTAGGTCTCGCCGACCACGAAGTTGCTGCCGCTGGTGGTGTTGGTGTCGGCGCGGCGCACGACCAGCACCCCGGTGCCGGCGAGCCGGTTGTCGGTGGGCAGGCAGGCGGCGCCGCTCCACAGCGCGCTCGCGCCGGCAACGCCATAGACCGGCGCCTTCATGCCGTCGGTGATGTCCGCGATCGTGGTCGAGCAGGGATCGGGGGTGGCGGTCGCCGCGGTCGGGCTGTAGTAGCCGTAGAAACCCGCGAGCGACAGGTCCTCGACGATGGTCTGCATCGCGTAGCGCCCGTTCTCGAGCTGCGCCGAGGACTTTTGCAGCTCGGCGCTGGTCTGCGAGGAATTGACGAAGATGCCGACCAGGCCGGCGAGCAGAAACAGCCCGATCGCCATCGAAATCAGCAGCTCGACCATGTTGATGCCGCGCTGGCGGCGCGGTGTCGGGCGGGCGGTGCGCAACGCGGTCATCTCACGCTCCCGTCAGGTTGGCGATACGGAAGGTGATGCCGACTTCGCGCCGCACGGTATCCGTGCTGCCGTACTTGTTCTTGCCGCAGGTCGCGGCGGCGTCGATGCTGTCGGCGGTGATCGTCGGCGCCATGCCTTGCCAGGCGACCGCCACGCGATAGGTGTTGGTGGTGGCATCGATCAGGGTGACGCAGCCGCGCGCGAACAGGATCGCGCCGACGCGCGTGCCGGTCGAACTGCCCTTGCGCTCCGCCGCGCCTTTCAGCGCGTCGTCCCACGCCGCGATGTCCTGGTCGGCCATGGCGCGCAGCACCGGAGTGCCGGTGGTGGGGTTGGAGCAAACTGTGGCCGCCGTGCCCGAGCCCCACTCATCCCCGGTGGGCGTGGCGTAGCAGAGCGCAGCCTTGCGGTTGGCGTTGATGCGGTCGACCATGTCTTGCGCGAGGATCAGCGCCTGGCCGCGCTGGTAGGACTCGAACTCGGCCACCGTCGCCTGCGCCTGCAGGCCGAGCATGCCGAGCAGGCCAAAGACGATGAGCAGCAGCGACACCAGGATCTCGATCATGGTGAAGCCGCCGCTGCGCTGGACTGGAAGTGTCATGTCAGCATCCATTGGTACGGTCGGAATCCTTGTCCTGGCGCACGCTCGGCCGGCCCGAGGGGTCGATGCGGATGCAGCGCATCGGCACGTGGACGAACTCCGCGGTGTAGAACGTGAACGCGATTTCGGCGGCGAGCAGCGCGCCGGTGGTGGTGTTGATCAGGCGGCCGTCGCCGCGGTAGCGCACCGAGTCCGACGGGCCGGTGACGGTGATGCCACCCGGAATCGCCTGGACCACGCTCAGGTCGTCGGTGCTGCCGACCGCGCGCACCTTCCAGCCGAGGGCCCAGTTGGTTGCGTCCTCCGGGATCACGTCGACCGCGCCGTTGCGCTTGATCGCCTCGCTGCGCGCCACGATCAGCGAGCCGAACGCATCGGAGGCGGCGCCCTTGACGCGCGTCCCGGCGATCATGTCGCGCATCGACGGCGCGGCGAGGCTGACCAGGATCGCCATGATCGCGATCACGCTCAGTACCTCGATGATCGTGAAGCCGGCCGCGCGTTTCATGGCTGCGCTACCAGCCCTTGTCGCTGCCGTCCAGCATGCGGGTCTTCGCGCCGGCGCTGGTCAGGCTGAGCGTCCCGTCGAGCGGCTGGGTCGTGCCCTGGGGCGTGCCGACCACGGTGAACGCGGCCGGCGGGCCCGCGTCGACCGTCACCGTGATCTTGTAGGCGGTGCTCTCGCAGGTCTTGTTGGTGTCGACGGTGCAGCTATAGCCCTGTGCCGTCATGTTCAGGCCGCCCGGGCCGACCACGTCGGTGTACTCGCGCGCGGCGAGCAAGTGCTGCTGCTCGCGGCTGGAGATGGCCATCATCAGCGCCTGGGCATCGGCGCGCTTGCCGCGCCGCACGTACTGCTGATAGCTGGGCCAGGCGATGCTGGAGAGGATGGCGACGATCGCGACGACGATCATCAGTTCCAGGATGGTGAAGCCCTGCGTCCTGCGCATGAACCCCCCTTTTCTTGAGTGGAGATGCTACGAAGTGCCCCCCGGCACCGCAAAAGGCGGCGACCGGCGGCCGGATTTTACGCACCGGCGGCGCGGGGGCGTCGCCGGCACGTGACGCCCATCACACCGCGCGCGAGGTGCCCGGGACGCCGCTAGCTGCGGCAGGAGGCGGGCAGGTACTTGGGCGCGACGGTGGTGCCGTCGGTCGCGGCGTTGCCGCAGCGCCAGCCGAAGAGCGATTTCGACCCCCCGGTGTAGGTGGCCGGCGTGGTCGCGTCTTCCATCGGCACCATGGTCACCACGCTCGTATCCACCACCGCGCCGATGTTGCGCACGGTGGCGATGGCCTTTCCGTCGGCATCGGTGGTGATGCCGCCGACGTATTTCGAGCCGTCGGTGGCGCTCACCTCGCACCCCCAGTTCCCGGGCCCCGGGGGCGTATTGCCCGAGAAGTAGACTTCGGTGATCGCGGTGCGGCAGCCGCTTAGCGCGAGGATCACTTCCGACATCTTTGCGCGGATGGTGTAGTCCGTATAGGCCGGCAGCGCGACGGCCGCGAGGATGCCGATGATCGCCACCGTGATCATCAGCTCGATCAGCGTGAAGCCCCGCGATCGACGCATGCTGCCTCCCGTGCGATTAATTTTAAGTGTGGCTGAAAGGCCTTCGCAGGAACAAATGCAGGCGCGAAGGGCCTTGCACGAAGCTGACAGCCGCCGTGCGTATAATTGCGCACCCCTAAACGCTGGTGTAGCTCAGCTGGTAGAGCAACTGATTCGTAATCAGTAGGTCGCCCGTTCGAGTCGGGCCACCAGCACCAGCACTCGCACCAAGAAAGCCCAATGGGCGCCAACATTCTGATAGTCGACGACGACGCGAGCATGCGGGACCTGCTGCGCCTGCACCTCGCGTCGGCGGGCTATGAGGTGCGGGTGGCCGAGGACGCCATAGCCGCAGGCTACATGGTGCTGCGCACGCCGCCGGACCTCATCATCTGCGACATCAACATGCCGCACCTGGACGGCTTCGAGTTCATCGCCGCGCTCAAGGCCGACAAGACGCTGCCCGAGATCAAGGTCATCTTCCTTACCTCGGTCGAGGACGGCGACCACCGCGGCAAGTCGCTCGGCGCGGTCGGCTACATCACCAAGCCGGTGCGCGCCGACCGGCTGCTGTCGCTCGTCGCGCAGCACGTCGCCGGCGGGCGCACGCCCATCGGCTAGCGCGTCGTGTCGTAGCCTTCGGCGGGTGCCGGCGGCGCGAACTGCTGGGCCGGCGTTTCCTGCGCGGGCGCGCTCGGCTGAGCCGGCGCAGGGGGTGGAGGCGGCGGCGCAGCCTGGTTGCGGCTCGCCGCCACGCCCGCGCGCGGGTAGCCGGCGAGGTCGAGCGCGCGGTTGTAGGCGTCGGGGTTGACGTTGGTCTCGACCTGCGCACCGATCACCATCACCGGCACGCGCATGCCGCCGCTCACGCGCTTCAACTCCGCGATCTTGGCTTCGTCGGTGACGCTCACTTCGGCGAACGGGATGCCGCGCTTGTTCAGCACGTCGCGCGCCATCTGACAGAGATCCTGGCATTCGGGGGCGCTGTAGAGCGTCACCGGCGCGCTTTTCACCGCCTGCGACAGCTCGAAGCTCTCCTGCGCGCCGACCGCGTTGCCGCGCAGGTTCTTCTTCTGCGCGCTCTTCGCCGAGGGCGGCGGCGGCGTGTCGGTGTAGTGCACACGGCCCTTCTCGTCGACCCAGCGGTACTGCTGCGCGAGGGCCGCTGCAGCCCAGGCCGCGATCGCCAGCAGAGCGAGTGTCCTGATCACGCGGAAATTATTGCACGCAGTCGCGCAGCTCGCTGCCCTCTATGCCGCGCGCCGCGTCCCGCAAGCGTGCGTAGAGGAGGCCGTCGACGTCCTTGACCTGCAGCCAGACCTTGGGCACCACGGTCTCGCGCGCCCCGATGCGCGCGGTGCGCACGCCCTGCGCGCGCAACGCGGCGAGCCGCGCCTGCGCCGCTTCCTCGGCGCGGAACACGCCCAGCGAGACGGCCCAGCGGTTCGGCCCTTCCTCCTGCACGATGAAGTAGTCCTCGATTCCTAGCGCCTTCAGCTCGGACGCCTTGCGCAGCGCGAGCTGCCGCGCATTTGCGCCCTGGGTCTGCGGAGGGATATAGACCCACCACCCTGCGGCCTCTTCGGTGCGCCGCTGCGCGAGGCGCGGACCGAGCGCGAGCGGCTCGAGCGCCTTCTCCGCGCGCGGCGCGTCGGCGAGCGTGAAGCTGCCCCATTCGACGCACTTCGCTGCGGCAGCCGCAGCAACGGCAGGTTGTGGCTGGAGGGCCTGACGCGGCGCGGGCGCGGCCGCCGGCAGCTCGGCCGGCGTGACGATCTTCAGCTTCTCCGGCTCGATCTGGCGCTTGAGCGGTAGCGGATCGCCCGCGCCCTCGGGCGCGCCGACATAGCGCGACCAGGCGAAGAAGGCGACGTTCACCAGCACGAGGATGAGCGCGAGCGTCCTCACCGGACCGCGGCGCGCTCGTTGAGCGCGATGTGCGCGAGGCCGTCGAGGACGAGGTTCTCGACGTAGCGCCTCGGCATCGTCAGCTGATCGACCAGGCTGCGCCCGGCGCCGCCCGCGACGATGCACAGCGGCGCCGGCGCCATTTCGCGGAACGCTCGGTACATGCGCTCCACTGCGCCGGCCTGCGCGTGGCGGCAGCCGGTTTCGATGGCGTCGATCGTGTTGCGCGGCGTGTCGCTCGGGCGGCCTTCCTGGATCGGCAGGCGGCCGGTGTGCTCGTGCAGGACGAAGCGCATCAGCTCGACCCCGGGGAGGATCGCGCCGCCGAGGAACTCGCCCTCGGCGCTCAGCATGTCGACGGTGGTGGCGGTGCCTGCATTCACCACGAGCGAGGCGCCGTTGTGCAGCGCGCGCGCCGCGATCAGCGCCGCCCAGCGGTCGGGCCCGAGCACTTCCGGCCGCTCGTAGCGGTTCTTGACGCCGCAGCGCCCGGCCTCGGCGCGCAGCCACAGCGGCTCGACGTCGAAGATGCTGGTCCAGTTGACGAGCAGCTGGTGGGCGCCTTCGCCGGCGACGTTCGAGATGACGATGCGCTCGGGCGTCTCGTGCGTCACGGAGAAGGGGTTGACGTGGTCGCTCGCGGCGGCGAACTCGATCAGCGATACCGTGGCGATGCTGCTCCAGCGCATCGTCCCCGCGTCGTCAGGCTCGAGCCAGCCCCACTTCACGCGCGAGTTGCCCGCGTCGATGCAGAGGATCATGCCGGCCTCGATCGCATTTGGGCGGAGATCACGCGGCCGCTGCGCACGCTGCGCACGCCGGCGCGCGTCTCCAGGCGCAGCCCGCCGTCCTCGGCGAGCCCGCGCGCCACGCCGGTGATGCAGCGGCCGTCGGCGAGGCGCACGCGCAGGCGCTGCCCGGCGTGCGCATCGAGCCGCTCCCATTCGCGCGCCAGCGGCGCGAGGCCGTCGGCCTCGAAGCGCGCGAGCGCCTCGACGAGGCGGCACGCGATCGCGCCGATCAGCGCATTGCGCGCGGCCCTGGCGAGGAACTGGTCGAGCGAGGCGAGGCGGCGGCGCAGGCGCAGCGCGAGCGCGGCGTCGCGCCGGCAGTTGATGCCGATGCCGATCACCGCGAGGCTGCCGCCCGGCACGGCGCGCGTCTCGACCAGGATGCCGCCGAGCTTGGCGCCGTCCACCACGAGGTCGTTCGGCCACTTGAGCGCGGCCTGCGCCACGCCGAGAGCACGCAACGCGCGCACTGTGGCGACGCCGGCGACGAGCGACAGCCCCGCCAGCTCGCGCGAGGGTCTCTTGGTTGTCCGGGAAACAGAGAATGTGACGCCGGCGCCCCGAGCCGAGTGCCAGCGCCGCCCTCTGCGGCCGCGGCCGGCGGTTTGTTCCTCGGCGGCCAGGAGAACATCGGATCGGCCTTCGGCGAGCAGGCTTTGGTTCGTCGATGGACAGCACTGCACCACCCGCACCTCGAGGCCGGGCACGGCGATGGCGGCGGCGTTGAGCTCGTCCACGGCCGCTAGTGTACGGTGCCGAACGCGTAGCCGCGGCCCGGCGCGGCGGCGAAGAGGGCGCGGGTGTACTCGTGCTGCGGCTCGGCGAAGACGCGCGCCGCCGGGCCGTACTCGACGATGCGTCCCGCCTGCATCACCGCAACGTGATCGCAGACCTGCGCGGCGACGCGCAGGTCGTGCGTGATGAAGAGCATGGCCAGGCGCAGGCGCACGCGGATCTCCTCGAGCAGCGCGAGCACCTGCGCCTGCACCGAGACGTCGAGCGCCGAAACCGCCTCGTCGGCGACCAGCAGCTCGGGCTCGAGCGCGAGGGCGCGCGCGATGCAGATGCGCTGGCGCTGGCCGCCGCTGAACTGGTGCGGATAGCGGCCGAGCGCCCCCGGGTCCATGCGCACCAGCTCCATCAGCTGGTGCGCGCGCGCCAGCGCCTGCGGGCGCGCCACGCCGTAGTTGAGCGGGCCCTCCATAATCGCCTCGCCGACCTTGAGGCGCGGGTTGAGCGAGCGGTAGGGGTCCTGGAAAACGATCTGCACCCTCGAGCGCAGCGGCCGGAGCGCTCCCGGGGCGAGCGGCGCGATGTCGACGCCGCCAAGGCGGATCTCGCCCGCGCTGGGCTCGATCAGGCGCACGATGCAGCGCGCGACCGTCGACTTGCCCGAGCCCGACTCGCCGACCAGGCCGAGCGTTTGTCCCCTGCGCACCTCAATCGACACGTCGCTCGCCGCCTGCACCGGGTCGCGGCGCGCGAACCAGCCGTGGCGGGCATA
>Ga0075425_100001491_pt1 | contig 23021 bp, 27 predicted proteins | sample SoiMethybrSBSTD4_FD_75300 | JGI IMG/M metagenome (GOLD analysis project Ga0075425, IMG submission 75300) | Bulk soil microbial communities from a Populus tree surrounding site in Tennessee, USA - Soil MetaG P. TD hybrid SBSTD4 | ecosystem: Environmental > Terrestrial > Soil > Tree plantation... | reverse complement strand
ATGGTCTCCGTCACCAGTCGCACGCGCGAAATCGGCTTGCGCAAGGCGCTCGGCGCCACGCGCCGCGCCATCTTGTGGCAGTTCCTCGTCGAGGCCGCGACACTCACGCTGTTGGGCGGGATCATCGGGATCGTGCTGGGGGTAGGCGTGGGCGAGGTGCTCAAACGCTTGCTCGCATTCAGTACCACGATTCCCGTCGTGCCGGCGGCTATTGCGACCGCGGCCTCGATCCTCGTCGGGCTCGTGTTTGGGATCGCGCCCGCGGCGCGAGCGTCGAAGCTCGATCCGGTGGAAGCGTTGCGCTATGAGTGATCACGTCGACCTCCTCGCGATCGCGGCGCACCGCGACGACGTCGAGCTGACCTGCGGCGGCACGCTGGCGAAGGCCGTGAAGGCCGGCCATCGCGTCGGGATCCTCGACCTCACGCGGGGCGAGATGGGGACGCGCGGCGACGCGGCCACACGCGCCGCCGAAGCGGAGCGCGCCAGCAAGACGCTCGGCGTGGCGGTGCGATTGAACGCCGGGATGCGCGACGCCCATCTGACGAATGATGAAGCATCCAGAAAAGCGGTCGTCGCGTTCATTCGGCGCCTGAAGCCGCGCGCGGTGATCCTGCCCTTCCCTGTCGGCCGCCACCCCGACCATCGGATCACGTCCGAGCTGGGACGTGACGCCTGTTACCTCGCGGGTCTCGCCAAATACGACGAGGGGAACGGCGGTGAAGCGCACCGGCCGCACAAGATTCTGTATTCGCTCGCGTATCGCGAAGACCCCGTGAAACCGACCTTCGTGGTGGACATCTCCGACGTCTTCGAGACGAAGATGGAGGCGATTCGCTGCTACGCATCCCAGTTCGCCGGCGCGAAGGCCGCAGGCGAGATCCACCCTACAGGACAGGACCTGTACGAGCTGATTCGGGTGCAGTCGGCGCACTACGGTTCGCTGATTCGGCGCCGCTATGGCGAGCCCTTCTACACACCCGAGACTCAGGAAGTGGACGACGTCCTGAAGCTTGGCGTACAATCGATCTAGGTTAAATTGCGAGCCTCATGACGAAGCGCGTCACGTATCTCGATAACGCCGCGACGACCCCGGTGCGGCCGGAGGTGCTGGAGGCGATGCTGCCGTACCTGGGCAGCGAAGCCTTCGGTAATCCCTCCTCGGCGCACCGGTTCGGCCGTGCCGCGCGCGCCGGGATCGAGGAAGCCAAGCGTGCGGTGGCCGCGGCGCTCGGGGCTGAGCCCAACCAGGTCATCTTCACATCCGGCGGCACCGAAGCCGACAACCTCGCCATCATCGGCGCCGCGCTGGCCGCGCGGGACCGCGGCGGACCATTCCGGGTTGCGGTGAGCGCTACGGAGCACAAGGCCGCGCTCGCCGCCGCGCACGCCGTCAAGCATCTCGGTGGTGAGGAGATCATCCTTCCAGTCACGGCGTCGGGCCACGTGGAGAATGACGCCCTCGCGAAGGCGCTTGCGACCGGCGTGGCCATCGTCAGCGTGATGTGGGTGAACAATGAAGTCGGCACGCAGCAGCCCGTCGCGGCCATTGCCGCCCGATGTCGCGATGCCGGCGTGCTGTTCCACTCCGATGCCGTCCAGGCGTTCGGCAAAGTTCCGGTATCGCTCCGCGACGTCAACTGCTCGCTCCTCACCATCTCCGGTCACAAGATCGGCGCCCCCAAGGGTGTCGGCGCGCTCATCGTGCGCGACCGCCATGCGGTCGAAGCGATCATTCACGGCGGTGGCCAGCAGTTCGGCATTCGACCCGGGACCGAGAACGTGCCCGGCATCGTCGGGCTCGGCGTCGCTGCCCGCCTCGCCGTCGAGGAGCAGCAGGCGCTCGCGACGCGGCTTGGCGCCCTGCGGGACGAGCTGGAGCGCCGGCTGCTGGCGCTCGTCCCTGACGCCGTGATCCACGGGTGGCAGGGGGAACGGGCGCCGCACATTTCTAACGCCTCGATCCCAGGCACTGACAGCGAAGCGCTGCTGATGCATCTCGATCTCGCCGGGATCGCCTGCTCGTCCGGATCGGCTTGCAGCACAGGAGCGATCGAGCCCTCGCACGTGCTCACGGCGATGGGCGTGCCGCGCGACCTGGGTGTCGCGGCGCTTCGATTCTCGTTCGGCAAGACCAGCAGCGTCGAGGACGTTGAGGCCGTGGCGGCGGCATTGCCCAAGATTGTCGAGAAGGTGCGGTCGCTGTCCGCGGTTCTGCATCGATGAGAGTCCTCGTCGCCATGTCGGGCGGCGTCGACAGCTCCGTCGCCGCCGCACTGCTCGTCGAACAGGGTCACGACGTCATCGGCGCGACGATGAAGCTGTTCTGCTACGGCGACAGCGTCCCCGACCGGCCGTGTTGCTCGCTCGATTCCATCACCGACGCGAAGCTCGTCGCCCACAAGCTCGGCATCCCGCATTACGTGATCAATCTCGAGGACCGGTTCGGGCACGACGTCATCGGCAACTTCGTCGCCGAATATGCACGGGGCCGGACCCCGATCCCCTGCGTGCGCTGCAATTCGTTCACCAAGTTCCGCGACTTCCTGGCTCATGCCGACGCCCTGGAGTGCGATGCGATCGCGACCGGGCATTACACCATCGCGAGAGACGGCGCGCTCTATCGTGGCAAAGATCCCCAGAAGGATCAGTCCTATTTCCTCTGGGGCATCGATCGCGCGGTCGTGCGGCGCATGCTTACGCCGGTCGGTGCGCTCACAAAGGCTGAGACACGCGCGGTCGCGCGCAAACTCGCGCTGGTCACGGCAGAAAAGCAGGAGTCCGTAGAGATTTGCTTCGTTCCCAACGACGATTACGTATCGGTGCTGGAGCAGCATCTCCCCGCCGACGCGCCAGCACTGAGGCCCGGCGCATTCGTTACAACGCATGGCGAAGTCATCGGCGAACACGAGGGCTTCGCGCGCTACACCGTCGGCCAGCGCCGCGGACTGCCGGGTGGCTTTGCGCATCCGCTCTACGTCGTGGCGATCCGGCCTGCGACACGTGAGGTCGTCGTCGGAACCGGCGCTGAGTTGTTCGGACACGATCTGTCCCTCGAAGAGGTCAACTGGTTGACCGACCCGCTCCATCCAGGGGACGCCGTGTGGGTGCAATGCCGGTATCGCGCGCGTGCCGTTCCCGGCATGATTGCTGCTCAGGCGAACGACCGCATCGCGCTTCGGCTTGCGGAGCCGGTTCGAGCAATCACTCCTGGTCAGTCCGGCGTTCTCTACGACGCCAGCGATCGCCTACTCGGCGGTGGAGTCATTAGCTAGCCCGGATCAACGTGCGGAGGGTCACAGCCTCCGCGGCCGGAGCGCCTGCAGAATTCAGTTCTTCCCACTTTTGCGTCGGAGGCTGTATGCGGTTGTTCCTCGGTGCGCTGGCGCTCGCGGTCTTTTCCGCGGCGTGCGGCGAGAATGCCGTAGCCCCCAAGTCGCCCGCGAATCCTCAGGAGACAGCGGTGGAGCTCGCGGCACTTGGATCAATCTTCACTGCAGCGCCCCTACAAAGCCTGTCGTCGGTCTCCGGATCGATCAGTCCGACCGCTCCTGCCCCGGTATCGGCGCTCGCGTTGGCCGCGGCGACAAATCCGCTGCACCACTCGACGCGGCTCGAGCCCTACGCGCGCCGCATCGACGCGGCCCGCGTGTTTGGTTCGTTGCTGCGCCCCGAGATGAGCGTGAGCGCCGCCCAGGCACTCTTCCCGCCTGCGCTTTTGGGCAAGACGTTCGAGTGGAATTTCACCACGCTCCAGTACGACACCACATCGCGCGCCGGCGCGCCGAGCAACGGTGTGCGGTTCATTCTCTACGCGATCGATGAGCTGACGGGGCAGCCCGCGGGTCCCGCGCCGGGCACCGAAGTCGGTTACCTCGACCTGAAAGACGAGGGCACCGCCACGCAGCCCAAAGTGCACGTCATCGTGGCGGGCGTGGGTGGCGCACCGGTCTACGTCGATTACACGGTCTCGGTGTCCAGCCAGTCGACGTCGCAGGTCAAGATCAGCACGGCCGGCTACATCACGAACGGCGCGGCTTCGCCGGATTCGCTGGACTTCAGCGGCGTCATCACCGCCAGCGGCTCGACGGCGAGTGTGACCGTCACCGAAGACGTGAGCTTCGACGTCAATTCGCACGCGATTCACGTGCGGAATTGGGAGCGGATCACGCTTACCCAGACGAGCGTCAGCTTGAGGATCTCATTCCGCTTCGAGCACGCGGGCGAGGTCGTTACGCTCGAGGGCAACCTCGATGCCACGAATGAGCCGTCGGTACAAGGCACCTTCACCGCCAAGGTGGACGGCGGACTCTACGCCACCTGCACCGTGACGGGCACGCAGAATAGTTATACGCTCACCTGTCAGGGTGCGGACTCGGATGGTCTGAGCGCCGATGACAACGCGGCCCTGGATGCACTCGGGGAAGCGGCAGGCACGGTGACCTCGATGTTCGAGGGAATCCTCACTCCCGCGATCGGGGTTCTCGGCGGCTGAGCAGATGCATGTCCAACCCCCCGTCCGGCTCTGGCCGGGCGGGGGGTTTTGCTTTATTACCTAGAGTGTTTTACCGGCTGCTCGCCGACGCGGTCGTCGCATGCCATGGGTTGTTCATTCTGTTTGTGGTGTTCGGCGGCTTTGTCGCATGGCGTGCCTCCTGGCGCTGGGTCGCCGCGCTTCATCTTCCCTGCGCGCTGTGGGGTATGCTGATCGAGTTCAGCGGCTGGATCTGCCCGCTCACGCCGCTCGAAAACAGCTTACGGGCGCGGGCCGGTCAGGCAGGCTACAGCGGAGGCTTCATCGAGCATTATCTCCTGCCGGCGATGTACCCGGCCGGGCTCACGCCGCGAATTCAGGTTGTGTTGGGCAGTGCCGTGTTGGTGATCAATGTGGTCGCGTACGCCGTACTCATCAGACGCCTGTCACGAGGATCTCCATGACCACTCGCCGCCGCTTTCTGGGCTCGCTGTTCGCTGCGACCGCCACGCTTCCCGCCTTCAAGAGCGATGCGTTGGCGCGAATTCGTCCAGCCACGCGAGGTCTCGCCGGTCGAACACCCGAGGAGATTGCGGAGGACGAAGACTTCTGGCGCGAGATCCAGGCAGCGTTCGACATCGACCGCGGCATGATCAACCTGAACAACGGCGGTGTCGCGCCATCGCCGCGCGTCGTCAACGCCGCGTTCCAGCGCTACCTCGCCGTCTCGAACCAGGCTCCCGCGCTCACGATGTGGGCCTGGATCGAGCCGGAAATCGAGGCGGTGCGGCGGCGGCTGGCGGCCAATTTCGGCTGTGATCCGGAAGAAATGGCGATCACGCGCAACGCCAGCGAGGCACTGGAAATCGTGCAGCTTGGCATGCCGCTGCAGCGGGGCGATGAGGTGCTGACGACCACGCAGGACTATCCCCGTATGATCACCACGTGGAAGCAGCGCGAGCGGCGCGACGGCATCGTCCTGAAGCAGATCACGTTTCCCGTCCCTCCGACCTCGCCGGAGGACCTGGCGCGCCGGTTCGAAGCCGCGATCACGCCGCGCACCAAAGTCATTCACGTGTGCCACATCACCAACCTGACCGGGCAGATCTTCCCGATCAAAACCATCGCGCAGATGGGCCGCGCGCGCGGAATCGAAGTGATCGTGGACGGCGCACACGCCTACGCGCACTTCCCCTTCACGCGCGACGAGCTGGACTGCGACTATTACGGCACCAGCCTCCACAAGTGGCTCACCGCGCCGATCGGGACCGGGTTCCTCTACGTCCGGAAGTCGAAGATCGCGAAGATTTGGCCGATGATGGCCGCGCCTCCGGAAATGAACGACAACATCCGCAAGTTCGAGGAGATCGGTACCCATCCGGCCGCCAACCACAATGCGATCGTCGAAGCGCTCGACTTCCTCGACGGCATCGGTCCCGAGCGCAAAGCCGCGCGGCTGCGCTTCCTGCGCGACCGCTGGGCGAAACGCCTGGAAAAGGTGCCGGGCGTGAAGATCCTCACGCCGTACGACCCGGCACAATCCTGCGGGCTGGCGTCCTTCACGCCGGGCTCGATCGACGTCGGCAAGCTCGCCGGGTTCATGTTCGACAAGCATCGCATCATCGTCACGCCGATCGCGCATCCCGAGTTCAACTGCCTGCGGATCACGCCGAACGTCTACACGACGCTCGCGGAGATCGACCGCTTCGGGGACGTGATGGAAGACCTCTTACGGAAGGGGTTACCGACCTCATGAAAGTCTTCTTCGTGACAATCACTCTCCTCCTGGTCGCCTGCGGCAGCTCCGACAAATCGGGGCAGACCGTGAACCGCGACACGTTGACCGAGCGTCAGAAGGACAGCATTCTCGCGAACTCCAAGATTCCCAATGCACGCGCCGTCGGAAGCGCCATGAAAGCCGCCGACTCGACGAGCGCGGGCATTCAGCGTGCGGATAGCGTGGCGAGGGATACCACGAACTTCTGATGCGCGCCCTGGCGTGCGGCGCGCTCGCGCTCATCGCCGCCTGCGGGACGTCCAATCCCTGCTCCGGTCATCAGTTCGACCGTCTGAAGCGCTACTCCATGCCTTACGCCGGCCGTTGGAAGGTCGCGCGCGGCGACAGCCTCACCTTCCCCGCCGCGCCCGGCATGAGCGATCACTTCCGGCTGCTGGACATCACGCTCGATTCCGCGACCGTCGTCGCCGGCCGCGACTGCGTGTTTCGCGGGACGATGGTGTTTCGCCAGCCGCGCGCCGAAACGCTTTCCGTGAGCTGGTTCGGCCAGCCGGAGCAAGCCATCGTCAGCGGCTGGCCGGCAGACGTCGGTCCGTTCGCTGGCGTGTCGCTGGCCTGGGCAGGGCGTGACTCGCTGAGCGGCGCGATTCTGCTCGACTCCAAGTTGGGTGTGCAAGCCAAGCCCGGCATGACGGCGCGATTCGTGGCGGGCCGCGCCGCGTTATCTTCCAGACCATGAGAGGCTTCTTTCTACGACTGTTGATCACCGCGCTGGGGCTCTGGATCGCCGATCAACTGCTGCCCGGCATCGGGTTCACCAGCACCAGTGCGCTGATCGTCTCGGCGCTGCTGCTCGGCTTCGTCAACGCGCTCGTCCGGCCGCTGCTGATCATCCTCACGCTCCCGTTGACCATCCTGACGCTGGGGCTGTTCATCTTGATTGTGAACGGCATCTCGCTCGCACTGGTCGCATGGGTGGTGCCGGGGTTCCAGGTGGCCGGACTCTGGTCGGCGACGTGGGGCGCGATCATCGTGGGCCTGACGAGCTGGCTCGCATCGCACTTCATCGGCAACTCGGGGCGCATCGAGCGCATGCAGCGGGTGGAGGTCACGGGCCGTCGCATCGATGGATAAGGCGTTCGCCCTCGCGGGCGCCGTATCTGCATTCATTGCGGTGGCGGCGGGCGCGTTTGGGGCGCACGCGTTGCGCGCGCGACTGAGCCCCGAGCTGCTCACCGTCTTCGAGACCGGCGCTCGCTATCAGATGTACCACGCGCTCGCGCTCTTCGCCGTCGCGTGGGCCTCCAATCACTGGCCGGGCACTCCGGTACGCGCCGCCGGGTGGCTGTTCATCGGCGGCACCGTCCTGTTCTCCGGAAGTCTCTACCTGCTCTCGCTAACCGGTGCTCGCTGGGTCGGCGCGATCACGCCGTTCGGCGGGCTCATGTTCCTGTGCGGCTGGGCATCACTGGCGATCGGCATCGTCAAAGGTTGGTACGTGCCGTGACGCACCTGGACATCGAAACGCCCGCGTTGCTGCTCTATCACGACGTCATGGAGCGGAACCTGAAGCACATGGCCGACCGGGCTACGCGGCTTGGCGTCGCCCTCCGTCCGCATATCAAGACCCACAAATGTCTCGAGCTCGGCCGTCGGCAGGAGGCCTATGGCGCTCGAGGAATCACCGTATCGACCTTGTTCGAGGCCGAGGCGTTCGCGCACGGAGGATTCAACGATTTGACGTGGGCATTCCCGCTCGATCCGACGCACGTGCCGCATGTTCAGCGAATCGGCCGGAACGGCGTGACGCTGCGCGTGATTCTGGACGATCTCGAAACCGCCAAGGCACTTTCCGGCAGCGGCCTACACGTGTGGCTCAAGGTCGACTGCGGGTATCACCGCGCCGGCGTCGATCCGTCATCACGCTACGCGCTCGAGGTCGCGCGCGAGCTGGGGGCGGAGCCCGGGCTCACGTTCGACGGCATCCTCAGTCATTCCGGCCATGCGTATCGCACGCGGAACAAAGACGAGGCCGCGCAGATCGCCGAGCAGGAGCGGCAGGTGATGGTCTGGTTCGCGGAGCTGCTGCGGAAAGACGGCCTGCCGGTGCGCGGGATCAGCGTGGGCTCGACCCCCGCGATGGTGGCCGTAAAAGGCTTGACGGGCGTCACAGAAGCGCGTCCCGGGAACTACATCTTCTATGACCGGACGATGGTGCTCATCGGGTGCTGCGAGCCGCGCGATGTGGCGGTTACGGTGCTGGCGACGGTCATCTCGCACCAACCGGGCGCGTCCCATTTTGTAATCGATGCCGGCGCGCTTTCACTCTCCAAGGACCTCGGCCCTACGCATCTGGGGCTCGAGCCGGCCTTCGGCGCGGTGAAGGATCACCCCGAGTTGACCGTCGCGTCCGTCTCGCAGGAGCATGGCATCATTCGCGCGGCCGCGCCTGCGGCGATCGAGGGAAAGTTCAAGGTCGGGCAGCAGATCGAGATCATTCCCAATCACTCCTGCCTGACCGAGGCGCATTTCGACGAGTACGTGGTCATGGAAGGAGATCGCATCATGGACCGCTGGCACATCGAGCGTGGCCGATGAAGGTTCAGCTCCGGCATTTCTTCGTCGCGCTGCTGCCGCTGGTCTTCGGCCTGGCCGCGAGCTGGGGATTCGCGTTCTCGCAGGACAAATGCGGACGGCTCGTCGGCCCCATCTTCGCACCCAAGTGTCATTGGATCCAACTCGAGTATCAACTCGGCTTTCAGATGGCAGGAACGGTGTTGGGGTGTCTCATCGCCGCCGCGTTGGGCGCGTCGCTGGAGCGACGCAGCCGGCGCGCTGCGGAGCGTGCAAAACCCGATCAGGGAGTGACTGCATGAAATCGTTAATCCTGCTGGGGCTGTCGTTGGGCTTCGCCGGATCGCTCGCTGCGCAAGACACGACCAAGCAAGCGGCGCCGCCAGCGGCTGCTCCGGCCGCCGCCGCGCCCGCTGCGAATGTCACTGTGGAGGCCGTCCTCGCGCGCAACGTCGCCGACCGCGCGCCGCAGGACACGGGCACGGCGTTTCCGGATAGCGTCGGGAGCGTTGTGCTCTGGATGAAGGTCAGCGGTGGAAACGGACAAACCCTTCATCACGTGTGGTTCCATGGCGACGACAACGTCGGCGACGTGCCGCTCACGATCGGCGGATCGCCGTGGAGGACGTGGAGCCGCAAGCAAGTGCCCGCCGATGCGAAGGGGGCATGGCACGTTGAGATTCGAGATGAAGCGGGCGCAGTGCTGAAACGGATCGACTTCACGGTGGGGCAATAGACGTTGAGGTAGACGCCTGAGCCGCCGAGCCGCCGAGCGGTGGCCGAGATCCAAGGAGCGAGGATTAGCCTGACCCCTCGCTCCTCATAACCGCTCAGCGGCTCAGCGGCTTGGCGTCTAGCTCAGCGTCTACAATCTCATCCTCTCCACGAGCGCCTGGAACCGGGGCTCGCTTCGTAACGGATCGAAGATCGCGTTCACATTCGCGTACACCACCCAGCCACGCCGCTCTTCGTACGCGCGCTCGGCCCAGTCGAGCGCCTCCTGCAGGTTTCCCAGGCCGATGTGCACCATCGCGAATGCAACCGGCGAGACGTAGCCCTTCTCGCGACTCGCCTCCAGCTCTCGCAATAACGGCTCGGCCTCGTCCCGCCGTCCGAGGCGTGCGACCGACCAGGCGAGCATGCCGATCGAGTACGCGCCGGATCCCGGCAGCGTCAGCGCCTCGCGGAAGATCCGCTCGGCCTCGGCGTTCTCTCCCTGGAGCGCCAAGGTGGTCCCCAACATGCGGTAACTCTCGACTGCGAGCGGATTCATTTCGATCGCGCGCGCGAGGTGCTCCCGGGCTTGTGCATAGCGCCGCGCGTAGAAGTACACCCACCCGACCGCGCGCCGGATCGACACCGAGGCGGGATCGATCTCGAGCGCGGTATGACCTTCTACGAGCGCCGCATCGAATTGCCCGCGAGCCGCCAGCAGAAACGAGAACCACTGATGCGCGCTCGCGTAGCGAGGATTCAGCTCGATGGCGCGACGAAACTCGCGCTCGGCTTCTTCCCACTTCCAATCGTAGATGAAGAGCGCCCAGGCGAGCGACGCGTGCGCGCTCGGGAGCGACTCGTCCAGCGCGAGCGCTTTCCGGGCGTATTCCTTCGCTCGCGCGTACGCATCTGCGACAGGAATCGCGCGGTAATCGACGTCGAGAGAATACGAATCGCCCAGACCGGCGTAGGCGGGCGCGTAGCTCGGATCTTCGGCGATCGCCTGCTTGAAGTACTCGATCGCCTCGGCCACGCCCTCCTGCGTGCGCTTGTTCCATGCGAACCGGCCTTTGAGATACAGGCCGTAGGCGTGGATGTTTTCGGTGTAGCGTCGCGGGATGTACTCGGACAGGTCCGCGAAGGTCGTCGCGCGCAGGGTGTTGACGATCGTCGCCGCGATCTCGTCCTCAATCGCGAACACGTCCACGAGCTGGCGATCATAGCGCTGCGACCAGAGCAGCCGGCCGTCATCGGGCGAGGTGAGCTGGGCGGTGATGCGCAACCGATCGCCCGCGCGGCGCACCGTCCCCTCCAGCACGACGGACACGCCCAGCAGCGCCCCTACGGCCCGCACATCGAGCGCTCTGCCCTTTAACGCGAACACGGATGTCCGGGACGCGACACGCAATCCGGCGATCTTGGCGAGCGCGTCGATCAGCTCATCGGTGATGCCGTCACTCAGGTACTCATTATCGGGATCGGGACTGGCATTCACGAACGGAAGCACGGCAATGGACCGTGTCGCGGCGCGCCCCGCCGGCGCCTCGGGCGCGGCCAGCGCCGCGACGAATTCCGCCGCGCTCCCGTAGCGCTGGTCAGGATCCTTCTCCAGCGCATGCAGGACCGCGCGTTCCATCGCCGCGGGGACTTCCGGACGAAGGCCGCGCAGCGGGCGCGGTGCCTCCGTCACCTGCTTCGCGATCACCGCGCGGCCCGGTCCCTGGAAGGGCGGCTCGCCCGCGAGCATCTCGTATACGACGCAGGCCAGACTGTACACGTCGCTCGCTGGGCCAACGTCCTGGTCCGCGCTCGCCTGCTCCGGACTCATGTACTCGGGCGTTCCCACGGCAAGCCCCACATCGGTCACCGTGGGACCACTCTGCACGGCGTCGTCCTCCGCGCCACAGCACGCGCGCGCCACGCCGAAGTCGGCGAGCAATGCATGGCCGTCGGCGAAGAGAATGTTTTCGGGCTTCACGTCGCGATGCACGAACCCCTCGCGATGCGCGAAATCGAGTCCGGCGCCGATCTCCTGCGCGATACGCACACTGTCCTTCAGCGGCAGTTGCCGCTCGGAGAGCAACCGATCGCGCAGGGAGCCGCCCGGCACATGTGGCTGCACGTAATAGAGCAGCCCATCGGCTTCGCCGGAGTCGATGAGCGGGACGATGTGCGGATGCGACAGTCGAGCGGCGATACCGATCTCACGCAGGAACCGCTCGGTGCCGAGTGCCGCCGTGATCTCGGGGCGCAGCACTTTGATCGCGACCTTGCGGCCGTGCTTCTTTTCTTCGGCGAGATACACCGTGGCCATGCCGCCATGACCAAGCTCCCGCTCGACCGTGTACCGGTCGGCGAGGGATGCCTTCAGAGTAGACAAGGGCCGGGGCGGCTGAGGCGGCTGTCGGATAGGCTGCTGCGATCTGGGCACGCAGCGGAAAGCTAAGGGCTCTGGTCCGGCCTTACCAATCCCCTGTCATGGGTTTTCCAGCCCAGAGCGATCAAGAGCAGCACGGCGCCGATTGTAATGCCCATGTCAGCAACATTAAAAGTCCAGAAGCGCACCTGTGCGACGCCAACATCGATAAAGTCAACCACGCCGGCGGAGGATCGCAGCCGGTCCAGGAGGTTGCCGAACGCTCCTCCGGCCACCAGCGCGACGCCAATGACACGCAACCGGTCGGAGGGTCGCGTGCGGTGGTACAGGATCCCGAGAACGAGCAGCGCGGCGAACGTCAGGACCGACAGCACGGTGCGGCGGGAATCGCCGCCCACGTCGACGCCCATCGCGGCGTTCTTGTTGTAGGAGAGCGTGAGACGCACGACGTCGCCCACGACCGGTTTCGTCTCGCCGAGGGTGAGCCGGTGCTCGACGGCCCGTTTGGTCGCGCAATCCGCCACGAGCAGCGCGAGCGCCATGGGCCAGAACCACAGCGCCTTGGCTCTCACGCGCCGGCCAATGCGCGGAACACCCAACGCGTCAGCAGGATCCCCAACACGAGCAGTCCGAGCGCCGTAGCAAGCACGCCACAAATTACTAAAAAGACGAACGACCGGTCCGCGCGTGCTGCTCGTCCCGGCTCGGCCAGATGGCGTTCCAGCAGGGCCACGTTCCGAAGATTGGCTTTCCATGCGAAGTCGAAAATATCCCCGAGTAGCGGAACGGCGCCCACTCCAGCATCGAGCGCCACATTGCCGGCGATCCGCACGAGCGTGGCGCGGGATGCGCCAAGTCGGTACGCCTCTACCAGGATCCACCCAGCAAGAACGGCGCCAGCAGCATCCCCGACGCCGGGGATTAAACCGAGGATCGGATCCAGGCCAAAGCGCAGCTCGGTGCCGGGAATTCGAATCCCGGCATCCAGCCAGTACGCAAGCTTTCGAGCGGCGGCGAAACTAGGCGACGACGTCGGTCGCGCGCCGTCCGACAAATCGCCGATGCTCACGGGCCGGCGAGACGTCGATCAGGAACGCGATGACGAGACCCACAAATGTCCACGGTGACCACACTCCACCGAACCAGTGCAGCACCACCGTATACCACAGCAGCGACGTTGGCAAGAAGATAAAGCCGAGGATCGGCCAGAGCGCCCAGGTGAACAGGCCGTCGAACCACGTGGTGAACAACCACAGAACCGCGATTGCGATGCGCGGTGCGAGAAGGGCCATCAAGGCGAGCAGCAGCGGCATTGGCCTGTTGCGATTTATTGTGTCGAGCCGAACCGCGTTGCTTCGTCGGCGTAGATCGCGACCTCAACGCGCCGGTTCCACTGACGCCCGGCGTCGGTGTCATTCGTCGCGATCGGCTCGGCGTCGCCACGACCGATTGGCGTCATGCGCGCGCGATTCACGCCGATTTGCTCGAGGAACGACGCGAGCGCCTGCGCGCGCCGCTCCGACAGACTCTGGTTCTTGTCGGTGCCGCCCTCGGTGTCGGTGTGACCAACGATCATGATGCGCGTGTTCGGATACTTTTCGAAGCTCGTCGCGAGGCGACGCAGATTGTCGCGGCTCGCGGCAGTGAGCTCGTCCGATTCCTGCGCGAACATCATGCTCTCGGGCAACGTCACCACGATCCCGCCCCCGAGCCGTTGCACCAGCGCTCCCGGCAGCTCGAACGCGAGGTCCTGCGCCTGCTTGTCCATCTGTCGCGTGATCGCCGTGGCGGCCGGACCGCTCGCGGAGGCGCCCATGATCGCGTTGCGTACGGTTGCGCCGGTTTCTTTGGTGATCGGCGCGGCGTTGATGGCAACCGCCGTTTCGCGTCGGACGGTCCGCTTGGCGCACCCAGCGCCGACGATCGCGAGACCGATGAGCGTCCCTGCTACGATGCGTTGCATGTCAGCCCTCCCCGGCTGCGCGGCATGACTACCAGCGTGCTGAAGGATCATCGTGTCGCAGCAGACTTTGCATCGGTCGAAGGAACGAGGCTTAATCCTTTGCACGAGGCTACTATTTACCGATGCCAGATCCACTCCTGGTGAGCGGCGTCATCGCTGTCGTGCGCCTCGCCGAGGCGAATACGGAACGCTTGCGCGACGTGGCAACCGCGCTGGCGGCTGGCGGCGTCGGCGCGGTCGAGATCACGCTGACGACGCCAGGGGCCGCAGCGGCGATCGGTGACCTTGCCGCCGACGGCATCAAGGATTGCGTGATTGGAGCGGGCACCGTGCTCGACGAGCGGGCTGCGCGCGATGTCGTCGAGCGCGGCGCGCGCTTCGTGGTGAGTCCGACGCTCGATCGCGCGGTCGTGCGGTATTGCCGCGATAAGAACGTGCCCTGCATGCCTGGAGCGTTCACGCCGGCAGAGCTCCTCGATGCCTGGCGTGCCGGAGCTACGTACGTCAAGCTGTTTCCGGCTTCTGCCGTCGGGCCACGTTACCTCCGCGAAGTGCTGGCCCCGCTTCCCTTCCTTCGTATCGTGCCGTCGGGCGGCGTCTCGCTCGAGAATGCCGGCGAGTGGCTGCGCTCCGGCGCCGCGGCCGTGAGCATCGGCAGCGCGCTGGTCAGCGAGTCGCTGGTGCGCGACGAGTCCTGGGCCGAGCTGACGGCGCGGGCACGGGCGCTCGTTCAGGCCGTAGCGAGCGCACGCGTTTGAGCGCCGCACCGCGGGCTGTGACGTTTGGCGAGATGCTGCTGCGGTTGAGCCCGCCGGGAGACGAGAAGCTGTTCGTCACGCCAGAGCTGCGCACGTTTTTTGGCGGCGCCGAAGCCAATGTGGCCGTGGCACTCAGCCATCTCGACGTCCGCGCCGACTACGTCACCCGCCTCCCCGACGGCCCGATCGGCGACGCGGCGCTCGATGCGCTGCGGCGCGAGAACGTGGGCACGGACGCGATCGTTCGCGGCGGCAGCCGGCTGGGACTCTACTTCGTGGAGCCCACCGGCGATCTGCGCGACATGCGTGTCATCTACGATCGCGCCGGTTCCGCCTTTGCCCAGATCGATCCCGGTGATGTCGATTGGCCGCGTGTCCTGGCGGGCGCGCGTTGGTTTCACGCGACGGGGATCACGCCCGCCCTCGGTGACGGACCGGTCGCCACTCTTTCGCGCGCCGTCGCCTGCGCGCGCGCGGCAGGCATATCCGTCAGCATCGACCTGAACTACCGCGAGGCGTTGTGGCGCGGTCGGAATCCCCGTGTGCTGCTGGAGCCGTTGGCGCGCCAGGCGGATGTGCTCATCGGAAATCGTGACGCGGTACGCGCGCTGCTGGGAATTGAAGCAAGTGGTGACGCGCTCGCCCCCCGACTGGCCGAGCAGTTTGGCTGCTCGCTTGTGGTGATCACGCAGCGGGAGATTCTGGGGCCGCGCGAGCACGCCTGGAGCGCGACGATGTTCGACGCCAGGGCAGGAACTCACGCGCGCAGCCGGCGCCACGTCGTGAAAGTGCTGGACCGCGTAGGTGGAGGCGATTGCTTTGCCGCCGGGCTCATCGCCGCGCTGCTGCATGATCAGCCACCAGAAGCGGCACTGGAGTTCGGAGCAGCGGCGGGAGCCTTGAAGCTTCGAGTTGCCGGAGATTTCGGTCGCGCGACGCGCGCCGAAGTCGACGACGCGGTGCGGCAATGTACATGACGTTCCGGTGGTTCGGCGCCACCGATCCGATTCCGCTCACGAACATCCGCCAGATCCCAGGCGTCCGCGGGGTGGTCAGCGCGCTGTACGATCTCCCCGTCGGGGCCGCATGGCCGCGGGAGCGCCTCGAAGGCCTCGCTGCCGAGATCGATGCCGCCAACCTTACGCTCGCCGTCGTCGAGAGCATTCCGGTGCACGAGGACATCAAGCTCGGCCGCCCGACGCGCGAGCGGCTGATCGCGAATTACTGCGACAGCGTGCGCGCGATGGGACAGGTCGGGATCCCCGTGCTGTGCTACAACTTCATGCCCGTCTTCGACTGGATGCGCACCGATCTCGAGATGCCGCTCCCGGACGGTTCGACGGCGCTTGCGTACGACGACCGCGCGCTGGCCGCGATCGATCTGTCACGCGGCACCGGCGATCTGCCGGGGTGGGCCGCGGCCTATGATGCACGCGCCTTACAGGGGTTATTCGCCGCGTATCGCGAAGTCGAGGCCGAGCAGTTGTGGGAGCATCTCGCCTACTTTCTCGAGCGCGTCGTGCCGGTTGCCGCCGAGTCAGGCGTGCGCATGGCGATCCATCCTGACGACCCACCGTGGCCCATCTTCGGGCTGCCCCGCGTCATCTGCCGCGGAACCGACCTCGAGCGCTTCGTAAAGCTCGTGGACAGTCCCGCGAACGGCGTGACGTTCTGCACCGGATCGCTCGGCGCGTTGAAAGAGAACGACCTTCCAGCAATGGTGCGGCGACTCGGCGGACGCATCCACTTTGCGCACTGTCGCAACGTGCGGATCACGGGCGAGCGGCAGTTTCACGAAACGCCGCATCCCTCAGCCTTGGGCGGCATTGATCTCGGCGCGGTACTGCGCGCGCTGCACGACATCGGATTCTCCGGTCCCATGCGGCCCGATCACGGTCGCATGATCTGGGGGGAACGCGGCCGGCCCGGGTACGGGCTGTACGACCGGGCGCTCGGCGCGATGTATCTGCAAGGACTGTGGGAAGGCCTCTCGCAGTGAAGGGGCGTGGGGTATTATCCAACTGCTCGCCCCAACCTCGAGCCTGTTCGCGTTAAGGAGCTGCCATGACTGGGCCGGTGCTGCTGCTTCTGCTGCAAACCATTTCCGCTCATCCTTCGACTCCACAGCCAAATCAGCTCACGGACGCCGAGCGTGCTGCCGGCTGGCGATTGCTGTTCGACGGCCGGAGTTTGGCGGGCTGGCGCGGTATCGGCTACGACACCGTGCCCACGGCTCATTGGATCGTCGCGAACGGGGCGATCAAAAAGATCGCATCGGGCGACGTGCCCCGTGTCGCCGACGGCCGGCCGCTCGTCGGCGGCGACCTCATGACCATGGATTCGTTCGCCGATTTCGAGCTCAGCTTCGAGTGGAAGGTCACGCCGGGTGCCAATAGCGGCGTCAAATACAACGTCTCGGAGCCCATGTCGATGGCACAAGGTGGCGCCGGCACCAACGGCGGCCCCACCCATTCGGCACTGGGGTTCGAGTACCAGGTCCTCGATGACGACCGCCACGAAGACGGCAAGCTGCCGAGTCACCGCGCCGGCGCGCTCTACGATCTCATCGCGCCCAGCGCCGCAAAACGATTGCATCCCGTCGGTGAATGGAATCAGTCGCGCATCGTCTTTCGCGGCAATCACGGGGAGCATTGGCTGAACGGTCAGAAGGTCGTCGAATTCGAGCTCGGGACCGCACAAATGGATTCGCTGCTCGCCAAGAGCAAGTACCACACCATTCCGGGATTCGGAGACCGGCGCAAGGGACACATCGTGTTGCAGGACCACGGTGACGAGGTCTATTTCCGCAGCATCAAGGTGAGGGAGCTATGAAGCGCCGCGAGTTTGTCAAAACCGTTTCCGCCGTCGCGTTGAGCCGATTCTCGATCATCAGAGGTCGACCGAGCGAAAAGGTCGTCGTTGCAGTCATGGGACTGAACGGCCGCGGCACCGTGCTCGGCAGGACCTTCGCGAAGACGACCAATGCGATGGTCGCCTACGTGTGCGACGTGGATTCCCAGGTGCTGGCCAAAGCCGTCACGGCCGTCGCCGGGTCCCAAACCTCGAGTCCCAAGCCCCTCGGCGATTTCCGCAGAGCACTCGAAGACAAGTCGGTAGACGCGCTCGTCATTGCGGCACCCGATCATTGGCACACGCCCGCTGCGATTCTCGCGATGTCGGCCGGGAAGCATGTGTACGTCGAGAAACCGTGCGGCCACAATCCGCGCGAAGGGGAGCTGATCGTCAACGCGCAGAAAAAGACGGGGCGCGTCGTCCAGATGGGCACCCAGCAGCGCTCCGAGCCCACCTCCCAAGAGGTCATCCAGGCGATTCGCGGCGGCTTGATTGGGCGCGCGTATCAGGCGCGCGCGTGGTACGCCAACACACGGGGCACCATCGGCCGTGGCAAGACGGCGCCCGTCCCCGCGAATCTGGACTACGAGCTGTGGCAGGGGCCGGCGCCGCGCACACCCTACCGCGACAACGTCATCCATTACAACTGGCACTGGTTCAAACGCTGGGGGACCGGAGAGATCTGCAACAACGGAACGCACGAGATCGACGTCGCCCGGTGGGCACTGGGCGTGGACTTCCCGACGCACGTCACATCGGTCGGCGGCCGCTACCAGTTCGCCGACGACTGGGAGTTCACCGACACCCAGGAAGCGACCTTCGAATTCCCTGGTGGCGAGACGATTATCTGGCAGGGCCAGAGCTGCAACGGCCTGCCAACGTTCGGCCGCTCGCGTGGGACCGCCATTCTCGGGACGCAGGGCAGCGTGGTGCTGGATCGCGATGGCTACGTCGTCTATGACCTCAAGAATCAGGTGGTCAAACAGGTGTCGGCGGCAAAGCCCGGCGACGGCCTGAATCTCCAGGCCGACGATGCGGCGACGGGCATGCATATCGCGAACTTTGTCGAAGGGATTCGGAGCGGGCAGACCTTGCATCAGCCGATCGAACAGGGAGCAAAGAGCGTGCTGCTCTGCCACCTGGGCAACATCGCGCAATTTACCGGCCGCGCGCTGCGGATCGACGCAAGCACCGGTCATATCGTCGGCGACGAGCAGGCGATGGGATTCTGGCAGCGGGAGTACGCGCCGGGCTGGGCGCCCGTCGTCTAACGGAGTGGGACTCCTCGCGGAAGATCGCTACTTCGATCCGGATCCCAGCGTGCGGCGCGTCGCGCGCGCGCTGTACGAGGAAACGCGCAGTCTTCCCGTCATCTCACCGCATGGGCACGTCGATCCGCGGATTCTGGCGGAAGACACGCCGTTCCCCGAACCTGCCTCGCTCATCGTTCAGCCTGACCATTACGTGCTGCGGTTGCTCTACGCGCACGGCGTGGCCCTCGAGGATCTCGGAGTCAGGAGTCGGCATGCCGGGCCCTTCGAGGCAGATCCCTGCAAAGTCTGGCAGCGATTTGCCGATCACTACTACCTGTTCGACGCAACGCCGACCGGCGCGTGGCTGAACTACGAGCTGCACGAGGTCTTTGGCATCACGGAGCCGCTCTGGGGTGACACCGCGCCGCGGATCTATGACGAGATTCGCGAGAAGCTCGCCTCACCCGAATTCCGTCCGCGGGCGCTATTCGAGCGATTCAACATCGAGGTGCTGGCTACGACCGACGCGGCGACCGACTCGCTCGAGCATCATCGCGCGATCCGCGCGTCGGGCTGGAATGGCCGCGTCATCCCCACGTTCCGGCCAGATGCGCTGTTCCGGATTACTGATCCGCACTGGCCGGTCACCGTAGACAGCCTCGCCGTTGGCGACTATTCGGGGTTCATCAACGCCATCGCCGAACGGCGCGCGTATTTCAAGAGCGTGGGCGCGACGGCGACCGACCACGCGGTGCTGGCGCCGTATACTGCAGCGCTCAGCCAAGACGCCGCAGAGCGTCTGTTTCGGCTGGCGTTGGATGGAAAAGCAGCTGCTGATGACGAACGGCGATTTACCGCGCATCTGCTGATGGAGATGGCGCGCCTGTCGCTCGATGACGGCCTGGTCATGCAAATCCACGCGGGCGCGCTGCGGGATCACAACACGCTGATCTTCGATCGCTTCGGCCCGGATAAGGGTGGCGACATCCCCGTCGCGACGGAGTTCACGCGGAATCTGCGTCCGCTGCTCAATGCGTACGGGAACGACGCCAAGTTCACGCTGGTGCTCTTCACGCTCGACGAATCCACGTACAGTCGCGAACTGGCACCGCTCGCCGGGCACTATCCGGCGGTGCGGCTGGGTCCGCCGTGGTGGTTTCACGACTCGATCGAGGGCATGCGCCGCTTCCGGGAGCGGACGACCGAAACGGCTGGGCTCTACAAGACTGCCGGCTTCAACGACGATACGCGCGCGTTCTGCTCGATTCCCGCTCGACACGACCTGGCCCGCCGCATGGACGCCAATTACCTCGCTGGTCTCGTCGCTCGTCACGTGATCAGCGAGAACGACGCGCGCCGCATGGCGCGCGCGCTGGCCTACGACCTCGCCAAGCAAACCTATCGGTTGTGAGCGCTGGCCTGCTGATACGCGATAATGATCACAAGGTCGTCGGAACCGAGCTGCCGGATGCCGTGCGAGCTGCCGGTGCGAGTCAGAATCGCGGTGCCCGGGTCCACGATTGATCGCGCGCCGTTCAACGTGAGCTCTCCGGTCCCGCTCAAGACGTAGTAGATCTCGTCCTCATCCTGCCGGTGATACCCGATCGCAGCCCCACGATGCAGCGCGCGTTTGCGAAATACGAACCCGAGATTGGGGGCATGCGCAAAGAAAGAATACCCGGTGGTCGAGCCGCCGCCGTTGTGCGGTCCCGGTTCCGATTTGGCTACCATGGAGTCGCGCTCGATGAGCGAGTCAGCCTGGAACTGCGCGGTAGGCGACGAGACGAGCAGGTACAGAATGGCACCGACCGCGCCAGCTAGTCGAATCATTTGCGCTCCTTCAGGTAACTCTCGAGATCTCGACGCCGATCTCGAACGGGCAGGTATCCACGGGTACGTTGCCAGGCCCACATCCGCAGCTTGGTCATGAACGGCGCGTCCGGCAGGAACTCGTGGTCCGAGGGGCCGGGCCCGAAGACGCCGCGGACGTCGCCAAGGTCGAGGAGCCGCTCTTCCAGCTGATCGAATAGGTGCAGGCAATCGTTGGGGTCGTAGCCGGCACGAATGCAGAGATCCAGCGCATAGCGGTCGGCGGCCGACTCCCTCTCCGGACTATACACGATATGCTGCAGACCGTGCACCAATAGGAAGACGATCTCGGTGATCCAATTCGACGCGACATCGCGGAACCAGCGAGGGAAATACTGCAGGTGACCGAGATCGTGATGTGCCAGCTCGTGAGCGACGGTGAACGCTAGCGATGCCTCGCCGGGACAGTATTCCATCAATCGTCCGGTGACGTAGATAAACCGACCTGGCGCAGTGAATGCGGTCATGTCGCTCAGCCAGACGATGATGACGTCCCGCCGCTCCGACGTGGGCCGCCCAGCCTGGAGTTTTGCCGCGATCTCATCGACCCACGGCGAGCGCTTGACGAGGAACGCCTTCGAAATGTGCTGATAGAGCCAGTCCCCGAGCTCGCGGTCGTCGGTGGTGAGCTCAGGCGGCATCGGATCGGCTACAAATGCTGGATGGAGAATCCACGGTCACAAGTGGGATTCTAACGAGGAAACTGGGGCGGGAGGACTCGAACCTCCAACTTCCCGGTTAACAGCCGGGCGGTCTGCCAGTTGACCTACACCCCAAAAATACCAGACGCCGAGACGCGTGCAAAACAAAACACACCGACTTCATGCGCGCAAGCTAGTTTTGCGACATGCGACAAGTGGTGATCACGCGGCATGGGCCGCCCGAGGTATTGGAGGTGCGCGCAGCGCCCGATCCCGTCGTGCAACCGGGGACGGTCCGAATTCGCGTGCACGCCGCCGGGATCAACTTCTCAGACTTGCTCGCGCGCCAGGGCCTCTATCCCGACGCGCCGAAGATTCCCTGCACCGTCGGCTATGAAGTCGCGGGTGTCATCGACGCCGTGGGGAGCGGAGTCACGTCTTTCCGCGCGGGAGACCGCGTGATCGGATCGCCAAAGTTTGGCGGTCAGAGCGAGCTGGTCGTGGTCCCGAGTGGTGCCGTCTTCCCGCTACCGGAACGGTGGACATTCGAGCAGGGCGCGGCCTTCCCCGTAGTCTATCTCACCGCACATCACATGCTCGTCCGCGTCGCGGCCGCGCACCGGGGCGAGTCCGTCCTCGTGCATTCGGCCGCCGGCGGCGTCGGCCTGGCCGTGGCAGAGCTCGGCCGCATCTTCGGGCTCCGGATCATCGGGCTGGCTTCTCAGTCGAAGCACGAGGTCCTGCGCACCTACGGTGTCGAACCGCTGGATAGCCGCGATCCTCGCTGGTTCGAGGCGGTCCGCGGCCTCGCGCCGCGCGGCATCGATATCGCGCTCGATGCGGTTGGCGGAGATTCGTGGCGGAAAGGGTACGACCTGCTTGCCCCCGCCGGCCGGCTGGTGTGTTATGGCGCGCAGGCGCTGGTACCCGGAGCTCGGCGCAACCTGTTCAAGGTGCTGTGGCATCTCGTGCGATTCCCGCGATTCGGAGTGCTGGCCTTGATGAACGACAACAAGTCGGTCGCCGGTGTGAACCTGGGACACGTCTGGAACGAGACGGCATTGCTGGGACCGCAGGTGGAAGCGCTGCTGGGCTACGCGCGTGACGGGAAGATCACGCCACGGGTCGATCGGAGTTTCTCGTTCAGCGAGGCGGCGGAAGCGCATCACTACATCCACGAACGCCGCAACATCGGGAAGGTACTGCTCACACCGTAACCTAGTACTTCAAGCCCGCCTTCTCCGCGAAGTTCTTGACGGCTTCCTGCTCTTCCGCGCTCAGCTTTTCGGGAAGCGTGACGTGGGCCTCGACGTACATGTCGCCCCGGCGACCGTTCTTCTCGATGCCGTGCCCGGGAATGCGGAATTTCTGGCCGTGCTGCGTGCCGGCCGGAATGCGCAGCACGACGCGCTTGTCGTCGAGCGTCTTCACTTTGATCCGCGAGCCCAGCATCGCCTGGGCCAGATTGATGGGCACGACCCCGACGAGGTCGAGTCCTTCGCGGCGGAAAAAGCGGTCGGGAGCGACGTGGATCTCGACGATGAGATCGCCGCGGTTCTTCGGCCCCTGATTCTTGAGCCGGAGCCGAGCGCCTTCCTCGACGCCAGCCGGAACCTCGACATTGATGCGCTTTTCGACCCGCACTTCCCCACTCCCCTGACAGGTTGGGCAGCGCTGGGACGGGACCGTGCCCTTGCCGCGGCACACCGGACACGGCCGGTTCACGGCAAACCCACCCTGGCCGAACGACACGACGCCGCGGCCTTTGCACTCGGGGCACGTGCCGATCGTCGCGCCTTTCGCA